>ERZ778517.1422-NODE-1422-length-17777-cov-12.545424_pt1 | contig 17777 bp, 16 predicted proteins | sample MGYA00510341_ERZ778517 | MGnify/ENA primary metagenome ERZ778517 (study PRJEB29527, sample SAMN07138964) | mouse gut metagenome | material: feces | host: mouse | place: China:Nanjing | collected 2016-01-25 ... | reverse complement strand
AATCATTTTGCCATAGATGTTTAAGGCTTCATCGTAATCTATGTAAATAATTTCCCTACTCATCTTCTGCCTGCTTTAAGCGTTTGAGCACATCTTTGTTATCCGCTAAGATACGGTCAAAATCAATAGACTGGTCACCGATGAATCGTTCAAACTCTTCAGGAGTAACAGCTTGCAGATAATCTGCTATATTACCATGATACGCATCCCGAAAGCTGAAATCTCTTGAAGCCATTTTTGTTCTGGCATCATTTAGATAAGGTTTCTGCATGGGATGTTCGGCAAGTTCATTCACAATGCGCTCTACCTCGTCAATGGTAAGTTTTCTGCCACCATTTTCCTTGAATCGTTCACTGATAGCAGCACCCACTCCGTTTTCAAAAGAAGAGATAACCAATAGAACCTCTGAATACAAGGTGTGCCGAACATTGTCTTTTGAATCCAACTTCAATACTTCTCGGTATTCCTTAGCATTCTCCTTGAAAACAGCCTTGTAGATAAAATCTGTAATCTGGGAATACTTATATGTGGGATGTCCGTCCACATATTGATTGATAGCAAAAGTGAGATTTTTGCGATAGTTTTCTTCTGTAATTGCGGCAGGAAGGTAATGCACATCTCTGCGGTTTATATATTTTGTTCCGCCACCTGTCTTTTCATTGATAGTGGTAATCACAAAATCCAAGATAAGGCTACGGACTTTTTTAGCTTTCTCACTCTCCGTAAGCAGCATACCCATATCTAAGAATGAACGGAAGTTGAACAATCCGAGTTGGGTCGTTTTGCTCCCGACATTTATGACGGGAGCAAATTGTAACTTTAACTCTTTCAGATGTTTACCTTTACATAAAACATAACCGTTAGCCGATAATTCATCGGAATGTTTTTCCAAGTAGCGTTCTATGGTTCGTTCTTCTACTTCGTAGAAATCGGCAACCATTTTTTTTGTAAAGCGATACTCTCCCTCAAAGAGCATTCCTTCAATGTCAAGATGCTCCTGTACTTTGCTGACCGCAAAACGGTTGTTAAGTACATTTTGTCTTTCTATGTTTGAGATGGTCAAATCTTTCATATCACTTCACAATTATCAGTTACACGATTTTATGTCAATGCCGAGAATCTTTTGAATTTTGGAAAGCGTTTTGTCTATTTCATGGTCGAGCGCAGCACGTTTTTCAAAATATTGTTTGAGCAGTTCTGCTGGAGGGAGTATTTCTTCTTCCTCTTTCGGGAACTTACATTGATCAAAATTGCAATCCAAGTCCATCAACTGTTGGGCAGTAAACACACGGCTCTTTTCTCCCACTTCGTCACTGATAATTTCTTTCCTGTCTTTCCACCATTCCTGAATAGGCAGTGTGTGTTCTACCTTCATTGGTTTGGTCTTTGAGAAGTGCTTGTAGCCTTCCGGCATATCCAAGCGATAGAACCATGTTTCTTTGGTCTTGAATCCTTCTTCGCAACCTTCGGCTTCTTCATTATTAAAGAAAAGTATATTGGTTGCAATAGAAGTATAAGGAGAGAATATAGAACCCGGCAAACGGATGATGGTATGCAGGTTGAACTTGCGAAGCAAATTCTCTTTTAGCGCAAGTTTCGCTCCATCCGTACCGAACAAGAAACCATCTGGGATAATCACACCGCATCTACCACCAACTTTGAGGCGGTACATGATAAGGGCTATGAATAAATCCGCAGTTTCACTTGAACGGTATTGCACTGGGAAATTGCTTTTTACACTATCTTCCGTGCTACCTCCATACGGAGGATTCATGCCAATAACATCCACCTTGTCACTTTCTTTGAAATCAGTGATATTTGTTCCAAGCGAATCACAGTTTGCAATGTTAGGAGCCTCAATATCATGGAGCAATAAATTTGTAATACTCAATAGATACGGTAACGGCTTCCATTCTTGTCCTACGACTGCATTTTGCAATTTTTCTCCATCTTCAGCAGAACGTACACTTTTAGCCATATAGTTGAGAGCAGAGGTAAGGAAGCCGCCTGTACCACTGGTGAAGTCCCCAAAGGTTTCGCCCAATTTCGGGTCAAGCATCATCACAATAAAATCGGTCAATGCACGTGGAGTGTAGAACTCTCCGGCATTCCCTGCCGATTGCAGGTCTTTCAATATTCCCTCATAAATATCTCCGAATGTGTGACGGTCATCAGCATCGTCAAACTCGATTTCGTTTACAATGTTGACCACTTGGCGCAGAAGCGTTCCATTCTTCATATACTGGTTCAAGTCTGCAAATGTTTCTTGAACAATGCTTTTAGCTCTTGGAGTATTGGCATCTATCGAAAGATTCTTTAAAGTAGGAAACAGTTTCTCATTGACAAAAGAAAGCAATGTTTCTCCTGTCAATGCTTCACCGTCTTTTTCATCTACTGCCCATTTGCGCCAACGCAAATCTTCGGGGATGATGGACTTGTAGTTGTCATCTTTGTATTCCCATGTTTCTTCCTGAGTGTCATATACTTTCAAGAAGAACATCCAAGTCATTTGTTCGATTCTCTGTGCATCACCATTGATACCAGCATCTTGACGCATGATATTCTGGATTCGCTTTATGATGTTGTTTACTGCCATTTTTAAGCTGATTTATAAATTTGATATTCCAAATCTTTGATGGCTTGTTCAAAGGCGATCTTGCCACCAAATAACTTTATGATTTTAGTTGGCTTCCCTATGCTGTTGAATGGCGGTATCTCCAAGATGTTCGCCTTTTCAAAGTCAAGAATGCCATTTTCTGCATATTTTTCGAGAAGAGCCTCCAATACTTCACGAGCTTTGCCTTCATATTTTCCGAAGTAGTTGCGCTTCTTTACATTGTTTGCTCTCTCTTTCCTTGTTAATGGCGGTTGGTCAAACGCAACGTGGCATATCACATCAAAGATGTCGGCATCCTTCAATGCCGGATTAGCTTCACGTACAGCATCTATCAGAATAGCATATTCTTTCAATTCATCCATAATGGCTTGTTTGCGTTCTGCCTCCGTCCACGTTTGGATAAAATCATCTAAAGTTTGGTAATGGCGTAATAATTGCTTTTTAGCAAACGACTGAACACTTTCCGTTCTCATCGTCTTGCCATCTTCTCCTAACACTGAAACGATTTCATGGGCAATGCGAATATTCTTACCGCTGATAAGATATTTCTCGCGATGCTCAGATAGTATTGGAGTTTCTGGAGCATCAATGATTTTGTAAGGCTTGGGCTTTTTCTCTCCTCCTTTGGGTGGTTCCGGGTCTCCATCAAATGCTGGATCTTTGAATTTTGCGGTAGCATTGCGAAAATCAAGGATTTCCAAATGCCACTTGCCTTTATCTTTTCTAAGTCGTGTACCTCGTCCAATGATTTGCTTAAATTCAGTCATAGAACCAATTTCTTTGTCTATGACGATTAAACCACAAGTTTTGCAGTCCACTCCTGTAGATAAAAGTTCAGATGTGGTAACAATTACAGGATAAGGCTCATCTACACTAATGAAATTGTCCAGTTGTTTCTTACCTTCTTTATCCTCGCCAACAATACGTGTAACATAGTAAGGCGACTTTTTACATAAATCGCTATTCATATTGATAAGCAGCGTCCGCATTTCGGCAGCTTCCTCAATATCAGAACAGAATACGATTGTCTTTGTCATACGACCAATGTCATGTAACATTTGGGTTATCCTATGTGCTACTACTTTACGCCTTAACTTGATGGCAAGATCACGACCTATATTCTGTCTTTGATATAGTTTCTGTTCAATCTCCTTGCCCAATAAATCTATTTCACCTTCTTCTGGAGTCCATCCTTGTAAATCAACATTGATAAAGTCTGCTGTAACCCTGTATGGAGCTAAGAAACCATCTTGAATGCCTTGAAGAAGTGAATAGGTATATACTGGTTCACCGAAATAATCCAAGTTGTTCGCTCCTTCGTCTGCTTTCGGTGTGGCCGTCATACCAATTTGGGTAGCCGAACTAAAATATTCCAATACCTTGCGCCATGCGGAATCGTCTTTTGCACTTCCTCTATGACACTCATCGACAATGATTAAATCAAAGAAATTTGGCTGCACCTCCAAGAATGGGGCTGGTTTACCCTCTTTCCCGACTAATTGGTGGTATAAAGCCATATAGACCTCGTATGATGAATCAATTTTTTCTTCACCTTCTCCAACAGAAGTTATCTTAGTCATAAACTTCTTGAAAGGTTTGAAATCTTGCACCATTGTTTGGTCAATGAGGATATTTCGGTCTGCAAGATAAAGAATCTTTTTCTTTGCTCCGCTTTTATGGAGACGATGGATAATCTGGAATGCAGTAAAAGTCTTACCAGTACCAGTTGCCATTACTACAAGGACACGTTGTTGTCCTCTTGCGATAGCTTCTACTGTACGGTCAACTGCTATACGTTGATAATATCTTGGTTCATGGCTATGAGCATCATAGTAGAAAGGTGTTTCTATTATATTGAGCTCCTCCGATGTGTAGCTTTTGGATGCAAGATAACGGCTATATAGTTCTTCCTCTGTCGGAAAGTCTTCTAACTTAATTTCTGTTTCTTTTCCCGTGATAAAGTCATGTTCCAAGAATGCATCGCCATTGCTGGAATACGCAAATTTCAAGTCAAGTATTTGGGCATAATCCATAGCTTGTTGGATGCCGCCTCCAATAGCGTGTTTATTGTCTTTGGCTTCAACTACAGCAATGGGCTTACCTTTATGATATAATAGGTAATCCGCTTTTTTGCCCTCTGTTACTGAATGTTGATTGCCAATGACGAGTACTCGACCATCTGTAAAATAGTACTCTTCACGCATATTTGCACTTACAGCCCAACCTTTTCGTTGGAGCGCAGGAGTAATGAACAGAGTGCGTATCTCTTGTTCTTTGAGTTCTTTCTTGTTTACTTTCATGACAATAAATCAGTTATGACTACTGCTGACAATTAGGTCTTTAACGTCAATATTAAGAACATTGGCTATATCATTAAGCGTTTTAAGGTCTGGCTGAACCGAATTGCTGCACCATTTACTTACAGTACAGTTGGACTTCCCAATCTGTTCTGCAAGCCATTTCCCTGTTTTCTGTTGTTCTGCAAGTACTACTTTTAGTCTGTTCAAATTAGCCATGAGGTAAAATGTTTTAATTCAAGAGCAAATTTATATAAATAGTCTGATAACATAAGTAACTTCCGATAATAATTATTATGAGAAAGTTAAAAAATAGATTAGATACCGTATTTTTATAAGATATTTTCGTCAATTTCAATTTTATGCCGACCCGTAGTAGTCCGCAGATTCTTTCTTACGGTGTCAAACGTGGAGTTGGTAAACTATTCGGCAAATGTTGCCGTCACAAATGATGCAGTTATATCTCCACCTATGGAAAGCGATATTCCAAACGAAGTTCTTAAAAGAGATTTGGGTAATAGAACTGTGTTTCTTGATATGAATTTCAGTCATAGAAAGAACTCGCCTATTGGTCACAAAATAACGAATACATTCACATATTTGGAAAATCTCATTTTCATCCAAATCAAAACGTTTAAATGTATCTCGTGTGTATTTCAGAATAGCATTAAGTTTTTCATCATCTTCTTTATCTTTTTGCTGCTGGTATTGTTGTCGCTCACGCTGGTATTCATAGTGAAATAACTCCATTCGTTTTTTCTGAACTTCTTCGCTGTTTGAGAAAGGAAAAGAAGCTAAAACTTTTTACTGCCCCTTTTCTTGACTGACACCCAAAATGATGGAGGAATAGCTTCTATAATATATCTTGCCATGATAATGCAAAGATGATACATAAGTTTTAGTATGACATATCCGGCAGTCATGATAAATGGGGGCAAACTCATTCGTATACCAAATATATTGCATACTTGGGAAGGATGCTTTGTCGCGTTTTGGTGGTTTTTTGGTGATGTTCTTGGCTGTGATGTATGGAAATTGGTTTGAAGAAGGCGGTTTTGTGGGGAGGCTTTGCTATCTTTGCCGGTGCTTTCCGTTTGCCGGGGTAATCATGCCGGTGCGGTCTGGCGGATTTTGAGTAAATTGGCTGCAGGTTTCGTGGCCGGATTTTTAAATAATAGGATGATATGATGAAAATTGCTGTACCTACGAGAGATGGACGGGTTGATGACCATTTCGGACATTGTGCTTATTATACTGTTTTTACTGTGGTTGACGGGAAGATTGTTTCGGAGGATAAGCTGGCTTCTCCTGAGGGCTGCGGGTGCAAGAGCGGAATCGCGCCTGTGCTCAGGCAGACGGGTGTGGCGGTCATGCTTGCCGGAAATATGGGACAGGGCGCAAAGAATGTGCTTGAGGCGCAGAGGATTGAGGTTCTGCGTGGATGTAGCGGTGATGTGAGGGAGCTTGCGGAGGCTTACCTTGCAGGAAAATTGCATGACAATGGTGAGGCGTGCGCTCATCATGATTGTCATTAGGGAGTTTGGTTGCTGTTGTAAGGCCGTATTATTAAATATATTTCATTGATTGCCGGTATCGTGGCATATGTTTGATTGGCTTATACCGGCATTCAATCAGTGATGATTGTGTGATTACCATTGGTTCCTTACAGGATTTTATTGGTTCTCATCTTTTGACATGCGCCTTATGCGTTTGGGGATGGGGTAGAGGGCGTCTATTTCTGTTTCGAGGGCGGCTTGGCGCTTCATTATTTCTTCTTGTTCGCGTTTTGCGGAAGCTTTGCTTTGGTTGCGCCGCCTGCTTTCCTCTTGCATTTCGGGGAAGACGGTACGGATTTGGCCTGTGATTCTGTCGAGCAATGTCTCAAGGCGTTCACTTCCGCATGTCTCGCATTCCCATATGGTGAGCACATGCCAGCCTAAGGCGGTCAGATGAGCTGTTGTCACTTCGTCCCTGTGCCTGTTGCGGGCTATCTTGGTTTCCCAAAATTCTCTGTTGCTTCGCGGAGTGACATATTTGGAGCAATTCTCATGTCCGTGCCAGAAGCATCCGTTGACAAGAATTATGGTTTTCCAGCGGGCCAGCACGATGTCAGGCGTGCCTGGAAGGCTTTTGACATGGATACGGAACCGGAAGCCACGTTTATGCAGACCGCGTCTGACGGCAAGCTCCGGGCCGGTGTTTTTGCTCCTGATGCTTGCCATGCACTTGTGGCGCTGCTCTTTTGTCATCCTGTCTGCCATTCCTTCCCGCTGTTGTTTATTTTTCCTGTCTGAATGCGCTTAAGATACGGCGAAGGCCTTCTTCAAGCATGCTTCTCGGACATGCTATGTTAAGGCGTATGAAGCCTTCGCCCTCCGGACCGTACATTGTGCCTGGATTGACTTTGACTTTATGCTCCTTTTCGAGTCTGCATGCAATATCGCATGAACACTCTCCAGATGCACTGCAGTCTATCCAAACGAGATATGTGCCCTCGAGAGGTGTTATACGCAGCTCCGGCAGATATTTCCCGAACCATTCTTTTAGATAGAGGTAATTCGCATAGATGTATTCCCGAAGAGAATCAAGCCATTCTCCGCTTTCATTGTAGGCGGCTATTGTGGCAAGCACTCCGAACGGATTTACATCGCAGACTTCATTTTCATTGATTGCCTTGTCAATCCGTTGCCTGACGGTTTCGTCTGAAGCTATTATGTTTGCGATTTGCAGGCCCGCAATGTTGAAAGCTTTGCTTGGAGAAACGCATGTCACTGAATTTTTCTGGAATTTTTCAGAAATTGAAGCGAATGGAATGTATTTGTGCTCTCTATAAGTCAGTTCGCAATGAATCTCGTCCGCTATTATAAATATGTTGTGTTTCAAGCAGATGTCTCCGATTCTGGTAAGCTCTTCAAGTGTCCATACCCGTCCGGAGGGATTATGCGGATTGCATAGAATCATAAGCTTGGCTTTCGGGTCTTTTGCTTTCTCCTCAAGGTCTTCAAAGTCAATTGAATATTTCCCCTCGTTATTAATCAACCTGTTGGAGGAGAGCTCGCAGCCGTTGTTCCTGATTGACGAGTAGAAGCAATTGTAGGCAGGAGTCTGGATTATGACTTTGTCACCCGGCTCTGTCATTGCCTTGATTATTGCCGAAAGTGCAGGCACGACTCCGCTTGTGTAAATAATCCATTCAGGCCTGGTTTCCCATCCGTGTCTTCCGGAGAACCATCCTGTTACTGCGTCGTAATAAGCCTGAGGCACTTTCGTATAGCCGAAAATGCCATGCTCCACGCGCTCGCGCAAAGAGCTTATGACTGCCGGAGCAGTCTTGAAATCCATGTCAGCCACCCACATAGGCAGCACTCCGTCCTCTTGCGGAGTGTCCCATTTGCAGGAATTTGTACCTCTTCTGGGAGTTATTCCGTCAAAATCGTATTTCATATCGTGATATATGCCTGCCGGTCCGGTGTGCTGGAATCCAGTCGGCCGGTCCGTTTAATCTAATTTTGCAAATTTACTGAAAGAAATCAAAACCTCGCTTGCTGCAATGAAAATTTAAGGCATAGCCTCTGATGCAGACAGAAATCCTGAGCATATGAACGAACAATCAATTATAGTATCCGCCCAAAGTCTATTGTTGCTATCATGAACGGTTGTCATGAACAGTCATCATTAATGGTAATCATGAACACCCTAAAGAAGTTCAATCCTGCAGTCTGCCGGTGCCTTGATGTTGCCGTCAATGATTATTTCTCCATAGCTTTCCGACTTGATGCAGCCTGTTCGCGGATTCTTTATGCTTCTAACTGGGCTGTTTATGGTGGCATGCACGCTGCTGTATTCAAATGCAAGGTCGCAGCTGCTGTCCATTATGCAGTTTTCAAGTATCAGATTTTCAGCATAGCAAAGGGGCTGCGTACCTGAAATCCTGCAATTTACCAGCCTCAGGTTACGTGAATGCCAGCCGAGGTATTCACCGTTCAGCTCAGAGTCATATACCGTTACATTCTCGCATTCCCACAAGGCGTCTTTAGTGGTAATCCGTGCATTGCGAAGCTCCATGTCCTTGACATACTGGAAGATATATTTGCTGTCGCTTTCCAGGCCGTCGATGCGCAGATTCCGGCAGAGCATGAAAGGATATGTGCCTCCATGCAGCTTCAGGTTCTTTACGCTGATGCCGCTGCATTTCCAGAAAACTTCATCAGCATCGTTCATCAGTACATTCTCAATGTCGATTTCATGCATCTCACGGAACATTTTGGGTGCATCAATGACGGTATCTTTCATTTTCAGATGGTCGGAATACCATAGCGCAGACCTGCCTCCTTTGTCAAAGAAGCATTGTTCAATCGTGAATCCGTGGACATGCCAGAAAGGGTAGTTGCCTTCAAAACGGCAATTGACGGCTTCTATGTTGCTGCACTCTTTTAGCGCCGATTCTCCTTCGTGTATGGTCACATTGTCCAGGCGCAGGTAATGGGAGCCGAACAGAGGCCTTTCGCCTCCGAATTCAGTATTGGATATTGTTTTCATTGAATATGATTTTAATGGTTACAGACAATGTGCCTGTGGGATGTAAGATGCTGTGTGATAGTGTATTGTATGAAACGATGCCTCGGGAAAGTGGAATCGCATGTATGTAACTTGTTGATATGATGAGATTTGTGCTCCACGCTATTGTCCTGCTTTCATGTATTCCTCGTCAGTTACGGGAGCGAGCCATTCGTTTGATGTATCTTCTCCCGGCACTTCAAATGCAATATGGGCGAACCAGCTGTCAGAAGCTGCCCCATGCCAATGTTTTACGCCGGGAGGTATGCTTATTACGGTTCCGGGCATGATTGGGACCGCCGGTTTTCCCTCTTCCTGATACCAGCCTCGTCCTCCGGTTCCTATCAGCATCTGTCCTCCTCCCGAGGATGCTTTGTGTATGTGCCAGTTGTTGCGGCATCCCGGTTCGAAAGTCACGTTTGAAATTTTTATAGGGCCGGATGACAGGGGAGCGAGCCAGCTGCGTCCTGTAAAATATGCCGCATACTCAGTGTTGGGTTCTCCCACAGGAAAAATCATTTCTTTCCGGAAGGCTTCCTCGGGTGTTGGATGCTCTGCGCGCTCTTCCGTCCATACGTCTTTTGCGATTCTGAAAGCGGCCCAAGCCTTTGGCCATCCTGCATAAAAGCCTATATGTGTGATGATTTCAGCAATTTCCTCCCGTGTGATTCCGTTTTGCCTCGCACTTTGCAGATGATACGCCAAAGACGAATCCGTGAGACCCTGGCTGATGAGCGAGGTCAGGGTGACAAGGCTCCTGTCGCGTAAACTGAGTTCTTCTGTGCGGCTCCATACCTCGCCGAAAAGGATGTCATCGTTAAGCTGCGCGAATTTCGGAGCAAACTCTCCAAGCTGGTCGCGTCCTGCAGTCTGTTTGATTTTGTCTTGTGCCATAATCGGAAAAATGTTGATGGTCAATGCGATGAGCGCATATATGGTTATGTGTTTCATGATAGTCTAAATGATTCAGGAAAATTTTACGGATGCAAAGTTAGGGGCTTGACATGAAGCGGGCTGTATATGAATCTTCGGTATTTGTACCGCAATTCCGTTTTCTGAAGCCTCAGTTATCGTGACATGTGACTTCCGGACTGCATTGTCAGGAGGGGGAGGCATGGGCAATATCCGGAAAGATTCTCCAAGGCGCAAAAAGAAAGTTTGATAAAATCATGACAGGCCCTAACTTTGCCGGATAAAATCATGTTATATGCAGAACGGAGAAATCATAAGGATGGACAGTGTGGATGACTACAACAGGTTTTTCGGCCTGGATACGGAGCATCCGCTTGTAAGTGTGGTTGACCTTTCCATGGCCACTAAGTGGGCGGAGCGCGCAAGATTCGGTTATGGTATATATGCCCTTTTTCTGAAGGACGTAAGGTGCGGCAATATAAAATACGGGCGCAGGGACTATGATTATCAGGCCGGGACGATTGTGAGTTTCGCTCCGGGGCAGGTTGTTGATGTGGAACTGGATCAGGGAAGCCGCCCTTCGTCTCATGGCCTGCTGTTTCATCCGGACCTGATTCGCGGCACTGAACTTGGCAGGGCAATCAAAGGCTATTCGTTCTTTTCATATAAGTCCAATGAAGCTCTGCATCTTTCCGCAGATGAGCGGATTACAATAATGGGTTGCCTGCAGAAGATTGCCGATGAGCTGAGGCGTCCGTCCGACAGGCATAGCAGAAGGCTGATAGTGGCGAACATAGGGCTGCTGCTTGACTACTGCATGCGTTTCTATGACCGTCAGTTCGTGACGAGGACAGAGGCCGACAGTGATGTGCTTGTGCGTTTCGAGCAGATTCTGGACGAATATTTTGACAGTGACATTCCGCTTCGGGAGGGACTGCCTACAGTCAGATATTTGGCTGACAAGGTTTTCCTCTCTCCGAACTATTTCAGTGACATGATAAGCAGGCAGACCGGGCATACGGCTTCCGAGCATATCAGGAGCAAGGTCATAGGCCTGGCAAAGGAAAGGCTCCTGTCTTCGGACAAGACCATGAGCCAAATAGCCTATGAACTTGGATTCCAGTATCCTCAGCATCTCAGCAGGATGTTCAAACAGGTCGTCGGGCAGACTCCGAATGAATACAGGAAATTAGGGTAGGCAAGCCTCACCCGCGATAAGATGCAGGGGTAAGGCCGGTCTTGGCTTTGAAGAATGTGTGGAAGGCGGCTGTGCTTGAGAATTTCAGCCTTTGTGCAATTTCCTTTATGGGAATGTCCGAATATTTCAGCATGTTCTTCGCCTCGAGTATCACAAATGAGTCTATCCACTGCGGTGCGGACTGGCCGCTGACTTCCTTTATTAGTTTTGAAAGGTATTTCGGGGTGAAGCACAGCCTGTCCGCATAATATGTGACATTGCGCTCTTCGTTGTGGTGTTCTCGCACAAGGGTGAGAAACTCCTCGAATACGAGTTTGGAACGTGCGGAATGCGTGCGGGGCATTTGGCTGGCCTGTGAGATTCTGTCCGTCCACATTGTCCCGAGCATGCAGAACACGGACGATACAAGGAATTTGAGTGCGTCATCCGTATTAGGCATACCGGAGCGGTAAAGTTTTTCCGCAAGAGAGAAGTAACCTTTGTAGATTTCGCATTCATCGTCGTTCAGGCTTATGCACGGATTGTTCAGCACAGACATGCTTTCGTTGAAAAGTCTTGCCAGGTCATATCGTATGTTTGTCATGAATTCTGACGATGCCGCTACTGCGATGAAATGTATTGATTCTTTTTCGTCTGCCTTGTAAACTCTGCTTATGTTTCCAGGTGTGCTGATAATGAGCGAGTTCTCCTTGATATTGTATCTCTTCAGATTGATTTCGGCTTCAAGATTCCCCTTCAGGCAGAAGATTCCCATATATCCGTTGAAACGGCAGGGATATTTGAGCATGTCAAGTCCGCTGTTGTACCGAATGTCAGAAATTATGAAGTCTTCTGACATTTTGTCATTTGCGGAAATGCCAAGATACTTTCCCAGCTGTATTATGTCTATGTCGTAAAATGAATTTTTCATGATATGCGGAATTGTTCTGGCAGCAAAATTACATTATAATTTTTAAAAAGAGTGAAAAAACAACTTTTCTGTAATAATACTGGTAAAAATCATATATGAATTTTCTTATATCGGGCAGATTCTTTGTTCAGATGCCAGCCCGAAATCATTAAGACAAATGAAAAGACTTGTTATTATTCCGATTGTGCTCCTGACGCTTCAGACGGGTCTGAATGCCCAGCAGGTCCTCTCTCTTGAGGAATGCCGGCAGATGGCCCTTGAAAGCAACAGTGAATTGGAGCAGGCCCGCATCATGACGCGTATGGCGGGCTACGACAGAAAAATTGCACGCGCCAATTATTTCCCGGACATAAGCGTTTCCGGAACCTACATGTATAACAGCCGTGACATAGCTCTTGTCAGTGACGAGACCTCTGCAAGGCTTGCCGGCATGGGTACGGCTGTCCAGGAGCAAATCTCGGGGCAGATGCAGGCCATGGTGCAGGCAGTGATGTCCAATCCTGCGGCAGCGGCTGAATTTATGGGAAGCCCAATGTGGCAGACCGTCATGGGCTCGCTTTCGAAAACGGATGTTTCTGCTGCACTCAATGCTCTCGGGGCTGAGATTGACAAGGCATTCCATCTTGACATGACAAACGTGTTCGCCGGGGTCGTGTCGCTTAAGCAACCGGTCTTTGCCGGAGGAAAAATTGTGGCTTCAAACAGGATAGCAGCTTTGGCTGAACAGCTTTCCATGAGCCAATATGACTCAAAATGCCAGGAGACGCTTCTCGCAGTTGACCAGGCATATTGGCAGGTCGTTTCCGTGGCTTCGAAGAAAAAGCTTGCAGAAAGCTATGCGGACCTGCTGCATTGCATGGTAGCTGATGCCGATGCTTCTGTGGCGGAGGGGGTAGCTACTGAGGCTGATGCCCTGACTGTAAAGGTAAAGGCAAACGAAGCGGACATGCTGTTTACCAAGGCATCTAATGGACTTGTGCTTTCCAAGATGCTGCTGTGCAAGCAAATCGGGCTTCCTTTGGAGAGTGATGTGATGCTTGCTGATGAAAATGCGGAAATGCTTCCTCAGGTGAGTGTGCCGCCCGTCAAGGATATGGAAGACATATTTGCAGACCGCCCTGAGATAAGGAGTCTTGATATTGCCGCTCAGATTTATGAGCAGAAAGTGAATGTGGCGCGTGCTGACATGTTGCCGAAGATAGCCGTGACTGCCAATTATATGGTCAGCAATCCGAACCTGTATAATGGGTTCCAGAACAAATGGGGCGGAATGTTCAATGCCGGTGTCGCCGTGAATATCCCGGTTTTCCATGGCACTGAGGCACTTCAGAAGACGCGTAAGGCCAAGGAGGAGGCCAGGCTGTATCGCGTGCGTTATGATGACGCCCGTGAAATGGTGAGCATACAGGTAGAGCAGCTGCGCAGGCAGAGGTGCGAGATAACAGAAAAACTGCGGATGGCACAGAGCAATCTTGAAAATGCGGAAGAGAACCTCAGGGTTGCGACGATAGGCTTTGAAGAAGGCGTCGTGCCAGCCAATACGGCTCTTGCCGCACAGTCGGCATGGCTATCGGCTCATTCGGAGTTCATTGATGCCGGAGTTGAATTGCAGATGAACATGACAGCTCTCCTGAAGGCCGAAGGTGAATATGGCAAATGATGCATTGTTTTCATGTGATTAATATTAATATAGACATAAAATGGAAAAGAGAAAAAAGAACTATAACCTTGTGATTGGTGTTGTTGCGCTTGTAGCGGTGATTCTTATTATTGCGGTGTCAGGATATTTCGTATCCAGGCCTAAGCCGATGGTTGTTTATGGAGAGGCGGAAGCCGGCGAGTACAGAGTTTCCGGAAAGGTGCCTGGCAGGATAGGGGAGATATATGTCAGGGAAGGCCAGGCTGTGCACAAAGGTGATACCCTTGCATATGTTGACTCTCCGGAAGTGCGTGCCAAGCTTGCACAGGCAAATGCCGTAAGGGCCGCCGCGTCTGCACAGAACCGCAAGGCTCATAACGGTGCGCGTACCGAACAGATTGCGGCTGCATATAATGTATGGCAGTCTGCCATGGTACAGGAAGAGGTCATGAGAAAATCATTCGGCCGCATTCAGCGTCTTTATGATCAGAAGGTCGTTTCTGCTCAGAAATACGATGAGGTGAAGGCAAAATATGACGCATCAGTGACTCAGGCTGCAGCGGCAAAGAGCCAGTATGACATGGCCGTGAACGGTGCGCGCCAGGAGGACAAGGATGCGGCTGCTGCACTTGTGAGCCAGGCTGACGGGGTGCTAATGGAAGTGGAGTCATACCTCGGGGAACTTTATCTGACCTCTCCTGCCGATGGCGTGATTTCGGCAGTTTTCCCGAAGCCGGGCGAGCTTGTGGGCCAGGGCGCTCCTGTCATGACCGTAACCGACCTGTCTGACATATGGTTCACGTTCAATGTGAGAGAGGATTATCTGGAGGATATGCGCATTGGCGGAAAGCTCACTTTGAGGATTCCTGCTTTGGGCGGCAGGGAAGTTCCTGCGACAGTAAGCTATATCGCTGTGCGTGATTCGTATGCCACATGGAAGGCCACCAAGGAGACTGACATGTACGATGCAAAGACATTCGAAGTCAGGGCGGTGCCTGATTTGGCTGTTGAGGGCCTGCTGCCGGGAATGAGTGCAATTGTCGTGAGATAGTTCATAGCGGTATGAAACGTATAGTCGCTGTAATAAGGCGTGAATTGGGAATATGGCGGCGCCGTCCCATATATCTGGTCGGTTCGGTGGTGGTGATGGCATTCTGCAGCATCTTCTACTTGACTTTGCTGAAGGACGGTGTGCCTTCCGGGCTCCCGATTGGGGTGGTGGATTACGACAATTCCACGCTTACCAGAAATTTCATTTCGCAGCTTGATGCGACGCAGCTCGGCAAGGTCGTCCGCTATGATGATTTCCGCCAGGCCAGGGAAGATATGCAGAAAGGGCAGATAACTTCTGTGTGCGTGCTTCCGGAGGGGATGTTTGCAGATGTGCAGGCACAGAGGCAGCCGGAGTTTACTTTTTACGTGAACAACCTGTATTTTCTCGGAGGGTCGCTTGCCTATAAGGATATCCTGACAATGATAAACCTTACTTCCGGTGCTGTTCAGAGGGAGGTCCTGAGGATGAAAGGCGTAAATGAGCACTCCATCATGGGACGTATCCGCCCTGTGGATGTTGATGTCCACCTTATCGGCAATCCTACAATGAATTACGGGGCTTATCTTGCCAATATGATGCTTCCTGGAGTCCTTGAGATGGTAATAATCATCATTGTTATATATTCTCTCGGGACGGAACTGAAATATGGCACTTCCAGGCATATTCTGGACACTTCCGGAGGGAGCATCACGACTGCGGTAGCGGGAAAGCTTGCACTTTATACTCTGCTTTTCACCGCATTGGGCTTTTCTCTCGTGTTCCTGCTTTACAGGTGGATGGGCTTCCGTCTGGCCGGGTCAATATGGAATATGCTTATAGGTATGCTTTTGCTTGTGCTGTCCAGTGAGGCTGTCGGCGTGCTTATAATAGGATGCGTTCCTGTGTTGAGGTTCGCCTTGAGCATCGGTGCCCTGTTCAGTGTGTTCGCATTCTCCATGACCGGGTTCACTTTGCCTGTCGAGGCCATGCCGGCAGGTGTGCAGGGGCTTGCGTGCATGTTTCCGCTGAGGCATTATTACCTCTTTTATGTGCAGGAAGGGATTTTCGGGACAGGCTTTGCCGGATGGCATATGCAGACGGTGTATATGCTCATGTTCCTTCTGTTGCCGCCTCTGGTGCTTCCGAGGCTGAAAAGGGCGTATGTGAATTTGAACTTTCCAAAGAAATAGAAGATGAAAGAGAATTATATAAGATTGTGGCTCAGGGATTTCTGGGGGATTTTTACCCATGAGCTCAAGACAATCTTCTGCGACGGGGGAGTGCTGATAATATTTTTTGTCGCCGGGCTCGGATATCCCCTGCTTTACAATCTGGTGTATCGGAACGGTATTCTTGAGGATACTCCTATTGCTGTGGTGGACAGGGCCGATTGTTCCGAGAGCCGCCGGTATATCCGTAAGGTTGATGCCACGCGTGAGCTTTCAGTTGCGTACAGGTGCACTGACATGGAGCAGGCCCGCAGGCTGATGGAGGAGCGTAAGGTCAACGGAATAATCTATTTCCCTGCGGATTTCGGTGAAAGGCTTGCGCGTATGGAGACGGCAAAGCTTTCTGTATATGCCGACATGAGCAGTTTCCTTTATTATAAGAATCTGCTTATGGGGTCGGAGTTCGTGATGCTGGATGAAGTCGGGAAGATTCAGGTAGAAAGGTATTCTGCGGCAGGATTCACCGGCCAGGAGAGTTCGCAACTTGTCAAGGCCATACCTTACGGGGAAAACCTGCCATACAACAGGACTTTCTCTTACAGCATATTCCTCATATCAGCAATCCTGCTTCTGATTGTGCAGCAGGTCATGTTCTATGGCATGTCATTGCTTGCCGGTACTGCACGTGAAGAAAACAGGAGTTTTGCCACGTTGCCTGACAGTCTTCACGGACGTGGTGTGAGCAGGGTTGTGTTCGGACGCGGAGCCGCCTATTGGCTCCTGTTCATGGGATTGGGCATATACATAGCCTGCATTGTCCCGGCGTTATGCGGTTTCCCGCAGAGAGGCTCGTATCGTGATATTGTGGTGCTCCTGATGTTTTTTGTGACGGACTGCGTGTTTTTCTGCTCGGCATGGAGCACGTTTATAACAAGGAGGGAATCGGTATTCGTATTGCTTCTCTTCATGTCTCCGGTGCTGCTGTTCCTTACCGGGTTCTCATGGCCGGCATCCGCCTTTCCGCAGTTCTGGAAATGGTTTTCATACCTCTTCCCGTCAACGTTCGGATGCCAGGCATTCATAAACATAAACACAGCCGGCTGTGATCTTCCCATGGCCAGTATGCATTTGCGTGCATTGACGCTCCAGGCCGTAATTTATTATTTCCTCTCTTGCGCGGCCATTTATGCGGAAAACCATGTCATAAGGAAAAGAAATGCCGCATAATGACATGACTTTCCCATGATGTGCGGCATCCGGGACGTTGTGCCGGCTGTGCCTTCAGACTCTTGCTATATATTTGCCGGTGATTTATTGGGCAAAGACAAGGCAGGAGTTTTTTTATTCTCCATAGTAGTTTGTGTAATAGGTTAAAGTTTTTATTTTGAATTATTACTGTCCGCTAAACTTTTTTTTGAGCGATTGAAGAATTAGGGCTGGCACCT
>ERZ778517.1421-NODE-1421-length-17787-cov-4.938811_pt1 | contig 17787 bp, 10 predicted proteins | sample MGYA00510341_ERZ778517 | MGnify/ENA primary metagenome ERZ778517 (study PRJEB29527, sample SAMN07138964) | mouse gut metagenome | material: feces | host: mouse | place: China:Nanjing | collected 2016-01-25 ... | reverse complement strand
CTCTGCACATGATTGGGGAAAGATAAAAAAAGAAGATACTAAAATAGATGGCCGACCCCTCTACAGGCCGACCATCCATGCGATTTTACCCAATTATACAATCTATTACCTTAAAAATTTTATTTATGAAAGTTTTCGCTTAAAACGCCTGTCAGAATGAGGGGTAGCCGGGATTTTGGACATAGATACCACCTGAAAAGTTGTACTGGGCCACCGGCACGGGGAAGTATTCGTAGCCGGTCTCAAAGCTGGCGTTCTGATAGTAGATGCGGTTGTCCTTCTCGGCGCGGAAATAATTATTCATCACTTCCTTGGCAATTCCCCATCGCACGAGATCATAGAAGCGTTCGCCTTCCATTGCTTTCTCAAGACGCATCTCTGTACGGAGTGCCTGACGCGCATAGTCCTGTGTCCAGCCGCCCTCGGGATAAAGGGCTATCTTATAGTTGGCGGCATATCTGGAAGGATCGTTGAAATCCTTCACATAAGCACTCTTGGCGGCACGGTCGCGCACACGGTTGATGAGGCGGCGCGCTTCGTCGAGATTATCGGCCCCTCCGATCTCTATCAGGGCCTCAGCCTTGTAGAGCAAAAGGTCGGCATAGCGTATTATCTGCCAGTTGAGAGCCGATGCGCCCCAAGGCCAACCCTGGTTGGCGTCGGCCGACTCGGGCGAAAGCCAGAATCGCTTGGTATTGTTATAACCATATGCATCGCGGTTACGCACCCAGAGTCCGCAAGGTGACACCCCATAGGTTTTATAACGGATGGTCGGACGGCCTGTCACAAAGTCGAGACGGGGGTCTACGTTGCCGTCAACATTGTCAAGTCTATATATATTGTTGTCGTTCTCGTCAAACTTCACCACTCCATAGTCCGGACGTGACTGGTAGTCAAAGAGGGGCAGACCGTCGGCATCTGTCTGATAAGCATTGATAAGGTCCTGCGAGGGGAGGAAAAATCCGTCACCCTGCCAGGGACAACCGGGACCGGTCATAGAGTTAAGCAGCATGCTCCAGTTGACACGTCCGCCGTCATTAGTACCGTCATTCTTGGAAAACTGCACGGCAAGCACCGATTCGGGACCATTTTCATACTCAAGCAGGTCAAGATACTGAAAGTCGGGAAGAAGCTCGTAGCCATGTATGCCGTCGATAATCTCAACGACTTCGCGCAAAATGGATTTATCAATATTAACCACCGCGTTGGTCGTAGCATCCTGTTCGTAGGCACGATAGAGTTTTACCTTTGCAGCATATGCCAGGGCGGCGCGCTTGTTGATGCGGCCTATCTGTGTCTGGGTCTCGGGCAGATCGGCAGCCGCTTCGAGAAGGTCGTCGGCTATGCGGTCGAGATGCTCTTCGCGGGTAAACTCGTCGTTGCGCACAAATGGATATTCATTTTCAGGCAGATCTATATCCATATAGGGGATTCGGTTGAAGAGGCGCACCAGTTCAAAATACCAGTGGTCACGTATCACCCGCATCTCGGCTATGCGCGATTTTTTGGCCGGTACGGCCGACTCGTCGGCCTTGCGGATGGCACGGATGGCGGTGTTGCAGCGCGAGATGCCGCAATATACGTTAAACCATTTGCCGTCGAGAAATCCATTGTTGGGCTGTATCTTGGCGGTCTCCATATCGTGTACTTCCCAAAGGTCAGTCTCACCGCCTCCTCCCTTGTAGGCATTGTCAGCACGCACTTCGCCATAGCTCCAGTTGGTCAGCGGATAGAGATGCGGGTCGTTGGAATCGGCGTAGCGGCAGCCAAAGGTCGCATATGCACTGTTGACAAGTATGTCCACCGCCTTGGGATCATTGATGTTACCTTCAGAGAGAGGCCCCTGCGGTTTGTTTTCGAGAAATTCATCGCTGCACGAAACGAGTGCAACCGAGGCAGCGAGGAGAGTGAATATATTTTTGAGTTTCATGTAATTCTTGATTTAAAGATGAGTGTGTTAGAAACCAAACTGCAGACCGAAGGTGTACTGTCGGGGCATTGCATAGGGATAACCTAGACCCTCGGGATCGGCTCCGCTATACTTGGTGAGAGTAAAGAGGTTCTGAGCCTGGAAATAGATGCGCGCGCCTTTGAGCGAAAGCTTATTCTGAATGTGCTTGGGCAGCGAGTATCCGAGTGAAAGCGATTTGAGACGCACAAACGATCCGTCCTCAATGTAATAGTCCGAGCCGTCACCCTCACTGTTGGAGTTATCTATGGACGGGGCAGGGACATCGCTGTCATAGTAACCTGTAGCCAGATAGCGGTCATAGGCCTTGGAGGCATCGAGAAGCTGAGTGCCGTGATTGCCGGTCCAGAGGGGGAAGAAGTCGGTGTAATACTTCGAATTGTTCCAGGCATCGCGAATGATGCTGTTGAAGAAGAGGCTAAGATCAAAGTCCTTGTAGCTGGCCGCGAAGTTGAGACCAAACTGAGCTTTGGGCAGGTCGGTCCCAAGCCATATGCGGTCACGATCATTGATTTCGCCGTCACCGTTTGTGTCGACATAGCGCACACGACCCACACCGGGATTGCCGAAGTTGACCTTATACTGAGCTTTGTAGGCATCAACCTCCTCCTGTGTACGGAACACGCCGTCAGTCTTATAGCCCATCCATGAGCCGAGAGCCTGACCCACAATGCTCTTGTCACGGCCATTGCCGCCACCCCAGGTGTAATAGATGTCATCCATGAGATCGGTCACCTTATTGTTCATCGCAGTGACATTAAGTCCTACCTCATAACTGAAATCCTTGTTGACGGCCTGACGCCAGTTAAGCACGATTTCGACACCTTTGTTGACCATCTCACCACCGTTATACCAGCAGTAGCCGCCCTCGCCGATTGTGGCGATATAGGGTTTCTCGACAAGCATATCCTTGGTCCTCTTATGGAAGTAATCGGCCGAGACATTCAGACGTCCACCGAGCAGCGAGGCGTCAAAGCCGACATTGGTCTGATAAGTCTTTTCCCATGTAAGGTCGGGATTGGTGCTGCGCGAGCGATATGCTCCGGGAGCAAGAGTGTTACCTCCGTCAATGGCATAACCGGCCTTGTTCATATCCATCTCATACTTGGCATAGAAAGCGTCGTTGGCGATGATGTCGTTACCGTTCACGCCATAGGCTCCACGTATCTTGAGATCGGTGAGCCAGCCCCGTGTGGCCTCCATAAAATGCTCCTGCGAGATGCGCCAGCCGGCCGAGAAAGAGGGAAACCAGTCATAGTTGTTTTGAGTAGAGAGACGTGACGATGCGTCGCGGCGCAGTGTCACCGATGCAAGATATTTGTTGTCCCAGGTATAGTTGATCTTTCCGAACACAGAGAACATCGAGTAGTTTGACGCACTCGAACCTACTTCCTGAGCCGAAGTGACATTGCCAAGATACCAATAGTTCTCATCCTCGATTTCGAGCCCCTTTCCTTTGCCATACATGCTCTCGAAATGATTGCGCTTGGCCTCGATGCCCACAAGGGCCATGAGAGAACTTTTGCCGAAGTCGGCATTATACTGTGCGGTATTGGTCCACACCCAGTCGACGGTCTTGCTCGAATACTGATAAAGCGTATTGGTGTTGTCACGTAGATTGGCGGGGGTAAACTCCTTGTCGGCCCCGTTGTGATAGTTGATACCGAAATTGGTTTTTACTATAAGATTTTTTACAGGCTCGATGGAGAGATAGGCGTTGCCGAACACTCGCCAGTATTCATGCTTGTTGGCACTCTGTTCCTCAATCTGACGCACGAGGTTGGGCGTGTCGTTGAGTCCGAAAGCCACCTGGTCGTTATAGTTGCCCTCCGAGTCATAGACGGTGCGGGCGGGATGCATCTTGATGGCATTCTCCTCCACTCCGCCGGGAGCATTGTGCTGACGCCACCAGTTGAGTGTGACATTGCCACCTGCACGCAGACGATTGTTAAGATATCCGTAGTCGGAGCTGAAACGGGCATTGGCTTTCTGGAAATCTGATCCTTTGATAATACCGTCGTGATCAAGCCAGCTCAGTGACATTGACGAGGCACCGTTCTCCGAACCCTTGGAGAGTCCTACGCTGTAGGTCTGCATGAGGGCTGTGCGGTGTATCTCTTTCTCCCAGTCGGTGTTCTGCGGATTGACGATGACACCGTTAAGGTTGGTGTAAGGTTGGAGTTGAGGAGTAGCACCGTTGCCGTAAAGCTCACTTGATGATGGTGTGGTACCATAGGTATATTTGTAGGCCGACCAGTACACTTCGCCCCATTGATCGGCATTGAGCATGTCAAGACCGCTGTTATAGGTCTGAAGAGTAAGGGTAGCGTCAAAAGTCACACGACATTCGCCCTGCTTGGCACGCTTGGTTGTGATGATAATCACGCCGTTGGCAGCCTGCGCGCCATAAATGGCAGCCGAAGCGGCATCCTTGAGCACCTGAATGGACTCTACGTCATTGCTGTTGAGTATTGTGCCGGGATTCTCGCGTGTCATCACTCCGTCAATCACATAAAGCGGACCGTTGGCATCCCCTCTGAACGAGGAGGCACCGCGTATTGAAGTGCCTGTGCTGAGACCTCCGGGGGTGCCGTCGGTGGTGATGTTCATACCGGCCACGCGACCCTGCAACGCCTGGATGACATTGCCGGTAGGAGTGTCAGAGACATCCTTCATTTTGACAACCGATACCGAACCGGTTAGATCGGATTTCTTTTCTGATGAATAACCGACCACTACCACTTCGTCGAGTATCTCGGCATCTTCTTCAAGTATAATCGATAGCTGTGGGGCAGCCTTGACTGTCTGAGATCTGAATCCCACATATGAAACGGTAAGACCGGTGCCTTGGGGAACTGAAAGTGTAAAGTTACCGTCAATGTCGGTTGCGACGCCGGCTCCGGCATTGCCGTCGGGAACGACGCTTGCCCCGATCAGCGGCTCATCGTCGGTCTTTGAAACAACCGTTCCATGCACCGTGATGTTCTGGGCCTGTGCAGCGATTGCCATTATAAACAATAAAACCGCACTAAAGATTGATTTTTTCATGTTATTAATTTAATTGGTTTGGTTTTCTGACGCAAAGATATGCCAGAAACCGACTATGTGTCTATCATATATGTTGCAAGAAGTATGAATATTAACTCCTTGCACGTTTTTTCATAGTAAAGGCAACAATTCTCTTACCACCTAATAGCCGAGCCGGGCACGTACGTCGGTAGGAGTCTCGCCATACATCTCACGATAACATTTGGTAAAATAGGCCGGAGCCGTGAAACCTACTTCATAGGCAATCTCACTTATCGACTTTTCGGTTGTGGTCAGGAGTTCGCGAGCTTGTTTCAGACGCAGATTTCGGAGTAGCTCCACAGGTGAGAAATTGGTCAGAGCCTTGATCTTGCGGTAAAGCTGCGAGCGGCCCATACCCATCTCCGACGCAAGCATGTCGACACTCAGGTCGGGGTTACCCATCCCGGCCTTGACATTAGCGAGGAATCGGGCATAAAACTCACTATCAATATCTTTGGCAACGGGAATGCTCTTGCCGGCATGCTCCGTATTCTGCGACGAAGAGGTCTGCACTACAGAGTTGGCTGTAGCCGAGGATGCCCAGATCTCCTTGATGCGCTTGCGGTTGTCAATAAGATTCTTGCACCGCATACTCAACAGCCGGCTGTTGAACGGCTTGGCCACATAGCCATCGGCACCGCTCTCATAGCTCTGTATGCGCTGCTCGTCCATCGAGCATGCTGTGAGCATAAGCACTGGGATATGAGACGTCGACATCTCTCCTTTGAGCCGCCGACAACACTCCAGTCCGTCCATGACAGGCATCATCATGTCACAGATTATAAGGTCGGGAACATATTTCGACGCCATGCGTATGCCGTCTTTACCATTGGAGGCCGTAATGATGCGGTAAGTGTCTTTGAGAAGCTCGCCCACCATATTCAATATATCCTCGTTGTCGTCTATAACAAGCAGCAGCGGACGGTCATCGTCATTGGACGGCAGTTCAGGCTCTATCTCACCCAGCTCGACCTCTACGTCGCTGTCGGATATCACTCTGTGGATTTCATTGACAGCGGGCGTATCGACGTGACGCACAGGCAGAGTGACTGTAAAACGACAACCTATGCCTTCCTCGCTTTCCACTCCGATTGTGCCGCCGTGCAGTTCGACAAAAGCCTTGACCAATGACAATCCTATACCTGACCCGTTGGGATTAACCTTGTCAACCTGATAGAAACAGTCGAAGATATTGGCTATATTTTCGGACGAAATGCCATGTCCGCTATTATCGACAGTGATGACAAGAGAGCCGCTCTCCTCGCGACATCCGAAGCGTATTCGCCCATTGTCGGGAGTATACTTCACGGCATTGGACATGAGGTTAAACACGACACGCTCCATTTTCTCCGTGTCAACAGCCATCGTGAAGTCTTCGGGCACGGTGATGTCGGACGCAATCCTGATGCTGCGTTTGCGGGCCACAGCGACAAACGAGCCGACCCACTCGGTCATGAGCGGAGCAGGATGTACCTCTGTGAGATTTACATTTAGCTTGCCGTTCTCATATGTGCGGAAGTCAAGTATCTGATTAATAAGCCGTCGCAGTATCTTCACATTCTTGTTGGCAATCTTCATGAGTGTATGCTGTTGAGGCGTGAGATTGTCAGCCTCGGCCAATTGTTCGACAGGCTCGGCTATGAGCGTGAGCGGAGTGCGCAGATCATGTGACACATTGGTAAAGAATATGAGTTTGGACTGCGTGGCCACGTTAAGCTGCTCGTTAAGAGCTTTTTCAGTATCACGCTGCTGCTCTAGCAGATGATTCTGCTCCATAAGTTCACGCTGATGTCTCTTATGCAGCCAGAAAGCCCGCAACATCATAAAAATAATGCTGCAAAGCAATACGAGAATGGCTATGACTGCATAAAATAGAGAGGTCTGGGCAGAATGACGGTCCCAATAATCATCCACCTGTGTCTTAAGCAACTTGATTTTGTCTGTTTCCTCCTTGAGCGACTGACTCTGAAGCAGGAGTATGTCGGCATTGCTCTTGTCGACAGCCGACGACAACGGCCAACGGCCGTTACGCTCATAAGGCCGGCCCTCAAGTATGTCCAAAGCCGTACGTATCAATCCGTAGCCTTCAGTGGGATAAAAAAATGTAGCGTCAATCACTCCGTCGGCCACAGCTCTGATTCCAATCTCAGGAGCAGCATCTATGCCTATCACTTTCAAGTCAAGACCATGACGACGGGCCACCTCCGAGGCCGCTATAGCCATTCGGTCGTTGTGGGCATACACCAGATCAATATCATTATATATATTGAACAGTGAATCGGCCGCAACAGTAGCATCCTCGTAATTCAAGTCGCCATAAGCGGAAGCCACTATTTCGAGTCCGGCACGGGCCGCCTCGGTGACAAAACCCTCGTGACGGCCGGTGGCCGGTGACGAATCATGACGGCCGCGTATCTCTATCACCCTCCCGCCTTTGCCCGTGAGGCTGGCGGCATATTGAGCTGCCGAGCGGCCTATCGCTTCATTGTCGACGCCTATCGATGCCGTGTAATAGTCACCGTTGATGTCGCGGTCAAAGATTATGACCGGCATGCCCGACTCATACACCTCTTTTATTACAGGCGTGATGGCCTCGGCTTCGTTAGGCGCAGCGATTATGATGTCAAAACCGTTGTCCTTGAAATAACGGATGTCGGCAATCTGCTTTTCGTTGCTGTCATCGGCCGAACGTATCTCCACCTCGGCCTCGGGATGAAACATAATTTCACGATATATCTCATCGTTCATCTTATTGCGCCAGTCATCACGGCTGCATTGCGACACTCCTATGCGATAATGCTTCTGCTCACGACAACCACTGAATGTGAGCACAAGCGACAATAACAATACTAAACGTATTACTATCCGTTTCATTTGGCTATCAGTTTTTACTTTGGCTTCACAAAGATAATAATTAATATTATGAATAACAGTGTATTTGATATAAAAAATCGCGCATTGCGACATTTGTCATAGTGTTTGCACCGTTTATTATAGCCACCGCATCATTATATATCGTAGATTTGCAATGTCAAAAAAATTACCGATAATTAATACCATCTGACAATGAAAATATCAATCCCCAAGACAATGGCCACACTGGCACTACCATTGGCTATGAGCGCATCGATAACCGCTGCCGCGACCGACGGAGGTATCAAAGTCGAGCATCTCGGCACCAATAATACACTTGTGAGAGTGGAAGGTGACGGACGCTACCTAATGCTGCCCGTTCAGGAATCCAATGATGATGCCACCATCAACGTTCTCGTTGACGGACGCCTCGACCGTACCATTAACGTACGACTTGCCAAAGCCAAGACCGACTACTCCGTGCCCTTTGACCTCTCACCCTACAAAGGCCACGACATTGTGCTCAATATCGTCACCTCTCAAAACCGCGCATCGGTGCGCGAGGCCAAGGAGGATGCCTGCTGGAGCAATATCACACTCACCGATACAATTGACACCACAAACCGCGAGAAATACCGGCCTGTCTATCACCACACTCCACTCTACGGATGGATGAACGATCCAAACGGCATGTTTTATAAAGACGGCGAGTGGCACCTCTGCTATCAGTGGAATCCCTATGGCTCCAAGTGGCAAAATCTCTCCTGGGGACACTCCGTTAGCCGCGACCTCATCAACTGGGAGCATCGTCCCGACGCCGTACTCGCCCCCGACGGGCTCGGCATGATATTCAGCGGCAGTTCGGCCATTGACACCTCCGGAAGCGCGGGATTCGGCAAAGACGCCGTCATAGCCATGTATACTTCGGCGGCCGCAAGTCAGGTGCAAAGTCTAGCCTGGAGCCACGACAACGGCGAGACTTTCACAAAATATCCCGGCAATCCCGTACTCACCCTCGAAAGCGAGGCCCGCGACCCTAACATGTTCTGGGATGCCGAACGAAACATTTGGGTGCTCACACTCGCCCATGCGCTCGACCATGAGATGCTCATCTACACTTCGCCCGACATGAAGGAATGGACCCTACAGAGCCGCTTCGGCCGCGGTCTCGGCGCACAGGACGGTGTGTGGGAATGTCCCGACCTCTTCGAGCTGCCTGTCGACGGCTCAGACCGTAAAAAGTGGGTATTGCTGTGTAACATCAATCCCGGCGGTCCTTTCGGGGGAAGTGCGACACAATACTTCACAGGTGACTTTGACGGCAAGACATTTACGCCTGACACCGATGCCGAGGGCAATGTGCCCACCAAATGGCTCGACTATGGCAAAGACAACTATGCCACCGTCAGCTTCAGCGACGCCCCTGACTCGCGCCGCACAGTAATCGGCTGGATGAGCAACTGGCAGTATGCGGCCGAAGTGCCAACACGCCAGTTCAGAAGTGCCAACACTCTACCCCGTGAAATAGAACTCTTCACTGCCGATGATGGCCAGGTGTATGCCGCCTCGGTTCCATCACCCGAGACCGAAGCTCTGCGAGGCAAACTTACACAGAATGTCGGCCGAGCCGGAATCGGCAAGAAGCCCCGCTCCTATGCACTCCCATCGGCAAATGACGGCGTGTGTGAGATACTTCTCGACATTGAGGCGCCCAAAAGCAAAAACGTGACCATGACTCTTGGCAACAAGGAGGGCGAACACGTCACCATGATATATGACGTGGCAGCCAACACACTGTCATTCGACCGTCGCGAGAGCGGAATCACCGACTTCAGCCAGGATTTCCCGGCCGTGACCACAACCCCTGTATTCGGCCAAAACGGCCATCTGGAACTGCGCCTGTTTATTGACCGTTCTAGCATTGAAATTTTCGCCAACGGTGGTCGCGGAGTCATGACCAACCTCGTTTTTCCCACTGTCCCCTACTCCACTCTTTCGCTAAAATCAGACGGAGGCAATGCAAAAATCAAAAATCTGAAAATCTATTCAATCGGTATTTAAATTCTGATTAATTCTCAATAATGAGACCTCCGGCTATGGCCCTCTCTCATAATTGTATAAACTCACAACCTTTTAAGCGCAGCTTAACTCTATGGAACAGACATTGACATATGGCCGCAAAGGCCTTGTGATGCAGATTGTCCCCGTGATGCTATGTTTCTTCGCCATGGGATTTGTCGACCTCGTCGGCACCGCATCCAACTACGTACAGAAAGACCTCGGACTCACCGACTCGCAGGCCAATCTCTTTCCCTCGCTCGTATTCTTCTGGTTTTTGATATTCTCCGTGCCCACCGGCATGCTCATGAACCGCATAGGTCGTAAAAAGACCGTACTTATCAGCCTTGTGGTCACAGCCGTGTCACTCATCATCCCGGTAGCTGGAGACAGCTATCTCACAATGCTCGCCGCATTCTCGCTGCTCGGCATCGGCAACGCCATTATGCAGACGTCGCTCAATCCGCTTGTGACAAACCTTATTAGCAGCGACAAGCTCGCCTCGACACTCACCTTCGGACAGTTTGTCAAGGCCATTGCATCGTTTCTCGCCCCAATACTCGCAGCATGGGGTGCCACTACCTATCTCCCGACCTTCGGGCTGGGCTGGCGTGTGCTCTTCGCCATCTATGCTATCATCAGCGTCCTCTCCATCTCACTGCTTGCCGCCACTCCCATCGAGGAGGAGCGTCCCGACAAAGCCTCGGGCGTAGGCCAGTGTCTCCGTCTGCTGGGACGCCCCTTCATCCTGCTCTGCTTCCTCGGCATTATGTGTCACGTAGGCATTGATGTCGGCACCAACACGACCGCTCCCAAAATCATTATGGAACGCCTCGGACTCCCCCTTGAGGAAGCCGGCTTCGCCACAAGCATCTACTTCATATTCCGCACCGCCGGATGTTTTCTCGGTGCATTCATCCTCCGCTCCATCTCGCCACGCCTTTTCTTCGGCCTTAGCGTATTGATGATGCTCGTGGCCATGGGCATGCTCTTTGTATGCCACTCGCTCACCGCTCTTTACATCGGCATCGGACTGATAGGCTTCGGCAACTCCAACGTGTTCTCGGTGATATTCTCCCAGGCACTCATGTCATCACAGTCAGAGAAAAACGAGGTGTCGGGTCTGATGATCATGGGCCTCTTCGGTGGTACGGTCTTCCCCCTCGCAATGGGTTTTGCCGCCGATGCCATAGGCCAGGCCGGAGCCGTGGCCGTGATGACCGTCGGAGTCATATATCTCATGTACTATACAATGAAAATCAAAACCATAAAATAATCCTTAAAATATCATGAATGATATAGTTATCGGCATGGGCGAAGCCCTGTGGGATGTACTCCCCGAAGGTAAAAAAATAGGTGGCGCACCGGCCAACTTCGCCTATCATGTGTCACAGTTTGGCCTCGATAGCTGCACCATCAGTGCTATCGGTGACGACCCACTCGGTGTCGAACTGCTTGAAAACTTCAACAGCAAGGGTGTAAAACACAGCATTGAGACTGTGCCCTATCCCACAGGTACCGTACAGGTCGAAATCGACCAGGCAGGTATCCCCCAGTATGACATCAAGGAAAACGTGGCATGGGACAATATCCCCTATACCGCCAAACTCGAATCGTTTGCCGAACGCACCAAGGCTGTATGTTTCGGATCACTGGCACAACGCAATGTGGTGTCACGCAACACCATCAACCGCTTTCTCGATGCCATCCCCGAGCAAAACAATCCTCTAATAGTCTTTGACGTGAATCTGCGTCAGGGTTTCTATAACAAGGAGATTCTTTGCAATTCCATGTCGCGCTGCAATATCCTTAAAATCAACGACGAGGAACTTGTGACAGTAAGCCGCATGTTTGGCTATCCAGGCATCGACCTTCAGGACAAGTGCTGGATACTCCTTGGCAAATACAACCTCAAGATGCTCATACTTACCTGTGGCATCAACGGCAGCTATGTATTCACTCCAGGCAACGTGTCATTCCAGCCCACTCCAAAGGTGGAGGTAGCCGACACCGTAGGAGCCGGCGATTCGTTCACCGCTGCATTCATCGCCAGCATACTCAAAGGCAAACCCGTAAGCGAGGCCCATCAGAAAGCAGTCGAGACCTCGGCCTTCGTATGCACACAGCAGGGAGCCATGCCCACACTACCCACCTCATTGACAGAATCATAATCCGAATACATTATATAAAAGCGGAGGATACAAACAAGATTTGTGTTTGTATCCTCCGCTTTTATGAAATACATCTCACCAGCAAGCCCACCGTGTTAACCTTTATTAACTTTTAGCTTTATTAACTTTTAGTTTTTATACCTTATCTTTGCGACATCAATATTACCTTCAATCATAACCAATCACATCTACAATGTTAAGTCATTCGGAAAGAGAAACTATTTCACAGCTCATCAAGCGTGAGGTGGTGCCGGCCATGGGTTGTACCGAACCTGTAGCCGTGTCGCTGGCTGTGGCCAAAGCCACAGAACTCCTTGGACGCAGACCTTCGCACATCGAAGCCTGTCTGAGCGGAAATATCATCAAAAACGCAATGGGAGTCGGCATACCCGGCACCGGAATGATAGGTCTGCCAATAGCCATAGCCCTCGGCGCGCTAATCGGCAAGTCAGCTTACGGGCTGGAGGTAATGAAGGATGTATGTCCCGAAGCCGTGGAGAGCGGCCGCCAATATATCAACGAGGGACGCATAAACATCAGCCATATGCCTGATGCCCCCTCCATACTCCACATTGACATAACCGTCTCAGACGGCGACGACTCGGCACGTGCAGTAATTTCGTGCGAACATACCCGATTCATACGCCTCGAACGCAACGGTGAAATCATGCTTGACGAGCAGGTGTCGGGTGGAAACGATTCGAGCCATGATGATAAGGAGCTTAACCTCGCAACCGTATATGAATACGCCATCGAGTCACCTATAGAAGAACTCGAATTCATACTCGAGGCTCGTCGCCTCAATATGCATGCCGCGCAGACAGCTCTTGCGGGTGAGTATGGCCACTCACTCGGAGCGACAATACGCAAATATGGTCTGAAATATTATGGCGATACTCCCGTGGAACATATGATTTCCTACACCTCAGCCGCATGCGACGCCCGTATGGGAGGTGCGCCTATCGCCGTGATGTCCAACTCGGGCAGTGGCAATCAGGGTATTACAGCGACCATGCCGGTGGTAAGTTTTGCCCAGGATACAGGAGCTACCGAAGAGCAGACCATCCGAGCCCTTGTGCTTAGCCATCTCACGAGCATATACATCAAGCAGAGTCTTGGCCGCCTCTCCGCACTTTGCGGATGTGTGGTAGCATCGACCGGCGCGTCATCGGCTCTCGTATATCTCATGGGAGGAGGATTCAACGAGATATGCGCAGCCGTCAAAAACATGGTGGCCAACCTCACCGGCATGCTTTGCGACGGAGCCAAACCTTCGTGCGCCATGAAAATTTCGTCAGGCGTTTCGACAGCCATGATGTCGGCCATGCTCGCCATGAACGGCAAGTGTGTCACCGCATCCGAAGGCATCGTCAGCGATGATGTCGACGCCACAATCCACAATCTCACAAAGATCGGTCGCGAGGCCATGAACGAGACCGACCGTCTTGTGCTCCAGATTATGACAAGCAAGTAAATTGTAAATTAAGAATTTAAAATTCAATTAAGCCCCCGCATTGTAAAGTGTGCCGGGGCTTAATTCTTCAAGACCAACTGACCGCCGTCTATTTTTAATAGTATTTAACAATTCCAAATGCAAGATTTGGGCTTATTCTGAATTTAAGGGATAAAACGACTATTTATTTAAGCTAAAAATAATCTGAAATGAGAAAGACATTCATCCCTGCCACTATCGGCCTTTGCCTTGCCTCGATGGCATTCACATCATGTGACAACGATGACAATGACGCCGACTGGAGCACAGTTTATCCCAACGCACTCGTGACAGTCAAGACAAGTCCTGACAAAACACCCTATCTGCAGCTTGACGAAAAGACTACCCTGCTCCCGACCAATCTCAAGACAGGACTGTTTGACGGCAAGCAGGTGAGAGCCCTGGCCAATATCAGCATCACCGACCAGCCCGCCGGCGACTACTCCAAGGCCGCGTATGTCAACTGGATTGACAGCATCCGCACAAAGGCCACGATACCCTCTCTGCCCGACGGCAACAACACCACCTATGGCAACGACCCGGTCGATATCGTGAGAGACTGGGTGACCATCGTCGAAGACGGATATATCACTCTCCGCTTCCGTACCATCTGGGGCAACACCGCAATCCCCCATCACGTCAATCTTCTCACCGGCACCAACCCCGACAATCCATATGAGTTAGAACTGCGTCACGATGCCAAGGGCGACCTGGCCGGCGTGACAAGAGACGCACTCATAGCATTCTCGCTCGACGCACTCCCCGACACTCAGGGCGAGACGGTGAAGCTCAATCTGAAATGGACCTCATTCACCGGCCCCAAGTCAGTAGAGTTTGACTATTGCACCAACAAGTCTTCGGGCAAAATCTCATTCCCGGCCGAGAGAATAGTCACATCGGTGGAATAAAGCAGTCACACAGCCCGTCATCCCAATTAATGGCACATAACGGAGAATACAGCGAGCAACAACTCGTCAGACTCATAGGTCGGAAAGATATGCATGCCATGCGTGAGCTATATAATCGCCACGCAAGCTATCTGACTGCCGTATGCTCGCGTTATGTGCCAGATTCTTGTCTCAGGGATGTACTGCACGACAGCTTCATCAAGATATTCTCCTCCATTACGAGTTTTGATTACAGGGGTGACGGCTCTCTGCGCAGATGGATGACGCGAATCTCAGTCAATGAGTCTCTGCGCTATCTGCAAAAGAGCCGTGACCTCAATTTCATACAATATGCCGACGAGCTTCCTGACATAGCTGACGACAATGAGGACAACGAAGACATATCACTGCACGACATCCCGACCGATACCATACACCGCATGATACGCGACATGCCTACGGGTTACCGCACAGTGTTTAGCCTCTATGCCATCGAAGGCCTCGGCCACAAAGAAATAGCCGAAACTCTCGGCATAAGTATATCGACATCCGCCTCGCAGTATCACAGGGCAAAAAAGATGCTGGCGCAGATGATCAGTGAATATAACCTCCAAAGCAAATGACTATGAAAGACGACAAATGGACTTCAGAATTGCGCAGACGCATGGCCGACTATGAGACTACGGCTCCCGAAGGAGTCTGGGACAGCATAGAGTCGACTATGACGGGAGGCGCGGCACATGAACCCGCTCCGCGTCGGCGTTTCATCATGCCGTGGCGTTATGCAACTGCCGCAGCCGCCATGCTCCTTATCGTCTTCGTCTCGGGATGGTTATTGCTGTCAGATTCTACCGACACTACCGACATACCGACTCCGGCCTATTCATCATCCTCTTCATCCTATTCCGTACTCCCCTCCCCTGACATATCACACCCGTCCCGACCTGGTGTATCTGACTCTCGTCCAATGGCCCGAGCCAAGACTCAGCCGCCACATACCATAGTCTCACAAGAGTCCGTTCGCAATCTTCCTTCACCGGCCATGACATGTGACACCACCGCAGCCACAACACCCGCCGACAACAATCCGCAGCAACAATCCGCTCCGGCCACTCCTCCTCAGCGGCCCAATCAGCGACACACATCCTCCAGCCACACGCTTCTCGCCGTCACCACATCCTCCAAACGGGCGGGACGTCTCACTGCTTCTGCCGGCATATCCAACCGTCCCGGGGCCTCATCGTCAAGACACGGCTATAGCGGACTTATAGCCGGATACTCGGCAGTAGAGACTGCCCCTGACAAACTTCCTCAGGCCGATAATCCTCTATGCGAACTAATGCGCAATAATATGGGGAAAGAGATTCATACTGAAACCCGACATCACCAACCCGTCAAAGCCGGAGTCTCGATATGCTACAGCCTCACCGAACGACTTGCCCTGAAAAGCGGTGTGACATATGCCTATCTCACCTCCTCGACCTCTTCGGGCAGCGACAGTTACCGCTTCGAGACCGATCAGCGGCTTCATTACATCGGCATACCGATCGGACTTAATTACACCCTGCTACATAACCACAGGCTTTCACTCTATCTTTCGGCCGGAGCGAGCGTGGAGAAATGTGTGTCAGGACGTCTCGACACCGACTATATCAACAACGGTATTGTGACACAAAGCGACAGTGAACGCTTTCGTCCGCGCGAGCTGCAATGGTCAGCAACCGTCGGCGCAGGAGTCCAATATGCCATAACCCGCTCCATCGGCATTTATGCCGAACCCGGCATCAGCTATTATTTCGACAACGGCTCCCGCCATGAAACATTCTACACAGCCCGCCCTCTCAACTTCAATATCGAGGCCGGCATAAGACTTAATATAAAGTAAAAAAACGGCCTAAATTTTTAATTTCCCTTCTGCCACTATGTCTTCACCCTTTTGATAATCATAAAGAGTGAGCGATCTGAGCTGATAGTAATAATACCAGTACTCAAACAGCCGTTCGATATATTCACGGCGGGCCTCATCTTTTTTCACCTGCGAGTCATTGAGGTCAAGCACTGAGATTTTACCTATCATAAACGTCTTGACATTTGTGTCATAGCGTCTTTGGGCTACCTCATCGGCCTTGGCAGCAATTGCCACCTGTTCACGCTGGTTGTTAAACCGCTCTACAAGCACAAAAATATCCTGACGGAAATTCATACTCTCCTGCCTGAGCTGCCCCTCCACTACCTCGCGGTTGCTGCGGGCCACCTGCACCTTGCCGCTACGTTTGCCCCAGTCAAGCAGCGGAACTTTAAATCCGAGTTCCACCACCTGATTGTCCTTCAGTGGCGCATAGGCACCACGCAGCACATCCGACGCACCGGTGAGCCCCACCCGAGCGTAAAGCGCGATCTGGCGGCGGTCGCCGCGAGCTTTGGCAACCTCATAGTCGGCCTCAAGCTGACGGCGACGGACATTCTTGGCAAACTGATTATTGGCCAAAGCCTTGTCAAGAGCATCGGCATAAGGTATTGTGACATCCGGCACTTCGGCAGGAAGCATGGGTTCAATCTCCACATCACCGTCAATATCGAGAAACGAACGCAACTGAAACATCCGGCTCTTCATGTCACTGAGTCGTGAGGTACACGCCGAACGTGCGTCAAGCAGATTGAGCTCGAGTTGCAACAATTCATTCTCACTTATCTGGCCCATATCGCGCTTGGCGCGGGCTATCTCATAAAGCTTTTCAGAATTTTCGAGATTCTGCCGGGCTATATTCACCAGTTCCCTGCCTATAAGCAAATTGAAATAACAGCTTATTGCATTCATGGCCACAGTCTCTGTATCGGAGAGAAAGCGGGCCCGTGCCTCGGCATAGCGCACCGGTTCGATGCGACGGTTCCACTTGGTGTGGTTTGTGCCGAATATAGGCTGACTCAACGTCAAGGCCACAGGTATCGACATATAGCGTGATGAGCCGGTGCCGGATAGCTGACGCATATAGTCGAGCGACGTATCGAGCGATAGCGTACCACCTGTAGCCCATATGCTCTGAGTCACTGACACCGCTCCGTTGAGCTGCATGTAATTATTGCGCACAAAGGTATAGGAGCCATCACTCAGTTGATAGGGCGTATAACTCTTCTGATAAGACGGAAGCGTGGCGTCAAACGTCACCTCAGGGAGAAGATCAGCACGAAATGTACGGTATTCCCAATAGGAAGTACGCAGACGGTTAAGTGCAACCGTGGCATCGACACTATTGCTGCGGGCCCGTGAGATGGCCTCGTCAAGACTGA
>ERZ778517.1415-NODE-1415-length-17853-cov-5.094505_pt1 | contig 17853 bp, 20 predicted proteins | sample MGYA00510341_ERZ778517 | MGnify/ENA primary metagenome ERZ778517 (study PRJEB29527, sample SAMN07138964) | mouse gut metagenome | material: feces | host: mouse | place: China:Nanjing | collected 2016-01-25 ... | reverse complement strand
GAATTCTTCCGAAGATTACACTAATTTTGCACTTGCCAGTTGACTCTGCATTTAGATAAAAATTATTAAAGAGTATCAGAAAGTCGCAAAAATGGCTTAACTTTGCACTTGCATCTAATTGAAGTGCTTACCAATGAACAAGAAAACCCTACTTAGCGGCCTGACTCTTTTTGCTGCAGCCGGACTTTTCGCCGCCACCGGCGACAACGTCATCGACGAAGTCGCCTGGATGATAGGTGACGAGCCAATATATAAATCAGAAATCGAGCAGACCTATATGGATTTGCAGAACGACCGCACCGCTATCCCTGGCGACCCGTACTGCATTATCCCCGAGCAGATTGCCATAGAACGACTATTCCTCCATCAGGCCGATATCGACACTGTGGAGGTGCAGGAATCGATGGTGCAGATGCAGGTCGATGCCCAAATGAACTTCCTCATCAGCAATCTTGGCAGCCGCGAGAAAGTAGAGCAGTATTTCCGTAAGCCCTTCCCCGATATACGAGAGTATTATGCCACCAACATGCGCAATCGTGCTCGTGTGCAGCAGGTGCGCTCGGGCCTGACGAAAAATCTCAAAGTCACGCCGGGCGATGTTCGCCGCTATTTCAACGCCTTGCCCAAGGACAGCGTACCCTTTATCCCCCAGCAGGTCGAGGTACAGCTACTGACACTCAATCCTGCCATACCGCGCCAGGAAATCGACGACGTAAAGGCCCGTCTGCGCGACTATGCCGACCGTGTCAACAAGGGCGAGAGCGAGTTCTCGACCCTCGCAATCCTTTATTCCGAGGCTCCCGAGGCTGTGCGTGGCGGCGAAATCGGCTTTATGGGCCGTGGACAGCTTGTACCCGAATATGCCGCCGTAGCCTTCAACCTCAACGACCCCAAGAAGGTGTCGAAGATTGTAGAGACCGAATACGGCTTCCACATCATACAGCTGATTGAAAAGCGCGGCGACCGCATCAACACTCGCCATATACTGCTGCGCCCAAAGGTGTCGCAAAAAGACAAGGACGAAGCGATGGCGCGCCTCGACTCGGTGCGTACAGACATTGTCGACAAGAAGATGCTGACATTCGAGGAAGCCGTAAAACTCGTTTCGCAAGATAAGGACACGCGCATGAGCAACGGCGTGATGGTCAATGGCGAGACCGGCACCACGCGCTTCGAGATGTCGCAACTGCCGCAGGAAGTCGCTATAGCCGTGTCGTCGCTGCAGCCCGGCGAAATATCCAAGCCCTTTATCATGCGCAACCCCAAGAGCGACCGCGAGGTGATAGCCATCGTGCGCCTCACATCGCGCCTCGACGCCCACCAGGCAAACCTGGCCGACGATTACCAGACAATCAAGGACATGTACGAAAATGCCCGCAGCCAGGAGATTGTAGACGAGTGGCTCGAAAAGAAAATCAAGGATACCTACGTGCGGATTGAAGACGGCTGGCGCGGTTGCGACTTCCGCCACAAGGGCTGGATTAAAAACTAAGTTCATGCGAGGGGCGGCACAAAGGCTGTGCCGCCTATGAGTATGTCAAGAAAATGAACCGTAGGTCATTTTTTATAGCTTTTCTATTGCTTGCGCTTCCGGCGCTTCTTGCGCTGGCCCCGCACGACCGTCCCGTGCCGCCAATCCGGCCCCAGATACCAGCCGCCGACCGCTCGACGGGCAACCGCGTGTTCCTCGAACGTGCCGAGGTGTTGCGTAAAGAGACATTCGACTCCTTCCTTACCGTTGTCGGCGACGTGGTTTTTACCAAGGGGCCGATGACCATGAAGTGCGACAGCGCGCATTTCTTCGAAGGCTCGGAGTCGCTGCAGGCGTTTGGCAATGTGAGCATGGAGCAGGGTGACACCCTCTTTGTCTACGCCGACGAGCTTGATTATGACGGCATGTCGGAAATCGCCACCCTCTATGCCGACCCGGGCAAGAAGGTGAGGCTGATTAATCGTGATGTAAAGCTCGAGACCGACATATTTATCTACGACCTCGCCATCGACCTTGGCTATTACGAGGTCGGAGGAAAGCTTACAGACCCTTCGAACACGCTTACCTCGCTCTATGGCGAATATGTGCCCTCGACGAAAGAGGCGAACTTTTATACCAACGTACACCTCAATTCGCGCAACCAGACCGATACCCTCGATATTTATTCTGATACCCTATATTATAACACGGCCACGCACATAGCGCAGCTATTTTCGCCGAGCGAGGTTATCAACAAGCGCGGAACAATATATACCACCCTCGGCATCTATGATACCGACAGCAATCGTACCACGCTCTATGACCGCTCGACAATCGTGACTGCCCAGCACCACACGCTGACAGCCGATACCATATTTTATGACCGCACGGCAGGCTATGGCGAGGCATGGGGCGGCATGGTGCTGACCGACAGCGTGCACGACGCCCAGGTATCGGGCAATTATGGTTTCTACAACGAGATTGCCGACACGGCCTTTGTCACTGGCCGGGCGATGCTCAAGCATTACAACGGCCCGGACACCCTCTATCTCCATGGTCGCTATATCCGCACTGCTGCCCTCTACGATACCGTGCATGTGGCTGCCGACAGCGTCAGGGGCATTGCCGAGTCTACGCGCATAGATACGACCCACGTCGCCGTCGTGCATCCCGGGGTACGCTTCTACCGTGCCGACCTGCAGGGGGTGTGCGACTCGCTGCGCTTTACCGAGCGCGACTCCACCCTGCGCATGTTCGTCGACCCGGTGGTGTGGAGCGAGGACAGGCAGATATTCGGCAACGTAATAGAGATGTTGCTCAACGACAGCACCATCGAGCGTGCCATACTGCCCGACCAGGCTTTTGCCGCGCAGCGAATCGAGGGACCGCATTTCCAGCAGCTTAGCGGCAAGGAGATGATTGCCGACTTTGTCGGCGGCGAACTGCGGCGCCTCGACATCAACGGCAACGTGGAGATTATAATGTACCCCGAGGAAAATGACTCGACCATCAACAAAATCGTCAACGCGCAGAGCAGCTTCCTGACCGCGTTTTTCAAGGGGCGGGCTACCGAGTCTGTCAAGATGTGGCCCGAGACCACGGGTACGGCCACGCCGCTGTTTATAGCGCGCAAGAGCCTCTACTACCTGCCCAAATTCAAGTGGTTCGAAGAGCGTAGGCCGTTAAACAAAGACGACATCTTCACCAAAGAGGAAGATGCCGCCGAAGAAGTTAGCGAAGAAGAAGGGTCAGTCGCGGTAGCGGAGTGACAGCTCGTCGTAAGCGTCGATGCGTCGGTCGCGTAAGAAAGGCCACCAGCGGCGCACGTGTTCGCTGCGCGTGAGGTCTACGTCGACTATTGCCGTAGTTTCACGGTCGTCGGCCTTGAACAGGAACTCGCCCTGCGGCCCGGCGACAAAGCTCGTGCCCCAGAACTGTATGCCGGCAGTAAGGCCGGTAGGGTCTTTCTCAAATCCCACACGGTTTACAGCTACCACGGGCAGTCCGTTGGCAATGGCGTGTCCGCGCTGTATTGTTACCCATGCGTCGTGCTGTCGTGCCTTCTCGCCGTCCTCGTCGCTGCTTTCCCAGCCGATTGCCGTGGGATAAATCAGGATTTCGGCACCGGCGAGGGCCATCATCCTGGCTGCTTCGGGGTACCACTGGTCCCAGCATACGAGCACGCCCAGTTTGCCAAGCGAGGTGTGGATGGGGTTGAAGCCGAGGTCGCCGGGGGTAAAGTAGAATTTCTCGTAATATGCCGGGTCGTCGGGTATGTGCATCTTGCGATACTTGCCGGCGATGCTGCCGTCTGTCTCGAATACCACGGCCGTATTGTGGTAGAGTCCCGGGGCGCGACGCTCGAATAGGCTTGTGACGAGCACTATACCGTTGTCGCGGGCTACCTTTGAGTAGAAGTCGGTGGCCCCGCCGGGTATAGGCTCGGCAAGGGCGCAAAGCTCTATGTTTTCGTGCTGGCAGAAGTAGTGGGTATCGTGTAGCTCCTGCAGCACCACGAGCTGTGCGCCGTCAGCAGCGAGTTTTGCGGCCTTGGCAGCGATGCGGGCGCGGTTGTCGGTCTTGTCCTCGCTACAAGCCTGCTGTATTATTCCTACTTTGAGTATCATTGATTATCAAAGGATTAACATCGCGTCGCCGTAGCATCCGAAGCGGTAGCCTTCTTTCACGGCCTCGTTGTAGGCTTTCATTACAAGCTCGTAGCCGCCGAAGGCTGCGACCATCATAAGCATGGTCGAGTAGGGCATGTGGAAGTTTGTGACGAGGCTCGATGCTACCGAGAAGTCGTAGGGTGGAAAGATAAACTTGTTCGTCCAGCCGGTATATGTCTTCATGTGGCCGCCCATGCTGTCGGCAGTGGCGATGGCGCGGAGCACCGAGGTGCCGACGGCGCATACCTGGTGTCCGGCATCCTTGGCGGCGTTGACGGTGTCGACCAGTTCCTGGCTGGCATCCATCTGCTCAGAGTCCATGCGGTGCTTGGTGAGGTCTTCGACATCGATTTCGCGGAAAGCACCCAGCCCGCTGTGGATGGTCACAAAGGCTTCTTTCACACCCTTGATTTTGAGGCGTGTGATGAGGCTGCGCGAGAAATGGAGTCCGGCAGCCGGTGCTACGACGGCGCCCTCCTTGGCGGCGAAGATGCACTGATAGTCCTCGATGTCGCATGGTTCAGGCTCTCGTTTGATGTAGGGCGGCAGGGGTGTCATGCCGAGCGAGTAGAGGGCCTTTTTGAACTCGTCGTGCGGTCCGTCGTAGAGGAAGCGCAGTGTGCGTCCTCGCGAGGTGGTGTTGTCGATAACCTCGGCAACCATCGAGTCGTCGTCGCCGAAATAGAGCTTGTTGCCGATGCGGATTTTGCGTGCCGGCTCGACCAGTACGTCCCAAAACTTGTTTTCGGCGTTTAGTTCGCGTAGCAGAAACACTTCGATACGCGCACCGGTCTTTTCCTTGTTGCCGTAGAGCAGAGCCGGGAAGACCTGTGTGTCGTTGAATACCATCACATCGCCGTCGTTGAAGTACTCGAGAATGTCTTTGAAGATATGATGTGATATTTCGCCGGTGCGGCGGTTTACGACCATCAGACGAGCCTGGTCGCGCTCGGCCAGCGGATGGCTGGCAATCAGCTCGTCGGGGAGATTGAATTTAAATTGCGATAGTTTCATATTAGCGGTCGAAAGTGTGGGTGAGGAGCGCTTGAATATTCTTGAGGTTAAATTTTTGTAGCCGAGGTGTCGGGCATTTCGATTTCTACGGTCTTGATAAGCTCGGCGGCTTGCTCTACCGACAGGCATTTGTCGATGGTTACGTCGCCTACGCGCGTGCGCCGCAGGGCCGTGAGGTGTGCGCCGCTGCCGAGGGCCGCGCCGATGTCGCGTGCGAGGGCACGGATATAGGTGCCTTTGCTGCATACCACGCGGATTTGCAGTTCCTCGCTATCTTTGTCGTAGCCGAGAAGTTCGATTTCGTCGATGACGAGGATTTTGGGCTTCAAGTCGACATCCTGCCCGCTGCGGGCGAGGTCGTAGGCGCGTACTCCGTCGATTTTGCAGGCCGAGAAGGCTGGTGGTACCTGCTCGATACGGCCTATAAACTGATTGAGCGTAGACTCGATAAGTCCGCGTGTGATGTGCGCGGTGGGATAGGTGGCATCGACCTGCGTTTCGAGGTCGAACGAAGGCGTGGTGGCCCCGAGGCGCAGTGAGGCGATATATTCCTTGACCCCGGCCTGCAGCTCGTCGATGCGCTTGGTGGCGCGACCTGTGCAGAGGAGCATCACGCCTGTAGCGAGTGGGTCGAGTGTGCCGGCGTGGCCGACCTTGAATTTCTTGACCTTCAAGCGGCGCAGCAGGGCGCCGCGCACGCGCTTGACGGCATCAAACGAGGTCCAGCCGAGGGGCTTGTCGATATATAGTATTTCTCCGTCGATAAAGTTCATCAGAACAGTCCGTGGCCTTTGGCGATGCATATTGCACCGACAATGAGACAATAGAGGGCGAACCACACGAGCTTGCCTTTCTTGACCAGTGCAAGCATCCATTTGCAAGCAAGGCAGCCGACGACAAACGAGGCGATGAAGCCGGTGAGCAGGGCTCCAAGACCAATTTCGGGCGTGGCAACACCGGCGGCTGTGTCAATTGCCTCGACACCGAAGATGTCTTTGATGTCGAGCAGGGCCTCGCCGAGGATGGGTATGATGACCATCAGAAAGGAGAATTGCGCTACCTGTTCGCGTTTGTCGCCGATGAGTATGCCCGTGGCGATGGTTGTGCCAGAGCGAGAAAGACCCGGAAGAACGGCCACGGCCTGGGCGCAGCCGATGACGAAGGCGTCGATATAGCTGATGTCGCGAGGCTTGTAGACGCGGCCTGTCAGGCGGTCGGTCTCAAGCGGACGTGTGCGGAAAAAATATGAGAATGCCAAGAGGGCTGCGGTCACGCACAGGCATGTGCCGACGAGTGTGAGCTCCTGGCCGAAGAAGGTCTCGATAGTGTCTTTGAAAAACACGCCTACGATGCCGATGGGTATGCACGAGATTAAAATCTTGCATACGTACCAGAAGCGGTCGTCGCGACGGAAGGTGAAGAAAGATACTACCAGCGGCCAGAACTCGCGCCACAGGATTACGATGGTGCTCAGTACGGTGGCCACGTGGAGCATCACGTCGAACTGGAGGCTTTCGGCCCCGCCAAGGTTGAGGCCGAGCACTTCGCGGCAGATTTCGAGGTGCCCCGACGAGCTGATAGGCAGGTATTCGGCAAGGCCCTGGACGATGCCGAGTATGAGTGCGTCGATTATGTCCATGCTTTATTTCTTTTTGCCGAAGGGCAGGCGGCGTGGGTCGATGATGATGGCGGCTCCCATGGCCACGAAACCTAAAAATGCTATTGCCGGGCCGACAACGATGCGGCGCGTGCTGAAAATATCGGGGTTAAAAGCCTCGACAGTCGAGCTGTCGCCGAGCATGAGTACGAAGCCGACCACTATCATGGCTCCGGCGATTGCCATGGCTATGAAGTTGCCGCGCTCGAGGGGCATGCCGGTGGTGGATTTCTCGAATTGTTCGGCAGGATTTTTGCGTTGTGTGCTTGCCATTATCTTTTGTTACTTTAGAAACATTTCGTCGTATGATGCCCTGAGGTAGCGGTTTGCCGCCACAAGGGCCGTGAGCGAGGTGAGGACTGCGCCGAGCAGCACCATGCCGGTGCAGATGTATGCCGTGGCCGGCCAGCCGACGAGTTCGTCGAACATCGGGTCGAGACTCGGGGCGTAGTAGCGCAGGGCAACGATTAGCGCCGAGGCGGCTACGCCGGCTATGAAACCGTCGCGCAGCCCGGCCAATACGAAGGGCCGGCGGATAAAGCCCGGGGTGGCGCCGACAAGTTTCATGGTGTGGATGATAAAGCGGCGTCCGTAGACCGACAGGCTCACCGTGTTGCCTATCAGGGCAATAGATACGAGCAATAATATTATCGCCAGGCCGGCTAAAACGAGGGTTGTGCGGCGCACCATGGCATCGACGCCCTCGATGACGGCACTCTCGTTCGTAACCTCGGCAACGCCCGGCATGTCGGCGATAAAGGCCGATATGGCCGCTATGCTGTCGGCCGAGGCGTAGGCCGGGCGTACTTTTACGTCGAATTCCGAGCTGTAGGGATTGCCGTCGGCTATGGCGGCGATGTCCTGGCCCATATATTCGCTTTCCGATGCCAAGATTTCGTCGGCCGAGGAGAATACGAAGCTCTTTATTGCCGGCTGCGACAAGAGGCATGTCTTCATGGCGTTGACCTGCTCGGTCGAGCAGTCCTTTTCCATGATGGCGACAAAGCCGATATTTCGCTTGACCTGTGTCCGCAACTGCGCCCCGGCGATGCCTACAATGGCTGCCATGCCGAGCAATACCAGCACGAGCGCGACGCTGACCATCGAAGTCAGCCTCGAGCCAAGGGTCGAAATTCGTTTGCTACGGCGTTTATCCATAAGAACTTAACGGGTCGTATGCAGCCGCATGGCCACAACAAACCTAAATTCGTGCAAATTTACAAAATATACTTCGTTTAGGCAAATTTTTTTTGACGCCGTCGCAGGATTGGCAGATTGGCTGTCGCGAGTAGGCTGAGGGTCGGAAAAACATAAGGACATAAAGAGAAAGAGATACAAAAGAATAGATTGTGGCTATTATGATTCCGTTGTTTTTTTGTTGATTCCGATTAGTTTTACTAAAACAAATTGATTTTTTAGATTGTTATATTTGCGCAAATGTAATTTATATGTTACATTTGCGTTATGAAATATAGAGAGGTCATAACATATAAGGACTATTTCGAGGATTTCTTCAAAGAGCAACCACGAAAGGTGCAGGACAAGATTATTAAAGTACTTGATATTCTTGAGACGATTGAGCGTGTGCCTGTTACATACCTAAAATATATAGAGGGTACAAATGGGCTTTTTGAAGTTCGAGTCCAGCTTGGTTCAAATATCTTTAGGATATTTTGTTGTTTTGATGGAAATAGGCTCGTGGTGCTTTTTAGTGGCTTTCAAAAGAAAACTCAGAAAACACCACCAAAAGAAATTGACCGCGCTGTAAAAATTATGAACGAATATTTTAATGACAAAAACGAAGAACAATGAAAAATATCCAAACTCTTGACCAAATCAAGACTAAATATTACGGGGAAATCGGAACTTCAGAACGTGACCGCTTGGAAAATGAACTTGAAGCACTTCGCATAGGTTTCAAGATACGAAGTGCCCGTGAGCGACTGAATATGACTCAGGAACAGCTTGCAGAACGCATAGATAAAAAGCGTACCTACATTTCAAAGGTTGAGAATGACGGTGAAAACATCACCCTGCGCACACTTTACGATATTGTGGAGCGTGGCTTGGGTGGTCGTTTGCGCATAAGTTTTGAATTCTGATAGTTGCAATTAAAATTCTTTATGTAACTTTTTGAATTTATGTCTTTGTGTCTCTTCTTAACTGTAAAAAAGCAAAAGAAAAGCCCCGGGGTTGCCGGGGCTGTGGGTTTTAAGCAAGAGCGGATTACTTGCGGATGCCAAGTTCTTTCTTGGCGATGATTGCACGGTAGCGGGTGATGTCCTTGCGCATGAGGTAGTCAAGGAGACGACGACGCTTGCCGACAAGCATTTTAAGTGCGCGCTCTGTGGTATGATCTTTGTGATTTGACTTCAGGTGGTTAGTCAAATGAGCAATACGAACCGAGAATAATGCAATCTGTGCTTCAGGCGAGCCAGTGTCAGTCTTACCCTTACCGTATTTCTCGAAGATCTCTGCTTTTTCTTCAGAACTTAAGTGCATTCTTGGGAAATTTTGATAGTTAATAAAGCGTATTATTGTATGCTACAAGCATATCGGCTGCAAAGGTACGAATTTTTTCCCGATTCGCAAAATATTTTTGCGAGCTGTTCACGTAGTTTTTGCAATATTATTGTATTAGAATTTTTTCGATTGAAACAGTCCTGTCACCTACAAACCTTTTTAAGATATAGATTCCTTTTTCTATTTGAGTCTTTTTAAGTTCCTCCTGGGTTCCTTTATATGCTAAATTCCCTGTAAGGCTATAAAGCTCTACAGTAATTTCTGATTCAAGTGGTGTCGGGGTATCTATTATATTGTTATACAAATTTTGAGGTGCGTATTCTAATGTTTTGGTCGTTGTTCCATATAGATTTTTGGCCTCGATTGTAATCCAGCTATAATATAACGATGTGATATTCCCTGTTTGTACGTGTGCGATTAGAGGCTCTTCGACGGTGTATAGTCTGACTGTCGTGTTGTGCTCTTCTTCAACCTTGACGTTGATGTACTCAGCTCCAATATAGCTCACATTAAACGACAAGATGAAACTATAATCATCATTATGTGTAATCTGAATATTGTCAACTGATAATATTTCAGGTTTGATTTCTAATCCAATAATTAAGGGTGATGCTGTATATGTCTTTTCATTCGAAGTGTACTCACACTCTATTTTACCCTCTAACATGTAATTATGGTTAATAAAATAGTCTTGAGGGTTAGATATTTTGTCGATTGTGAAATCAATACTATTCCCGGTAGATACTGATATAAAGTTCCCGCCTTTGTCTTTTAAGGAAAAATTCCAGTGAATTGTTGAGATGGAGTTGTCTTCTCCATCCAGATAAAATGAATGAGGATTATAGGCAGACCCCGAGCCATCTTCGCTTAGGTCTTTGCAGAGGATGTCTAAAGTAGATGTATTTGTAGTCCCGTAAGCATAAACATCTATCTCTAAAAGGAGTGTTAATGCTAAGATTAATCTTAAAATAGCTGTTTTCATTGTAAGAGATGGAGTATGATACTGAAATAGTTATATGCAAATGTACATATATTTTCAGTAACCCAAAGTTAATATTAGTTAATAATAATTTCGGGGTAAATGTTGGGGCAATACTAAATGGCTGTGTATGTTTTATTGGGCCAAATTGCCCTCTCATCAGTCTTTCGTTTGCCCGATATGGCTTTTTGCTGTGCTGTAGATGAGGTAGAGGGTGGTGGCGGTTAGGAGGAGACTGAGGGTTGTGGGGAGGAAGCCCCAGAGTGTGGGTTCCTGGCTGACAGCGTCGAGGCCCCCCTGGCGCACCTGGTGCCAGGCAGTGACGACAAACATGGTGTTGTTGAGCACGTGAGCAGTCACAGGCACCCATACCGAACCGCTCCATAGCAGCAGGTAGCCGAAATATGCGCCGAGCAACATGCGAGGTACGAAGCCGAAAATCTGCATGTGCATGGCGCTGAAGCAAATCGCGACGAGCCATATTGCGAGGTGTACGTTCACACCGCCTGTGACGAGCAGTCGCTGGAAGCAGCCACGGAAAAGCAGCTCCTCGGCGACACCGGCAGCGATGCCCACTATCAATATGTTGAGAATCAAGGCCCCGATGCTTGTGTCGGTCATCATGGTTTTGAGCGTGTCGGCGGCCATGTTCTCGAGGGTTCGAAAAGTCTGCTCGAGGCCGGCCATCGATTCTGGCAGCGAAATGTTGTAGTTCCAGTAGATTATGGTTTCCTGTGCCGGGATTGAGACGAAAAGTATTGCCACTACAAGTAGTATGAGCGTCAGCCGTGGTGGCGTGGTAATGCAAAGCAGCTCGGCCGGACGGCGGCTGACGAGCACGGCGGTACCGACAGCCGGAACCATGAAGGCAAGTATATCCTGTAACAACGCGCTGATACGCAGGGCTGTGGCTGCGCGCCCTGCAAGAGCGACACCGAGAATATACGAGCATACCATGGTGAGGATATAGCATATAAGGAAGAAGCACAGCAACAAGAGCAGCCGCTGGCCGAGGGATAGGACGAGGTCGGTGCGTTTCATAGTTTCAGATAAAATGGTTCGACAATCTGCCGGTATTCAGGCGAATAGCGGCCATCAGTATCGCGCATGGCGAGGGTCGTGTCGGTCAAGGGGCCCTCCTTGGTTGCGAAGTCCCACAAGAGGCGCGTGGGCTGCTTGCCATGCGAAGTTACTACACGGCAGAGGCGGCGCAGCTTGAGGTGCGAGAGCTCGGCACGGTATATTATGTCATGCTCAAATTCGGCCGGGGAAACCAATCCGAGATTGCCTCCGGGCTCGAGAATATTGGCGGTTAGGATGGTGTCGTAGGACAGCGTGTCCTGATGCCTTGCTGCGGCACGGGCTGCATCGGTGGCTTGGGCACCGGTGGTGAAATAGGGCGGATTACTGATTACAAGATTGAATTTATGATTTCCCTCAGCGGCGAAGTCGACAAAATCGGCGTTGACGGTTGTCAGCCTGTCGGCCCATGGCGATGCGGTGAAGTTGCGCGATGCGGCTTCGGCTGCGGCGGTATCTTTTTCGATAGCTATAATTTTGGCCTTTGGCATAATGTCGGCGGCTAAAAGGGCCAAAACTCCCGAGCCGGTGCCTATGTCGGCCACTGTGAGCGCGTCGCGATATGGCGGCAGGAACCAGGCGGCGAGCAGCACGCTGTCCGAGCATATTTTCATGCCGCAGCCGTGGTCGTCGATGTCGAAATGCTTGAAGTGAAATACGCCCATTGCTCACTTATATTCGGGTACGGATACGTTGTGTTTGTTGAAGATGCCGCGTGCGCGGTCGGCAAATGTCTTGGCGCGACCCTTCCATGTGGCCGATTTTACGCTGTCGACCTCCATGACTTTGAACTCGCCCGGTATGGTGAACAGCAGGCGGTATGATGCCTCTTTGAGTCGTGCCTTGCCCTCGTCGTCGCGGTATATTCTGAGGTGTGCCATGGCGCCCCCGCGAGTGTCGGCGGTCTTCATGTTCGACACGAAATTACCAAGCGAATAGATTAGGAATACCTTGCGGTCAGGGAAATAGCGGTTGGGGCGCAACTCCATTGGCTGGATTACGTGGGGATGTGCGCCGATGATTAGGTCTACGCCTTGCGACTCGAGGTAGTCGGCAAGCTGTCGCTGTGTATTGTTTGGCAGCAGCTTGTACTCGTCGCCCCAGTGTATGCATACTGCCACTAACTCGGCCCCGGCGAGGCGAGCATCGTCGATGTCGCGGTGCATACGCTCCTTGTTGATATAGTCTACGACCACGCCCTGGCGCGGCTCTATGCCGTTGGTGCCGTAGGTATAGTTGAGAAATCCGATTTTGAAGTCTTTGACATTCACAATCTTCGGCAATGCCTTGGTGCGGGCCGAGTCGTCGGCGTAGGTGCCGAGGTGGTCGATGCCAATGCTGTCGAGGTGCTTGATTGTGGCCCTGAGGCCCTTGGGGCCGTGGTCGAGGGTATGGTTGTTGGCCGTGAGCATCATGTCGAACCCGGCCCTGGCCAGAGCATCGGCAAATTCGGTGGGGGCGTTGAAGCAGGGATATCCTGAATATGGCGGACGTCCGACGGGTGTCTCGAGGTTTACCACGGCGTAGTCGGCCGCGCTGACGATGGAGTCGATGGCGGCAAAGCAGCCCGAGTAGTCGTAGACGCCTTTCCCCTTGCTTGCAGCCTCGATTTGTGCCTTGTGCTGCATGGCGTCGCCCACGAAAAGCATGTCAGCCTCGCTGCCGGCAAAGAGCAACGAGGCCAGGGATGCGCAAAGAGGGAGCAAGGGATGGGCCATGATGTCAGTCGCGACGACGTGCGGCCTCGAGGGTGTTGAGCATAAGTGACACTATGGTCATAGGCCCTACGCCGCCCGGCACGGGGGTGATGGCGGCGCACTTGGGCGACACGTTGTCGAAATCGACGTCGCCACACAGGCGGAAGCCCGATTTGCGGGTCTCGTCGGGTACTCGCGTGGTGCCCACGTCGATAACGACGGCGCCGTCGGCTACCATGTCGGCGGTAATGAAGTGCGGACGGCCCATCGCGGCGACGAGTATGTCGGCCTGGCGTGTGACGTCGGCAAGGTTTGGTGTCGCGCTGTGGCAGACGGTGACGGTAGCGTCGCCCTGCCGGCCTTTCTGCATCAGCATTGCAGCGAGGGGCTTGCCTACGATATTGCTACGGCCCACGATAACGACGCGCTTGCCGCGAGTGGGTATGTCGTAGCGGCGGAGCAGCTCTACTATGCCGGCCGGGGTTGCGGAGTGGAAGCAGGGGAGACCAACTGATTGGCGGCCAACGTTGACGGGGTGGAAGCCGTCGACATCTTTGTCGGGGTTGATGGCCTCAATCACAGTCTGCTCGTCGATGTGGCGCGGCAGCGGCAGTTGCACGATGAAGCCGTCTACGTCGGGGTCGTCGTTGAGCTTGGCCACGTGGGCAAGGAGCTCGTCCTGGCTCACGGTCTCGTCGAGGCGGATGAGTGTCGACTTGAAGCCGCATACCTCGCAGGCTTTGACCTTGTTGGCGACATAAGTCTCGCTGCCGCCGTCGTGCCCGACGAGTATGGCGGCGAGGTGCGGCCTGTGCAGGCCGTTAGCGAGGCGGCGCTCCACCTCGGCGGCGATTTCCTGTTTGATTTGTGCGGCCGTAGCCTTTCCGTCGATTATCTGCATAATGTGTTTATTTGTATTTGTTTAGCAAGTCGGTGAGAGTGGTGCGCGTTTCGAGGCTATACCAGTGCTTTTTGTATTCGGCATCACCATCATCGAAAATGATAAGGTCATAGTACTCACATGGTACAACTACTTCGCCGCGTGTATTGATTAGGCCCCATTTTTTTGTTTGTGGGTCTTTGACTAAGGCATAGCCATTTTTGAAATTTAGAGCTTCTTTCCATTTAAATTCCAATATCGGCTCGCCTGTTTGAATGTCGATGTAACCATATAGGCGGTCAAAATTCTCTGCGGCTACTATAAATCCCTCATTTGGGCAACTGACGTTAACGAATTTATATTTAAACAAACGGTTGCCTTGTTCGTCGTAGGCGTAGAAACCTGCGTCTTCGTGTGGCTTAGAAGCCCATGCGAAGCAGACAAGCAAGGAGAGCCATGGAAGATGCCAAATGTAATTAAATATGTCTCCGGGTATTATGATATTGCCATTATCGTCGTAAACGGTCTTTGAGGAGTCATCTTTTAGAGAAAGGTCGCAACTGGCAATGAAAAGTTTTTGATTGGTCAGTGTCTTTGGTGTATTTGATGCACCTAAACCGTTGATTTCGTAGTACTTTGGCTCGATAATAGTTTCCCCGGTATATGCATCGCGCAGTCCTACGTGAAATGAGCCTGGCTTACAAAAAACTTGGACACGTGTTTCTACGAGTTTCGCGCCACAGTGGGCGCAAAACCTTGCATTGTCTGCATTGTCGTAGTTACACTGGGGACACCTCATCAGGCTCTATCCTTTAGCGTTTGCGGCGCATTTGGCGCATCTGGCGCATCATGGCGGCCGGGTTGGGGCCCATGTTGGTCATGGTGTGCATCATCTTGCGGATTTGGTCGAACTGCTTGAGCAGGCGGCTGACATCTTGAATCTGAGTGCCCGAGCCCTTGGCAATACGCGCTACACGTGTGCCACGGATAACCTCGGGGTGTTCGCGCTCGTAGGGGGTCATCGACGATATGATGGCCTCGATGCCCTTGAAAGCGTTGTTGTCGATATCGATATCCTTGATGGCCTTGCCCATGCCGGGTATCATCGCGGCGAGGTCCTTGATGTTGCCCATGCGCTTGACTTGCTGTATTTGCTTGAGGAAGTCGTTGAAGGTAAACTGGTTGCGCTTGAGTTTCTTGGCTAACTCTTCGGCTTCTTTCTCGTCGAACTGCTGCTGTGCACGCTCTACGAGCGACACGATGTCGCCCATGCCGAGGATACGGTCGGCCATACGGGCCGGGTAGAATATGTCGATGCCGTCGAGGCTTTCGCCTGTGCCTATAAATTTGATGGGCTTGTCGACCACGCTACGGATAGACAGGGCTGCACCACCACGAGTGTCGCCGTCGAGCTTGGTGAGGACAACGCCGCCGAAGTCGAGGCGCTCGTTGAAAGTGCGGGCGGTGTTGACCGCATCCTGGCCGGTCATGGCGTCGACCACGAAGAGGATTTCGCCGGGGTTGATGGCCTTTTTAATCGCCTCGATTTCGGCCATCATTTCCTCGTCGACGGCAAGTCGGCCGGCGGTATCGACAATCACCAGGTCGTTGTGGTTGGCCTTGGCATGCTCGATGGCGCGCTTGGCAATCGCCACGGGGTCTTTTACGCCGTCTTCGGTATATACTTCAACGCCAATGCTGTCGGCGAGGACTTTGAGCTGGTCGATGGCGGCGGGACGGTAAACGTCGCAGGCAACGAGCAGCGGGCGCATGGCTTTCTCGCTCTTGAGCTTCTTGGCAAGTTTGCCGGTAAAGGTGGTCTTACCCGAGCCCTGGAGGCCCGACATGAGTATGATTGCCGGCTTGCCCTCGATGCGCAGGGGTGTTTCCTGGCCGCCCATGAGGGTGGCCAGTTCGTCGTGTACAATCTTTACCATCAACTGGCCCGGCTCGATGGCGTTAATCACGTTCTGGCCCAGGGCCTTCTGCTTTACATTGTCGGTGAAAGTCTTGGCTACCTTGTAGTTGACGTCGGCATCGATGAGTGCGCGACGAACGTCTTTGAGCGTTTCGGCTACGTTGATTTCGGTGATTCGGCCTTGGCCTTTGAGGAGCTTGAAGCTGCGCTCGAGTCTATCGCTAAGTTTTTCGAACATTGGCTTGTGGGGGGTTAGGCTTTAGATGAGTTTGTTGGTCGCCGTGTCGGGGAATATGACGGTCGGCTTGAAGGTGCGTGCCTCGTCGGGAGTCATTGAGGCGTAGCACATGATGATGACTATGTCGCCCGGCTGGACAAGGCGTGCGGCTGCACCGTTGAGGCATATTACGCCCGAGCCGCGAGGGCCGGCGATGGTGTATGTGTCGAGGCGTGCGCCATTGTTGTTGTTGACAATGTAGACACGCTCTCCCGGGAGTATGCCGGCGGCATCGAGGAGGTCCTCGTCAATAGTGATGCTGCCGATATAGTCGAGCCGCGCCTCGGTAACGGTGACGCGGTGTATTTTCGATTTGAGTACCTGTATGAACATCTCAGTATCGTATATTGTCAATCAGTCGTACGCCGCCGCAGTAGACGGTGGCACAGCCGGCGGCACCAAGGTCGCCGGCATCGGCCCAACGGCTTATGGGCTGCATGGTGCGCGCATCGACGATGCTGTAGTATTCGGCTTCGAGACCGTCGATGTTGTTGATGGCGTCGAGGGTCAGTTTCTCTACCTGGTCGGCTTCGTAGCCTTGCTTTTTGAGGTCAACGCTGTCGGCGAGTATGCGGTGTATTTGCGGCGCGATGGCGCGGGCCTCGGGGCTGAGGCGAACGTTGCGCGAACTCAGGGCCAGGCCGTCGGTCTCGCGCACGATGGGGCAGGGCACGATTTCGAGGTCGAAACCTTCGAGCTCGACCATGCGGCGGATTACCGCAATCTGCTGGAAGTCTTTCTCGCCGAAATATGCGCGTGTGGGCTTTGCCCATGCAAATAGCTTGCTCACGATTTGTGCCACGCCGTTGAAGTGACCGGGACGCATCGCGCCTTCCATCACTTCGGCTACGGGGCCGAGGTCGAATACACGGTTGTCGGGCTCGGGGTAAACCTCGTCGGGCGTGGGCACGAAGGCGTAGTCGGCGCCGCAGCCCTCGAGCATGGCGCAGTCGGCCTCCTCGGTGCGCGGATAAGTGCGCAGGTCATCGGCGTTGTTGAATTGGGTTGGATTGACAAACACGCTGACGACCACGACATCGTTCTCGCGACGTGCGCGGTCAACAAGCGACTTGTGGCCAGCGTGGAGGGCACCCATTGTGGGCACCAGGCCTATGGTCTTGCCGTCGCGACGGGCAGCGTCGACGACCTGGGCAAGGCGGTTGACAGTACGGATTATTTCCATTTCTTACCATTTGGCGGCCATTGTTTCGAAGCCGCAAATTTCAAGATGCAAAATTACACAATTCCCTCAAACCCACAAAATCAAAGGCTTACTTTCGTGTATAAAAAACAAAAAAAGCCACATCGCCGGCGGCGGTGTGGCTTGTGGTTATGAGGTGGAGTGCGTTTAGTCGATGAGTTCGTCGGCTTTGTATCCACCCATTTCGCGGATAGCGTTCTTCAGCATCACGTACTGCTGGAAGAGGTGGTTTACGGGCACTTCGTCCTTTGTGTAGTCGTGCATAGGGCTCTTGAGGAAGAAGCTCAGGAAGCGCTGTATGCCGTAGCGGCCGGCGCGGGCAGCGAGGTCGCTAAGGAGTACGAGGTCGAGGCAGAGGGGGGCGGCGAGGATAGAGTCGCGGCAGAGGAAGTTAATCTTAATCTGCATGGGGTAGCCCATCCAGCCGAAGATATCGATGTTGTCCCAGCCCTCTTTGTTGTCGTTGCGCGGGGGATAGTAGTTGATA
>ERZ778517.1408-NODE-1408-length-17925-cov-3.569054_pt1 | contig 17925 bp, 13 predicted proteins | sample MGYA00510341_ERZ778517 | MGnify/ENA primary metagenome ERZ778517 (study PRJEB29527, sample SAMN07138964) | mouse gut metagenome | material: feces | host: mouse | place: China:Nanjing | collected 2016-01-25 ... | reverse complement strand
CTGTTTACGACATTGACGAACACGAGTCGGTTTATCTCGAAAAATGCGTGCCGATTGTGCTTGTCCGTCATGCCGAAGCATATTCTGTCGATTACTACAAAGACGGCAGTATCGCAGTATGTTTTAGAGTAAACGGTTATATGTTTCGCATGTGGAGGCCGGGCGTTGACTGTGATTTGGCTACCGATATTTTGTGCAAATTCTTCCGTCGTGCCCTGCTCCCCGACATGACAGGGTGGCAATGCCAGAAAGTTCACCCTGAGCAAGACGAAGTGGACGACAAACTGACTGTCGACGGCGAAGACTTCCGATATTTCGGGTGTCACGACATTGTTTGCGCACTGGAAAATATCATCGAGGGCAAATCACGAAGTATGCTATATGCGTTCACAAACGAGGACGGCGGCTATGTCGACGTCCGCCGGAGTGATGCTGACACTACTGCCGAGCCGGGATTTAAAGTCGAATATGTAAGGTGGACACAACGAGTACCCATAGGCTACCGGGGCGTGACATTCGACGTCAGGCCACTGCGTGAATGGCTATGGCATCTGATTGACGACGACGAATTGCCGGGTTCTTTGCCCGAATGGAAGCAGTTTGATGTCAACGACCATTTCGAGAGAATGGTTTTTAGATTTTTTAAATGAGGAATTCAAGTTTCGCAAGTATGCAACTTGCTCACTGTTAGTAGTCTTTAGGTTATAGGTTATGGTTTGATAAATGCAGATAACAATATTATTAGTGTTCAAAATTAGCAAACTAAGGCTAACTACTAAACGATAAACTATTAACAGTTAGCAAGTCTTAGACTTGCGAAACTTAAATGAGGAAAATCATGAAAGGTAGATATAGCAAAGCCGTTGAAACGGCGGTGAAATTGATTTGGTCAAGTTTCGACCGCGAGTCGATACGTAAGGGATATGCGATGTTGGTGCAGGCCGCCCAACAAGGAGACGCCGACGCGCTGGCATTCATAGCGCGCTGCTTCATGGGCGAAGAATATGTGTGGCCACAGGCCGGTTTCAAAGCCGACGATGCCAACGCATCGAAGCTAATGCAGAAAAGTGCGATTAAGGGTAGTGCCACGGGCGTGCTGTGCGCGGCCAGGAGCGGAAACCTTACCCCCTCGGTAGAACACGAGATGCCGTTTGCGTCTTTTAAAGAGGCTTTCGAAGAAATCCTCGGGCAGGCAGAGGATGGCGACGCCTTCTGCTGCTACATGGTGGGGAATGTGTATTATTGGGGCGACTATCTGCGTGCAGACCCCGGTTTAGCCAGGCAATTCAAAGATACGCAAGAATACAATGCCTGGGCCTACCCCATAGCGCGGGAATGGTACGAGCGAAGTTTCGACAAAGGCCTCTGCGCCGGATGGGGCAATTACGTAAATATCCGTAAATCAGGGTTATGCGACATCCCGATAGATGTATATGAGAAATATTACCAGCTTCTCGCTGACATTTCGCCGGTAATTTGCTGCAACTATGGCTATTACCTCCGCACCGACAAGAGTGACTCATACGGCGGACTGCTGCGCTATATGGAGGCCGCGCTCAAAGGCGACCCCACTGGTGCCTATAATGCCGGGCATGTCTACGAAGCCGGCGAGGAGGTGGAAGAAAACATCGGGCTTGCCTATCAGCTCTTCGAAATTGCAGCAAGGGGCGGGTTCGCTGCCGGACAGTTCGAGATGGGTTACTACCACTTCGAAGGCTGCGGCGATGCCGAGCAAGATTACGCTCTGGCTTTCGACTGGTTCGAAAAGGCATACGAAAATCCCAAATGCGCGGCAGACACAAAAGCACAGTGCGCGGCATATCTCGGCATATGCTATCAGTCAGGACTCGGGGTCGTGCAAGACGAAGAGGTGGCTTTGGAGTTTCTTAAAGAAGCAGAAGAAGGAAAAGACAACCTATGGGAATCTATACTTGGCGATGTACTTAACGCCCTTGGCGTGGCATACGCTTTCGGCAAGGGCGCCGAAGAAGATATAAAACTCGGATATCAGTATTTCGAGAATGCCGCCAGACTGGGGTCTGAGGAGGCCAAAGAATTTATCGATTACATCAATTCATCTGACTATGATACTGATAAACGCGAGGAAGCAGATAATGAAAGACCCGTCGCCCCATTTTATCAAGGCCTCGCCGAGACCATCAGGGAAGCCTCGACCAAAGACATACGTGAAATTCTGAATCAGACTGCTGACGAAAACATCTATACAGTGGCACTGGTTACTGACAGCAATTGCTGCTCCCTATTCCTCGCGGTAAACACGGTTGAATATCTCAACAATGAAACCGACGGACTCGATGAGTGCAAATGGCATCCCGACGAATGGGGTTATTCCGACGGCCACGGCAGCGAGTTGGTGAAACTCAGTGCGTCATTGTGGGAAAACTACAGCAACTTCCCCGGCGAGAAGTTCTTCTTCAATGCTCTTATCTCTGCGATGAAACAAATTAAAGAATCGGGCATATTCAAAGACCGTGCCGATGAAATAACATTTTTTGTTTCAATATCAGATGATGAGGGAGCAGACAATATTGAGGACTTGTCGGCAAAACAGTTAAATTCACCTACCCTCGCCGCTGCATTTTTGAACAGGACCAAATAAACGTAGTCGTCTTTGGCATAAATTAAACACCTCAAGACACATATTCCAATCATGCCATACATATCAATAGAGAGCGGCATCCTGACCGCAGAACAAAAGAAACAGTTGATTGAGCGGATTACCACCACAGCCTCCGAGATAACCAATATTCCACCGCAGTTTTTCACCATTACCATCAAGGAACTTCCTGATGAGAATTTCGGGATTGGGGGCAAATCAATCGACGAAATAAAACGCAACTACAAACCATGAGCCTTATATTGCGACCTTATCAGTCTTCGGATGCCGCTGTGATTACGTCGTGGCTCAAAAGCGAGTATCTTATGCGCCAATGGTGCGCCGACAGATATGTGCATTATCCTGTCACGCCCGAAGATATGAACACCTATCACGCGAGGAATATTGACGGACAATACTCACGCGCCTTGACAATGGTAGAAGGTGAAGACGTTGTAGGATATATTACCCTGCGCACTCCGGCAGACAATCCGACCGAGCAACGACTGGGTTTTGTAATTGTCGATGATTCTCGGCGCGGCTGCGGCTTAGGGAAAGCTCTTGTCACAATGGCAGTCAGATATGCGTATGAAGCACTTGGAGCCACGAAAGTGTCGCTCGGTGTCTTTGAAAATAATCCGTCCGCCATCCATTGCTATGAAGCTGCCGGTTTTCATCGAGTAGCACTACCTGAAACCGAGAGTTATGAATGTCTGGGTGAAACATGGAACTGTATTGAGATGGAACAACACAAAGCACAGTGAACATTATAAATTAATTTAAGTTTCGCAAGTCTATGACTTGCTCACTGTTAATGGTTTGTCGGTTAGAGGTTAGCCTTAGACAGTTAATTGTTATCACTGAGATTATTGTTATTTGCATTTGTCAAACATAACCTATAAACAAAATACTACTGACAGTGAGCAAGTTGCATACTTGCGAAACTTGAGTAAATTAATAGGAACAAAAGTACGGTAGAGAATATTTTGAAATCTATTCATAATTCTACATCTATCATGAAGAATATCGAAGCAAACAAAGAACTCATAGCAGCGTGCGGCCTCTACTGCGCCGCGTGTCGAAAGTATCTGTCGGACAAATGCCCAGGCTGCCATAATAATGAAAAGGCGACTTGGTGCAAAATAAGGTCATGCGCTAAAGGTAATGGTTATCACTCTTGTGCCGAATGTCCTAAGAATGTAGCTGAGTGTAAGATATATTCCAATCTCATAGGAAAGATTTTCGCCTTTCTTTTCAAGTCGGACCGTCCGGCTTGCATCCACTACATCCGCGAGCATGGCGAACAGGCTTTCGCCGAAGAAATGACTAAACGTAAATACCAAACAATTAAAAGAAAATAAGACTATGTTTATAGCAATTCTGACATATAAGAAGCCACTGGAGGAGGTTGACCGTTTCCTCCAGGCACATCGCGAATACCTTGCAGTGCATTATGCGGCCGGCGACTTCATTGCCTCCGGGCCTCAGACACCTCGCATTGGGGGTGTGATTATGATTAAGGCCGAAAACCGTGCGGCTGTAGACGCTATCATCGCCCAAGACCCATTCAATATCAACGGCATAGCTGACTATCAGATAGTCGAGTTTACCCCGACGATGGTCTGCGACAATACTCTCAAAAGCATTTTTTGAGAATGTTGGTATGACCTACAAAAAGAATCTCAACGACATGACCTTGGAAGAGCTATGGGAATTATTTCCTATAGTTCTGACTCCGCATGACCCACTATGGGCAGTCAGGGCGCGCGAGGAGATTGCCTCGCTATCGGCACTGCTTGCTGATTACAAACCTATTATCAACCATATAGGCAGCACAGCCATTCCCGACATCCACGCCAAACCGATTATCGATATCCTTGTCGAGGTTTCACCCAATGCCGACTGGTTGCCGATAAAGACACTCATGGAGGATAACGGCTATCTATGCATGTCGGCAAGGCAAAGTCGCGTCAGCTTCAACAAAGGTTATACGCCCGAGGGGTATGCCGACAAGGTCTTTCACATCCATTTTCATAGAGCCGGGGATAACGATGAAATACTATTCCGCGACTACCTTGCCGCCAATCCGCTGTTGGCCAAGGAATATGAGAAGTTAAAGCTATCTTTATTACCGGCATATAAAAACAACCGCGACGGCTATACCGAGGCCAAGACAGAGTTTGTAAGACATGTAATAGCCCTGGCAAAACAACAGCAGCGATGAAAGTTGTCCGACCGAGAGAGCAACTGCGGCCCTACGTGCGCTATTACTGGATGCTGACGAGCGACGAAGCCTTCAGTGTTCTGACTTTTCCCATCGGCTGTCCCCAGATTATCTTCCACCGCAAAACGCCACTGTATATTCCGGAAATTAATCGTAGCCAAAGCCGGTTAACAATCAGCGGACAGGTCAATTTCGCAGCACATATTCAGTCCGACGGCAATTTAGAGATGATAGTGGCTGTCTTCTACCCCCACACTATCGGCATGTTTATCGATACACCGCCCTCGGCCTTCTATAATCAGGAGATTTCGGGATACGACATATCAAACCGACAGCTCGACGAAACTGCGGCAAAGATATTCGACAGCCAGGGCGGCCACGCCGCTATCGCGATTTTAGAAAACTGGCTGCTGACAAGAATAAGCCCGACATTAAACCACCGAAGGATATCGGGCTCTATCGACTTGCTCATGCGTGACCCTGCAATCTCGGTCTACGGCCTTGCCGACACCGCATGCCTTAGTCTGAAACAATATGCGCGGATATTTCGAGAACAAGTCGGTATGAACCCTAAAGAATATGCCCGCGTGGTCCGGTTTCAAAAAGCATTGTGGATGTTGCAACGTGGGGCACGAAACTTTGCCGGCATTTCTGCCGAGTGCGGTTATGCCGACCAGTCACACTTTATCCGCGAGTTCAAGGCCATGAGCGGACTTACCCCGAAATCGCTTCTCAATCATTGCACGCCATACTCCGACCTTTTCACCAATCCGTCGGTATAATCTCGATTTTATTCTATCGCGAGTGAAAATTGCAGAGTAACTTTGCATCAAAAAATGATGCATGAAGTAAATCCGAAAGAGACTGCACGCTCCTACGCATTCGAGATGTGGATGAAGGCGCCGATGCCGATGGTGACGCTTTTCAAAACCCTCGACGTAACACGACTATGGCGTATCAGCCGCCGGCGCGGCCTAAAGTTCAATATGCTCATGTGCTGGTGTATCGGCAAAGCGGCCGGCAAAATCAATGAATTCTATATGCTGCCCGTCGGGGGTAAATTAATCCGATACGACACAATCGCCGTCAATACGATAGTCGCCAACCGCGCAGGCGAGGTCAGTTCGTGCGACATACCATTTTCCAACGACCTGAGCCGGTTCAACGCCGATTACCTCCGACTGACACGCCGAGTCGCCGAAACGTGCGAGAATCACGACATTGCGGACAGCATGGTAATCGGCACATCAGCATTGGTGCAAAATGATATCGATGGAGCCGTAGGGATGTACAGCGGCATATTCAACAATCCGTTCCTTATCTGGGGCAGCTATCGCAGGAGATGGTTTCGTACCTACCTGGCAGTATCATTCCAGTTTCACCACACGCAGATGGACGGAGCCCACGCTGCCAGATTCCTTAATCTATTACAAAAAGAAATTGATAGATTATAGAAATAACATCGGGTTGTTACGCTTTTTCTTCTTTTTTGCGGCGTTGGTCGTTTGTATACTTGTAATTATTCCAAACGAAAATTTTATTGACAAAATCATATTTATCAGATTTAATTGTTAACTTTGCATTAGGAGCACTGATTTTCAATAAATTTAGATATGATAAACTATCCCATCGGAATACAGACTTTTAAAAAAATACGTCAAGACGGCTATCTATATATTGACAAAACGTCGTATATACCACCGCTACTTAAAAACAGCCAGTACGTTTTTCTGAGTCGGCCTCGCCGCTTTGGGAAAAGTCTTCTCATATCTATGCTCGAGTCCTTTTTCAAGGGAGAAAGGGAACTATTTGATGGTCTGGCCATCGACAAACTTATGCCCGAGCCATGGGAAAGCCACCCTGTGATTCATCTCGACTTGTCGGGTGAAGATTACAATGATGGCAATGTACTCGAAATGAAGCTAAATTCATTTCTTGAACGATATGAATCACAGTTGGAATTGCAGCAAGCCAACACCACGATTTCCGACAGGTTCAGGAATATAGTACGTACTCTACATGAAACTACCGGAAGCCGCGTTGTCGTATTAATCGACGAATACGACAATCCAATAACCTCTGCCATCGGCAAACCGGAGTTACAGGAACGTTTCAGGGATATACTCTATGGATTTTATTCCTCATTGAAATCAATAGATGCCCATATACACTTCTGTATGCTTACGGGAGTAACCAAATATGGACATCTGTCGGTTTTCAGCGGTCTCAATAATCTTCTCGACATATCGTTAATGGATGAATTTGCCGGCATCTGCGGTATAACCGAGGATGAACTTCATTCAGATTTAGATGAAGGTGTAAGGGAGCTTGCCAAAGAGGAAGGAATCGATGTCGAGCAGACTTACGACTATCTTAAAGAATGGTACGACGGCTATCATTTTTCAAAATCGTTGCTTGATGTTTACAATCCTTTCAGCTTGATGAACGCACTCGCACGAAAGGAAGTGTCGGACTACTGGTTTCAAACAGGTGCACCGACAATTCTTATCAAATTAATGCAGAATCAATCAATGGATATTGCCAAGCTCAATGGAGCTAAGGCTTCGAGTGATATGTTGGGCAATATATCGACATTTAATATCAATCCTACCGCCCTTTTCTATCAAACCGGGTATCTCACTATTAAGGAATACGAACGTTCTTCTCGTCTATTCCGCCTTGGATATCCAAACAAAGAAGTAGAATCAAGCTTGATGAACAGCATATTAAATGCCTACACTCATCGAGCCGACTCGATGGTCTTGATGGCTGAGTTGAGAGAATATCTCGAAAATGGACAAACCGAGTTTTTTGTAAGAACCTTAAAGACATTCTTTGCCAACATCCCATTTGACTTGCGCCGCAACATCGAAAGGTATGAGAACTACTATCATACAATATTCTATGTGCTGCTACGTCTTCTTGGCATGGATGTAGATGCAGAGTATCATACATCTGAAGGTTCTATCGACATAGTTATCAAAACTTTGGCTTATATATATTTGATAGAGTTGAAAATCAATGGAACGGCTGAAGATGCCATAAAGCAGATTAATGAACGTCAATATTCAGCCCCGTTTGCATCAGATAGCCGCAAACTCATAAAACTCGGCATTGGTTTTGCCGAGAACACGCATACTATTGATTCGTATATCATTGAGGACTAAGAGCTCGATTTAGCAGGACAAACTGACAAAATTTTGTAATTATGTGTTCATTATGAGGTATGTCATTTGGATAATCCTGGCTATTGTAGGCATGGCAGCCTGTAGTCGTTCGCCACGTCAAAATCACTCTTTGGACCGGGCAGAGAGCTTAGTTTATACGCATCCGGACAGTGCGTTAGCTATATTAAACGAGGTTGATGCTTCAGAAATCGAGGAAGATTCTATAAAGGCAAAATATCACCGCTTAGTTGCCTTGGCGCATAAAGTCAACGAAAGTTCCATGGCCTCGGATTCTTTAGTGCGGTTTTCATTCGAGTATTATAAGGACCGGGATTTCAGGCGATTTTTGGAGAGTGGGGATTTATATGCACTACATCTCTTTTGGTCTGGACAGGGTAAAAAATCATTAGAGCTACTTGATTCGATGCTCACCCTGCCGAATGTTCCCGACAACATTAAGATTAAATTGCTTCAAACGAGAATTGGTGTTGGAGGAGCAGTATTTGACTGCAAAAATAACATCGCATATATCAAAAGTTTGCAGGCATTAGACAAAGATTCTGCGCAACAACTTGAATATAAATATCAATTGTGCGAGAACTACCAGTTTGCCGGTCAGACCGATTCTGCATTGCTCATGATTGACGAACTGATTGACTATGCTTACGCTAACCATAAAGGAGAGCTGCAATTTCAATACCAATACGAAAAAATAGGCATCTTAGAGGAATTAGGTAAATACGAGGAAAGCAACGCCCTCGTCGACTATATATTGAAAAATGCCCCTGGCAACACCGCAATTCCATATCTACGCTTTTGGAAAGCCTTGAACTACTTCAATATGGGCAAGTTGCGAGAGTCTTCAATCGAATTGGCAAAAGCAGACAGTTGCGCCAAAGGCGGGAATGACTTTGATAATAATTATTACGAAAGTTTTGCCGGACCACTCCGTGAATTTCTTGCATATAGACAAAATGGCAGGATAAAATTAAGTCAGTTAGCGGCCCTTAATAACGGCCAACGCGATATGTTCAACCGTCTTGAGTCTACACGTTGGGAAACCGAGCAAAACGTCCTTAAACAGGAAAACAAGGCACTGGCTTTAAAAGCGCAAAATAACCGTAAGACTGCAATCCTTATCATAGTGCTTCTTGCAGCCGTCATCATCGGACTGCTTGCCCTGTGGAACATCCAAAAACGAAAACGTAAGATAGTAGAGGCCGAGGAACGCGCCGAGGCACTGCAAAAGATGGTCGATGAACTACGATTCCATGACGGGCAATCATCAGGACAGGAATCCTTGCGCCGTGTCATGCTGCAACAACTGGGAATAATCAAAATGGTTGCCGAAACGCCCACCGAGCAAAATCGCGAGATGCTTAGAAAAATATCCTCGATTGACAGCGACACAAATGGGGCACTCGTAAATTGGGAAAACGTTTACGAAATAATCGACAATCTCTATTCGGGGTTCCATTCGCGACTGCATCAACGTTATGGCGATTTGCTCTCAGACAAAGAGGAACAAATTATCGTGCTTATGACAGCCGGATTCTCCACCAAGGAAATCAGTGTCATAACCCGTCAAACCACAGCCACTATCTATGTGAGGAAATCCTCGATAAGAAAGAAACTCGGAGTGCCCGAAAAGGAAGACATTGTATCTTTTTTACGCCAGCCGGCATCCGATTAATATTCATTTAGACGATTTGAAGCACGATTAAGACTTTTTCCTCGAGGACAGTCTGGTATTCAACAAATTACAGGTCTACAATTAAGACGTTGTTGTTTGGCGTTAAGCTCGGTTTAGCCATAATTTTGCGGTATGAAATCATAAAAACGTATCGCAATATGACAATGACAATCTTAAGAATCTACATGATGGCAACGGTTATCAGCCTGCTGCCAATCAGCGTAACGGCACAGGAAATAATAGATACAGTCGCGGCCCAAAAACTAAATGAAATCGTAGTCAAGGCCCCAAAGGTAATCCGCAAATCTGATATGGACATTTATTATCCGTCGGAGAGCGCGGTGGCCAACTCTAAGAACGGTATGCAGCTGCTCAACAATCTTATGATTCCGTCCCTAACTGTAACCGAGGCCCTTGGAACCATAAAAGCCGCCGGGCAAACGGTACAAATCCGTATCAATGGGCGAGAATCATCCGTCGAGCAGCTAAAGGCTTTGCGGCCCGAAACCATAAAACGTATCGAATGGCTTGACAATCCGGGGCTTCGCTATGGAGGTGCAAATTATGTGCTCAACGTCATCGTGGCCAACCCTTCTTTGGGTGGTTCGCTACAAGCCGAAGGCCGTCAGGCACTCAACACAGCCTGGGGCGACTACTATATCGATAGCAAGTTTAACAACAGGCGTGCGCAATTCGAAGTAGGGAGCATATTCAAACTTACCGACAAAGTCAAAACACACCGCGATTACAAAGAGACCTTCACCTATCCTGATGGTAAGACACTTACACGCACCGAAACGCCGTTGAACGGTCATATCAACAGCACATTCGGACGTTTGTGGAACTCCTATAGCTACACCAAACCCGATACAACAACTTTTTACGTCGAGGCCAGCGTTGACCCAACATTTTGTGATGATTTTACAACAAATGGACTTATGTCCATCAGCGATGGTTCTGACGACATAAATCTTTACGAATCAAACGGTAGCAGGGGTACACAGACAAAACTCTCAGCATATTTCGAACATAATTTTGCCCACAAACAGACGCTTGTTGTCGATTTCAATAGTTCATTTTGGTTTGGCAAATCATATTCAGACTACACCGAGCAAGTACTTGAGGCAAAAGACAACCTTACTGATATCCATACGATGATTAAGGACCGCAACCAGGCATACGCCATCGAAGCAGACTATATCAAGAAATGGGAAAACTCGCGCTTTACCGCCGGAGCATCTTATACGGCAAATCGCAACCGTTCGGTCTATGAAAACCTTGATGGTCAGATATTTCATCAACGCCAGGATAAGGTCTATTTCTTCGCAGAGTATTTCCAAAAAATCAACAAGCTCACCCTTACGGCAGGCATCGGTGCACAATATACCGACCTTCTATTCAAAGAAACAAATCAAGGAAGCCACTCGTGGAACCTGCGCCCGCAAGCCACTATATCGTATCGACTTAATCAAAAACATCAATTCCAATTGAGCTTTACGTCGTGGCAGTCAACGCCTTCACTTGCAGAATCAAATGTTGCACCTCAACAATTAGACGGCTTTCAGTGGCGTATTGGCAACCCAGATTTGAAGACTGCAAGTTCATACATACTGACTTTGCGATATAAGTTCGTTGCACCTCGCATTGCAGGTACGTTTGGAATCCGCGCCTTCAACAGCCCAAATGCTATCACCCCTTATCTTTATTGGGACAAAGATAGACTAATCACGTCATACGAAAACAGCCAAGGACTACAAAATCTAAGTTTCTTCCTGTCTCCTCAAATCGAGATTATTCCTAATTGGTTGATGGCAAGCGGATACCTCCAATATCGTATCGAACGTATGAAAGGACATGATTACAAACTACATAATCACAACCTGAGCGGCAATATAAACATAATGATCTCTCACTGGGACTTCGAACTTGTAGGTCAATATGTCCGGGCGCAACACGACTTATGGGGAGAAAAAATCAGTTGGGGCGAAAACCTGTCGATTGTACAACTATCTTATAATTGGAAAAACTGGCAGTTCGGAGTCGGTGTTATCATGCCATTCGGCAAATATGACCAAGGCTCAAAAATGTTGAGTAAATGGAATACAAACGAACAACACATGCGTCTCGACATGCGTATGCCCTATATAAGCATAGCCTACAATCTGCAATGGGGCCATCAAAAACACGGAGCAAACAAGCTCATCGACGCAGAAGCTAACGCCGACCGCTCGACAGCCGGTGGGAGATAGGGGTTAATAGTTGGTTTCGTCGGAGTGCAAGCTGTCTGGCTCTTCTCTGACCGAGATGTATTGGTCGTAATAGGCAAGGAGGAGTGTTGTCAAGGGCAGGGCGATGATGAGGCCGATAAAGCCTAAGAGCGTGCCCCACACCGACAACGACAAGAGGATGATTGCCGGATTAAGGCCCATTGCCTTGCCCATGATTTTGGGCGTGAGAAAGAGGTCTTGTATGCACTGCACGATGATATAGACCGCCATTGTCGCCCACCAGATGCTCCAAAAATCGACATCAGAGTCTACCGAGCATACCAGGCACAGGAGCGTAGACGGGATGAGCGATATAAGCTGCAGGTATGGCACCATATTGAGCAAGCCGATGAACAGGCCGAGGACTATCGCCATAGGCAAACCGATGATACTGAAACCGATGCAGAACAGTATGCCCACTATGAAAGCCACAAGTGCCTGGCCGCGAAAATAATGGTTCATCGAATCTTTCACGTCGCCGAAGATGCGGAATGTCGTCTCGCGGTACTTGGGAGGCACCATACGGCGAAAACCCTTGAGCAACTTCTCGTAGTCGAGCATGATAAAGACCACATACAAAAGCACTATGAACCAATTGAACACACCGAGCACGAAGCTATAGCCGCCGGCGATAAACGACCCGAGGGTATCGAAGAGCGACTGTATATCCTGGCGCGTAAGTTCCTTAGATATACGCTCGAAATCGATGCTCTCTTTTATATACCGGTGCAACGAGTCGGGCACGAAACTAATCTGCGTGCCGTTCTCGGTATAGTGGCGTATGAAGTCGGCCACCTGGTGCATCTCCTTCAGTATTGACGGCACGACGAATACGCTCACGGCCACCACAATCAGCACACACTCAAAAAGAGTCATCAGGATTGGCAGCCAACGGTTCCTGACACCGAGCAGCCGCCGGTTGTACTGCACGAAGGGCTCGAGCAGATATGCCACCAGCCACGCCACAAGGAATGGCAGCAGCACCGACCGCAGCTCGTTAATCAGCCACACCGAGGCAATTACGACCGCAAGGGTAATGAGCATTCGCACCACACGGTCGAACGTAAACGGGCGCGGCACTGTATTTTGGTCTATATTCTTTGTCATCATTTGATATATAAAGCGAAATCGCTGCCAAAATTACAAAAAAATTGCTAATTTTGCAGCAAGAAAACACCAATCAATATATCGACACAATAAAAAGTAATGGAAGAAACACTGAAAGTCACACTTCGCGACAAAGCCTGGGCACGCTGGACGGCGCTCGGCCTGCTTGCCTTCGCGATGTTCTGCTCGTACATTTTCATGGACATCCTTTCGCCGATAAAGGATTTGCTACAGTCGACCCGTGGATGGGACTCGACCGCTTTCGGCACAATGCAAGGTTCTGAAACCTTCCTCAATGTATTTATCTTCTTCCTCATCTTCGCCGGTATCATCCTCGACAAGATGGGGGTTCGCTTTACCGCCGTACTTTCGGGCGCGGTGATGCTCGTCGGCGCGTCAATCAACTGGTACGCACTGACCGACCAGTTCCTCGGCAGCAGCCTGGCTGTGTGGTTTACCGAGCATCTCAACTATATACCCGGCTTCGACGAGCTGGGCATATCGCCTTTCTACGAGGGTATGCCTGCCTCAGCCAAATTTAGCGCAATCGGCTTCATGATATTCGGCTGCGGCGTCGAAATGGCAGGCATCACCGTCAGCCGTGGCATCGTGAAGTGGTTCAAGGGCCGCGAGATGGCCATGGCAATGGGTTCTGAGATGGCTCTCGCCCGTCTCGGCGTGGGCACCTGTATGATTTTCTCGCCCCTCGTTGCAAACTTCGGCGGCGACATCAGCGTGTCGCGCTCGGTTGCCTTCGGCGTGGTGCTGTTGCTCATCGCACTCATCATGTTTATCGTCTACTTCTTCATGGATAAGAAACTCGACGCCCAGACAGGCGAAGGCGAGGAGAAAGACGAACCCTTCAAGATTTCCGACATAGGCAAAATCCTGTCGAGCTGGGCCTTCTGGCTGGTGGCACTGCTGTGCGTGCTCTACTACTCCGCCATCTTCCCCTTCCAGAAATATGCCGTCAACATGCTGCAGTGCAACCTTACCCTCGACCCCGAGGGCGTGGGCGAGTTCTGGCAGAGCGACCTGGCCACATATATCCAATATGTAATCATGCTCATTGTCGCAATAGGCTCGTTTGCTTTCAGCTTCTCGAAAGATAAAAAAATCAAGCTTCCAGCAGTCAGTGTCGCCATCGTGGCCCTCGTCATCTACTGCGTCATGGGCTATATGCGCCAGAGTGCCGCCGCCATCTTTGCCGTCTTCCCCCTGCTTGCCGTCGGCATCACCCCGATTCTCGGCAACTATGTCGACTATAAGGGCAAGGCAGCCTCGATGCTCATCTTCGGCTCGTTGCTGCTCATCCTCTGCCACCTCACCTTCGCCTTCGTCCTGCCCATGTTCAAGGGCAATGCCGTCGGCGGCGTGGTTGTGGCCTATATAACTATCCTGGTGCTCGGTGCCAGCTTCTCGCTCGTGCCCGCATCGCTGTGGCCCAGCGTGCCCAAACTTGTCGATGCCAAAATCATCGGCTCGGCCTACGCCCTGATATTCTGGATTCAGAACATCGGTCTCTGGCTCTTCCCCCTGCTCATCGGCAAGGTGCTCGACGCAACCAACACCGATATCGTCGACGACCTCAATGCCGGTCTCATGACTGCCGAAGAAGCCGCTGTCAGCTATAACTACACATGGCCGCTCGTCATGCTTGCATGCCTCGGCGTGGCCGCACTAATCCTCGGCCTCGTACTCAAAGGTGTCGATGCCAAGCGTCATATCGGCCTCGAGCTGCCCAACATCACACCCTCGGCCGAGGTCGAAGAATCTGAGGTCGAAGCCGTAGAGGAATAACACATACTGTCCACACTGTCCACGGCCCGTATAGCGTGGACAGTGTGGACACTGTGGACAACCGACCCATGAAATAATACACTTGGTTGACCTAAATATTATAGAATATCGCGGGTCTAAAAAGACCGATGGCTATTATAGTCTATAAACTTGCTTCAATCAACCCCTCCCTACAGCCACGATTCCCAGTTGTCGCACGAGGTCTTGATATATTTGGCTGTCGAGGTATTGCCGTAATATTTCACCACGGTTTTTACGTTGCCAAAGAGGTACTCGGCCTTAGCCCGGGCTTCATCGCTTGTAAGCATAGCCAAAGCTGCGGTAAGTTCCGAGTCATACTCCGACTCAATCTTTTTGTACTCGTCAGAGTGGCTATAATCGTAGAGGAAGGCATACTTTCGCTCCGCAAAATCATCATCCCAGTATTGTAGTGCAGGATAGAAAATGCCTATATAATCGCCTCGCCAGTATTGAGTCAAGGCCCAACATTCTTCAAACGAATTTCTTCTGCCAATGGCATACATCAGACGAGCCTGTCCGCGCTCGTCAGCCGTGACACTTTGCAGCATCGTATCTTTATAAAACAGCATACGACGTGCAAACTCGAGTTTGGCATTGAGCTTAGGTCGCCCTATATGACGGGCAGCCTGCATATCATATTCCCAATGCTGGTTTTCATCGTAATACACTACTGACCAGCGCGAGGTGTAAGGTGTGAACGGGTCGCGCGACAGGTAACCGTCCTTATAGATGTTCATCGTCTTCTGATAGTCCTCGCTGACAAGTGACAGATAACGCTCTGCCCGGACATAATCTCCCTCGCGCAAGGCAAGCGTACCTATCACTTCGTTATAATAATCACTGTCAGTACGAGCCTTACGTTTCAAGAAATCATAGAGCGGAGTCGAGGCCTGCATATTGCCATAAGCTGCGGCCAATTGAGCCGACGACATACTCCCCATCAGTTGGAATGAAAGACTGCCGTAGACCGACGGACCACTATAAGGATAGATATCATCAGCATACGCACACAGCAGTATGGCAGTGCTATAATCCCGGTTCTTCCACAGCCGTGGAACCCAATCGGCATAGATTATGTTGCAAATTCTTCGTTTCCACTCGTATGCGTTTTCATCGAGCACACCGATTTTGCCTTCAATCCATTTCAAATCATCAACCAACGACCGGCTGTTACCGGCCCTTGCATCTAACTTCATCTTATAGGCACGTGCGAGGTCGCGCAGTTCATCCAAAGAGAATTTTTGTTGCAAAGAGCTATATACACAAGCCCGTGCCGCTGAGGGATTGACTCTATATTCATTGTCGATATATGCCAAAAGATAGTACCAATCGCCTTTATTGGCAATATTACTCCGCTTCAGAACCCGTTTAACTATAGGCTCCATCTTTCGCATAAAGACAGTGTCATTGCCCCTATGCCTAATATACTCTATTAACTGTGGCGTGTTGGGAAATCGTTCGGCCATATAGAACACCGCCGAGTCAGAAGACAACGACCACACATCGCCAGCCAAAGCAAAAAGCGAGTCGGCGCGGACATCATCGCCGAGGCGCCGCCAGCACCCGGCAACATAACGCCCGGCCATACGCTTCATAAGGTTATTGTCGGATATGTCGCTAAAAGCCGAACCAGCATATTCGATACATTCGTCATACTGACGCGAGGCAAACAGCCCTCTGACCACCTGTAGCCCATATCGGTCGCGCAGACGTGTGCCCTGATATGACTTACACTCTTGAATTATGTCTTTAAACTCAACAGGGACAGCCTCGCTGAAACGGGTTTGCGGATAGTACCATGGCGACTGCATATCGCTCCGAGTTTTTTCAAGTTGTTTGGCCGACCTAAGCAAATCCTCGACCTCGGTATCGCCAGAATTGTTCAGATAGGCATAGAACTTATTTGGCGATTTCTTAAGCATTAAATTATCCAAAAACTCGTCGCACGAACTACGATATACAGCATCTTCAATATCTTTGAGAGGGATTTTCTCATTAGTAAGTGCCTGCCAAAGCCTCACATTCTCTTCTTGCTCATAATACGACATAGGTTTGTGGTCGCCACTGAGAGCAAAAAACTCAGGGGTCGGGATTATAGGGGAATACGGGCCGCAAGCATAGGTTACTGCCCACACGCCGAACAGTGCTATGCTAAATCCCGGTCGCAAATATGCTGTCAATTTCATTTGTGCTGTATTTTGAGAGATTGTTTAAATCGAAATGATAGAGTATGTTGGCATGAGGACGTCCTTGGATTTGCCGTTCAACCAACGCCTTAACTTTTAATACATCGTCGATATCCGATGTTTCATTGCGTATCATGTCGCCGCTTCTGATGATTTTATCATTATACGGCACATCCTTCTTTGCAACATATAGATTAGGACCACGCCGGCTAAATCGGCTCGAATCAGCCAAATCTACACCGTTAAGCAGCCCTGCGAACTGGCGGTTTCTAAACAGGAGCTGCCATGAATACGTCGGGTATGCGATGTCGAGATGCAATGGGTATGAGGGAAGGTGCGTGAGATATGGCTCCACATCTTTTATATCGATAATCGAGTTGTCTGCATCGGGGTCGTCGAAACTACCGGTGTTATATACCATCAACACCCCGTTGTCGACAGGTGGCACCTTGCGTGAAAGCTGATGCAATCTGATTGTGGAACTGAGTCGCCACGGCAGGGCCAAGTCATCAATATGGCTGCGAACCGAATCGCAAAGTTTAAAAAACGAATATTCTGTCGCGGGTGTCCAGTCGCAATCAAGTTGCAGCTCACCGACATTGGGCAGGCCGTTATATTGACACATGTTCCGTACCCTTGTCACGATATTTGAGGCAAGCAGCCCTTCGTAATCCTTCATAGCCTTCAAGGCATCGAGCGTGATATATACCACGGGGACAAACTCGAGCGAGCCGAGGCTGTCGCGCAACAAGTCGTAGTCTTCGTCGCTAATTCTTACCGAGGCATTCGGCACAGCCCGATTCTCAATCGTCACAGCGTAGGCATCTTTCGAAACATCGAACA
>ERZ778517.1405-NODE-1405-length-17931-cov-5.103770_pt1 | contig 17931 bp, 9 predicted proteins | sample MGYA00510341_ERZ778517 | MGnify/ENA primary metagenome ERZ778517 (study PRJEB29527, sample SAMN07138964) | mouse gut metagenome | material: feces | host: mouse | place: China:Nanjing | collected 2016-01-25 ... | reverse complement strand
CACAAAGCCGGAGATTTGGGGCCATGCCTAAATGTCGGTGCATATTCAGTTGTGTCTAACTGTAGCTAATGTAGGAGCTGGAACCTCGGGGCCAGCCATATGAAAGGCGAAACATTTACTTCGTAACCATCTGAATATAAGCTATAAATCTCGTCTCGAAAATGGCTCGTCCCGGAGGTTCGAGCTCCTATAATGGCCCTTCTATATGCAGCAAAAATTTTTTGTATTTTTTGACCTTATGTCTTTGCGTTTCTTCAACTCATCAAAAATGGCTTGTCACTCCACCTTTGGACCTAAGGTGAGCTTGTCGCCGGAGAGGTCGACCTCGAATAGGACAGGGCGGCGGATATAGCGGCCATGGTCGTTATAGTGGCTGTGGAGCGACAGGAGCCAACGGCCCGACAGGTCGCGGAACAGCATGCCATGGCCATGGTTGGGCGGCGTGAGGGGTTGCGGCTCCTGCACCCACGGCCCGGCGAGACGGCCAGTCTGCGAATAGGCTACGCCCATGGTGTAGACATCATCTATCCACGAAGTCCAAATCATGCCGAGACGCCCTGTGGCGGTACGGAATAGCCACGGCCCGTCGGTGACGCGGCTGCGGCGTTCTTTGCCGTCGAGCACCTCGTGGCTCCAGGGCGAGTCAGACGCACGGAAAAGAAGCGACGGACTGCCAACGGCGCACGACAGGTCGTCGGCGAGGCGCACGGCCTCCATGGTGCCGTCGTCGTTGTAGAGCCATTCGCCGCAGTAGACCATATATGGCACGCCGTCCTCGACCCAGAACGTACCGTCGAGCGTGGGGCGGTCGGCCGGGCAGTAATCGCCGCCGCCGAGGAGGCGGTACGGCCCGGCAGGGGTATCGCTCACCAGCACATGCGAGGCCCGGCGCGGTATGGCACCATTGTGGTTGCGCGCAATTATGACAGAGTCGTTGGTAAAGGTGGCAAAATAGTAATATCTGCCATTATAGGGGTGCAGTTCTGCCGCCCAGATTGCCGGGCGCCTGCCCATCCACGATGCAGTGTCGACAGCGGCCACGTCGTAGGGGCCCGACCAGCGCGAGAGGTCGGGGCTCGTCCACAACCTGCCACCTGTGCCGGTCATATAGTAGGTCTGCGACGCGCTGTCGGCGAGTATGCAGGGGTCGCTGAGGATAATCGAATCGCGCGGCACATCATGACGCACTCCCCAAAGGCTCACGGGGAACAAGGCCAGGAGTAGAAGCAGAAGATTTTTCATGGTATATTTAGCAAGGTTTAATAAAATCGGCAACGTCATCGCCAGCGAGATTGATTACATAAGTAGTATATGCCACGGCGCGGGCGCCGAATGATGCCTTTTGGCGGATGAGTCCCTCGTTGAGGTAGCGGCCCGCGTCCTCGTTGCTCGTGCCGAAGTCGAAGTAGCGTATGCCTTGGGGGAGATTGTCGATGATGTAGCGGTAGAGCAAGGGGATTGAGCGCAAACGGCGCCCGGCGTCGGTGCTGCCGGTGTACTGGCTATGGGCCACGGTGTCGGTGTAGTACATCACGATGCCGGCCACGATTTCGCCGTCGCAGACGGCTGTATAGAGCCTTATATTGCCGGGGAAGCGGCTATGCAGCAGCGAGATTTCGCCGAGGGTATGCACCGGCGTTGCACCGTAGGCAGTGCTCAGGCGCTCCTCGAGCACGCGCCAGAAGCCCTGCCAGTCGTCAGAAGGGCCTACTGTCACGCCGTTGCGCCGGGCCTTGCCAACGCTCTGACGGGCTGCCATGTCGAAACCGAGCGGAGAGGCCATGTCGACGACGCTCGATACCAATACCGACTCGACCTTACCCCCGGCACGCCAGAGGGCATATAAATCTTCCTCGGCCGGGGAGCGGTGGTAGATATGCGGCACCGGCTTATATATCAGCTGATGTATGCCTTGCTCACGGAGCAACCGGGTCATATCCTCCCACACCTTCATCATGGCGAGCATGTCGGCACGATTTGTCATGAGCCAGCCGCCGTAGGTGAGTCCGCCATGACTCACGAGGGTATCGCCGCGCCTGTGGGCCGGCAAGAGTGCTATGATGCGCCCGGCATCGTCGCTTGCCACCAGCGACATGTCGGCGAAGCGGTCGGCATGATAATCCATATATCCGCGCAGGTGCAGGAAGGTGCCGTTGCGGCTCTCGCGAACCACGCGGTCCCATTCGGGGAGCATCGAAGGTGTGTAAAGTATTACGGGCATGGCTTCAATTATAGGTTTTTGCCCAAGGTAGCCTCGAGGGCGGCGTAGCGGGCAAGGAGGGCATTGTGCTCGGTGAGTATGTCGAGATATGAGTTATATTCTGTCAAGTACTCAAATACGGTGAACAGGCCGGCATCGTATGCCTTTTTGAGCAGGGCCGGATAGTCCTCGGCAAGAACCTCGCGCTCGTCGGATATACGCGAATAAAGGTGGGCGGCCTCGGTATATTCGGCATTGAGCCTGGCCTTGAGCACGATACTGTAGTCGGTCACTCCAAACTCGGCAGCAACGGCCCGGGCCTCGGCAAGGCGCACGGCTTTGCGCGGTTGCCACGAAGGCAGCGATATGCCTATGCCGAACCCGTTGAAGTGGGTGCCGTCCTCGTAGTCGTGGGCATACGATAGCTTGAACGACGGCAGTGCTGCACGGCGGGCGACCGAAATGTCGTTGCGCACGGCCTCGGCCTCGCCACGTTTACCTGCAAGACCAGGCGAGGAAGCCAATGCGTTCTCATAGACTTCGCGCGCCTGCAAGGGCTTGATATATAAGCCCGACACATCTTTGAAACTTGCAAGGCACCCCGGCTCTACAGCCTCAATCGCGGCCTCGGCGGCACACAACTCGCTCTCGGCATCGGCCAGCGACGTACGCACGGCCATAAGCTGCAGCTCCGACTTGCGCAGGGCGAGAATTGTGGCCTCGCCACGGTCATACGACCTCTTGAGCGAGGCAACCAAGGCTGTAAAATTATCGTGTGCCTCGATAACGACCTTCAAATTAGCACGCGCCTCGCCAAGACGTATGGCAGCTAATTTGAGTTCGAGGGCCTTGTCAATCACATTCTGGCGATAGAGCTGTTCGAAGGCAGCCGAGCGCAGACGGTTAGATTTGCCACGGGCCGCATACACGCCGGGCCAGTCGAAAGCCTGGCCGACCGCGACGCCCCAGCGGTTCTCTCCGCCATTGTGGTTAAACTTGTAGTCGAAGTCGACTTCGGGTCCGGCAAGCGAATTATCGACCTCGCCTTGCAGCCTCTCCGCGTCGGCATTGGCACGTTCGGCCCTCAAAGCCGGAGAGTTGAGGGCCACCGTATAGCATAGAGAATCGAGGTCTTGCGCGCCGGCCGTAGCGGCCATGGCGAGGGCAAGTGCCGGTAGTATGATGCGTTTTATCATTGTTCCTTATGATTAAGGTTTGATTGATGAGAGAGTGGGTAAGTACAAATAAAGTATTGGAGTCCTCGGAGAGGACGTCTTATGGTTAACCCCACCATTATTGGTGGGGCAGAAGGCAAAAACTGCCGGGGTGTCCTCGGAGAGGACGCAAAAGATATGGTGCGTCCTCTCCGAGGACTGAGATAGACATCATCACCTCTTTGCCCCACGAATAATCGTGGGGTTAACCATGACAACGTCATCTCCGACGACTTCTTACAATTGCTAATTATCATATCTGACCAATATTGTCGCAGCACTGTTTGAAGAGTGCTGTCAACTCTGCGTCCTACGGTTTAGCAATCTATATAGTGCCGGTACGACGTAGATATTAAGCAGTGTCGAACTGAGCAGGCCGCCGAGGATTACTATAGCCATCGGGGCCTGGATTTCGTTGCCGGGGGCGTCGCCGTTGACGGCAAGCGGGATTAGGGCCAGGGCCGAGGTCAGAGCCGTCATTACAATCGGCAGCAGACGGTCGGCCGACCCGGCGGCGATGCGCTCGCGCAGCCCCACGCCCTCGGCCTTGAGGTGGTTGTAGCGCGTCATGAGCAGCATGCCGTTGCGAGTGCTTATGCCCATCAGCGATATAAAACCGATAATGGCCGGTATGTTGACCTCGTCGCCGCAGATGGCAAGCATAAACACGCCGCCAATCAGCGCCAAGGGCATGTTGACCAGGATTACCAGCGATTGAGCCACAGATTTGAACTCGCCGTAGAGCAGCATGAATATGATGAGCAGGGCGCCCAGCGAGGCCCATAGGAGCGTGCGCGAGGCAGCCTGTTCGCTCTCGAATTGTCCGCCGTAGGCTATATGGTAGCCCTGCGGCATGTCGACCTCCTCCTCTACCCTGTGGCGGATTTCGTCGACGGTTCCGCGCAAGTCGCGGCCCTCCACATTGGCCGACACGAGCAGTCGCCGCTCCACGTTCTCGCGGTTGACGGTGTTAGGCCCCGTGGTCGATTTAATCTCGGCAAGTTCGCCGAGCGACACCTTGCCCGAGGGGCTGTCGACGGTCAGCGCGCCGATATCGTCGATAGTACCACGGTGCGCCTCGTCGAGTATTACGGCCACGTCGTAGGCATAGCCGTCGCGGTATACCTGCGACACCACGCGGCCTCCGAGGGCGGTCTCTATGGCCTTGGCGAAGTCACCCATGCGTATGCCCCGGGCAGCAAGCACGTCGCGGCGGGGGCGTATGAGCAACTGCGGGCGCTCGGTCTGCTGCTCGATGTTGACATCGACAGTGCCTTCGACCTCGTGCGTTATTTCCTTGACCCGGCGGCCTATGTCGAAGAGCCTGTTCAGGTCGGGGCCGAATATTTTAATGGCAATCTGCGACTGCGCGCCCGACAGCATGGCATCGATGCGGTGCGAAATAGGCTGGCCGATTTCGACCACGGCGCCGGGTATTTCGCCGAGGCGGTGACGCAGCTCTGCGGCGACCTCGGCGCGGCTGCGCCCTTCGAGCACGTAGGGGGCCTCGATTTCGGAGACGTTGACCCCGAGCGAGTGCTCGTCGAGCTCGGCACGGCCGGTCTTACGGGCAACGGTCTTGACCTCGGGTGTCTCAAGTATAATCTGCTCGGCACGGCGACCAATCGCGTCGCTCTCGTCGAGCGATATGCCCGGCAGCGTAGAGACATTGATTGTGAACGAGCCTTCGTTGAAACGCGGCAGGAAGCCTCGCCCGAGCATAAAGAAACATACCAGTGCGCCCACGAACAGAACTCCGGTGCATACCAGCAGTCCGCGAGTATGGCTGAGCATCCACTCGAGCGAACGGCTGTAGGCCCGGCGCATGGCCAGGGTGACACGCGGTTCGCGACCCAGCTCGGCATTCTGTGCCTTGCTGCCGAGAAGGTAGCTGCACAGCACCGGCGTCAGCGTCAGGGCGACGATAGTCGATGCCGCCAAGGCCACGATAAAGGCCACGCCGAGGGGTATGAGCATGCGACCCTCCATGCCGGTAAGGAAGAACAGCGGCAGGAAGGCGGCAGTAATAATCAGCGTCGAGTTGAAAATTGGCATACGCACCTCGGCCGAGGCATGGTATACGCAGTCGCGTATGCCCTGGCGCTCACCGGCGGGGAGTTGTGCGTTCTGCCGCAGGCGTTTATACACGTTTTCGACATCGACTATGGCGTCGTCGACCAGACAGCCTATGGCAATCGCTATGCCGCCGAGGCTCATGGTGTTGATGCTATAGCCCAAGCCATTGAGGATGAGCACCGACACGATAATAGACAGCGGCAGGGCTATGACCGAGATTAGCGTCGTGCGCAGGTTCATCAGGAAGAAGAACAGCACGATTATGACGAAGAGGGCGCCCTCGAGCAGACTGCGCTGCAGGTTGCTAATCGAGTTGTCGATAAAGTCGCTCTGGCGGAAAATGTCGGCCGACACACGCACGTCGGCGGGCAGCGTCGGGGCCATCGACGCAAGAGCCTTGTCGATTTCCCCGGTAAGCTGTATTGTGCCTGTGCCGGGCTGCTTGGTCACGGTCACTATCACGGCCGGTTCGGCCTCGACCGATGCCAAGCCTATGCGCGGCAGGCGTCCGCCAAGCTCGACAGCGGCCACGTCGCCAAGTGTCACTATGCCCCGGCTGTCGCTGCGCACCACGGCCTGAGACAAGGCGTCGCAGTCGTCGGTGTTTATGTCGGCCTTGATTATATACTCGTTGCCATACTGGTACACCACGCCGCCGCCGGCATTGGAGTTGAAACCGTCGGTGGCTTCGAGCACCTCGTCAAGGCTGACGTCGAGCAGCCGCATCTTGTCGGGATTGATTTTAATCTGGTACTCGGGGGCGTCGCCACCGATGACCGACACCTGCGACACGCCGCCGAGGGCAAGCAGTCGCGGCCTTATGGTTGTTTCGGCGAGGCGTCGCAATTCGAGCAGCGAGGTCGAGTCGGCGCGCAGGCCGATAATCATAATCTCGCCCAAAATCGACGACTGCGGACCCATCACGGGCTTGTCGACACCCTCGGGCAGACTCTCGGCGGCGGCATCGAGGCGTTCGCTCACTATCTGGCGCGCGGTATATATATCCGTGCCCCAGTCAAACTCGACCCACACGACCGAAAAGCCGGTAGTCGATGTAGAGCGCACGCGGCGCACGCCCGTACTGCCGTTGACCGCTGTCTCAATCGGGTAACTTACCACTTTCTCCACCTCCTCGGGTGCCAGGCCCGGTGCCTCGGTCATTACCACTACCGTGGGGGCGTTGAGGTCGGGGAAGATATCGACCTCCATGCGCATCAGCGCGATTACTCCGCCGACAAGCATCAGAGCCGTGACAATCAGCACCGTCAGGCGGTTGTCGAGCGAGAAACGTATGATTTTGTTGAGCATACCGGGCAGCAATTAATGGTTGTGCGTATGACCTTCGGGGATATTGCTGCCAGTCTCGGCAAGGCGGATAGTAGTCACGCCTTTGACGACAATCGGCGTGCCGGGGGCGATGCCCTGCGTGATTTCTACACGCTGGCCGTCGGTCGCGCCGATGTCGACACGGCGCTTGGCATAGCACTCGTCGTCGAGCTGCTCGTAGACAAAATAATCGCCCTGCTGCTCAGAAATTGCCGTCGAGGGCACTGACACCACATCGTGACGCGGCGTGCCAAGCAGGTATGCCGTAAATGTCGTACCGGCAACGAGTCCGGGAGTGCGGCCGGCACTGAAATACACAGGCACGTATGCCGCTGCCCCTCCCCGGGTCACGGGCGCGGAGGTGATGCGGTGGCCGCCGTATTCGCCGAGGCGCACGGCGGTATCGCCATACGGCAGTGCTATTACAGCGTCGGTAAGTGTCGGTGCCAAGGCATAGTAACGCTGGGGCAGGTCGATGCGCAGGGTCTGGTCTGAGGCCCCCGCAACGGTGGCAATCACCTCTCCGGCAGCGACATACTGTCCCTGGCGCACGGCCAGCGAGGTCAGGGTGCCGGCGATGGGGCTCGTGGCGCGGCCCGATGATGCCGACGGGCTATATGCGGCCTTGGCCTGGTTATATGCGGCCAGGGCGGCATTACGCTCGCCCACAGTGGCAAGACGCTCCTTATACAGGGCCTCGATGCGTTCATACTCGGTCTTGGCGGCATCTAATGCGGCTCGTGCGGCGGCATTGGCATCTCCACCGCTCACATTTCGTGCGTCAATCGTGGCGACCAGACTACCGGCAGAGAGAGCCTTACCGGCCTCTATGCCCTGTGCGAGACGCACAATCCCGGCTGTTGGAGCCGACACTACCGCGTCGGACGTGCTTGCAGTCAACACTACGCCGGCAGCACGGACCGTGGTGGCAAAATCACCACTGGCAACACTGTCGATTACCACGCCGAACTGGTCGGCGACTTCCTTGTGCAATACTATTTCTCCGTGTTCATCGTGTTTCTCGGCGGCTTCGCCTTCATGGACATGGCCATCACCCCGGTGCTGACCGCCGCACGACGAAAGGACGGCTATCAGGGGCAATATTATATATTTATGCATAATATTAAAAGTTTCTCACGCAAAGTTACGCATTATTACCCAAACCGACTTGCACCTTTACGGTATAAATTTGCAACATTCCGTAAAAAGCAAGATAAAAAAACTCGATGATATTGCATTAATCGCAATTCATCGAGTTTTATAATTAGCGTATTTATTCCGACTTTATACCCTCGAGCTGGGCGAGGGCGCGGGTGGCGAGAGCGGTTTTTTTCGCAGTGTGTTCTTTTACCATCGCCACGAAGGGGTCGGCGTCGTAGCTGCCGCGCACGCTGGTGAAGTCGTCGTCGGCACTGGCTGCCGGGTCGTCAATACCGAAGCCGGTGCGCGACTTGAGGCTGTATTCCTTGCGGGCATCCTCGAGGAGCATGTCGTTGAGCGAGGTCACGCTCTCGAGCCAGCGACCGATAATCTTGCGAACATCGTCGGCTGTAATGTCCTCGACAGGCTTGCCGTACCACGACTCCATGATGTCGGCAACCCATGTCCACTCCATGTCGTAATACTGCGCGTGCAGGTCGTGCCAACGCTGTTCGAGTTGGTCGATAGACTCGATGTCGCCGGCGGTAATGGCGTCGCAGATGGCGTCGACCTCGCTCTTGGGAGCGAAGAGGCCGCACACGTCGACCCACTGCCCTGCCCCGGCAGCGGCTGTCGGCTTAAGTCGGCGGCTCAGGTCGTCCTCGTCGACAACAGGCGTCAGTCCGAGACGGCTGATAACAGTATTACCCATAAACTTATCGAGGGCCATACCGTAGAGTTTGCGACCCTTGCGCAGGGCGTGGGCCTCGATGGTCATGGTCTGGAACGAGAAGCGCTCGGCTGTGAGGCCGGCGGTGCGCTCGAGCTGGTCGAGCAGCTCTATGCCGCCGAGCATCTTGCCCGCAGTATAGGGGCTGAGTAGGTTGAAGTTGATGCTGTCGAGCAGGTGGCCGCTCTTGCGCTTGTCGCGGCGAGGCCACTTCTGAGCATCGCGAATCGTGCCCACGCTGCGTATATTGATACCAGGCACCAGGAAAGACTCGCCTCGGTTCTCAATCAGGTATGAGAACGGCAGGCGCGAACTGTCGGGGTGATTGACATGGCGCCCCATCACGAGCGAGAAGGCGCCAATCTTTGCCGGCCACAATATATATGAGTCGCTCGTGGTCTTGGAGCCACGCTCTACCACGCCCTGGTGAATCGGGCCGAGCTTATACATGTGGTTGCTCTGGTTAGACCCCGACCCGGCGTTGAGGAACGAGAACATGCCGGCAATCAGGAGGCTCGACTTGTGCATGGTCACCGTATAGGGGCCGGCGAAAATTGCCGCCGCCTCGCCGTTCTCGCACGCGCAGTTGGCAAAGAACAGCGAGTCGTGGGCCGAGAAGAGGTGTGTAAGGTGCGTAGCCTGGCCGATGAAGCAATGGTGGATTACCGCTCCGTCGTCGACACAGGCACCGGCAGCAAACACGAAACCCTCGGCGATGACGTCGCGGCCAACCTTTACGGGGTCGCTCTTCGACGATGTAATGGTGCCGTCGGCAAGGCGCGTGGCACCGTCGACTACGGCATAATCGCCAATCATAACATCGGTAATCTCGCCCGTATTTATTACCCGCGCACCCACGCCGACACGGCCACGCCGACCGTAGAGGCTGCCGGCATGAACCTTAATCATCGTCACGAGGCGTTCTACCATCTCGCGGCGGTTGCGGTACATGGCGATGAGATATGCAGTGTGGGCCGACATGCACTCGTAAATCGGCACCTCGCGACCGCCGGTCTCGTTGAGCACCGACACCTCGGTACCGATGCCGAAGGTGCTTTTGAGCGTACCTTCGAGGCGGTCTACATTCTCGATTATGGCCCCGTCGGCTATATCGTAGTTTGCAATATAGTTTGCCACGCTGTTGATATACACGTCTTTGCCGACACTCACATTGTGCAGGGTGACATTACTTATACCCCTGCGACGCTCTATACCGCACGGCAGATAAAAGCTGCCCGAGGCCGCATCGATACTAACTTCGCCCGAAAACACGACATTGCGGACACGCGAGGGGTCGAAGCCCTCTGCCACGGTCACTCCCGGCCAATTACCACTACATCCATTTGCCTCGAGGGCCTGGATTTCTTCTTTTGTCAGACTTCTAAATGACATAATGTTGAATTATGATAACGTTTTTCAGCACAAAATTACGCAAAAAGCACGAATTATGAAAAAACATAGTTATATTTGCATAATAAAACCAGTCATCACCATGAAGATACTCTCCTTGATTCTCTTATTTACACTCGCCGGCGCGTATGCCCATGGGGCCACACTCCCCGACAATGTCCGCGTGACCGACGAAGTAACAAACTACCGGCTGACAGCCCGCGACGGCAAGCCCTGGCAGGTAAAGGTTGAAAAGACGCAGACTTTCGAAGCCCTGCGCAGCGACGACGACGCCATCGCCATGACATTCTACGACGACAACACAAGCATCGACAAGGCATCGGCACCCGGGTCGAAGCCTATATACCGCCAGTGGATTGACGACGACATCTTTTACGACGACCAACGCATCTGCGCCCTGCCTTTAGAGCTGAAAAAAGGCAAGCCGGTCAAGGCCGAGTTTAAGAGCACCATCAAAGTACCCGAGCAGTTCAGCAAAATACCCTTAGGTTGCAGTGAGTTTACCGTCAAATCGGCTACCAACGTCACCATACCGGCCGAACTTGCAGCCACTATTACCATAGAGCCTCGCAATCTAAGCGGCAACATGCACTTTTCCAAGGCAGTAAGCCCCAAGGGCGATGTGACCTATACAGTCGATGCCCGCGACATAGAGCCGCTTCGGAGCGAGAAATACGGCACTCTCCTCGTCGCCATGCCATGCCTGCTGGTAAAAGGCATGTTTGGCAGCGTCGGTGATTTATATTCACATCTACGTAGTTTTCTGCCCGACTATACGGCAGTATCACCCGAAGTCAGCGAACTTGCGCGCAAAGTGACACAAGGCGCACCCGACACTATAGCCAAAATCGACAGCATCGCCGCATGGGTGCGCAGAAACATACGCTACGTCGCCATAGAGCACGGCGACTATGCCTTCAGCCCGGCACCCCCGGCGCAGGTGCTTGCATGCCGCTACGGCGACTGCAAAGGGTCGGCATCGCTCATCAAGGGCATGATGCGGGCCGTCGGAATTGATGGCCGCATGGTGTGGATTGGCACCTCGGGTCACTCCGACCTCACATGGGAAGAGCATACGGCACGGTCGACAGGCAACCACATGATTGCCGCTGCCCTTGTGGGCGACAGCATAATATACGTCGACGGCACCGTCGGCCACGTACCGGCAGGGTATATCGCCGCCGGCATACGCGGACAGCAGGCCCTCATCGAGGATGGCGAAGGCTACCTGCTGCGCATAGTGCCTACACCGGCAGCCGACTCAAGACATTCTATCGAAATCAAGGCCGCCTTCGACGGGCACGCACTTTACGGAAAACTTAGCCACACGTTCTCGGGCGACTATCTGGCGTTTGCCGACAATGTCTATGACAGCACCCCGCTCGACCGTCGCGACAAGGTACTACGCCATGTCGCCTCATATGGCCGTAGCAATATGAAGACCGACAAAGTGACGAAAGACAAGGATGTAATAACTGCCGATTTTATCGACATGTCGGCATCGCAGCCCGTCGGCACGAGCCTATACGTCAAATTGTCACCGGTATGGACCATGTTTTGCGAACCATTCGATACCGACAAACGGCGCACAGCGGCCAAATTCGGATACTTGGAAAATACCGATACCGACATCACCCTCTCACTTCACGACGGCATGGCCGTAAAATCTGTTCCCCGGCCCTTTACCGCCGACAACGAATGGTTTGAGGCGTCAATAGACTACACCATCAGCGACGGCGAGGTCAAATGCCACAGCCGTCTGCGCATGAAACAGCAGTATGTGCCCGTCGACAGGGTAAAGGAATGGAACGACACTTTAAAATCAATAATTAGGGCATCAGACTCGCGAATGGTGCTCGAAAAAATCAAATAATCATGAAATCCAGATTTATCATCACACTGGTGGCACTGAGCCTCGCCTGCGGCCTACAGGCAATGCCGGTGGCAAAAATCAACCAGCGCGGAGCCAAGGCGGCCTGGGACATGGCATCGCCCGTATTCAATCCCAAGACCCCTATCCCCGACAGCATGGCGCAGTCTAACTCCGCCGTCATCATCGCCCACTACAACGGTCTTAGCGCCGTACACGAATACACCCCCTCGATTGTGAAAGAGCAGCGCGCCGACTACGGTAGCAACATCACCCGTGCCCGCGAGATAGAGCGCGTCATGATAAAGCTGCTCGACAAAGACGCAGTCAAGAGGCATGCCAATTTCGAGTTCGGTAAAAAAGACGAACAATGGCTCGGCAACATCAAACTCGCCGAAATAGAGGAAGGCTTCGGGGTGCGCGTCTACAAGCCCGACGGCACCATGCACGAGGTAGACCTGTCGCAGGCACTGCCGATAGCCGACGGTAAGAAAGGCAACAAGAAACGCTGCAACCGCATCGCAATCCCCGACCTCGAGGTTGGCGACGTACTCGATTATTTCTACTATACCGAGGAAATGTGCGACGAGTTAGACATATCGGTCCGCGCAGTCGCCTTTGCCGCCCGCTACCCGATGCTCAACTGCATTGTGGAGTGTTCGGTCGACCCAACACTCACGTTGGAGATGAGGGCAAACAACGGCGCACCAGTACCGGTCGCACACCTTGAGGACGGTCAGAACAAGTTCAGGCTGTACACTGTCAATCTAGGCGCGGTACCGTCGACAAAATATATCAACGCGGCCAGGCAGTTGCCTTTCCTTGAGATGCGCATACTCAACAACAACTCACAGCCGCGCTATTCGACCGAGAGAGCGAACATGATAGGCGGTTACGCTATATCGTCCGACGCATTTTTAGGCCGACAGGTTTCGGGCATAACGTTCAAACCCAAGAGTGCCCGCAAGGGAGGCGTATATGTTCTTCCATCACAAACATACTACCAGGATATCGCCTACTTCCTGCGCGCCTACAACTATAAGTCAGGCATACCTGGTCGCGCAGCCTCGATGACCAAGGCCTACCGCAAGGCCACACCCGATGCCGGGGCGCGCCAATTGTCCGACTACACCTACGTGGCCGTGATGTACCTATCGCTTATCGATGACGAGAGATTTTCGCCAACGGGACTGTCGTTCATGCTCCGTGATGCCGCCGACAAGGCGAAGTTCACCATCCCCTCGGGTATAGGATTTATCAAATCAAGCCACGACATACCTTTGTCGATGATTACATCGTGGCGGTCGCCCGACTATGTAGCCATGATTGGCGACCGGCCATACAACCCGGGGGCAGTCCTCTCGTGCGCCCCCGGCGAATGGCCGCTGTCCTACCAGGCCGAAGAAGGAGGTTGCTACCGTAAAATTCCAGAAGATGCGATGACAAGCCCCGAGATGTTCACCATCCCCCCGACCAAGCCAAACGCAAACACCCGCATCGACGAGATGACCCTGACCCTCGACTCCGCCACAGGCAAGGCAACATTGACCGGCTCCATTTCGGCTGTCGGCGGCCACAAACAAATCCTTGCCTCGCGGTTCAACGACCGCCACTCATGGCTCAACGAAGCCGAAGACTACCTCGGCATAGCCGACGAAGACCGTTACAAGGACACAGCATACGACCCCGAGGCGGCCCATGAAGAGCTATACGAGGCGATGAAAGACGAGCTTGCCAAGTCGACCGGTCTTACACCCTCCAAAGTTGACACTGTAACAATCACCTCGCGCGGCGTGATGCCCGGGGCAAAATCATTTGCCTGCGACTACCGCGCCACATTCGACGACATAACAGCCGACGCCGACAACGAAACCGTAGTCAATATCGGCAAACTCTTCGCAGATACCGAGCGGATAAGCGGTGCCGAAAGAAACCGAAACTTCGACGCTGTGGCCTCATTTCCCAACAACTACATCCGACGGCTCCGTCTGAGACTGCCGGAGGGTCATTCTGTAAGCCAGGAAGCGTTGGCGGCACTGGAACGGTCTGTCAGCAACAATACCGGGTCGTTTACAGTCAGTGCCACCGCCGACAACGACATAGTTTCTATCGACGTTAGCCAGCAGATGCGCGATTACATTATCCCGGCCGCGCAGTGGCAGCAGTTCCTCGACCTCACCGATGCCGCAGCCTACTTTGCCGGAGCAGTTTTGATTATCAACAAGGAGAAATGACGCAGACAGCTACCACGCATATTGCCCAACTGAAGCGGCTGCTCAAAATCGAGTATGAGGCCGAGAAAGAAGCCCTGACACGCATCGCCGACCGCACCGAGGTGAGCAGGCTTGTCGACAGGGGCATGGCATGGTGGCCGATAACGCATGGCAATGTTTATTTCAACTCGCTCAACCAGCGCATAATCGAGGTCTACCGCAGTGCCGACACCGACCCCGATACCGAGCACGAGTTTGACTACGGCCGTTCGGTAGTCTTCTTCACTACCTCGGGGACTGCCGGCGACACGCCGCGCCGACTATTCGGCGGCACGGTGAGCTATGTCGACGGCAACCGCATGGCTGTCGCCATCGCCGACACGACCGACACATCACTTCTCGACTCCGACGGCCGACGGGCAGGGGTCATGCTGTCGTTCGACGAGACTACCTACCGCGTGATGTTTGAAACGCTCGACGTCCTTGCCTCGGCAAAAGGACGCCTCGGCGAACTGCGCGACAACATCTATTCCGACCGGCCCCTCGGCGAACTGTCTCTCACGCCCATGGCTTTCCCCTATCTCAATGCCTCGCAGCAAAGAGGAGTAAACAAGGTGTTGTCGGCCCGCGACGTGGCCATAGTCCACGGGCCGCCGGGCACAGGCAAGACCACGACACTGGTCGAGGCCATCTACGAGACCCTGCGACGCGAAAGCCAGGTCATGGTATGCGCACAAAGCAACAAGGCCGTCGACTGGATATGCGAAAAACTTGTCGACCGTGGCATCAACGTGCTGCGCATCGGCAACCCCTCGCGTGTCGACGACAAGATGCTGGCCTCGACCTACGAACGCCGCTTCGAGGCGCACCCCGACTATCCCGAGCTCTGGAGCATACGCCAGGCCATGCGCAGCCTGCACCAGGCACGGCATCGAGGCAGCGACCAGTGGCATCAGAAAATCGAACGCCTCAAAGACCGCGCAATCGGCCTCGAGTTGCGCATCAACAATGATATCTTCGGCTCGGTGCAGGTCATAGCCTCGACACTCGTGGGGAGTGCCTCGCGGCAGCTTACGGGTATGCGCTTCAGCACTGTCTTTATCGACGAGGCGGCGCAGGCCCTCGAAGCTGCCTGTTGGATACCCATGCGCCGCGCCGGGCGCATAATCCTGGCCGGCGACCACTGCCAGCTGCCACCGACAGTCAAGAGTTTCGAGGCCATGAAGGGCGGCCTGGGGCGCTCGCTGATGGAAACGATAATCGAGCGTCACCCCGAGTGCGTGACCCTGCTGACGATGCAATACCGTATGCACAGCGACATCATGCGTTTTTCGAGCGAGTATTTCTATGGCGGACAGCTTACAGCGGCCCCCGAGGTGCGCGACCGTGGCATCCTCGACCTCGACATACCCGTAGAGTGGGTCGACACATCGGCAATCGACAGCGAGGCCACCGACGATATGGCAGACTTCCGCGAGGCAGTGGCAGGCGAGAATTATGGGCGCATCAACCGTGCCGAGGCCCGGCTGACAATCGACACCCTGACGGCATATATCGAGCGTATAGGCCGCCAGCGGATTATCGACGAGCGTATCGACATAGGCATCATCTCGCCCTACCGCGCCCAGGTGCGCTATCTTCGCTACCTTGTCAAGCATCAGCCGTGGGCCAAACAATTGCGCGGGCTTGTGTCGGTCAATACCGTCGACGGCTTCCAAGGCCAGGAGCGCGACGTAATCGTAATCTCGCTCGTCCGCAGCAACGACAAGGGCGACATAGGCTTTCTCCGCGACCTGCGGCGCACCAACGTGGCCATGACACGCGCACGCATGAAACTCCTCATCATCGGCGACAGCACCACCCTCCGCGCCGCCCACCCCTTCTACCGCAGACTATACAGGTATATTGAAGCGTTGAAAGGATAAAGAGTACCCCCCAATTAAAAAGAGCCAAAGACCAGCCGGTCATTGGCTCATTTTTAGGGCTCAAGTCGAAATCATGGTGCATTAGAAAAAAATGCTCGAAGAGCATTACTTTGTTGTAACCCCGGCCTTACGAAGTTGGCCGGGGTACGGAACTCTCCTCTGGCGATTAGTGTCGAAGACACTTCCCAATCGATGTATAAATCTGGCAGGCACGGGAAAGGCCTTCGACCTTTATGTTAGGCTTTCGTCTACATCCCCACCCAACTGCGTAAGGGGGTCATAAAGTAACAGTCTTCGACTTTTTTCTCCGTCTGCATTTATAATCTTGATGCACCGACATTTCGACTTGTGTCATTTTTAGTTTTGATTGCGCAATTAGTTTATTTCACAAGTTCAACTTTGCCATTGACGATATAGTAGCCGGCGGGAAGTTGGCGTAGGCCGGAGCGCGTGAAGACTTCGACCCTGATACCCTGAAGATTGTAGACTTCTAATGTGTCATTTTCATTAATAATGTCGATGATACCGGAGGTGCCTTCTACGATAAACTTACAAGTATATGTTTTATCGTCCCATACAGCGGTGACTGTAGCCGTTCCACTTGACTTTGCCGTTACAAGGCCTGTCTGCGACACCTCTGCGACTGCCGGATTTGAACTCGACCATTCAACTTTTGCATCGGCTTTTACATTGAGCTGCATAGTATCGTTGATACCGAGCGTGGCCGACATTTTCACGTCGGGAGTTTCAGCCTGGCCTACCGAGATTATAAAGTAGCAGGAGAGGTCGTCCTTGGTAGCAGTAATCACCGCCACTCCTTGCGAAATTCCTGTAACCACACCTCCTACTGATACTTCGGCAACATTATCATCAGAACTCGACCATGTCACTATATTGGCAGCCCTGGAATCGAAAGAGACTTCGAGTTGGATTGATTGCGTAATATCCAATATGAGAGGGTCATAATTTATAGAATAATATTGGTCATCCACAACAACAGTACATTTAGCAGTGATATCAGCGTAAGTTGCCGTTATGACCGCAACACCGTTATTGATTGTTGAGACTTTGCCATCTTGTGAAACGATGGCTACACTTTCGTCGGATGATGTCCATGCAATTGATGAACTTGAGGCTTCTTGGATTATATAGGTGTTAAGTTGGAATTCTTTATCTTTTTCGAGGAATAGACATGATTCGCTTAATGCGAGTTCAGCCAAAGGAGTGACCGGAAGCTGGTCAACAACATTTTTAAACGGGCTCCAAAGGTTACTATCAACATATCTCTCCCTCGAGCCCACAGGTATATTAAGAGTGGCTGATTCGTATGTCGTCTGTGTAAAAATATAAGCATCCCCTTCTGGTGGATTAGACGCATAGCACGAAATCTCTGTCAAGGCGTCGCAAAGAGCAAATGCGCCATCGCCGATTGATTTTACCGAATTAGGGATTGTTATTGAAGACAATTTGAAACATCGCAAGAAAGCATTGGTCGGTATTACAGTCATGGCATTGGAAAGAGTAACTTCCTTAAGCACCCTGCAATTCTCAAAAGTAGACTTTCCAATAGATTTAACCGAGTTTGGAATGGTCATTGTAGATAATCCCGTACAATCCGAAAAAGCAGCCTCTCCAATAGTTAACACAGAGTTTGGAAGAGTAACTTCCTTTAGTGCCCTGCAATATTCAAAAGCAGACTTTCCAATCAATTTCACCGAGTTAGGAATGGTCAAATCTGTCAATGCCACGCACCCCAAGAATGTAGATTCCTCAATAGTTGTTATCCTGTTGGGAATAGCTATAGTACTTAATGCCGTGCAACGCTCA
>ERZ778517.1403-NODE-1403-length-17954-cov-4.744064_pt1 | contig 17954 bp, 14 predicted proteins | sample MGYA00510341_ERZ778517 | MGnify/ENA primary metagenome ERZ778517 (study PRJEB29527, sample SAMN07138964) | mouse gut metagenome | material: feces | host: mouse | place: China:Nanjing | collected 2016-01-25 ... | reverse complement strand
CAACAAGATGGTGCAGAGCGAAAAAGAAAAACTACTCCACCTCGAAGAAGAGTTGCACAGCCGCGTAGTGGGCCAAGACGAGGCAATAACGGCTATAGCCGACGCCGTTCGCCGCAGCCGTGCGGGCCTCAACGACCCCAAGCGACCTATCGGTTCTTTTATCTTCCTTGGCACGACAGGCGTCGGCAAGACCGAGCTTGCCAAGGCATTGGCCGAATACCTCTTTGACGACGAAAATATGATGACACGTATCGACATGTCGGAGTACCAGGAGAAGCACTCGGTGTCGCGACTTGTCGGCGCGCCTCCGGGATATGTAGGTTACGACGAAGGTGGCCAGCTCACCGAGGCCGTGCGGCGCAAACCCTACTCGGTGGTGCTCTTCGATGAAATCGAAAAGGCACACCCCGACGTGTTCAACATACTGCTGCAGGTTCTCGACGACGGACGCCTGACCGACAACAAGGGCCGCAACGTCAACTTCAAGAACACCATCATCATCATGACCTCGAACATGGGTTCGAATGTCATACGCGAAAATTTCGCCACACTGACACCCGAAAACAAGACCGAGGTCGTAGAGAAGACAAAGACTCAGGTGCTCGACATGCTCAAACAGACCATCCGCCCCGAGTTCTTGAACCGTATCGACGAAATCATCATGTTCACGCCGCTCAACCGCGCTGAAATCGAAGAAATCGTCGGCCTGCAAATCAAGTCAATACAAAAGATGCTTGCCCACTCGTCGGGCATCGAGCTCAAGATTACGCCTGCCGCGCTGAGCTTCCTCGCCGACGAAGGCTACGACCCAGAGTTTGGCGCACGTCCTGTAAAACGCGCAATACACAGGCTGGTGCTCAACCAGTTGTCGAAAGACATACTTGCCCAAAAGGTCGACCGCACCCACCCAATCGTGATTGACGTGAAAGACGGCGACCTCGTATTTACAAATTAAACTATTAGGCCGGGGCATGGCAAATGCCCTGCCCCGGCTTCCTTTCTTCAACCTAATTCACTTATAACCAAAATGAAAAAGTTTATCTATCTCCTCGTAATGTTGGTGCCGGCACTGGCATTGGTATCTTGCCACGACGATGACAACGACATCCCTAATGTAGACTTCAACCTCAGCTTCGAGAACGCAGTAGAGGTCGACGGTTCGCTCTACGTCGTACAGGGCGAAACAATGAAAATAACAGGTATCGACGTACAAAACAACGAGGCCGACAAAGGTGCACTCATCACAGCCGCAACCTATTATTGGGACGGCTACTATATCGGCACCACCGTACAGCCGCCTTTCGGATTCGAATTCGACGTAACCGAGAACGTGCCTGTGGGCAAACACCAGATTGAAATCGAGTGCCCGCTCTTCGCCGTAGACAAATCACCGGCCACGGCTATCGTTTTCATGTATGTCAACGTTGTTGCCTCTGAGGAGGAAATACCCGGTCAGGGAAGCCCCGAGGCACGAGTAACACCGCACATCAACACCTCGACGTCTAAATAAGACTTACCAGGGTCAAAGTTTAAGGCACTTGTGAAACTCACAAGTGCCTTAATTTTAATTCCTAAACCGTATCGTTATTGCGATATGCGCTTGATTAGATTGTAGGCAGGCACGATACCGAGTTCGCCGGCCTTGCTCAGGTCGGCAACGCCGGCGCTGCGGTGGCCATTGCGCAAAGCAATATAACCACGGTTGTAATAAGCCTCGCCGAAATCAGGCTTTAGGTCTATGGCGCGGTTATACGCTTCGGTAGCGTTATCATAATCCTCCATCTCGAAATAGATGTTGCCTAGGTTGAAATAAGCCACAGGGGTACGAGGAGACAGCTCGAGCACCTTTTTATAGTCGGCGGCAATATCGTCGAGGTCTTTACGCACCAGTGCTTGCCGGGCCACGCCTTCGCCCTCGTCGCGACCAAGCAGATAGCGCCCGTAGCGGGCCTGTGCACGCACCAGATAGGCCAGGGCCAAATCGGGGGCGATGTCGATAGCACGGTCGGCATCTTTGAGGGCATTGCCATAGTCTCGGACGGTGATGAAGTCGAGGGCACGGCCTATGTAGTCGACCGGTCGCGGGGTATGGCTGGCAAGGTAGGAATTATAATATTCGACCGACTGGAAGTGCCTTGCGGCCGTGGCTTCGTCAATCGTGGGCACAGCGTTTGTAACCATAAGGACGAAACGCAACGACCGGGTAGCATTGAGGTCGTCGACCTCGCGGATATAATAAGTGTTGCGGCGCAACTCTGTTGGCGAGGTATAGAACGACAGCAGCATCACCGGCTCGATTTCAATATTGAGGTTGCGGTCTTGCACGCGGCCTCGGATGGCACTGTTGTTATATTCCTCGCGGAAATCGGCATTGTCGTCGACCGTCACGAGCGAAGCGAAGCGCCGGCGCGTCATATCGTCGCTCATCTCCTCGGGTGTAGTATCGTCGGCCATCTCGGGCGCAGGCCCCGACGAAGCCTCGGCGGCAGCCTGCTGTGCGGCAGTCGGCATGGCCTTGGCCAATTTTTCGGCATGCTTGTAATCAGATTCGGCCTTCGACAACTGGCCGAGCTGCTTGTAGAGACCGGCACGCATAAAATATGTGCTCGGCAATTCGGGATAAGCCTCGGCCACAAGGGTAATATCGGCTATGGCCGCCTTGACATTACCCTTGTTCGCATGGATTACGGCCCTGTTGTAGAGCGCGCGCATATCGTCGGGTTCGAGTTCGAGCACACGGTTGAAGTCCTCGAGGGCGAGGTCGTTGGCATTGACCTCCATCAACAGCAGGCCACGGTTGAAGAGGGCGGCCATGTTGTAGGGCTCGAGCGTGAGGGCATAGTCATAGTCGGCCATCGCCCCCTTATAGCTGGCGGTCTTGTATCGCAGAAACGCACGGTTGATATAGAGACCTGCGGCACGGGGCTGGAGCCGTATGGCATAGTCGATATCGGCAAGGGCCTTCTCGTAATCGCCCTCAGAGTTTATGGCAATGTCGGCACGCATGATATATGCGTTGAGCGCATTCTTGTTGATTTCGAGTGCCTTGTCAATATCCTCAAGGGCCTTTGCAGTATCGGCGAGAGCCAGGCGCGTGCGTGCACGGCCGAGGTACGCATTTTCAAATCGGGGATAATAACGCAAGATTTCGTCGAAAGCCTCGGCAGCCTCGCCATATTCCTTGAGGTCGTTGAGGGCAAGGGCCTTGTTGAAGAGCAACTGCCTGTTTCGCGGCAACAATTTCAAAGCCTCTGTATAGTCTTCGACGGCAAGTCGGTGACGGCCGGTATTGTGACGTGCCACGCCACGCACCTCCCACGCATCGGTCAAAAACGGATTAAGTTCGATTGCCTTAGAGGCATCCTCCTCGGCACCACGGAAATCCTCGAGATTGAGTTTTGCGATTGCCCTCAAAAAGTATGGCTGCGCCAGGTATGGCTTTGCCTGTATTGCCTGGTTGAAATACTGTATTGACAGCATGTAGTCCTCGAAATAGAGGGCATTCTGACCAATCCGAAGCACCTGGTCGGTGTTGACCTGCGCCGAAGCAAGGACCACCGGCAGCAACGACACAAGGCTAAAAATATATCTCAATAAGCTTCTCATCTATTTGGCATTAGGGAAAAGATGGCGCATGGTCAGCAATACGTCGCGAAAGAAAAGTCTGGTCGGGGTCAACAGCGGCACGAAGCGCGTCGAGTTTGTGGGCGACAACACTCTGAGCTTGCCGGGGTGGCACTTGATTTCAATCAGCGGCGGCATCTCTACGGCGTCACCGTCGAGATGTGCTGCCCCGGTCTCGCGACGCCTGATTACGGCGCTCCGCGTGCGGATGGTATCGACCAGGGCATTCTTGCCAATGAGGCCGGTAAGCATGTCGACGCCAACAAAAGCCTGTGTGAGAACATTGCCGGCATGGACAATGGTGATATCGAGCTCGCCGTCGGTCACCGAGGCTTCGGGCGCGACAAAAGCATTGTTGCCATACTGCGAAGCATTGCACACCACTACCAGGAAGGCTCGGTCGGTGATAACCTGGCCGTTGGCCTCGATAACATATTCCTCGGGCGAGAAACTCATGTACTCATTGATGGTATTCTTGAGATACATCAGTATGCCGCGTCTTTTCTGACGGGCGCACCGCTCGCTCACTGCGGCATCAAAACCGACCCCGAAGGTACAAAAAAACGGTTTGTCGTTAGCCGTGCCATAATCGGCACTGATTACGTTGTTCTTGGCAATTACACGTATCGAACTGTCGATATCGACCGGTATACCCAGATGACGCGCCAGGCCGTTGCCTGAGCCGGTGGGAATGATGGCCAACGCCGTTGCCGAACCGACAAGGCCCGAAGCAACCTCGTTGACAGTACCGTCGCCGCCGACGGCAATGACTACGTCGTAGCTGTCGGCGGCAGCTTCGCGCGCCAGCTCGCGCGCATGACCCGGGTAGCGCGTAGGCGACACGGTATAATTTATACCCAACTTGTCGAGACGCTTGCACACATGAGGCACAATCCGGTGCTTCGACACAGTGCCCGAAGCCGGGTTGACAATCATCATGCAGCGTCCGATTGCGGCCATTATTCCTCGTCTTTTTCAGAGAACTCCATCAAGTATGCCTTGATGAAATCGTCGATATCACCATCCATCACACCACCGACATCCGAGGTCTGGTAGTTTGTACGATGGTCTTTGACACGCCGGTCATCGAATACATAACTGCGAATCTGGCTGCCCCACTCGATTTTTTTCTTACCGGCCTCTACTTTGGCCTGCTCGGCCATGCGGTGTTCGAGCTCTTTGGCATAGAGTATCGACCGCAGTTGTCGCAGGGCGTTTTCCTTATTTTTAGGCTGGTCGCGGGTCTCGGTATTCTCGATGAGTATTTCTTCTTTCTCGCCCGTATATGGGTCGGTAAACTGATAGCGCAGACGCACGCCCGATTCGACCTTGTTGACGTTCTGGCCACCGGCGCCGCCCGAGCGGAACGTATCCCACGACAGCAATGCCGGTTCGACCTTGATTTCAATCGTATCGTCGACCAGGGGGGTCACGAATACAGACGCAAACGAGGTCATGCGCTTACCCTGGGCATTGTAGGGCGACACACGCACCAGGCGGTGCACGCCGTTCTCGCTCTTGAGGAAGCCGTAGGCAAAGTCGCCCTCGATATTGAGTGTGCACGATTTGATGCCGGCCTCGTCGCCTTCGAGAAGGTTGGCAACCGACAGCTTGTAGCCATGCGCCTCGGCCCAGCGCATATACATGCGCATAAGCATCGAAGCCCAGTCCTGGCTCTCCGTGCCGCCTGCACCGGAATTGATTTTGAGTACCGCGCTCATGATATCGCCCTCGTTGCGCAGCATGTTTCGCAACTCGAGCTCTTCGAGCAATTTCGAGGCACGAGCATAGGCGGCGTCGAGCTCCTCTTCTGTCACAAGTTCCTCTTTGAGGAAGTCGAGGGCAAGTTTCACCTCGTCGACCGCGCCTTCGAGCTCGGTATAGTCAGCAATCCACTTTTGCAGGTCTTTGATTTTCTTCATTTGCCTCTGGGCAGCTTCGGCATTATCCCAAAAGCCGTCGGCCATTGTGCGCAACTGCTCTTCTTCGACAGCTATCTTCTTGCCGTCGATGTCAAAGATACCTCCTCAGCGCAAGCATACGCTCAAAAGTCTCTTTTAATTGTTCCTGTGTTATCATTGTATATGCAATCACATTAAACCAAACGCCCAAAATCGGAGTGCTATGCTCTGATTTTGAGCGAATTGAACGATAGAGCGACAGACGGGGCTCGAACCCGCGACCCTCGGCTTGGGAAGCCAATGCTCTACCAACTGAGCCACTGTCGCATTTTTTACTCTGCAAAAGTACAAATACTTTCTGAAATGACAATTGAAGATTAATAATTTTAGCATTTTTTCACGCGCGGACAAACCATACCGCCATATCAAATCTGACCTTCATCAAAAAAAACAACCGGTGGGCGCCCTGATTGAGGGTACCCACCGGGGTTATGATGAGGTCTTAGTTATCAGCCTTGTACAGCGGCTACGCCGGGCAGAACCTTGCCCTCGATGGCCTCGAGGAGGGCGCCGCCACCGGTCGACACGTACGAAACTTCGTCGGCGAGACCGAATTTGTTGACACAGGCAACAGAGTCACCACCGCCAACGAGCGAGAAGGCACCGTTTTTGGTAGCCTCGACAACAGCGTCGGCAATCGCGCGGCTACCGGCAGTGAAGTTATCGAATTCGAACACGCCTGCGGGGCCGTTCCAAAGGATGGTCTTGCTGCCACGGATTGTGTCGGCGAAGAGTTTGCGTGTTTCGGGGCCTGCATCGAGACCTTCCCAGCCTTCGGGGATAGCCATTACTGAGCATACCTGTGTATTGGCATCGTTAGAGAAGGCATCGGCAGCCACACAGTCGTTGCCGAGAACGAGGTTCACGCCTTTTTCTTTAGCCTTGTTCATGATATCGATAGCGAGGTCGAGCTTGTCTTCTTCGCAAATCGAGTTGCCTACATTGCCACCCATTGCTTTGGCAAATGTATATGTCATGCCGCCGCAGAGGATGAGATTGTCGACCTTGTCCATGAGGTTTTCGATGATGCCGATTTTGGTCGACACTTTCGAGCCACCCATGATAGCGGTGAAGGGACGGTGTATATCTTTGAGGATATTGTCGACGGCCTTTACCTCTTTTTCCATGAGGTAGCCGAGCATCTTGTGGTCGGCGTCGAAGTAGTCGGCAATCACGGCTGTCGAAGCGTGACGGCGGTGAGCTGTGCCGAATGCGTCGTTTACATAGACGTCGGCATACGAAGCGAGTTTCTTAGCGAAGTCTTTCTGACGCTCTTTCATCTCCTTCTTTGCGGCATCGTAGCCGGGGTCGGCTTTGTCAATCCCGACGGGCTTGCCTTCCTCTTCAGGATAGAAGCGGAGGTTTTCGAGAAGGAGAACCTGGCCGGGCTTGAGCGCTGCGGCCATGTCGGCGGCAGCCATGCAGTCGGGGGCGAACTCAACGTCGGCACCAAGAGCCTGTGCAACGGCATCTTTAATCTGCGAGAGCGACATCTTGGGGTTGACCTTGCCTTTGGGCTTGCCCATGTGCGACATAACGATGAGCGAACCGCCGTCGGCAAGCACTTTTTTCAGTGTGGGGAGGGCACCACGGATACGGGTGTCGTCGGTGATGTTGCCATTCTCGTCGAGGGGCACATTGAAGTCTACACGTACGATAGCCTTCTTACCTTTGAAATTGAAATTATCGATAGTCATTTGATGTTGTATGTAGTATGTATCTTAGTATATCAAAAGCAACGTTCCGAAGCCTGGCCGGCATCAGAACAGGGGAAGTGTCGATGTAGACAGCACGTATTTCTGACGGAACTGCGCGTTAGTCATGCAGAACATCAGGATACCCTGTACGAGCATAAGCACGCTCCAAAGACCGCACGTCACGAATGACAGCACGATTGAGATAATGCCGGCCGTAGTCTTGCCCACATAGAAATATTGTATGCCGAGACCGCCCAGGAGTATAGCCAGGAGGGCTGCCACGCCACGGCTTTTGCCTTCGGGACCACAGGGGTCGAAAGCATTGTCTGACGACATGGTCTGATAGGGGGGTTGGTTAGGCTGCTGGTTAGCGGCAGCGAAGTTGTAGCCGCAGCCGGCGCAGAACTGGGCTGCGTCATCGGCACTACGGCCGCATCTGGGACATGTTTTCATTTTATGAGGTTGGTTTGTATTTTATGAGCGCAAAAATAATGATAATTTCACATATCAGCAAATAAAACGGAGTGTATTTTTCACCTCACGCCAGGCCAAGCTCGTTGACTTCGGTCACAATCTGGCTGGCCAGCCTCTCAACCTGGGGGTCGTGGCCGGCGGCCAGCACACGCCCGGCAATTGTCATCGCCTCGGTAGGATGGGCATATACCAGATTGACAGCCAGACGCACGCCGGTATAGCACTTCATGCCGGCGGCAAGCGACAATTCATCAGCAAGCGACATGGCATAAGGCATGTGGCGCAACAGGCGGTGGCACAGGTAGTCGGCGGCCTCGCGGTCGGGCACGGTTTCGACCCAGCGCCTGGCATCGTCGATAGTAAATGTGTCGCGCGGCATGAGCATAGGGGCGGCAAGCACGCTCTCGCGGGTGGTGCTGTTGGCCCACAGGTCCTCGGCGAGTTCGCGCGACGGCCCCGTAGACGATGCTATGTCGACAATCTGCGGCAGATTGAGGCCGAAAATAACACGGTAAGGCGACCCGGCACGTCGGAGCACATCGGCCACGACACCGTTGCGCATGGCAAAAAAACGCCTCTTTATGGCCTGCATAGGGTTGTAGTGCGGTTGTTGTTCTTCCATTCTGCTATATTTTACACTGCAAAGTTAAGGCTTATTCACAAAAAAATTCGCCCCGGCAGTCAAAATATTTGTAGGTATGAGAAATTTTGCTTAATTTTGAAAAAGAAAAACGACGGCCACAGTGCCGCATACCGCCGTGCCAGCGGCTATAACAAAGTTTGAACAGGTGACACAGTCACCTCTTATTCACCAAAATAGAAACTTATATAATTGTTATATATGACTGACAACGACTTCCGCAATTATGCCGTGCACCACCTTGGCATGAACGGCCTTGCCCTTGACCAGTATCGCGCCGCAACCTCGCGTACGGCAAGCCCCATAGCATCGTATATCAACCCTACTATTATAGAGGAGCGCCAGCTCAACGTAGCCCAGATGGATGTGTTCTCGCGCCTTATGATGGACCGCGTCATATTCCTCGGCACCGAGGTCAACGACTACACAGCCAACGTAATCCAGGCCCAGATGCTCTACCTCGACAGCACCGACCCCGGTAAAGACATATCGATTTATATCAACAGCCCCGGCGGTTCGGTCTATGCCGGCCTCGGCATCTACGACACCATGCAGTATGTAGCCTCCGACGTGTCGACCCTCTGCACTGGCATGGCAGCGTCGATGGCCGCCGTATTGCTCGTCAGCGGCGAGAAAGGCAAACGCTTTGCCCTGCGCCACTCGCGTGTGATGATACACCAGCCCATGGGCGGCGCCCAGGGCCAGGCCAGCGACATCGAAATCACCGCGCGCGAAATCAGGAAACTAAAGGACGAACTCTACAACATCATCTCGGAACATTCGGGCCAGCCCTTCGAGAAAGTAGAGCGCGACTCAGACCGCGACTACTGGATGACCTCGCAGGAAGCCCTCGACTACGGGATGATTGACCGCATACTCGTTAAAGCCAAGAAATAATGGCAAAGAAAAGAAACGACGAACTGCACTGCAGTTTTTGTGGCCGCACGGAATCACAAGGAGCCACCATACTCCCCTCGCCCGCCGAAAACGCCGGCATTTGCATCGACTGCCTCGAAACGGCAGCGACCATGCTCGGCATGATGGACGACTCGGACGACAGTGCCGGCGCCGCAAAACGGGCCAGGGCAAAACAACGGCAGTCGCACGGAGTGCCCGAAAAAACGGCAGCTAAGAAAAAAATCCCCACACCGGCAGAAATCAAAGACTTCCTCGACCAATATATCATCGGTCAGGACCAGGCCAAGAAATACCTGTCGGTGGCTGTCTACAACCACTACAAACGCCTCGACCAGCCCGCCGACAAAGACGGCGTAGAAATCGAGAAGAGCAACATAATAATGGTCGGCCCCACCGGCACCGGCAAGACACTGATTGCACGCACTATAGCAAAAATCCTCGACGTGCCATTCACCATCGTCGACGCCACGGTGCTCACACAGGCCGGCTATGTGGGCGAGGATATAGAGAGCCTGCTCACGCGCCTGCTCCAGGTAGCCGACTACGACGTTGCAAGGGCCGAACGCGGCATCGTGTTTATCGACGAAATAGACAAGATTGCCCGTAAGGGCGACAACCCCTCTATTACCCGCGACGTCGGCGGCGAGGGCGTACAGCAGGGTCTGTTGAAGCTCCTGGAAGGCTCGGTGGTCAACGTGCCGCCCCAAGGTGGCCGCAAGCACCCCGAGCAGCCGATGATAGCCGTCGACACCAAGAACATACTCTTTATCTGCGGCGGAGCCTTCGAAGGCATCGAACAGGCGATTGCCCACCGCCTCAACTCGAGCTTTGTCGGTTTTTCGACCGACGGCGAGTCGCGGCGCATAGAGCGCGACAACTTCATGCGCCACGTGGCACCGCAAGACCTGCGCACCTTCGGCCTCATCCCCGAGATTATCGGCCGTCTGCCCATCCTGACCCACCTGTTGCCACTCGACCGCGACGCCCTGCGCCGCATCCTCACCGAGCCCAAAAACGCCATCACGCGCCAATATACCAAACTCATGGCCATGGACGGCGTGAAACTGGAGTGGCAACCCGAAGCCCTCGATTTCATAGTCGACAAGGCAATCGAGTACAAGCTCGGTGCCCGAGGCCTCAGGTCGATAGTCGAAACAATCCTGATGAACGCCATGTTCGACATCCCGACCGACAAACCGAACGAGTTTGTCGTCACGCCGGAGTTCTGCGACCGCCAACTCAAGGAGGCACACTTCGACGCCAGTGCCGTATAACCACATCACCCAGCCACAATAACCCGTAATAAACCACCCACGACATGACCACAGAAGCACTCTCTCTGGCGCAGGCACTGAAGCTGCACTTTGGATTTGACAAATTCAAGGGCAACCAGGAAGCAATAATGCAAAGCCTCCTGTCGGGCCGTGACACCTTTGTGATTATGCCCACAGGCGGCGGCAAGTCGCTGTGCTACCAACTGCCGGCCCTTATGAGCGACGGCACGGCAATCGTCATCTCGCCGCTGATAGCATTGATGAAGAACCAGGTAGACTCGATGCGCAATTTCAGCGAGAACGACAGCATAGCCCACTTCCTCAACTCCTCGCTTGCCAAATCTGCCATCGACCAGGTTAAGTCGGACATTGTGGCCGGGCAGACAAAGCTGCTATACGTAGCACCCGAATCACTCACTAAAGAAGAAAATATAGAATTTCTCAAAACAGTTCGAATTTCCTTCTACGCAGTCGACGAGGCCCACTGTATATCAGAATGGGGACATGATTTCCGGCCGGAATACCGACGCATACGCCCTATTATCAACGAAATAGGTACGCGCCCGGTAATAGCCCTTACGGCAACGGCCACCCCCAAGGTACAGCACGATATACAGAAAAACCTCGCCATGAATGATGCCATGGTCTTCAAATCGTCGTTTAACCGCGAAAACCTCTACTACGAGATACGCCTGAAAACGCCTAACACCGACCGCGACATAATACGCTTTATCAAGCAACGCCCGGGCAAATCGGGCATCATATACTGTCTTTCACGCAAAAAAGTAGAAGAACTTGCCGAGTTGTTGCGCGTCAACAACATCAGGGCACTCCCCTACCACGCCGGCATGGACCCGGCCACGCGCTCGGCCAACCAGGACGCCTTCCTGATGGAACAGGTCGACGTCATAGTTGCCACCATAGCCTTCGGCATGGGCATCGACAAACCCGACGTGCGCTTCGTCATACACTACGACATGCCCAAATCGCTCGAAGGCTACTACCAGGAAACCGGGCGCAGTGGTCGTGACGGCGGCGAGGGCGTATGCCTGACATTCTACTCGCGGAAAGACCTCCAGAAGATGGAAAAGTTTATGCAGGGCAAACCTATCAACGAACAGGAAATCGGCCGTCAGCTCCTCCTCGAGACCGCCGCCTATGCCGAATCGTCGCTTTGCCGCCGCAAAACCCTACTCCACTATTTTGGCGAAAACTTCGAGAAGGATAATTGCGGAAACTGTGACAACTGTCTCAATCCCAAGAAAAAAGTGGAAGCTAAAGATGATTTGTCAGCGGCACTCGAAACAATTGCCGCCCTTAAAGAAAAATTCAAAACCGATTATGTAGTCGACGTTATGCTCGGACGCGCCACCAGCGATGTCCGGTCATACGGCCACGAAGACCTCGAAGTCTTCGGCTGCGCCGGCGGCTCAAGCCCCAAATATATCAATACAGTAATACAACAGGCCATAATCAGCGGTTATATCGAGCGCGGTGTCGAGAACTACGGCATCCTCAAGCTCACCCGCAAGGGAAAACAATTCCTCAAAGAGCCCGTGTCGTTTAAAATCGTCGAAGACGCCGACTATTCCGACGAAATCATAGACGAAGAACCGACCATGAGCAACGGCGCAAGCTGCGCGGCCGACCCCGAACTCTTCTCTATCCTTACCTCTCTGCGCCGTAAAATCGCCACCGGGCTCAACCTGCCCCCATTCGTCATCTTCCAAGACCCGTCGCTCGAAGCCATGGCTACAACCTACCCCATCACAATCGAGGAGCTTGCCAACATATCGGGCGTGGGCATGGGCAAGGCCAAACGCTACGGCGAAGAGTTTGTAAAACTCATCCGCACCTACGTAGAAGAAAACGAAATCGACCGCCCCGAAGACCTGCGCGTGCGCACCGTCGCCAACAAGAGCAAGCTCAAAATAGCCATAATACAGGCCATCGACCGTAAAATCGACCTCAACGAAATCGCCGTGGCAAACGGCATCGACTTCGACCAGCTTCTCGACGAAATCGAGGCAATCGTGCACTCGGGCACACGCATCAACATCAAATATTTCATCGACGACGTAATCGACCCCGACGACCAGGCCGATATATTCGAATACTTCCGCAGCAGCGACACCGGCAACCTCGAAGACGCATACAAAGAACTCGGCGACGACTTCTCGGAAGAAGAAATCCGCCTGGTACGCATAAAATTCCTCTCCGATATGGGGAACTAAAACAACCAAGGAACTGACATGGACACAACCATACTGTCAAAACTATACACCGAGCTCAAGGGACGCCTGCCCGAAACGGTGACCGAACTGCCCTCGTCGGGTTCGAACCGGCGCTACTTCAGGCTCTCATCTGCCACCGGCGACAATTCAGTCATAGGCGTGCTGGGGACATCGGCGCCAGAAAACGAGGCCTTCATCTACATGGCCCGTCATTTTGGCGAGAAAAACATACCCGTGCCCCGTGTGCTCGCCATCAGCGACGACCGAATGGCATACCTGCAGACCGACCTTGGCGACTCGCTACTGTTCAAAGAAATAGAGAAAGGCCGTCAGACCCGTTCTTTTTCGGTGGCCGAGAAAGAGCTCCTGTCGAAGACCATAAGCCGCCTGCCCGACATACAGTTTGCCGGAGCCGACGGCATGGACTTCTCTGTTTGTTACCCGGCTGTAAGTTTTGACGAACGGTCGATAATGTGGGACCTCAACTACTTCAAATATTGCTTCCTCAAGGCTACCGGGCTCGACTTTCTCGAAGACAAACTCGAAGACGATTTCCAGGCCATGGCCAAGGTGCTGATGAAGAGCAACACCGATACATTTATGTACCGCGACTTCCAGAGCCGCAACGTCATGATAGTCGATGGCGAACCGTGGTTTATCGACTTCCAGGGCGGCCGTAAAGGGCCGTTCTACTACGACGTGGCATCGTTTCTCTGGCAGGCCAAAGCCAATATACCCGACGGCCTGCGCAAGGAACTGCTCGAAGTCTACATGGAGTCGCTGCGCAAATACCAGCCTATAACACGCGAGGAATTTATGTCGCGGCTGCGCCACTTCGTGCTGTTCCGCACCCTGCAGGTGCTGGGGGCCTACGGCTTCAGGGGGTATTTTGAGAAAAAGCCCCACTTCATGCAGAGCGTGCCCTATGCAATTGCCAACCTCAGGGCACTGCTCAACGAGCCTTATGCCGAATATCCCTACCTCAACGAACTGCTGCTCAAACTTGTAAACATGAAGCAGTTTACCGACGAGTTAGACCGCAAGAGGCTGACCGTGCGCGTGTTTAGTTTCGCCTACAAGAAAGGCATACCCAACGACGTGACCGGCAATGGCGGCGGCTACGTATTCGACTGCCGCGCCATCAACAATCCCGGCAAATACGAACGCTACAAACCTTTTACGGGTCTTGATGCCAACGTAATAAGATTTTTGGAAGAGGACGGCGAGGTAACGACCTTCCTCGAGCACTGCCACGCGCTCACCGATGCCACCATCGAGAGATATATCGAGCGAGGCTTTACGAACCTTATGATATCATACGGCTGTACCGGCGGTCAACACCGGTCGGTGTACTGCGCCCAGCACACAGCCGAGCATATAGCAAAGAAATTCAACGTAAAAGTCGAACTCATCCACCGGGAACAAAATATCGAACAAACATTTAAGGTAAACGCATGAAAGCAGTAGTCTTTGCTGCCGGCATGGGCACACGTCTGCGGCCCTTTACCGATTCACACCCCAAGGCCCTCGCCCCAATAGGCGACACAACGGCCTTGGGGCTTGTTGTAGACAGGCTCATCGAGGCCGGAGCCGACGGAATAGTGGTAAACGTGCACCACTTTGCCGGGCAAGTGACAGAATGGCTCGGCGCACGGCACTATGCCATACCCATCGAAATCAGCGACGAGAGCGACTTACTGCTCGACACCGGTGGCGCACTGGCAAAAATATACCGCGAAAGCAGAATGATTGCCGAGGCATCGCCCTACGAACCTATAATCGTACACAACGCCGACATATTGACCGATGCCCCAATCGACGGATTGGTAGAAGCCCTTGCCGATGCCGACGTAAGCGTGCTTGTCGACAGCACACGCAAATCGTCGAGAAGGCTGCTTTTCAACTTTGAGCGCCGCATGAAGGGCTGGCTCGACGAAAAGCACAACACCGTGCTGCCGACGTGTATCGACCCGGACCTCTACCGACCGGCATCGTTCGGCGGCGTGCATGCAATGCGCCGCGCAGTATTGGCCGATATTTCAGACTACTGCGGTAACGAGCTACACCCTTTCGGCATAATACCCTACTACATAGACCGTAGTGTCAAACTCACCATCCGAGCCTACGAACCGGCCAGCCTTTACGGTTGGTATGACATCGGCACACCCGAACGACTGGCAACCGCCCAAGAGGCATTTACCCAAGGACTCCTAAAGTTATGAAACCCGACAGACTCACCCACAGCTATACCCTTACAGCCGGCGAGAGCAACGCCGAAGGCTACATGCCGCTGACCCTGCTTGTCGAACGCATCATAGAGGTAGCCACCGAGCATGCCAACAGTCTCGAAATAGGCTACGCAACCCTAATCAAGCAGAATATCGGCTGGGTACTGAGCCGGCTTAGCGTAGAGATGGACTCAATGCCCGAAATCAACGAGAACTACACCCTGACAACGTGGATAGAAAGCTATAACAGGCGTTTCAGCGAACGCAACTTCGTTATCACCGGCGACGGCGGCAAGACATTCGGCTATGCCCGCACCGTCTGGGTAGCCATGGACTTCGCCACACGCACCGTTGCCGACCTCACGTCGCTCGAGCGCGAGTCGTTCCCCACTGCCGAGCTGCCATGCCCTATGGCGAAAACCCCGAGGATAGGGGCACTTCCCGCCGACACAGAGTCGTCGAATTATACATTTAAATATTGCGACCTCGACTTCAACCGCCACGTCAACACCGTGCGCTATGTAGAGCTGCTGATGAACCAGTGGCCCCTCGAGCATTACGACCACTCGTTTGCGAACCGGTTCGACATACTCTTCCACCACGAGTGTCACTTCGGCGAAGAGATAGAACTACGCCGGTCGGGCAGCGACAACCTATCAGATTGCGAAATCATAAACCACGAAGGCATCAAAGCCATCGCGGCACGTTTCACTTGGAAAAAACTATGACAATGACAAAACCGGCAGGAGCCCTCTTTGACCTTGACGGCGTACTAATCGACACCGAGGGCATATATACTGACATCTGGAAAGACATTGAGTCGCATTTCCCCACCGGAATACCGGATTTTGCCCATGTAATCAAGGGCAACACATTGCCCCGCATACTCGACACATATTTCCGCCCCGAAGACCACGCCGAAATCAGGCACATGCTCAAGGAGCGCGAAGACGCCATGGACTACCCTGTCTTCCCCGGCGTGATGAACTTTCTACACTACCTTGCCGACCAGGGCATACCGGCAGCAATCGTCACCAGCAGCGGCGACGTAAAGATGGACTTGATAACAAAACGCGAGCCAGCGTTTATGGCTTGTTTCAAGGCCGTGATAACCGACTCGAAAGTCGAGCACTCCAAGCCCCACCCCGACCCGTATATCAAAGGCGCTCAGGCCCTCGGCGTAGACCCACGGCAGTGCATGGTCTTCGAAGACTCGTATTCGGGTCTCGAGGCAGGGCGTGCGGCAGGGGCCACGGTCGTCGCCCTGGCGACAACCAACCCACGCGACACACTCACAGACAAGGCCGACCTCGTAATCGACAGGCTCGACGAACTTATCGGCGCGCTTGAGGCATAGCCGCATATAAAATTTTGCCATGTGGCAGCGATTGAGTATATTTGCATAAAATTATAATCTTACTAACAATGAAACATATTGAATTAGTAACAAAAGACGTCTTAGGCACTGTAGGACAGGCTGATATCGACGCCCTCAAAGCCGCCGGCGAAGACGGGCTGGCAAAACTCACCAACGGCACCGGTCTCGGCAACGATTTCCTTGGATGGGTCACACTGCCCCAGGACATCCCGGCCTCGCTGCTCGACGACATCAACGCCACGGCAGCATCGCTGCGCGACAACTGCGAAGTCGTAGTGGCTATCGGCATCGGCGGCAGCTACCTCGGTGCGAAAGCCGTGATTGAAGCCATGCAGAGCAACTTTGCAGCCCTCGAGCCTGCAAAAGGATGCCGCGTGGTATTTGCCGGCCAAAATATAGGCGAAGACTATATGGCCGAGTTGCAGGCATATCTCAGCGACAAGAAATTCGGCATCATAGTTATTTCGAAATCAGGCACGACCACAGAACCGGCAATCGCCTTCCGCATACTTCGCGAACAGCTTGAGAAACAACTCGGCCGCGAAGAAGCCGGCAAACGCATCGTCGCCGTTACCGACGCCGCCCGTGGCGCCCTCCGCACACTCGCCACTACCGAAGGATACAAGACATACGTGATTCCTGACAACGTGGGCGGCCGTTTCTCGGTTCTGACCCCCGTAGGCCTGCTGCCCATCGCCGTGGCCGGATACGACATACACGCGCTTGTAGGAGGTGCCGCCGCCATGGCCAAAGCCACCCTCGACGGAAGCTGTGACGCCGCCCTCAGATATGCTATGACACGCAACGCCCTCTATCGCGCAGGCCGCAAAATCGAAATACTCGTCAACTTCAACCCCAAACTCCATTATTTCGGCGAATGGTGGAAACAGCTCTACGGCGAGAGCGAGGGCAAGGACCACAAAGGCATCTACCCTGCCGCTGTCGACTTTACCACCGACCTCCACTCTATGGGCCAGTGGATACAGGACGGCGAACGCACGATTTTCGAGACCGTGCTATCGGTAGAAAAGAGCGACAACGAAGTACGCATACCCTTTGACGAAGCCAACCTCGACGGCCTCAACTACATCGCCGGCAAGCGCATCGACGAAGTAAACAAGATGGCCGAGCTCGGCACCCGTATCGCCCACGTCGACGGCGGCGTGCCCAACATGCTTGTCAAGCTGCCCGAAATCAGCGAGAACGTGCTCGGCCAGCTCATCTACTTCTTCGAGGCTGCCTGCGGCATCAGCGGCTACATACTCGGCGTCAACCCCTTCAACCAGCCCGGTGTAGAGGCTTATAAGAAAAACATGTTTGCCCTGCTCGAAAAGCCGGGCTACGAAGAAGCCACAGCCGCTATCCGCGCCAAACTCGGATGAGGCAGATAAGCGAAGCCATAAAAGCCACAGTCGGACATCCCGGCCCCATCGGGGTGTTCGACTCAGGCTACGGCGGCCTCACCATATTGCGAGAACTCCGCCGCGCACTACCCGATGCCGATTTCATCTATCTCGGCGATAACG
>ERZ778517.1394-NODE-1394-length-18101-cov-4.123019_pt1 | contig 18101 bp, 16 predicted proteins | sample MGYA00510341_ERZ778517 | MGnify/ENA primary metagenome ERZ778517 (study PRJEB29527, sample SAMN07138964) | mouse gut metagenome | material: feces | host: mouse | place: China:Nanjing | collected 2016-01-25 ... | reverse complement strand
TTCCCGTAAAAGTCCCCACAATTTCCCCCGCCGCCGAGCCAAGCGCAAGATGATCGATACACGCCCGCGCGCTTTCGTATACCGTCTCAAATCGAATCTCCACCGCCGCGCCCGCATCCTCAGCATAGAGCGGGACATAGCTCCATCTGGTGCCGACGGAACGGTTATAGATGCGGCTTTCCCTCTCCCCAGGCCCATAGCGCAGTTCACCGTCCACATAAACCTTGTAGTTGATATTTTTTGAGCGGAAACACAGCGACTTTCCCTCTCCCAGATCTGCAGGCAGCGTGTGGAATACGCTCTGTTCCCGGTAAGGCTCCACGGAAGGCATTTTTTGCAGATGTTCCATATCCGCCGCGCTGCCGTCCGACAGACACCATCCTTCCTCAAAGACAATATTGCCTTCCGACAACTGATCTGCCGGCGACTTTCCCCTGTTATTGACTGCCGCCCAGATAATCATGGCGAGAAAAAATCCCACCATAACCGCGTAAAGCAAATGGTATACGGTATTTCTTTTTCTTATTTTATTTGTTCTCGTCCCCGATCCCTTCATCCTGCATCACTCCGTTTTTGAATTTCGGTTTCCGAGTTTTCTTCCGCCACATAACGGTTTTTATTCTATCATATGCGCGTGAGAAATACAATCGGCGATCTCCTTTCGTCCGATTTGTCCGCCCGATCCGTTTCTGTTCATAAATATCATTGTAAATGACAGACGCATACCTTATAATCTAATATATAAACATGATTCAGCTAAACGGAGAGAAGAGATAATTATATGAATGAATATTTTCCGGTAAACCGCTATCACTTTTCAGATTTGGTGGAATATGTACAAAATTTATATTCATTACAGACACAAAGCAAAAAAAAGGAGAGCGTCACATGTCCCGACAGACAAAACAGCCTGAAACGCAAACCAACAGACAGGAAAATCCGAAAAGAAAAATAGCGCCAAAACAAATTGCCGCGCTCGTCTGCGTCGTCCTTCTGGTGGGCATGTATATCGGCGCGTTCGTGGTAGCCTGCCTGGATCTTGGCGACTCCGGGCGGCTTTTTGCAGGGTGTCTGGTCGCCACCATCGGAATGCCGATTCTGCTCTGGCTTCTGATTTGGTCGTTTGATTTAATGAAAAAACGGCGGGACGAAGGAAAGGGGCAGTTCTGACTATGACAACTTTTGTTATAGACGGAAATCATTTTAACGATTTAGAAGGATTCTATACTGAAATTGATAAAATGCTAACTAAAAATTATCCTGCTCATTTTAGAGATCACACTGGATTGTAATAATTCCGGTCATAACTGCAAGTTAGAATTATACTGACTTTTCTCACCGGGCGAAACACCATCGTCGAAGTGTATGAAATCCATGCTCATAAATATTGAGCATTTAATGCAGATTTGCTAACGCCAAGTCCTTCACCACTTCCCCTGCAATGATGAGTCCCGCCACGGAAGGAACGAAAGCGACGCTGCCCGGAATGCTTTTTCGGGGTGTCACTGTCTTTGATGTTTTCGCTCCGCCGCGGCTTTTGTCCATCGTGCCATCGCCCACAAAATTTTCCACTGCTTTTGTCTCATCCGTGCGCGTCAGATTTTCATCGGAATCAGCACACTCCCCCGCTGGAGCAAGCGGCTCCTCCTCCGAATACACCACCTTCAAATGCTCCACATTCCGCTTCTTCAACTCCCTGCGCATCACTCTCGCGAGGGGGCAAACCTTCGTCTCATAAATATCCGCCACCCGAAAAGCCGTGGCATCCAGCTTGTTGCCCGCCCCCATGCTACTGATAACGGGCACACCCGCATCTTTCGCGCGCATCACCAGCTCGATCTTCGCCGTCACGGTGTCCACAGCGTCCACCACATAATCGTATTCGCCAAAAGGAAAGCTGTCCGCATTTTCCGGCAGAAAAAAACAAGGGTAAACCCGCACCTGCGCCTCCGGGTTGATGGAGAGAATCCGCTCCCGCATCACATCCGTTTTCTCCTTTCCAACCGTTTCGCGCGTGGCGATAATCTGCCGGTTGATATTCGAGACCGCCACCTTGTCCTTGTCAATCAGGTCAAGGGCGCCCACGCCGCTGCGCGCAAGCGCCTCGCACACATAGCCTCCCACACCACCCACGCCAAAGACCGCCACCCTGGAGCGGGCGAGCCGGTCCATCGCGTCTGCACCCAAAAGCATTTCCGTCCTGCCAAATTCTTCCCTCATAAAGTTCCCTCTTTTCTGTCTGACTGATTGTGAAACGATCAGCATCGGTGACCTGTTTCAACACCCTTTAAAATCACGCAGCTTGTCAAAACTCTACCATATTGTCAGATGTTTTCCTCTCGTTTCAGCTTCCGATAAAGTGTCACATACATTGTCACAAAGCATGCCAGCCCGATGCCCGTCAGCGCCATGCTGTCCGCACCCGGCAGATGCCCGATGTAGATGCGGTCAACCACATTATATAAATGCTGCACAAGCTGCGCCAGAATCAGGGGAATGGACTGCGCGACAATATTCTGCCAGACCTTGCCCTGCGAAAAATCGGTGGATTGCATAAATGATATCTTCTACTGCAAAATAAATACTCGCCATCACTCCTTTTTATGATATAATTTTCTGGGAAGAAAATCAAACGAAAAGGAGATACCACCATGCAAATCACAAACGACATCAAATACATAGGCGTAAACGACCACGACATCGACCTCTTCGAAGGACAATATATTGTAGAAAACGGTATGGCATACAATTCCTACGTCATCATGGACGAGAAGATCGCCGTGATGGACACGGTTGACACCAACTTTGAGGAAGAATGGCTGAACAACCTGAAAGCCGTACTAAACGACCGCACGCCCGACTACCTGATCGTACAGCACATGGAACCTGACCACTCCGCCAGCATAGACGCCTTTGTCAAGGCGTACCCGGAGACAGTGATCGTGGCATCCGCGCCCGCTTTCACCATGATGAAACAGTTTTTCGGCACGGACTACGCCGACAAGCGGCAGGTCATCAAGGAGGGCGATTCCCTTTCCCTTGGCGCACACACTTTGCAGTTTGTCGCCGCGCCGATGGTGCACTGGCCCGAGGTTATGGTCACCTATGACGCAAAAGACAAGGTGCTCTTCTCCGCAGACGGCTTCGGCAAATTCGGCGCCCTCGACGCGGACGAGGACTGGGCATGTGAAGCGCGCCGCTACTACTTCGGAATCGTAGGCAAATACGGCATGCAGGTGCAGAACCTTCTGAAAAAGGCGGCGGCACTCGACATCCAGATCATCTGCCCGCTGCACGGCCCTGTCCTAAAAGAAAACTTGGAATATTATGTAAACTTATATCAGACATGGTCCTCCTACGGCGTGGAGTCGGAGGGCATTATGATCGCCTACACTTCCGTCTACGGCAATACCAAAAAAGCCGCTGAACTGTTGGCGGAAAAGCTGACCGCTAAGGGCTGTCCGAAAGTGGTTGTCGCAGACCTTGCGAGGGAGGATATGGCGGAATGTGTGGAGGACGCGTTCCGATACGGCAAGCTGGTGCTCGCCACCACCACCTACAATACGGAAATGTTCCCCTTCATGCGGGAATTTATCGACGAGCTGATCTCCCACAACTACCAGAAGCGCACCATCGCCCTGATGGAGAACGGCTCCTGGGCTCCCATGGCAGCAAAGGCGATGCGTGCCAGATTAGAGGGCTGTAAGGATATCACTTACACGGAAAACACCGTACAAATCCGCTCCGCCTTGACGGAGGAAAATATCGCACAGATTGATGCGCTGGCGGAAGAACTGTGCAAGTGCTGACCTTTTCTTAATAAAGACAAGATACAATTATAAATCGGTACTCGAAAAAGCGGCTCCTTCTTACAGGGAACCGCTTTTCCTTTGTCAACATCCATATGGCTGCCAAACGGAATGCCGCAGTTGTATACCTTGAAGCGGCACACGTCGGCAATCCAACGGGCATTTCACTCTCGTTTTACGCTTACGCCTCCACGCCCAGTTTCCGAAGCTCTTCTATCGCCTGCGCCTGATTTTGAAAATGAATCGTGTGTATGCCGAACTTCTCCGCCGCGTCCAGATTCCGTTTCGTATCATCCAGAAACACGCACTCCTCCGGCTTCAGTCCGTAACGGTCGATCAGAAGCTGATAGATCTCCGGCATGGGCTTGATGACCTTATCCTGATAGGAAAGGATGCCGCCGTCCATATAGGGCAGGAAGTCGAGAGCCGCCGCACATTGCACATGAGAAGACCGAGAAAAGTTGGATAGGTACAGGCATCGGTAACTCTTTTCCTTCAGCTTCTGTATCCACGGAATCGCATAGTCATTCCGGACAACCATAGTCCCCTTGTCACGAAGCGTCTCCCGAATCTCCTTCTCGATGCCGGGGTCGTTTTCGATAAATCCCTGTATGATCTCCTCGTCGCTCATCACGCCCCTGTCGTACTCGTTCCACATTGGAGATTTCACCGTGGCTTTCGCCAATCGCTCAAGAATCTCCTCACTGTACCCGAAACTGCGATAATGCGCTTCCCACGTGAAATCCGCCAGCACGTTTCCGATGTCGAATATGATTGTTGTGATCATTCCTTACTCTTCCTTCCTTATCGCATGTTTACATAACTCTTGTCCCGACGATCTCTCCACTCAGTTCCGCCGCATTTCCCCGGCATACAGAACCAGTTTACATAACTGTATATCTGCATACCATAAACCGGCATAATATCATCTGCGTATCGTTAGTTTACATAATTCAATCAGCTTCTCGCCAATCCGTCCACATGCAGCACCTCTCCGCTGATATAGGACGCCCTGTCCGAAGCAAGAAATACAAAAGCGTTTGCGATATCCTCCGGCTGCCCCATACGCCTTAACGGAATCTGTGCAATCATGGGATCGATTACCTCTTTGGGTACCTGGCGCATCATATCCGTGTAGGTGATGCCCGGCGCCACCGCATTCACCCGGATTCCCTTCGGTCCCAGCTCTCTTGCCAGAGACAGGGTAAAGCCGTTCACCGCAAATTTGGAGGTGGGATAAGCGATTCCCGCAGGCTGCCCGTACTGGCTCACCATGGAGGAAGTGTTCAGGATCACGCCGCTCCCCGCCGCGATCATATGCCCGCTTGCCGCCTTGGAACAGTTAAACACACCCTTGATATTCAGATCCATCACCTTCTCAAAGGTTTCCGCCGTGTACTCCGTAAAAGGCGTGCTCTCCGAGACACCCGCATTATTCACCAGAATGTCTATCTTTCCATACTTTTCAGCCACACCGTCAAATGCCGCTTTCACCGCCGTGTAATCGGACAGGTTCGGAAAGATTCCCTCCACCGTCGCCTGCGGGTAAGCCTCTTTCAGCTTTGCCACCGCCTTGTCAGCGGTCTCCTGACGGCTGGCGCACAACACCACTTTCGCGCCTTCCTGCAAAAATGCCTCCACTGTGGCGTAGCCGATTCCTCTGCTGCCGCCCGACACAATCGCAACCTTGTTCTCCAATAACATAGCGTTCCCTCCTTTTATCATTTTTTACTTACCGCCTTTCCCGTCACATCACTTTCCGGAAACCGGTCCATTTCGCACACGGGATCTGATAATGTCTCTGCAGCCAAGGCAGCGAAAAAATCCCCGACGCCCCATCTCGTGTATTTTATCCTACTTGCTCAGCGGACTCTCTCTGTAAATGATATCATCCCTGCCGGGACCGTTTGAAACCATAGTTATAGGATACCCGATCTGCTCCTCGATAAACTCCACATAGTTGCGGCAGTTTTCCGGCAGCTCTTCGTACTTCTTAATGCCGCGGATCTCGCACTTCCATCCGGGCAGTTTTTTCAGCACCGGCTTCGCCTTCTCCAGCTTGCAGGTCACAGGGAAGTCCGTGGTCACCTGACCGTCCACCTCGTAACCCACGCACACAGGAATCTCGTCCAGATAACCGAGCACGTCGAGCACCGTAAACGCCACATCCGTGGTTCCCTGCAGGCGGCAGCCGTACTTGGACGCCACGCAGTCAAACCAGCCCATCCTTCTCGGACGGCCCGTGGTCGCGCCAAACTCGCCGCCGTCACCTCCTCGTCTGCGAAGCTCATCCGCCTCGCCGCCGAAAATCTCCGACACAAACACACCCGCTCCCACCGCGGAGGAATACGCTTTGCATACCGTAATAATCTGTTTGATCTCATAGGGCGGAATACCTGCGCCGATCGCGCCGTAAGCCGCCAGCGTGGAGGAGGACGTCACCATCGGGTAAATCCCGTGGTCAGGGTCTTTGAGCGTGCCGAGCTGTCCTTCCAGAAGCACGGTCTTACCGTCCTTGACCGCCTGATCCAGATAGGAGGACACGTCGCACACATAGGGCGCGATCATCTCCCGGTACTGCTGCATCACAGCGAACAGTTCCTGCGGATCAACGGCAGGCTTATGGTAAAGATGCTCCAGAATCACATTCTTCGTCTCGCATACCCGCTCCAGTTTCTCCTTCAGTAAATCCTCGTCAAAAAGCTCGCTCACCTGAAAACCGATCTTTGCGTACTTATCAGAGTAAAAAGGCGCAATCCCCGACTTCGTGGAGCCGAAGGAATTTCCGCCAAGTCTCTCTTCCTCGTACTGGTCAAATAAAATATGGTAGGGCATCACGATCTGACAGCGATCGGACACCAGAATCTTTGGCTTTGGTACATCCCTGTCCGTCAAGGACTTAATCTCATCCACCAGAAGCGGAATGTTAAGTGCGACACCGTTGCCGATGATACTGGTAATGTGCCCGTAAAACACACCGGACGGCAGCGTATGCAGCGCAAACTTACCGTAATTGTTTACAATTGTGTGTCCCGCATTCGCGCCTCCCTGAAAACGCACCACGATATCCGCTTTTTCCGCCAGCATATCCGTGATCTTCCCTTTTCCTTCGTCGCCCCAGTTGGCGCCCACTACAGCCTTTACCATAATACACTCCTCCTTCATTTTGTATAAGCAGATTGAGATGCTTATACACACAAAGGAGCCGGTTGTAAAAAACCGGCTCCTGTTTCTTACTTTCACATTATAAAGCAAAACCCATTTCAAATCAATGTTTTTGTGCGTGCGCCCTTTTCCATGCCTTGATTTCCGCAAGTCTCTTTTTCAGCGCCTCCTCCTCACCCATGCCCGCGGGCCGGTAATATTCCCGTCCCAGAAGGGCGTCCGGCAGACACTGCATATTCGTCAGCTTCTCCTCCGTGTCGTGGGCGTATTGGTAACCCTTTCCATACTCCAGATCGCGCATCAGCCCCGTCACCCCATTGCGGATCACAAGAGGCACCGGCTCCGCCAAATCTTTGACGGCATCCTCCTTGGCCTCATTGTAGGACACCTCCATGGCATTCGACTTGGGCGCAAGCGCCACATAGACCACCGCCTGCGTCAGATGGACATTGCACTCCGGCATCCCCAGAAAGTGACACGCCTGATAAGCCGCCACCGCAATCTGCAGAGCACGCGGATCAGCAAGCCCCACATCCTCGCTGGCAAACCGCACCACACGTCTTGCCACATAGAGCGGATCCTCTCCCGCCTCCAGCATCCGCGCCAACCAGTAAACTGCCGCGTCGGGATCGGAATTGCGCATGGATTTATGTAAGGCGGAGATGAGGTTGTAATGCTCCTCCCCCTTCTTATCATACAAAAGAGACTTACGCATGGTACACTGTTCCAGCGTCTCCTTGGTCACCGTGACCGCGCCCTCCGCGTCCATCTCTCCGTTTAGCACAACCATTTCCAGCGTGGAGAGAGCGTTTCTGGCATCGCCGTTGGCAAAGACGGCGATCATCTCAAGCGTCTCGTCGTCGATATGCACCGTCTGATTTCCGAAGCCTCTGGCGTCCGTCAGCGCATGCGACAACAGCTCTTTGATCTCCTGCGTGGTGAGCGCCTGCAGCACAAACACCTTGCAGCGGGATAGAAGAGCGCTGTTAATCTCAAAAGATGGATTTTCTGTCGTCGCGCCGATCAGAATAATGCTCCCCTTTTCCACGAAAGGAAGAAAAGCGTCCTGCTGCGCCTTGTTAAAACGGTGTATCTCGTCCACAAATAAAATCGTTCGAACACCGTACTGGCGGTTTTTCTCCGCCTGCTCCATAACGGTTCTGATCTCTTTGATACCGCTTGTCACTGCCGAAAAATCAATAAAGGAAGACTTCGTTTTATTGGCAATAATTCTTGCCAGCGTAGTCTTTCCCACCCCCGGCGGCCCCCAGAAAATCATAGAGGAAACCTGATCCTGCTCGATCAGCTTCCGAAGCACCTTGCCTTTTCCAAGCAGATGCCCCTGCCCCACATACTCCTCCAGACTGCCGGGTCTGAGCTTCGCCGCCAGAGGCTGCGGCATTTCCCTGTCAAATAAAGATATCTGATCCACGTTATTTATCTCTTATTCCATTTGTTATTATTGTTGTTATCCTTTTTGGATTCTTCTTCCTTCTGCTCTTCCGTCTCAGATACATTGGAAGAAGTTTCCGACAGAGGCGAAAGCCCTTCTGTATTCATGATACATTGTCCCTGGAATACCGCGTTTTCATCCACAACCAGACTCTTCGTGCGGATATTGCCGATCACCTTACCGGTGGAGGCTACCTCAGTTCTGCCGCCGGAAGTAAGATCGCCCTCCAGAGAACCGCCTATTATAATACTGCTGCCCTTCACATTGCCCTTCACTTTACCGCTGGAACTGATTATGAGCGCGCCCTCCGTCTCCACGTCTCCGGTTACGCTCCCCTCCACGCGAACGGCCTCTTTGGCGCGGATGTCGCCGTCCACCACCATATCAGCGCCAATGATGCTGCTGATCTTTGCGTTAATCTGTTCTACCGACTTTTTTCCCAACATAGCTTCCTCCCTAACCTTTAATCTCAATCATATCAAGCGGATCCACATAGCTGTCATCCTTCTGGATACTGTAGCCCGTCTCCGTGTTATCTTCGCCCACCAGAAAAAGCGCCACACCCTTCACAACCTGACTGCCCTCCTCCACAATGGGGCTTCCCAGATTCCGATAGGTGGTGACGTAGCCGTTTCCATGGTCGATTATCACGTAGCTTACTTCGCCCTCCGCCTCCCGGACTTCCTTCACCGTGCCCGGTGCGGTGGCAACCACTTTCGTCCCTTCCGCCGCCACGAAAATGAGTTCCTTCCACTCCTCGTTCGCCTCAACCTTCAGCGTATTCTCATCCTCGTCGGCCTCATCCTGCGCCGCTGTATTCTCTTCCTTAATCTGCGCCGCGCCGCTCATGGGGAATCCTTTCGGAATGTAATTTTCCTCATGGGCCGCCACCAGCTCATGCTCCTGCTCTTCCTTGCGGCTTAACGTCTCCTCCAGCGAAGATACTTTCCCGGCAAGACTTTCCTTTTCCGCCGCCAGCGTCTCGTTCTCTGTCTTCATCTGAACAAGCTGCTCAAGCTGCTTGGCGTTCCGCTCTATGTAGCCTCCCATGGTGATGGTCGTATACACCGCATAGCAAATCACGGCCACAAACACCACAAAAGATACTACCGCCAGCGCGCCCGTCTTAATGTACATTCTCCGATGGTGCGCCGCAGGAGAATCGGAAGTTAATATTATCGTATAAGTGATCTTTCTCTTGCGCAAATCTGTGCTCATTAATAAGGTCACCTCCACTCATCTTTTTTATTCTAACACATATTGCGCAAGAAAGACATAGTATTTTTTAAATCCGCCCCACTGCAAGTGCCCGCGTTGCGTTAATCACCGCCAAAATCATCACGCCCACATCCGCAAAGATAGCCCACCACATGCCGACCGCGCCCACTGCGCCCAAGGCCAGACAGGCAAATTTCACCGCCAGCGCAAAGACAATATTTTCATGTACAATCCGCAGGGTCTTTCTGGAAATCTGCATGGCCAGCGCGATCTTTGCCGGATCGTCGTCCATCAGCACGATATCCGCCGCCTCGATCGCCGCGTCGGAGCCGAGCGCTCCCATGGCAATCCCTAAATCCGCCCGGGAAAGCACCGGCGCGTCGTTGATGCCGTCCCCCACAAAAGCAAGTTTCTCCTTCTTTCCTTTCGCCGCCAGAAGCTTTTCCACCTCAACCACCTTATCCGCCGGCAAAAGTTCGCTTCTCACTTCGTCCACACCGAGCTCCGCCGCCACCGCGTCCGCCACAGGCTTTGCATCTCCGGTTAACATAACTGTTTTTCGAACGCCGGCCTTCTTAATCGCCGTAAGCGCCTCCTTCGCGCCGGGCTTCACCACATCGGAAATCAGAATGCATCCGGCGTAGATGCCGTCCACCGCCACGTACACCTGTGTCCCGATCCCGGGAACCTCCTCCGGCATAATCTGCAGCCGTTCCATCAGCCTGCGGTTGCCCGCCGCCACCATCCGTCCGTCCACACTGGCGCAGACGCCATGACCGCTGATTTCCTCCACATCCTTCACCCGGTTCCGGTCAATTTCCTTCCCGTACGCCTCCCGCAGACTTCTGCTGATCGGATGGCCGGAATAGCTTTCCGCGCAGGCCGCGTACTCGATCAGTTCCTCCTCGGAGAAACCCGACGCCGCTTTCTTTGCGGTCACTTCAAAAACGCCTTTCGTCAGCGTCCCCGTCTTATCGCAGACCACATATTTCGTCTCCGAAAGCGCCTCCAGATAGTTGGAGCCTTTCACCAAAATACCCTTTGCGGACGCACCGCCAATCCCGCCGAAAAAGCTTAAGGGAATGGAAATCACCAGTGCGCATGGGCAGCTTATGACTAATGTGGTCAATGCTCTTGTCACCCACATGGACCAGTGCGGCTCATACCCGAAAATCAGACATAAGATTGGCGGAAGAAGCGCCAGCGCCAGCGCGCCGTAGCAGACCGCAGGCGTATAGTATCTGGCGAATCTGGTGATAAAATTCTCGGAGCGGGACTTTTTCATGCTGGAATTTTCCACAAGCTCCAGAATTTTGGAGACCGTCGATTCCCCAAATTCCTTCGTCGTGCGCAGCTTCAATACACCGGACATATTCACGCTGCCGCTGATGACCTGATCGCCCGCGCCCACCTGTCTGGGCAGGCTCTCCCCGGTCAGCGCGCTTGTGTTCAGGGATGCCTCCCCCTCCTCCACAATGCCGTCGATGGGCACCTTCTCACCGGTCATAACCGTAATAACCGTGCCGATCTCTACCTCATCCGGATCCACCTGTTCCATCCGTCCTTCCACCTCAACGTTGGCATAATCCGGACGGATATCCATCAGCTTCGCAATGTTTCCTCTGCTCTTTCCCACCGCATAGCTCTGGAAAAGCTCGCCAATCTGGTAAAAGAGCATAACCGCCACACCTTCCGTGTACTCCCCCAGGAGAATGGCTCCCACGGTGGCCACAGCCATCAGGAAATTTTCGTCGAAAACTTCCCCGTGGATCACACCCAGAAACGCCTTGCGCAAAATGTCATAGCCGATCACCAGATAGGGCACCATAAAGAGCGCAAAGCGCAGCCACTGATTCTGTATCGGCATAAAAAGCAGGCCGATCACAAGGACGGCAGCAATGAAAATTCTAATAAAAACCTTCTTCTGTTTTCTTGTCATCTGTTTCTCCCCCTGCACTTCCATTTCTTTATATGAACATTAAAGCATATATTCATTCGTTTGTCAAGAAGAGAACAAAAAAAATCCGGCAAAGTCACCATTCCTAATCATTCCGGTGACCTTGATCCGAGAACAGCCTGCAAGCATGACGCCTGCTTCCTCGGCCTTCCTACTCTGCTTATTCGCGCAAAAAAGGGACAACATCAGCCGCCAAGTGTTCTCCGGGATATTCTGTGTGTGAACCGAGACACTGGCGATACGTCGCCGCACTCCTCCCAGAACTGATGTTGTCCTCTTTTCATTATATGTTATTCTTCTTTGCCGCACAAGTTTTCTGTCCAAACAATTCTATGCGAAATTTGCAACGACACCATGCAGCTTATGCATGACGCGGATGTGAAAAGTAACTGCAGCTATGTCTACACTTCCCCCGGATTCACATGCACCATAATATGCTTCACCTTGGGAAAATTCTTCTCAATGGAATCATGCACCCGCTCCGCCGTCTCGTGGGCGCGCCGAAGCGTCTCCTCCCCGTCCGCGCATATCTCGATATCCACATAAATTTTGTTGCCGAAAACTCTCGTGTGCAAAAGATCCACGCCGAGCACGCCCTCCTGCGTCGCCGCGCATTCTCTGAGCGCGGCTTCCGTCTCCTCGTCGCACGCCTTGTCTACCATCTTATCCACCGCATCCATAAAGATCTCGTATGCCGCTTTCTCGATGAACACGCAGATCACCACGCTCGCCACCGGGTCTAAGATCGGAAACCCGAGCCTTGCGCCGCCGATACCGATCAGCGCGCCCACGGAGGAGAGCGCGTCGGAGCGGTGATGCCATGCGTCCGCCATCAGCGCGCCGGAGTCAATCCGCCTGGCATTGATCCTCGTATACTGATACATGGCTTCCTTTACCAGAATGGAAACCGCCGCCGCCACAAGCGCAAGCCGACCCGGCACCGTCAGATTGGCGTAATCTCCGCCCGCAATCTGCCTGAGCGCCGAATACCCGATTCCCAGACCGGTAAAGGCAAGAATGGTGGCAAGCACAATCGCCGCCACGCACTCCAGCCGCTCATGCCCGTAGGGGTGGTTCTTATCCGATTCCTTCCTCGATATCCGAATGCCAATGATAACCACAATGGTGCTGAACACGTCCGACGCCGAATGAATCGCGTCGGAGATGATCGCGCCGGAGTGTGCCAGAATACCCGCTGACAGCTTAAATACGGTCAGTGCAAAATTGGCGATAATACTCACCGCCGAGACGCGCATGGCGACCCGCTCAAATTCCTCTTCCTTTTTCAATCACTGCACCTTGCTTTCCCCAAATATATTTCACTCTAATCTACCACATCCGCCCTGTCTGCGCAAGCCTTTTCGTTGTTTTTTCACAGATAAAATATCGGTGGTTCGTCTAAACTAACTTGCACAGTCTGCCGATGTTCCTATCCTCCGTGCCCCTGCTTTTCGCAAAAAGGCAGCGTAAAAATGTTGCTTTTCAGACACGCATTTTATATACTGGATTAAGGTGTCAAAAGAAGCTTCGGCAAATCTGCTTTGGCATATTGCAAAGAGTATCTTTTGACAACTTGATCTATAATGAAAACAACCGCGAGTTTGCGGCTACGGCATGGAGGCAAAAATGATTACAAAAAACACGGACGAATTACTGGATGCGCTGAAAACCGCGCAGGAAAAGCAGGATTATGAGAGCGTGGCAAAATACTACCTGCAGATTGGAAAGGATTATAAGAAAAAGGGCATGACCGCAAAGGCTCTCTATTACCTGAACCGCTTTGACAATCTCGCCGGCGGGATAGACAGCCTGTATGACAAATTTGCCAAAAAGGACCACCAGGCATGCGAGTGGATCGAGGAACTGGAAGAAGCGCATATGCCTTATGAAAAGACGATACGGGAACAGGTTTTGGAAAAGGCAGAAGATTTGACCACGCTGCAGAAACTCCAGTGGCTGCTTCTGACCATATCCCGATTTTGCCGACTTTTTACCTACACTTCCCTTCTCCCGGAGTTTGAGGCGTTCGGAGGTCTGGATCAGATTGTTTCCTATTTTACCGACGGGCTTTACGGGGAACTCGGGGAGGACGCAAAAGAGGATATCGAAGAGGAAATCCTTGATTTTGACGATGGGACAGAAGAAGTGTTTGAATCCCTCCTTATGAGCGACTATACGAAAAAGGTGGAGCTCCCGGATCAGGAGAGTTTTGTCCCGGCAGACTTAGAAAGCGGGGATGGGACGTTCTTCTTTGGCGCGGCAGTCCACGCCCTGTCGCAGTTTATTTTTGACGAAGCGGAGGAAGACGATATCCAGATGGAATTTGCGGCGTGCGGGCTCTTGACGGACTACTACTACCGCACATCCGACACGGACGCAGCGGACGAGCCAAAGATCAAAGAAGAAACCGCGCGCATCTTCTCGGATTATGAATTTGTAAAAGGCAACCCGGATGCCGCGAGTTTCCGAAACCGGATTGCACAATATAAAAAGATTATGCTGGTGTAGGGCGCGGGCAACCTGTCATTACAAAAGGTGCTTTGGCATATTGCACAAAATACTCACGCAGTTGTCATGCGCAGGAGAATCGGATTTTCTTAATATTCCGTCTAGCACCCAGCAATTTGCGGGCATGGATGCCCGTAAAAGCCCGATTCGAGCCTGGATGGCAAGTAGAGGGCGATTGCGTCCGCTCTGCGTTACCCTGCCGGAATATTTTAGAAAATCCATTCGACGAAGCCGACACAAGGGAGTTTTTTGCAATATGCCCTTTTGCCCCTCTAATCCTACACACTTATCTCCGCCTTCACCCCCAGCAATTCCTTATTTTCCTCCAGAATCGGATTCACAATCTCCTTCAGGAACTTCTCCACCTGCAGCGGCGCGCGCCCCACATAGTTCGTCGGCTCCATGGTCTTTTGCAGATCTTCCAGACTCATGTTGAACGCCGGATCCGCCGCGATCAGCTCTAAGAGGTTATTCTCTTTTCCTTCTCTCTTCACGTTCGCGCCCGCGATCATGGAGAGCTCCCTGATCTTCTCGTGCAGTTCCTGTCTGTTGCCCCCGGCTTTGACGGCGTCCATCATAATATTTTCCGTCGCCATAAAAGGCAGCTCGCTCATCAGGCGTTTCGTTATCACTTTATCGTACACGACCAGACCGTCCACCACATTCAGGCACAGATCCAGAATCCCGTCCACCGCAAGGAACGCCTCGGGAACGGAAAGCCGCTTGTTTGCCGAGTCATCCAGCGTCCGTTCAAACCACTGGACAGAGGAAGTGATCGCCGGATTTAGGGCGTCCACCATCACAAACCGGGCGAGAGAGGCGATGCGTTCGCTGCGCATGGGGTTTCTCTTGTAAGCCATGGCCGAGGAACCGATCTGACTCTTCTCAAAAGGCTCCTCCACCTCCTTCAGATGCTGAAGCAGACGGATGTCGTTCGACATCTTGTGGGCGGAAGCCGCGATGCCCGCCAGGATATTGCACACTCTCGTATCCACCTTGCGGGAGTACGTCTGCCCGGACACGGGATAGCATTTCTCAAATCCCATCTTTTCAGCGATCATGGGATCGATCTGATCTATGGTCTCCTGATCGCCGTCAAAGAGTTCCTGAAAAGACGCCTGCGTGCCCGTGGTGCCCTTGGATCCCAGAAGCTTCAGACTCCCCAGCACATAATCCAGATCTTCCAGATCGAGACAGAACTCCTGCGCCCAGAGGGTCGCCCGCTTTCCGACGGTGGTGGGCTGTGCGGGCTGGAAATGGGTGAAGGCCAGCGTCGGCAGTTCCTTGTATTCTTCTGCGAATTTCGCAAGCTCCGCAATCACGTTCACCAGCTTTTTCTTCACCAGCTTTAATGCCTCGCGCATCACGATAATGTCCGTGTTGTCCCCCACATAGCAGGAGGTTGCGCCGAGATGGATGATACCCGCCGCCTTGGGACACTGCTGCCCGTAGGCATAGACATGGCTCATCACGTCGTGCCGCACCTCTTTCTCTCTCGCCTTCGCCACGTCATAATTGATGTCCTCCGCATGGCTTTTCAGTTCGTCGATCTGCTCCTGCGTGATCACCGGTTTCCCATTCTGGGAAAGCCCCAGCTCCATCTCCGTCTCCGCCAGCGCGATCCAAAGCCGCCGCCACGTCCGAAACTTCATATCCGGGGAGAAAATATACTGCATCTCCCTACTCGCATACCGCTCCGACAAGGGGCTTACATATCTGTCTGTACTCATCTTTCTCTTTCCTTTCTATCGTATAATTTGGCAGGTAATTGCGAAACTCATCACAACCTTACAATAATTGTGCAAATAGCGTAACCTTAAATGCATTTCGCAATTATCTGTTTATGATTAAGAATTAAACTTCTGCTCGTACTCCTCCACCGTCTTCATAATCTCCTTCGCATATTTCGGATACTTCTCCACCAGCGCCTTGATATCCTTCTGGGATGTGCCCGCCACCACTTCCCTGTTATAATCCATGCGCCGTCTCAAGGACTGCCTGCGGATAATCAGGTTGTGTCTGATCTCCACCATCTCCTTGGAGTCCAGAATGGCCTCCGTCTGATGCAGCCAGATAGCCGGATCCTGTATCTGATAGCATTTCAATATCTGCAGAAGCTCCTGCTCACTGTAATCCAGATCCAGCTCCGCCCTGCGGAATTTCTCCCGCTCCTCCTTCTCAACCTTGTAATTTTCCCACGTTTCAGTCAATTCTTTGGCACTGTTCACGCCATACTTCATATATAAATATTCAAGCAGATTGGTGTTGTTCACATAGCGGATCTTGACCTTATTCTGCAGCAGAATAATTTTGTTAATCCCGGTCTCGACTCTTCGCAGTTCCTTTCTGGCATCCATGTGCTTCACATAGATCAATGTGATCACCACTGCCGCAACGCCCGCTGTGGCAAGATACCCCAGCTTTGTGTCCATCTCCAGAAAGAACTGCAGAAACATAAGCAGCAGCACACAGAGTCCCAGGGCTGTCACACAGATAATGGTCATGCCCTTGGTGTCGGAAATCAGCCGCATTACTTCGCTCTTGCGGTAGAGGTAGGCGTGCTTCTCGCCCTCCAGACGGCTGAGGTCTTTGCGGATCAGCTCCTGATAGCTCTCCGCCTCGGTGATTTTCGTGAATGCCTCCTCCATCTCCTCTTCCATGCGCTCCACCATACGGTACTTTTCGTCCGTAATCCGATGAGGACGGCCCATGAAATCCGTTTTTCTCTCTTGTAAAAGGGAAACCCGCTTCGCGCAGTCCTTGAGCTGTTCGCTCTCCTCCGGCGGCAGCGCCTCGATCTCCTCCATATCCTTTAAGTAGGAGGTGACCATATTGTATTCAAAGTTCAGATTCTCTAACTCTTTCGTAGCGTCCGCAATCTTTTCCAGACAATTCTTTACATAGTCGCTTCTCTGCTCCTTATTGTCAAAATCTATCTCCCGCGAAGACTCCTCTTCCCACTCTTCCTCGTCGTATTCGTCGTAGTCTCTGCGGAATCTGTTAAGCAGTCTCTTTATAAAGCCCATTTTTCTCCTCCACGTCAGAACCGTTTATCGTTCTCTATCTCATGCTCCTGCGGTACTTTTCTTTCAGCCCCGCCGTCAGTTTCCCGATCTCCTCATAATAAGGCGTGGAGCCGCCAATTGCGCCCGCGCCCTCCTCCTTCATCACCTGGTAGGTGACAAGCATCCGGTTTTCATCCGTCCCCTCGAAAGAGCCCTCCGCGCGCTTCACCATACGCTCCACCTCCAAGGACAGCTCGTGGAACTCAGGATGAGCCGCAATATAATCAATATATGCGTTCTCCTGCTGCCCCATACGCAGCGCCGCCAGATACATCTTAAGCCCCTCTTTTTTCCCGTCTGTCTGATACGATTTCATAAACCAGTCCGCCGCCTGTCCGTAGAGAAACATGCCCGCACATGCCACACCCATATTGTGGTAGAGTCTCGCCAGAAGCAGCTTTTCATTCGCCGGCACCTCGCCCGCCAGACTCTGGTACTGCTGCAGGGCCGCCAAATACCGCTTCTCCCCGAGAAGATAATCGGCCTTAGCCTTCTGCCGCTCGTAAGGGCTTAATCCGTCGTTGCCCCGCACGATCTCCTCCGTCCTCTCGATCACGTCAGGCGGATAAATACTCACATACTCCAGAACCGCGCCCACATAAGCCGCCGTGGAACCCCTTCTGTTTAACAGCGCGTCCAGCGTATGCGCCAGATCGCTTAAGCCGCACTCCGCCTCCAGCCACCGAACCATATCCCGCTGCACGACTTCCGCGTCCAGAAGCTCCGCCCTGTCCACAAAGAGAAAGCACAGCTCTTCCACCGAATACAGGTTTACATAAAACCTTTCCATATAATAGGGATTCTCTGCCCTTCTCCCTGTTCCCAGAATCATCTGACCATCCATCTTAATCTCCATTTCGGAGCGTTTCCTCAGATAATCTGAAACGCCTCCTCCCACTCCTGTCCTCCGGCCGGGAAAAACTCAC
>ERZ778517.1389-NODE-1389-length-18163-cov-10.261266_pt1 | contig 18163 bp, 7 predicted proteins | sample MGYA00510341_ERZ778517 | MGnify/ENA primary metagenome ERZ778517 (study PRJEB29527, sample SAMN07138964) | mouse gut metagenome | material: feces | host: mouse | place: China:Nanjing | collected 2016-01-25 ... | reverse complement strand
ATAAGCAATGAAAAGAAAACTGACGTACAACCTCGCCCCGGCACTGCCGAGCGAGAAAGAGGACACGAACCTCAATCGCATGAACCGTTGGGAGAGAGCCAACGGAATGAAGTTAAAGGAACTGACGGACGAGGAATGGGTGGACGTAGTAGCGTCAATCCTATGTCTGACGGAGAGCGAGGCGCAGGCGTACCTCGAAAGCCTAAGAGCCAACCAGTAATTGAGCCGGTCCCCGAATCGGAGCGGAAGAATGTCCGCAACAACCATGCCGAGCGTGGCGTTGACTATGCCCCCAAAGGCGAGGACGCACGCATCAAGGCCAATATGGAAGCGATCGAACTTGCCAAGCGACTGCTTGACGCAGGCGAAACCGCCACACCCGAACAGATGGCCGTACTCCGTAAGTTCAGCGGTTGGGGTGGACTGGGCAAGGCTTTCAATGAGCAGGGCTATACTCCGAACCCGATTGCCAAACGTCTGAAAGAACTACTGGGCGAGGACGGCTATCAAGACGCTGTGGACAGCCGCCGTTCCGCTTACTACACTCCTGCCGAGGTCATAGACACCATGTGGGATGTAGCACGCGCTATGGGCTTCAAGGGCGGCAACGTGCTTGAGGGGTCAGCAGGTATCGGCAATATCATCGGACTTATGCCTACCGACATGAGTGAGCGCAGCTCAATCCATGCCGTTGAGATTGACCGCACCACTGGCGGAATCCTCTCGTTGCTCTACCCGGATGCCAAGGTGGAGATACAAGGCTTTGAGAAAACGCGAGTGCAGAACGGCACCGTTGACCTCGCCATTACCAACGTGCCTTTCATAACTGGTGCGAAAGTGTTTGACGAGACAGGCGACAAAGACCTCTCCAAGAAATTCCATGACATCCACGATTTCTGCATTGCGAAGAATATCCGCAAACTCCGCGAGGGCGGTATTGGCATATTCATCACGTCAAGCGGCACGATGGACAACTCAAAGGAACTTCGCCTTTGGATTATCGGCGAGGGTAATGCTGACGTTGTAGGTGCTTTCCGTATGCACAACAAGACATTCGGAGGCACCGGGGCAACCTCGGACATCATCGTTGTGCGCAAGCGCGTCAACGGCAAGCCCTCACCTAATGCCATAGACGTGACGGATGCAATAGGTGTGCGCGTGGCTGACTATGATACTGGCGACACTCGCAAGGTCAAAGGTCAGGAAATTCCCGTCATCAAGCAGTACAGCATGATGTACAACAAATATTTTGCGGAACATCCGGAGAATATGGCAGGCGAGATGATGTTCAACTTTGAGCGTGGTGAAACACGCTTCCCGACCAGTCGCGCCCTCTTCCCAGTCAAGGAAAAGGAACAGTCGAAGATGTTGTCCGAATGGGCAAGCAGTTTCGCCGACATGGAAGAGGAAGCCACAGCCGCGCCGAAAGTCGAAGATGAGATAACCCGAATCAATGAGCAACTCGGCGAGGGTGTCAAGGAGGGAAGCATGGTGCTGAACTCGCAGGGCGAACTCTGCATGGCACGAATGGGCGAGGCTGTTCCCCTCGGACTGAACAAAAACAAGGTCAAGGGTCACACCAAAGCGGAGTGTTTCAAAGCATACTCGGCTATCAAGAAAGCGTTGTCTGATGTGCTTGAATACCAGTCGAGCAATGAGGGTGACGAGGGACTTGCACCTCTTCTGAAAGAGTTGAACCGCGCCTTTGACACATTCACACGCACCTACGGCAACCTGCATAAGAACACCGCAATCTCATTCCTGCGCAACGATGTTGACTTCTCAAGCATCCTTGCACTGGAAACTTATTCCGAGAAAGGCGATAAGAAGGGCAACAAGGTTGTCAAGGTCGGCAAGACTGACATCTTCAGCCACCGAGTTATTGACACCGAGAAAGAGCCACAGCCTACCACCATCAAAGACGCTATCCTCGCAAGCCTATACAAGAGTGGCGGTGTTGATGTTGAATATATCGGCCAGGCCCTCGGCAAACCGACCGAGGAGGTGAAGCGCGAAATCGTGTCAAGCGGACTCGGCTTTGAAAATCCGTCGACCGGCACAATGGAGGTATCGTACAAATACCTTTCGGGAAATGTGCGCGAGAAATTGCATATTGCGCAGGAGAATAATGCTGACGGCAGGTATGACGCGAATATCAAGGCTCTTGAGGGAGTTATGCCGATGACCATACCTGCGCACCTCATTGAGTTCTCGTTGGGTTCATCGTGGATCGAGCCGAAACTATATGAGGACTTCGTGTTTGAAAAGACTGGTCTGCGCGTCACTCTCACCAACGCAGGCGGTACATGGTTCATGAAAACTCCGTGGAGTACATTCAACGAGAAGAACCGCGCTATGGCTGTTGTCAGCAAGATGTGTGACAAGACAATCATGGGTCACGAACTCATTGAAGCCGCCATCACCAACAGGCAGATAACCGTCAGCAAGACCGAGAAGCACTATGACGGCTCAACCGAAACGATAACCGACAAGGCGGCCACCGCCGAGTGCGGCACCAAAGTTGACGAGATACGCGCAGAGTTCAAGGACTGGGCGCGTGAGCATATGCAGGCTGACCCTGCAATGTCGGCACGCATCGAGCAAACCTACAACGACCAGTTCAACAACTATGTGCCTATGTCTATCCCGGACGAGTTCGTTCCCCAGCACTTCGGCGGTCAAGTAAGCGAGCTGCACGGCCATCCCTTTGCCCTGCGTCCTCATCAAGGCAGAGCCGTGGTAAGAGGAACTACCGAACCTATCCTGCTTGCACATGAGGTAGGTACTGGCAAGACCTATACACTCATCACCACGGCTATGGAAATGCGCAGACTCGGCACAGCACGCAAGCCTATGATTGTCGTTCAGAACGCGACAGTCGGTCAGTTTGTGGAGAGCGCAAAGGAAATCTATCCAAATGCAAAGGTGCTGACGATTGAGGAAGCCGACCGCACAGCCGAGGGCCGCAAGAACTTCTATGCTAAAATCAAGTACAACGACTGGGACATGATTGTCGTTCCCCAGTCCGTATTTGAGCGCATCCCCGACAGCGAGGAGCGCGAAATGGCATACGTCAAGGACATCATCGAAGAGAAGATGAAAGTTCTTGAAGCCATGCGCGAGGCTGATTCAGACGGTCGCAGTTTGATTGTTCGCCAAGCCGAAAGGGAACTTGCCGAGCAGGAAGCGCGACTTGCCGAACTGACCGAAACCATGCAGGGCAAGAAGAAGAAACGCGATGAGAAGCGCGAGGCCACCACTCGTCAGAACGCCGAGGTTCGCGCACTGGAAATGCTCGACCGCGAGGTTGACGATGTGGAGAACTTTGACGATATGGGCATTGACGCCATACTTGTGGACGAGGCCCACGAATACAAGCACCTCGGCTTCGCCACCGCCATGCAACGCGGTGTGAAAGGCGTTGACCCCTCATACAGCAAGAAGTCGCAGGGTGTGTTCCTAAAGGCGCAGGCTGTCATGGAGCGCAATAACGGACGCAACGTAGTGTTTGCGACTGGTACGCCTATCTCCAACACAGCCGCCGAGATATGGACGTTCATGCGTTATCTCATGCCAGTTGACACGATGAAATCCTACGGCATCTACTACTTTGACGATTTTGTCCGCAACTTCGGCAACATCGCGCAGATGGTAGAGTTCTCGACCAACGGCAAGTTCAAAGAGAACAACCGCTTCGCCGGATATGTGAACCTGCCCGAACTCGTGCGTATATGGAGCAGTGTCGCCGATACTGTCCTCACACGCGAGGCAGGCGGTGTAAGCGACAAGATTCCCGATATGGAAGGCGGTAAGCCACAGGACATCTACCTGCCGCAAACCCGCGCCCTGCGCAGTGTCATGAAGTACGTCAAGGCAGAACTTGACCGCTACGACAAGATGACTGGCAAGGAGAAGAAAGAGAACAGCCATATTCCGCTCACGATGTACGGCATTGCAAAGGCAGCCGCCGTTGACGTGCGCCTTGTCGTTCCCAACGCCGAAGATGACCCCAACAGCAAGACCAATGCGACCGTGCGCGAAACCTTGCGCTCACTCCGCGACAGCGAGAAATACAAAGGCACAGTCGCAATCTTCTCCGACAACTATCAGAATAAGCAGAGCGGATTCAACCTCTATGAGGACATTCGCAAGAAACTCATAGCCGAGGGCGTTCCTGCCGAGCAGATAGTTGTCATCAAGCCGGGTATGACTGTCAAGAGGAAACTGGACATCTTCGAGAAAGTCAACGCAGGTGAAATCCGTGTCATCATGGGTTCAACCTTTACTCTCGGTACTGGCGTGAACATACAGGAACGCCTGCACACCCTCATCCATGTGGACGCGCCCAACCGCCCGATGGACTACACACAGCGCAACGGACGCGCCCTGCGACAGGGCAACCTGCACAAGGATATGGACATACCGGTCCGCATTATCCGTTTCGGTGTTGAGGACAGCCTTGACGTAACCGCATATCAGCGTCTTAAAACCAAAGGCGCGATAGCCGATTCAATCATGAACGGCTCAAAGATGATGCAGAACTCAATGGAAAACCGCGTACTGGAAGAGGAAGAAGATTCTTTCGGCGACATGACCGCGCAACTTTCGGGCAGTGAGTATGCCATACTGAAGAATCAAGCCGAGCGCGAGGTTCGTAATCTTACCGCCAAGCAGAAAGGTCACGACCTCGATCAGATTTATGTTCACAACCAGTTGCCAAAGGTTGAGGGCTTCATCAAAGGTGCTGAACGCCGCATCGAGATTGAAACCAAGAACCTTGAAATAATCGGTTCACACTTCCCCGACGGCACTATCAAGAAGATAACCATCGGCAAACTCACATTCGACAGCGTGGCTGCTATGGATGATTTCTTCAAAGAGCAGAATGCCAAGATGAACGAGGCGGCCGAGAATGTCCGTGAGGGTGCTGACAACTACACCAGTAAACTTGTGGTCGATGTTGACGGCTTGAAATTTGAGGTCACAACGACCGTCAGCCGAACCGTTGACAGCAAGGGTCAGGGTACTCTGACGTTTGAGCCGGAGCGCAATGTCACATATTCCTGCGAGGAACTCGGCATTAAAGACCAAGCCATCAAGGGCAACCGTCTAAAGAACATAATGCAGAAAATCGCCGAGGACATTGTGACTGGCAGAGAGAGCCGTGAACTCCTTAGCAGGGGTCAACAGCAACTCGCTCATTACACCGAGGAACGAACCCAACTTGAACAGCGCAACGGCCGTGAGTTCCCACACAAGCAGGAACTGGCAGAAGCCAAAGAGCGTCTTGCCAAGTATGAGGAAGCCATGAAGAAAGAATTGGCAGAGAAAGAAGCCAAGTATGCCGAACTTGACAAATCGGTAGAAACCGCTTCGGACATCACTCTGACCGATGAGGACAGCACTGACACCCCGACCACAGGGGACGGCAATAAGTATCGCCTTGTCGCCGAGCGTGAACTGCTTGACTTCCTTGACGCACAGCCGCTGAAGAAAGGCTACCGCTACTCGCAGTGGGCGAACATGGGCGTATTGCCACCCATGACCGCCAAGCAGAACGGAGAATGGCGTGCGCCGATGATATTCAGCCGTTGGGAGCAGAGCGAAGAGGGTATGCGCAAGGAGAACGGCAAAGCCGACCTTGTGCAGGGTAACGGACGCACCACCGGGGATGTGGCCTACAATCCATATTTCCATATCCGTACCTCTCCGCTCAACGACCAGTTCACAGCCGCCTACGACCGACCCGAACTTCTTGTTGTCGAGGGTTACTATCCCGAAAGCGAGGAAACGAGCGGCTATCAGGCCGAGGGCGCAAAGGATTCCGTAGGTCTTATGGACTGGCACAGCGGAAGCGTCAACGGTCAGTTGAGCGATGACACCAAGGTTCAGACCATGCTGTCGCGCTATTTCAAGCCGGGGCGCATTGTTCCGTGGAGCGAGGTTGCAGACCTCATCATGGAGCGCGTGGGCAACCAAAAGATTACGTTCCCCATAAATGCCGTTCCCCCGATGCTCCGTGCCGAACTCGCCAAACGTGGCGCAAAGTTCGGTGACATCAGCGGAAGCGTGGCAGAAGCCGACATACCCATGCTCAATGAGCTGCGCGATCGAGTGAACGCAGGCGAATGGGACGCAGGTCTTGAAAAGGCACGCGCCTACCTTGACGCTTACGAATCATCGACCGAAGCCAAAGAAGCGCGTGTCGCCGACCTGTCGGCAAGAGCCAACACCCCAGTCCGTATTGTAAGGACGCAGGAAGAGGCCGATGCACTCCCCACTCGCAGAGAGAGGCGTGCCAAAGGCTGGTGGAGCGCAAAGGATGATGAGGTTGTCATCGTCCTGCCTAACAACGTCAATGTAGCCGATGTGGACAATACGTTTGTCCATGAAGTTGCAGGACACAAGGGCCTGCGTGCGCTCGTAGGAGAGGAACGCTTCGATGAATTCCTCGGCGAGATTTACGACCATGCCTCAAATCCCATCCGCAAAGTCATTGACAAGATGACCGACAGAATGGTGAGCGAGGAAGCCGACCGCCTGCGCACTCGCAAGGCACAGGCACACGAGCGAGCCGGGAAAGATGTGAACGCCAATTACTACACCGACATGGCAGAGGCGCGAGTTGAGGCCGAAGCAAAGCGCAAGGATTTCCGCAAGGAAGCCACTGAGGAATATATGGCAGATCTCGCCGGTCGTATCGGCAGCGAGGGTTTTGAGAAGATGAGCCGTGACGAACTGACGCTCTGGGGTAAAATCAAGGCAAAGGTTCAATCGTTCCTGGACAAATTCCTGAGCGGTTTAAAAATTGCCAAGAGCATACGCCTCAACGATAAAGACCTTTCATATATCCTCTTCAAGTCATGGAAGAATATGCGCGATAAACAGGGCAAAGGCGGCGTGTTCGCCGATGCCGAGGATGCCGTTATGCGTCACCGTACGGGATGGGGCGAGGCTATGTTGAGCGAATCTGCCAAAATTGAGGACGCCAACAATCGTTTCAATAAAGAATTACAGCGGCAGGTTGATGGGAATCTTCCTGACGGCCATATTTATCAGTTAGGAATGCCAAGTAACATTTTACGCTCCACCGGTGTTCCCAATCTGCCTATTCAGATGTCTGCCACAAGACTACGTGCCAAAGCAACCGAATATGGGCATGATTTTGATTTGGCGGAGATACGGAATCTTGTGAAGGAACTGCAGACCCCTATGGCAGTATTCGCCTACGGCAACAAGGGGAAGATGCAGAATATTATTGTGGGAATTGAAAGCAATGGCAAGCAATTTATCGTAGGACTTTCCCTAAATCCGATTGTCAATGGCAAAGCGCTGGAGATAAACAGCGTAAGAAATGTATTCCCCAAGCACAACGCCGAATGGCTGAACTGGATTTCGCAAGGGAAGCTGCTTTATGCAGACAAACAAAAAATCCAAGCCTTAATAGACAAACAGCGAACGATTCTCGCTGACGTTGACTATCTTGACTTGGAAGATGTTGCAAAGGTAATAAAAACTTTTGAGAATCCGACATTTGACGGAGACGAAGATGTGAGATTCAGAGACGGGGCTGACTATGTGGAGCGCGTCCCGGTGATGGCTCGTGCCATGTATGAGAAGCAGATACAGTCAAGTATGTACCAGTTTACCGAGGCTATGCAGGATTCCATGCGAGGACTTATGGAATTCTACAAAGCCGTGGAAAGTCAAGGTGCAAAACGCGACATAGAGGATGTGTCAAGTTTTGAGAACGCATACATAGCAGAAAACCTTATGAGCAGTAAGAGCCATGCTGAAATGGACGAGTATGAACATCGCATCCTGCGCCCTCTCCTTGATATAGCCGCTCGCATGTCCGGTGATAAAAGAGGACGTGAAGAGCTGTTGGACTATATGATGGCCAAGCATGGACTGGAGCGTAATGCCTATATGCGTAATGAAGCTATTGCCAATGGAGAAGAATCAGAGCGAGACTTTGCCGGGTTATGCGGTCTGACCGGAGAGACGGACTGGCAGAACGCTGAAATCGTGGCGCAGCAAATGGTTGACGATTACGAGGCGGCGCATTCAACAGATATCCCTGCATTGTGGAGTGCAGTAAACAAAGCTACCAAAACATCTTTGCAGAAAATCTATAATTGCGGTTTGATAAGCAAGGCGCAGTATGAGAAGATTCGAGATATGTATAACTTCTACATTCCACTGCAAGGCTTTGACGAGAAGACGAGCGATGATGTGTATGGCTATCTGACAAGCAAAAAGGGTGCGTTCAGCAGTCCAATAAAGAAAGCGGAAGGGCGAAAATCTAAGGCGGATGACCCACTGGCCACGATTGCCTATATGGCGCAGAACAGTATCATACAAGGTAACCGCAACGTCATGAAGCAGAAATTCCTCACATATGTTCAGAATCATCCGAGCGACCTTGCAAGCGTGAATAAACTATGGCTGGTCCATGACGAAATTACGGATACATGGAAGCCTGTCTTTGCCGATGTGGACGAAAACATGACACCGGATGAGATAGACAAAGTTGTGATGGATTTCGAGGAGCGCATGGAGTCGTTGTCGCAATCGGAACCGGACAAGTATAAGCGAGGACGAGACGCTATCGGCATACCGTATCGTATTGTTGACGGCAATATCAAAGAACATCAAGTGGTAGTGAAACGCAACGGCGAGAGTTATGTCATCACCATCAACGGCAATCCGAGGGCTGCTCAGGCAGTCAACGGGCTTACCAATCCCGACAATGACCTCAACGGTGCTATCGGCAAAGTGTTCAATATAGCCTCAACCGTCAACCGGGAGTTAAGCCATCTCTACACCACACGAAACCCCGACTTTGTTGTGTCGAACTTTATCCGAGACCTGATATATTCCAACACGATGGTACATGTGAAGGAGAATCAAGGTTATGCGATGAGATTCCACAAGAACCACGCCAAGGTCAATCCCATACGCATGGTCGAGCTTCTGCACCTATATGAGGCGAATAAACTTGATATGCGCAATCCAATGCACAGAATGTTCTATGAGTTCATGCATTGGGGTGGTGAGACCGGCTATACCTTGCAGCGGAATCTTGAACAGGAGAAGAAGCTTGTATCAAAAATAATGAAAAAGGCCCGCAGGGGGCAGCTGAATCCGATGAGTATTCTTGGTCTTATCGGCAACAACCTCGACCAGATAAACCGGGCAGTGGAGAACAGTGCGCGATTCGCGGCCTTCATAACATCGCGAGAGGTCGGAAGAGACGTACAGAGGTCTGCGTATGATGCAAAGGAAATATCCGTCAATTTCAACAAGAAGGGAGCTGGCAGCAAATTCATGGATGCAACGGGACAGACTTTTGCAGGCAAAGCTGCCGGATTCACTTCCGGTCTCGGCAGGAGTTTCTATGTGTTCTGGAATGCTGCCATACAAGGCACGGCGAACTTCGGCAAGGCATTCCGCAAGCACCCTGTCAAGTCTATCACAGCCGCAACCTCACTTTTGCTGTTGGGTTATATAATGGCGTTACTGGCGGATGACGGAGATGATGAGGATAAGAATGGATATTATAACGTACCGAAGTACACGCGCCGTTCGAATCTGATGTTCCGCTTCGGCGAACAATGGCTAACAATTCCACTACCGGTTGAATACCGGGCAATTTATGGTCTTGGAGAACTCGCTTACAGTGTGACATCAGGAAGGGAAGAGTATTCAGACGCAGAACTGGCGAAAGAGACAGCATCCCAACTCTCGCAACTGCTTCCTCTTGACTTCATGGAGGGAGGAGGCGGACTGCATGCATTCGTTCCGAGTGCGTTTAAACCCATGGTGGAAACAGCTACAAATACATCATGGACAGGATTGCCCATCTACAAAAACACTCCGTTCAACAAGAATATGCCCGAATGGACAAAAGCATATCCACGCACCAACACTCAGCTCGTTGAACTATCCCGATGGGCTAACGAGGCAAGCGGAGGGAACAACTATGCCGCAGGATGGGCGAATTTCAACCCCGCGCAGCTGGAGTACCTTCTTAACGGTTACTTCGGCGGCTACTCAAATGTAATCAACAAGATGGTCAAGACCGGCGAGACGATGCTCGGAGAGCGGGAGTATGACCCGAGCAGCATCCTTCTGGTGAACAGGCTTGTCAAGATGGGAGACGAACGAACCGCCGAGAAAAAAATAAACTCGGACTTCTTCAAATATCTTGAGGAATACAGACGCACTCACACCCTTTTGCGTAAATACGAGGACGAGGCAGAGCGAGGCTCAGACAGGTACAGTATTTTTCTTGATGCTCTGAAACATTCGAGAGACGGAGCAAGGCATGATGTGATGGATGAGTATATAACCGATTACAACTGGTTGAACAGAGCGACAAAAGACTCTGAAATCGCCGATGAAGAACGGGCGACATACGAGGAAGAAATGCGCAGGCTCAAACGGGAGGTTGTATCACTTATGAAAGTCGCTCATGATTCTGTGCAGGTCAACAAAATGAAGGAACGATTCGCAGAGGAATACATACAGCAATAGTTAAATGATTGTGGACGATGCAGAGTGTTATCTTTGCACCGTCCACTATATACCAATCACAATGGCAAAGAAGAAATTACATAAAGCAGGCCGCGTAATGCCCAAGAGTGAACTGGACAGCGTGGCACGCGCCAAGAGTACGGGGCGCAACCGAGCCTTTGATGTTCTATGGGAAGCGCAACAATATTGGCAGGCAATGGAGACATTCCGTCAAGACCGAGAGCGCAACAAGAACTATACATACGGCAGACAGTGGGATGACTATATCTGCGTTGACGGTAAGATGGTCAAGGAAGAGGACTACATCAAGTCGCAGGGTAATGTCGCGTTAAAAAACAACCTTATCCGCCGAATGGTGCAGGCGGTACTCGGCGTGTACCGCAGTCAAGCCAAAGAGCCGACCTGCACGGCGCGAGACCGCGATGAGCAGAAATACGGAGAAACAATGTCGACCGTCCTGCAATGCAATATGCAGCTCAACCGCATGACTGAGATAAATGCCCGGTGCATGGAAGAGTTTCTTATCTCCGGTTTTGTGGTACAGCGAAAATGGTATGGCTGGCGCAATGACAAACTGGATTGTTGGACGGACTACGTTCAGCCAAACAATTTCTTTATTGATAATAATATGCGAGACTTCCGAGGGTGGGATGTGTCCTGTCTCGGTGAAGTTCACGATATATCGTTTGAGGAGTTGTGCGGACGCTTCGCCCATAACGAGGCCGACTATTCAAGACTTTCCGAGATATACGCCCATGCACGAGATAAGGCTGTGGTAGGTGCTACCTATGACTATTTCGGTTATCCGTTGCAGGGATATTTCGACTTCCTTGTACCTCGTGACCTCACACGCTGTCGCGTGATAGAGGTATGGCGCAAAGAGAGCAAGCCACGTTACCGTTGCCACGATGTCAACAATGGCGATGTGTTTAAGATTGACATCGCGGATTATGAGGAATTTGTCGGCAGTGTCAACAGGGAACGCCTGCGAGAAGGTGCGGAACTGGGCATGGAGCCGGGCGAAATTCCGTTAATTCAATGTGAGTGGTTTATTGATTCATACTGGTATTATTACTATCTGACACCTTTTGGCGACATACTTGACGAGGGAGAAACACCTTACGAACACAAGAGCCATCCTTATGTGTTCAAGGCATATCCATTTATTGACGGCGAGATACATTCATTTGTAAGCAATGTGATCGACCAACAGCGATATACCAATCGCCTCATCATGATGTACGACTGGATTATGCGTGCAAGCGCAAAGGGTGTGCTACTCTTCCCGGAAGAATGTCTGCCAAAAGGAATGTCAATTGAAGATATAGCAGACGAGTGGGCGCGCTTCAACGGCGTGATAATGATAAAGCAACCAAAGACAGGCACGGCATTACCGCAGCAGGTTGCCAACAACTGCACGCAGATAGGCATTACCGAGTTGCTGAATATGCAGCTTAAGTTCTTTGAGGACATATCGGGCGTGAACGGCGCATTGCAGGGCAAACCCGGCTATTCGGGTATGTCGGCCAGTCTCTACAATCAGCAGGCGCAGAACGCAACGACCTCGTTGCTTGACCTGCTTGATACATTCTCTTCTTTTATCAAAGACGGTGCGACAAAGGATGTCAAAAACATACAGCAGTTTTATGATACACCGCGAGTATTTAACATCGCAGGCAAGAACTCGGCAATCGTTGAGTACGACCCACGCAAAATCCGTGACGTTGAGTTTGACCTGTCAATCGTTGAAAGCACGTCAACCCCGGCGTATCGCGCGATTGCGAACGATATTCTGATGAAACTGTTTGAGGAGCAGGCAATCTCAGTGGAGCAATTGCTTGAACACGGCGACTTCCCATTTGCCGATAAACTCCTGCAAAGTATCAAGAGCCAGCGTGAACAACTGGAGAAAGGCCAGATGCCGGACGGTCTATCGCCCGAACTTGCACAACAGGTCCAGCAGGGAGCAAATATGCAGGCAGCCCAAAAGGCACATCAGATGTTGATGGCAGCATAACTATACAATCAGAAAACGGCCTCGGAAACGGGGCCTTTTCTTTTTCTCGCCTGTTCCAGCTTTTTGGGGATAATCCGTGGAATCTCCATCTCATAGAAGCAGATGTGCATACCGATAGCGCGTGTCATCAGCAAGTCATCGTGCTTGCCAACAATCGCACCATACGCCCCATTGGGCTTGCGTTCATATGTAAGATACTCAGCGAGACAACGCTTATCGCGCTCTGTGTACAGATGTTCTCGTATGACCTTGACAAGCGTTGATATAATCATCGGCTTTGTGGCGATGTTGGTGTGGAAGCCGTATTTACGCGGAATTCCCTGCCTTATCTCGTCCTCAGACTGACGGCGTGCGTAGAGGTTTGGATATATGGTTGAAATCTGATTGAGGATATATTGCGACTGGTCGCCACCCTCTACTTGCCTTTCGCGGTCATGTGTCTCAAGAGTGTTGCTCTCTATAACCAGCAAGGAGTTGTTATAATAAGCCGCCACCTGTGCAGCTTTCCACGCGAGGCGGTCAATATCGCAATGCCCATACCATTGAGCGACCACAGCCGGGCGACCACCCTCAATCATATTCAAGCGGTCAATAACAAGGATAACCGACCAGTCGGCTTTAGACGAGCGACCGCCCACGTCAACGACAGTCAGATAGCGGTCAGTAATCTCAACATCATCATCTTCTTCGGGTTTCGCCCATATCCACAACTGCCCTTGCCTGTCCTCATGGAAACGCAGATTTTCAAGAGCCGATTCTCCCTCGTCTCCATCGGCATACACATCACCGATAAAACGAGGCGGACGGCACGCCTTGTCAAATTCTTCAACGTGGTATTTGTCAAACACCATTGTGCCGGAATGAACAAACGCCTCAACATCATCAGAGGGAAACTCGGAAGCCATAACGCCGTGGTCGTTCTTACCGCTACGCTCCTTGATGTACCAGTTGATTGCTTCCAGTGATGCACCTTTCTCCCACAGCCACCAAAGATACTTACCGCATTCCTCGCGTGTGGATAGTACATTGTCGTTCTCCCGATTTTCGTAGAGCCACCGGGCAAAGTCACGCAGAGCCTCGCCGCTGTCAAAAGGCAGAGAATACTGCTCAATCTGAAACCATGAAATAAACAACGCTTCAAACTGCGAGGGTATATCGGGGTCAGCGGCCGCAGAATATTCAGTGTGGAAGAAATTACCGGTTCCGTTTGCCGTTGATTCCATTACAATCATGGTAAGCGGACGCAGGAGAATACCCGAACATGCAGAACGCACAATATCTTCGGGCGACTTGCCGTCAGTCTTTTTCCATATACCGACTTCGGAGAGGTGTACAAGAGAGTACGCACCGCCACGACAACCATCAGGACGCTCTGCTGTACCAATTTTAATCTTGCAGTTGCGCTGAGGCACGCGCGATGTGGAGCCGGATTTACCGACCCCGACCATTTTAGGCTCATTCTCATTGTAGGTTTCTCCCATGTCATAGAGCAATTCAATAGGATATTCCTTAATCATCGTGTCGAACATATCCTTGATTTCATCGGAAGCCGTGCCTTGATGGGCGATGATAAGTGAATTGAGACCACGTTTGTGAAAGAACTGCAACCAAGCCATATACAACTGGGTCGTAGTGGAGCCGCCCCACTGACGTGCTTTCAGCAGGATAAGACGTATCGGCAGACCCGCCTTTCGCTTCTCTTCAAAGCGTGATACCAGTATGCGTTGAGGATAGCGCAGGCGAAAAAGCACGTCCGCGCCTGCGTCCTTGTTGTGTATCCACACAAGTGTAGCTGCCCAAAACGGAAAGTCATGACGATAGCGTAAGCGGATAAATTTTTCTGCAACCTTGTCATGGTCGATGTCGTTAGGCTCAACGTGCATGACATCGGAAAGGAATTTATCAATAGATCCGGCCTTGATAAGTTTGCCGACAAAAGGGATTGCCATCATCTCGGCAGGCAACCACTGAACAGGTATAGCGAAATCGGAGATATATACCTGCACCCTCTCTCCAATAGACCCTTCCCCAGTTATCGGGTTGAACGGCGCATACATCACCTCATTCCTGCGGTCGTTCTCCGTCAATATCTTTTCTATATCGGTCAAACTGCTTGTCATACCAACCATTCTTAATACGATATATAAATTCTCCAACAGTACGAGGTGTGAGATAAAATTTCGGTGCAGGCTGACGAACAATATCAGACACCAAAACAAAAAGTGATTTATCCGGGTGTAAGTCGCGTAGAGCAATATATCTGCGAAATATCTCTTCAAACATCTCACGTTTATTCGGGCGCATACGTGAGAATGGCTTTCCAACCAACATACGCGATACCTCAACGGCGGCACGTTCTTCGGAAACCCAAAAGCGTTTGGCCGGAGATTCAGCCACTTTTTCAAAAATTTCGGGCATGATAATGTAGTTAGCCAATGCAAGCTGCTCACGATACGCACGCATAAGGTCATCGTTGCGCTCTCGTGTAAAATCCATTATTGAGCCGAAATGTTTTGCCATCTATTCCATTGCGATATTGATTGAAAGGTACTTGCAAAGTTACCCAATTCACGTCACAAAACTTAAAAGTCGCCCACGAATTTATAACCTTACTTTTGCGCATAAGATTGACACAACCATAAGATTTTCAAAGTAATGGCTGATAATAACGAAGTTAAGAGCAGACGCGACCAACATCTTGACCGCCTGCGTAGTAAATACCCCGACAAGAAATTCGAGGACGATGAGGAAATCTATGGACAGATTTCCGATGATTACGATACTTACGAGGCAGAACTGGAGGGATTAAGAGGCAGGGAGAAATCGCTGTCAGATATGTTTGCGGCCGACCCTCGCAGTGCGCAGTTCCTAACCGATATGCACAACGGCAACGACCCCGTCCTCGGTCTTGTCCGCAACTTCGGCGTAGAAATCAAGGACGTTCTTGACGACCCCGAAATGCAGGATAGGATAGCCGAAGCAAACAAGGAGTATGTTGAGCGCATAGCCAACTCTAAGAAACTTGATGAAGAGTATGAGAAGAACATGGACAATACGCTTGATACTCTCCGTCAGTTCCAGGCCGAGCGAGGCATGAGCGATGAGCAGATTGACCAAGTTGTAGATTTTCTGCTCGGCGTAGTCCGTGACGGTGTTATGGGCAAATTCAGTACCGAAACTCTCAACATGGCCTGCAAGGCACTCAACTATGACGCAGATGTGGCGGCCGCCGGGGAAGAGGGCGAAGTGGCAGGACGCAACGCCAAGATAACCGAGAAACTGCGAAAGAGCAATAAAGGCGATGGCACAGCACCCCTCGGAGGCAAGAACGGACAAGGGCATTCAAGTTCACCTCAAAAGAATCAATCAATATTCGACCTCGCAGCAGAGGCTCAGTAAAATGCATCAACGAGTACGAGTAGTGAAAACTAAGCCCGAAAAACCATCAAAAGGTAGTGTCGGACTTGAAAGCCAGTGCATGGGTATGGTGACAACTGTCAGTGCAGTATCCAATGCTACTGGCGGGCTAAAAGCAGGTAACATAATATCCACATCAAATAAATAATCATTTAATTTCAAAAGACATGGCAGAAGAAATCAGCACTCAGAATGCTGTGGTAACAGGCGGAACGCCTGCCACCACTTCCCCCGGTCACGCCGGCTTACCTACGCAGGTTGCAGGCGAGGCAACGACCGTCAGCGCGGCCGCGACCGCTACTGGCGGTGTCGGAGCAGGCAATTTTATAGAAGTTGACATTGACAAAGAACTTTTCAAGTTTGAAAGCGATGATACGCCTCTCATGCAGCTTATGCTCAATGCTAAGAAAGTTCCGGTCAATTCACCCGAAATTCAACATTTCGCAATTGACCAAGCGCGTCCGAACGTAGTTACCAACGCAACCGTTGGTGATGGAACAGGAAATGTTGCTGTTCTCCCTCTTGACAATGCAGACAAGAAGTTACTTCAGCCTTATGGCACAATTCTCGTCAAAGGAGTTGACGGTTATGCTTCGGACGGCAAAACCAAGACTCCGGGCAAAGACCTCATGCTTTTCATAACCGACCGCGACAAGGTTTCAGGTAATCCTATCGCTATCGCCGTCAACGGTCCCAAGAACGAAGCAACCGATGATTCTTGTCTTGTTCCCGAAATTCCGGCAGGTACAACGCTTGTTATTCTCGCTAATGCTATGTTCGAGACTCAGAAAGAAGTTCTTCCCGATTTCGTTGTGCCTTCTCCATCGCTTATTTATGCTCAGAAGCGTGGAATGAACAGCATCACATCGGACTACTTTGAGAGTGTTGCCAAACGTATTCCGTTCAGTAAGGCTCTCATCGCAGAGGCTCAGATTCGCAACTTCAAAACAAAGGGTAACCGCACCCTATGGGCCAGTCGCGCAAGCAAGTTCACGGTTGATACCGAGCTTGGCCAGCAGACAGTCTATACAACCGAGGGGGTCCGCTGGCAGATTAAACGTCACCTTGACCACAAAGGCAAGTGGACGTTTGAGGAGTTCATCAGCGTTGCCAAGATGATTTTTACCGGAGAAGATGTGCCAAAGTCTGTGGTGATGCTCTGTGGTAAAAACTTCCTTGAGAGCGTTCAGTGCATCGACTTTTCAAAACACCCCGAAGTACAGATTTCGGTAAAGACTAACAAACTCGGTTGGCAGGTAACAGCCATTCATACCGTATTCGGCGAGTTCGAGTTCAAACGCGAGCCGACTCTTGACTACCTCGGCTGGAGTAATAGCGCAGCTGTCATCGCTTATGATCGCCTTGTTCATTACGTTTACTCTTCTGAGCACAAAGACAGTGAACGAGTGGACGGACATGAGGCAAGCCGTGAGCATACAATCGTATGGGATGCTCTTGCTCTCAAAGGCTCTTGCCATATCTGGATTGACGGCGAGGGCGAGTGCTCGGCAGAAGGCGCAACGACTTACGCCCTTTGGGGCAGTGAGGAGGCTCCTGAAAGCCCGATTGAGGGTAAGGTCTATGTACTCGTCAGCGATTGTCCCGGAATTAATGCCAAGGCTGTCAGTGGCACAATGTGGCAATATGACAGCACTTCAAAGTCGTGGAAAGAGTACACGGGTGAAATTTTAGCTAACTAAAATACTACACAACCGAAATTCCTAAAACGGAGGGAAGCGGAGTGCAGCCCGCACATCCACTTCCCTCTTTCTAATAACTCTCAATTATGAATACGAAAAAGACTAAAACAACCTACGGCGTTTACAATCTCATAGAGTGGCACGCACGTCTGCGTATGGGTAAAGCCACTGTTAAAGTTGCATTCACAGGAGGCAGCATAACAACACAAGGTGTAACACCTGCCACATTCACTACTGAGAACCCCGTTATTCAGTTTGCTATTGAGAATAGTCCTGAATTTCATAACGGCAAAATAAAAGTCGTTAGACGTGTAAAACTTAATGGTGTTGTAGAAATCGAGTGCAACGTTCCAAAAGTTGCGCTTCCCATTCCGGCCCCTGCTCCAATCTCTACCGAGAGCGTGGACGCTCCAGTTAAAGAGGACGAGAACGCCACCGAGGCGCAGGCCGACAATGAAGCCGAGACTGAGGACAACGCCGAGGCTGTTCC
>ERZ778517.1385-NODE-1385-length-18216-cov-9.029569_pt1 | contig 18216 bp, 17 predicted proteins | sample MGYA00510341_ERZ778517 | MGnify/ENA primary metagenome ERZ778517 (study PRJEB29527, sample SAMN07138964) | mouse gut metagenome | material: feces | host: mouse | place: China:Nanjing | collected 2016-01-25 ... | reverse complement strand
TGGGTAAAAAGTTGTAATTTTGTAATACGCGAAATGATACAAGTCACCATGTCTGATCAGAATATTATCATAAAGGGTGCCCGCGTCAATAATCTCAAGAATATTGATGTAGAGATACCGAGAAACAAATTTGTAGTAATCACCGGACTGTCGGGCTCGGGCAAGTCATCGCTTGCTTTCGATACGCTGTATGCCGAGGGGCAGAGACGATATGTCGAGAGCCTGTCGGCATACGCCCGCCAGTTTTTAGGGCGCATGTCGAAGCCTGAGGTAGATTTCATCAAGGGGCTCCCTCCTGCGATTGCCGTAGAGCAGAAGGTCAACACGCATAATCCGCGCAGCACGGTGGGAACCTCGACCGAGATATATGACTACATGCGTCTGCTCTTTGCCAGAGTCGGACGCACATATTCTCCTGTCTCGGGAGTTGAGGTGAAAAAGCATACCGAAGAAGATGTCATTGCCGCGGCGAAGAGTTATCCCGTGGGGACGCGTATAGCAGTCACGGCGCCGCTGGTGATGCGTGACGGCGAAGAGGTGACCCGCAGGCTGTCGACTCTGAGAGGCGAAGGGTTTTCACGCCTTTTTCATGACGGGGAATTTGTCATGATTGAGGATGTCGAGGCTCAGCTTGCGTCAGAGGCAGGAAAGAAAAAGAAAACAGATCTCTCGCGTTATCAGCTGCTGATTGACCGTCTGGCAGTGGCTGATGACGGCGATGAACTGTCGCGGCTTGCCGATTCGGTAGAGACGGCGTTTTTCGAGGGTGACAACCGTTGTTCTCTTTTCGTATGGAGCAGCGACGGTGTGCACCGTCATGATTTCTCACATCGTTTCGAGGCTGACGGCATAGTTTTCATTGAGCCCACTGAACAGATGTTCAACTTCAACAACCCGATAGGAGCCTGTCCGGTGTGCGAAGGTTTCGGCAAGACGGTAGGCATAGATGAAAATCTTGTGATACCCAACAAGGCTTTGTCGGTATATCAGGATGCAGTGTCATGCTGGAAAGGGGAGAAGATGGGTGAATACAAGCGTAGGTTTATCCACATCGCAGCTCCACTTGGTTTTCCGATACACAAACCTTACGCCGATCTTACTGAAGAGCAGAAAAACCTGCTGTGGCACGGAAATTCGTCGTTTGAAGGTATTGACGGCTTCTTCCGTATGGTTGAGGAAAACCTCTACAAAATACAATACCGTGTGATGCTGGCAAGGTATCGAGGCAAGACGCTGTGCCCGCAATGCCACGGCATGCGGTTGCGCAAGGAGGTTGAGAATATAAAGGTCGGTGGAAAAACGATTGTGGGACTCAACCGGATGCCGATACGCGATCTGCGCAAATGGTTTGACGAACTGGAACTTACCGGCAATGACGGGAAAATAGCCTCACGGTTGCTCGCGGAGATCCGGAGCCGTATAGGATTTCTATCAGATGTCGGTCTTGATTATCTGACGCTTGACCGCGCATCGTCGACACTGTCGGGAGGAGAGAGCCAGCGCATCAATCTGGCAACATCGCTCGGGAGCAGTCTCGTCGGCTCGCTTTATATCCTCGACGAGCCGTCAATAGGGCTTCATTCACGCGACACGCAGAGGCTTATATCTGTTTTGCGCCAGCTGCAGGCGATAGGCAACACTGTGGTCGTAGTTGAGCATGACGAGGAGATAATGCAGGCTGCCGACTACCTGATTGATGTCGGGCCGGAGGCCGGCCGTCATGGCGGAGAGATAATGTATCAGGGCAGTCTGACCGATATTGCTTCGGCGAAGAACAGCTACACAGCCCGATATCTTACAGGAGATATTGCCGTTCCGGTGCCGAAAGTGCGGAGAAAATCAAATTCCTATATAGAAATAGAGGGCGCCCGGCAGAATAATCTTAAGGATATCAATGTGCGCTTCCCCTTGGGAATAATGACAGTAGTGACCGGAGTGTCAGGCTCGGGCAAGTCGACGCTTGTGCGCGACATTCTTTACAGAGCGATGCTGAGACATCTTGAACAGCCTACAGATGCTCCGGGCGCTTTCCGTCGGCTCGGCGGTGACCTCAACAGGGTGCAGGCCGTGGAATTTGTCAATCAGAACCCCATAGGAAAATCGACCCGTTCAAATCCCGCCACCTATCTGAAGGCTTACGACGAGATACGTCAGCTTTTTGCCTCGCAGCAGGGAGCAAAACAGATGGGATTTCCGGCCAGCTATTTTTCATTCAATGCCGAAGGGGGCAGGTGTGAGGAATGCAAGGGTGAGGGCGTGATAAACATTGAGATGCAGTTTATGGCAGATATCGCGATAACATGTGAGGAGTGCCATGGCAAGCGGTTTAAGCGTGATGTGCTTGAGATAGAATACCGGGGCAAGAATATATATGATGTGCTCGACATGACCGTCAATCAGGCTATTGAATTTTTCGCAGAGGGCAATGGCTTGACAGAACGCAAGATTGTCAAACGATTGCAGCCGTTGCAGGATGTCGGACTGGGATACATAAAATTGGGACAGTCATCATCGACATTGTCAGGCGGAGAAAATCAGCGTGTGAAACTGGCTTATTTCCTGTCGACCGAGGGGCAGAAGCCTACCATGTTTATATTCGACGAGCCGACAACCGGATTGCATTTTCATGATATCAACAAACTGATGGATTCGTTCAACAGGCTGATAGCGCAGGGGCATACTGTAATCATTATCGAGCATAATATCGATGTGATTAAATGTGCCGACCATGTGATAGACATAGGGCCTGAGGGAGGAGACCGCGGAGGCATGATAGTGGCCGAGGGCACCCCCGAACAGATAGCGGTCACCCCTGGAAGTTATACCGGTCAGTTTCTGAAAGAGAAACTCCGCTGATAATGAGTTCGATAAAACGACAATAATACCTGGTGAATAAAGCCGGGTATTTATTTTGATGCCTTGCGGTAAAGGATTATGGCGATGATTGTGTAGATGATGTTGGGTATCCACATAGCTACGCGGGCTGATGTCATGCCTGAGACGGCGAATGATGATGTCACGGTCATGAACAGCAGGTAGCTGAACGCAAGAACGAGACCCAGCCCGAGATTTACGCCCATGCCGCCCCTGACTTTGCGGGAGGAGAGTGAGAGACCTATTATAGTCAGAATAAAGGCCGCCGCCGTCATGGCATAGCGGCGCTCAAGTTCAATCTCAAACGATTTGATGTTGGCTACTCCGCGCTCTTTCTGCCTGTCGATGTATTGGCGCAATTCGGGAGTGGTGAGCATTTCGTGGTCATTTTTGGCTATAAGGAAGTCGCGCGGCTGTATCTGGATGATAGTGTCGAGAGAGTTGCCTTTGCGTATGATTTCGCGGTTACCGGCAAAATCGCGGATGATATAGTCACGCACCTGCCAGTTGTAGGCTGTATCATATTTTATAGTCTGGGCTGTCAGGCGCGACACGAGTTTCTTGTTCTCGAAACGCTCGAGAGAGAATTTGTAGCCGGTCTTGGATGTGTTGTCATAGCGCTGAATGAATGCTATTTCACCGGGGGAGGCTTGCAGCATTATGTTGGTGCCGAAGTCGACACGCTTGTTTTTTACATACGTGTTTGTGTATTCGATGCGTTTGACATTGGCCGGTGGAATTATATATGCGGCAAGGACAAATGTTAGAATTGCAATGACCGCCGCTGAGAAAAGATACGGACGGGTGAGCCGGCGGAAACTCATGCCTGTTGACAGCATGGCTATTATTTCAGAGTTGCCGGCAAGTTTCGATGTGAAGAATATTACGGCTATGAATGTGAAGAGAGGAGAGAACTGGTTGGCGAAATAGGGCAAGAAGTTGACAAAGTAATCGCATATCGTCGACTTGAACGGAGCTTTCAGAAATGCGTCAAGTTTTTCGTTGACGTCAAACATCACCGTAATGGCCAAAATCAGGATGATGGCGAAAACGTAGGTCCCGAGAAACTTACGTATGATATATCTGTCTAATATCTTGAATGGTCCGCGCATTGGCCGGTTTTTTTAATTAAATAGGAGATGATGTCGGATAATTACTTCCTTGATATAAATATATATGTGCGGCATGCAGAGCAATACGCGCTGCATGCCGCAGACTGTGACTGTGTCAGTCTTTGTTTATAGAGGCATTGATTGACGGTTCTTCTTTTATGCCGTCGCGTATGAGAAGAGCGTCGACCGATGGGTCTTGTCCGCGGAACTGACGGTAGAGTTTCGCCGGATTTTCCGTGCCGCCGCGGGTGAGGATATTGTCGCGGAATTCATCGGCAGTCTTTTTGTCAAAAATGCCGTTTTCTTTAAATTTGGCAAAAGCATCTGCGTCAAGCACCTCGGCCCATTTGTATCCGTAGTAACCGGCCGCATAGCCTCCGGCGAATATGTGAGAGAAAGTGGGGGAGAATATCATGTCATCGACCGGCTCGAACACTTTGACCTGTTCGGTTGCGTTACGTTCGAGAGCCACTGCGTCGTCAATGGGTTGTTTGGCGTCATGCCAGGCCATGTCGGTATAGCCGAAACCAAGCTGTCGGATACATGCATAAGCGGCGCCGAACTGCGATGAGCGCACAATCTTGTCGACAAGTTCCTGGGGTATTGTGTCGCCGGTGATGTAGTGGCGTGCGAAGCCGTCAAGAAATTCCTTTTCGGTAAGATAGTTTTCATTGAATTGCGAAGGCAGTTCAACGAAGTCATGATAGACGTTGGTGCCGGAAAGTGAGGAGTAGCGGGTATCGGCAAGCAGTCCGTGAAGGGCGTGCCCGAACTCGTGAAGGAATGTCTCGACCTCGTATGGAGTTAGAAGCGACGGCTTTTCGGCTGTCGGTTTTGTGAAATTCATCACGATGGATACGAGGGGACGGACATTGATGCCGTTCTCATCAATATATTGTTCGCGGAATGAAGTCATCCATGCGCCGGGACGCTTTGACGCGCGGGGGAAGAAGTCGGTGTAAAGTATTCCGACAAGAGATCCGTCGGGATTGCGCACCTCAAATGCTTTTACATCGGGGTGATATACCTGAATGCTGTCGTTGGGAGTGAATGTGAGGCCATACAGCTTGGTCGCCAGTCCGAACACACCGTCGATTACATTGTCGAGCGGGAAGTAGGGACGAAGCTCCTCTTCATCGTAAGAGTATTTAGCATTTTTCAGTTTGTTGGCGTAATAGCTGTAGTCCCAAGGCTTGATTTCTACCGGCCGGCCTTCGGTGTCGGAGGCGAACTGAGTCAGTTCGGCCATTTCCTTTTTCATTGCAGGCATGTAGGCGTCGCGTAGCCTGTCGAGGAGGTCATATACGTTGGCCGGAGTCTCTGCCATGGTGCGTTTGAGATGATGCCCGGCAAATGTCTCGCTGCCGAGCAGATTTGCAATCTGACGGCGCAACTCGGCGATACGTTTCATATTCTCCATATTGGAGTATTCGCCTTTGGTGTTACGAGAATTGTAAAGACGATAGAAGCGTTCGCGCAGGTCAGGACGGTCGGAATACTTCAGCACCGCCACGTAGGTAGGCTGCTGCAGGGTGAAAAGATATTCACCATCGCGGCCTTTTTCAGAAGCGTCGGCAGCTGCCTGGGCTACGATATCTGCGGGAAGTCCGGCGAGGTCTTCCTCGTTCAGCCATATTTCGTATGTGTTGAGCTCCTTGAGTACGTTTTGTCCGAATTTTGTGGTCAGCTCGGAAAGTTCAGCCGAAAGTGCGCGGTAGGTCTCGCGGTCATCGCCCTGAAGGTTTGCTCCGTTGAGAGCGAAAGAATCGTAGGTGGTCTGCAACAGCATTTTGTCTTCGTCGCTCAGATTGAATTTGTCACGGTTGTCGTAGACTTGCTTGATGCGTTGCCAGAGACGCTCGTTGAGAGCTATGCTGGTGGAGTAGTCGCTGAGTTTGGGCGATACGCGGAGCGATATCTCCATCATCTCGTCGTCTGAATTGGCGCTCAAAAGGTTGAAGAAAACCGAAAGGGCGCGCTCGAGATCCTTTCCGTTGCGTTCGAGAGCTACTATTGTGTTTTCGAAATCAGGCACTGAGCGCTGGTTGCAGATGGCTTCTACGCCCTGCAAGGCTTTTGCAATGCCTGCATCGATTGCTTCTTCATATTGTGAATTGTTGATGCTGTCGAATGGGACAGTGCCGAAAGGTGTATTGAAATCCTGAAGTAAAGTATTGTCAGCCATTGCTGTCGCGGATATTAATAAAGAAAGTGATAATAACAGTTTTTTCATTCTAATGGTGTTTCAAAAATCAGGTGCAAAAATACTCAATTATTTCATAAACACCAAATAGACTGCGCCTATAAGCAACAGGAATGCCAGGTAGTGGTTCCAGCGTATTTCAAACCCCTGGAATGCGAATGAGCAGAATATCACAAACACAACGAGTGTGATTACCTCCTGCATGACCTTAAGTTGCATGAGCGAATATGGGCCGCCATTGCCTTCGAAGCCTATGCGGTTGGCCGGAACTTGACACATGTATTCGAGTAGGGCTATGCCCCAGGAGAAGAGGATGACCAGTATCAGCGGCCAGTTGGTCGAGATGCCTGCCTGTCCGAGTTTGAGGTGCCCGTACCAGGCGAATGTCATGAATACATTGGATATGACAAGGAGTATTATTGTCAGAATGGCGGGAGAGATTGCAGTGGATATTATCGATGAAATCATTGCTGTTGTTATTTTTTATTATTGCGGAACTGACGGTAATTGTCCATGCTCTTGCGCTTGTTTTCTTCTGAAATGCGTTTCAACTGAGGCATTCTGATATATCTGTCTCCGTTTTTGCGGTAAAACACGCGTTTTTTCAGTGCATTGGCTTCGCGTGAGGCCTTGCAGCCTCCGATGGCGTCGGGAAGAAGATTGTCAGGGATGGAGTCGATAGTGACAGGTTCGGTCACACCGCATGGGGGATATCCCATCAGAGTCCACATCACCATTGACGATGTGCTGTCAGGTGAGTTTACGCCTTCTATTGCGATACTTGCAGAGGTTGAATGTCGCGGGATAAAGTCTTTGTCGACCACTGTTTCTACGGATGATTTGTCGCTGCAGTCAGGCGAGAAATAAAATGAGCGTGAAAGATTGTCGGTGAGTATTTCCGGCGAGATGTCGGCTTTGTCTATATATGGTGCAAGAAGAGCGCAGGCGTTGTCGTAGCGCACCTGGCCGAGTCCGCCTTCGCCTCCGCTCACGGAGTAGTTGGTGCGTATGACAATCGGATTGTCTTTGTCGAGGGGAAAGAATGTAAAGTCGAAATCGTCGGTTTCGAAATATCCGCCGTTGCCGTGAGCGTCTATGACTCCGAAATTAGCCTCGACTCCGAGAGGCTTCGGCATGGTCTGCAGGAGGGCGCGGAAGTCGTCGGTCGTTGCGCAGCGGGCAAGAGCTTCCGACATGATGAATCCTTCGCGGTCTTTCCAGTCGTCGGCGGGGTGGCGCAGGTTATAGGATGCGGTGTTCATGATTGCGAACCCGGCTTCGTTGTAGCCGATCCAAGCCTCACAGGCATCCGTGTCATCGCTGTTGTAGAGCGCGACGTAGGAATATGTGCTGTCGGTGGCCTGCTTTCGGGCCACGTAGTTGACAAGGTGTGACGTGTCGCGGTTTTTCCACAGTATCGGCCTGCCATCGTGTGTCAGGCGGCCGGATATAATGGCAGATGTGCATGCCACAGAGTAGGATATGGATAATGCCGCAAGCAAAAATGCTGTAATATATCTCATGATTAATTTATGATATGATGCCGGGCGACATTGCCGCCACAGTTGGCGCTGCAAAGATAATCGCAATTTTTTTTGTACTGATAAATTTTTGTGCTAAATTTGGTTTTAATATGGATAATAAGTAAGTCATAAAAATTATTACGTATATTATGGATTTAAAAACTTTATATAATCAGCGGTGCTTTTCCGGCGCTTTTTTTCTCATATTCAGTCGTGTAGATTGCTGCGCTCCTTCATCTTCGGGCAAAAATCGCTCGAAATATCACTCCCTTAATATAAAATAATTTTTACGACTTACTTATGAAAAAAGAAGATTATATATATAGTCTGGATATTGATGTCAGGGATTACGAACTTGACTCGGAAGGTATCGTGAACAATGCCAATTACCTGCATTATCTCGAGTTGACACGCCATGAGTTCTGCAAGACTACAGGCATGTCGTTTGATGATATGCGCCGGCAGGGAATAATGCCGGTGCTGAACAGAGTTGAAATCGACTATATCACATCGCTTGTGTCAGGTGACAGGATGACAAGTTGTCTGAAGCTGTCGCGTAAAGGCCCGCGGTTTATATTCCGGCAGGATATCTATAATCAGCGCGGCGAGGCTGTGGTGAAGGCTGTCGTTTCCGTTGTTGCAATAGAAAACGGGCGCCTGAGCCGTGGCGAGCTTCTGGCAAAAGTGTTTGAGAAATATCTGTAATTTTAGATTATATATATGAGCATTACGCTGTCATACCGAAGTGCCGACAGGGAGAAGCGATTATGTCGGCTGGCGTTCTCGATGTTGCGCGGGGTAAATCCGGTGACAGGCTCCGTCATATTGCAGCGGGTGCACAGTGAGTGTGATTTCTTCAATGCGCCTGAGCGGCAGTTGCAGATAATCATGGAGACAAAGTCGCCATTGTTTGACAGGGAATACCGCGACAAACTGTTGTCGGCGGCTGAAAACGAGGCGATATACAATGATACGCACAGTATTCGGGAATATTATTTCACTGATGACGATTATCCGCATCTGCTCAGGCAATGCTGCGATGCTCCCATGATGCTTTACGGCATAGGCGAGTGCGATTTCAACAATCGGCATATCGTGAGCATTGTCGGCACCCGTCATGCCACCGCCTACGGCATCGGGTTTGTCAACCGGCTTGTCGAAGAGCTTGCAGACAAAGTCGGGAATGTGGTGGTAGTGAGCGGCCTGGCATACGGAATAGACATCGCGGCCCACAGAGCGGCCATGACTGCCGGACTGCCTACGATTGGAGTCGTGGCTCATGGCCTGAACACGATATATCCGTCGAGTCACCGCAATGATGCTGTCAAGATGGTAAAATCGGGAGGCATGCTACTGTCCGAATATACACACGACGCGGCAATACACAAAGGAAATTTCCTGGCACGCAACCGCATTGTAGCCGGAATTGCCGAATGTGTCATCGTGGTTGAGTCGGCATCGAAAGGGGGCGCTCTGACAACGGCACGTATCGCTTCGGAGTATTCACGCGATGTGTTCGCTCTGCCGGGACGCACGTCTGACCTCTACAGTCAGGGCTGCAATTCGCTGATTGCGCGTGATGTGGCACGGCTGGTGACGAATGCCGACGATGTGATAGATGCCATGGGCTGGGAGCGGCAGGCAGTCGACGGGACACAAAAAAGTCTCTTTCCCGAACTTAATGCTGATGAAAGCCTGATTGTGGAATATCTCAGGACACATGGCGATGCCCGCCTGAACAATATTTCCGTAGATACCGGAATAACGATGCCGCGCCTTATGCCATTGATGGTAAATCTCGAATTCAAGGGTGTGGTGGTGAATTTTCCCGGCGGCTCCTACCGGCTTTCGTGATGTGATATTATCCCCGAAAAAACTATATAACTGACATATTTGTTTATATAATAATTTTTTAAATCTATACCGATATGACCAAAAAGATCATTCCCCCTTCCGAACTTATAATCAATCCCGACGGGACAGTGTTTCATATCCATCTGCTGCCCGAGCAGTTGACCGACAGAATAATTCTCGTAGGAGACCCGGGTCGAGTTGAAATGGTGGCATCTTTTTTTGATACCCGCACATTTGAGGTGCAGTCGCGTGAGTTCCGCACAATCGGCGGTACGTATGCAGGCAAGCCGATAATGTGTATCAGCCACGGCATCGGACCCGACAATATCGATATCGTCATCAACGAGCTTGACGCGCTTGCGAATATCGATTTCGCCACACGTGAAGTCAAAGACAACCACCGTCAGCTTACGATGGTGAGAATCGGCACCTCCGGGGCTTTGCAGCCCGAACTTGTGCTCGGCACACCTGTCATTGCGGAGAAGTCGATAGGATTTGACGGTGTTCTCAATTATTATGCCGGCCGCAACGAAGTCGCCGACCTGGAGTTTGAAAAGGCATTTTGTGAGCATACCGACTGGAACCCGCTTTGGGCGAAACCGTATGTGGTAGACGCTGATCCGGAACTCGTGGAGCGTATCGGCAAAGATGATATGGTGAGAGGAAATACAATATCGGCGGTCGGATTTTATGGTCCGCAGGGACGCGAATTACGTCTTGCACTTGCCAATCCGACACTCAACCGCTCGATTGAAGAGTTCCGTTACAAAGACCGCAAAGTCACCAATTACGAGATGGAAAGCGCTCCGTTGCAGGGTCTCGGCAAGCTGATGGGGCACAAGGCCATGACCGTATGCTCTATCATCGCCAACCGTATGAACAACGACTCAAATCCCAACTACAAAAACGGTATCCACGATCTTATCGGCACCGTGCTTGACCGCATCTGAATCAGGTAACATATAATACATCACGACCCGCTTTGGAGCAACCGAAGCGGGTCGTGATATTATTTAGTGAGATATCTGTCAGAATTTGAATGCAGTGCCGACAAAAACCGTATGGGTGATATAGTTGTCATTGTCGGGAAGACCATGCATGTTGTCGGGATAGCCGGAGTAAAGCGCGAAGTCGGAGATGCCATATCCTATTGTCAGAATGAAGCGGTCGAGCTGCATGTTTATGCCGGCTTTCATGTCCCAGCAGCAGTAGCGGGCATTACGGCTTCCGCTTGCTCCGGGCGACAGTATCATGCCGGGTTCGGCAAAAATATAAAATCCGGCATCCTGGCTTTTCCAATTGACAAGGCGTGGTGTGCGTAGCACTAAAGCAGGATTGAATTTGAACCGGGCGGTGTAATTGTCGTCATACGTGGTATAAGCATAGTCCTCGTCATCCCAATATTCCAGCGGCTTGATTTCTCCCGCCATGCCAAGTCCGATTTTCACGCCTACATATTGCACCGGGAAATAAGCCGCATGCAACTGCCAGCTGTATCCGTCATTGTCGAGCCCGGCAATAATTCCGGATTCCCAGTGACGGTAGCCGTCATCAGTCATATTGCTTTGCGCTATGGCGTCGTCATATCCTGATATCGAAAGGATTAGCAGCGCCATAACGCGAAGCATAACGGTTATATCGCGGTACCGACGAGTCTGCATGAGGCGTTACATCTCGTTGATGTGGTTGACGAGCCATTGACCTATTTCCTTGGTGCCGTAAGCGGTGTGGCCTTCAACCTGTATTTCCGGCGTGCGGATATATGCGGCCAGGGCATCGTCGACGGCTTTGCGGATGAGGGCGCCTTCCTCCCTGAGATTGAAGTATTCGAACAGCATTGCGACGGAGAGCACCTGAGCCATAGGGTTGGCTATGTTCAGACCCTTGGCCTGAGGCCATGAGCCGTGGATCGGTTCGAACACGGGAGTGTGTTCGCCGGTCGATGCGGAGGGAAGGAGTCCCATCGAACCTGAGATGACACTGCCCTCGTCGGTGAGTATGTCGCCGAAGGTGTTTTCAGTCACCATTACATCGAAAAATGCAGGCTCGGTAATCATCTTCATGGCCGCGTTGTCTACGAACATATAGTCGGTCGTGACATCAGGATATTGCGGTTCCATCTCTTTTGCGATCTTGCGCCAGAGGCGGCTTGAGGCCAAAACGTTGGCTTTGTCAACCACGGTGAGGTGGTTGCGACGGCGGCGTGCATATTCGAATGCCATACGGAGTATGCGCTCTATTTCCTCGCGGGTGTAGGCGTTGGTGTCGAACGCGCGGTTGTCATCCTGATATTTTTCGCCGAAGTACATGCCGCCCGTAAGTTCGCGGATGCAGATGAAGTCGGCATCCTTTATTATTTCAGCCTTGAGGGGCGATTTGTGGATAAGAGCCGGGAAAATCTGCACGGGACGTATGTTGGCAAACAGTCCGAGCTTCTTGCGCATGGCGAGAAGGCCTTGCTCGGGGCGTACTTTCGCGGTAGGGTCGTTGTCATATTTGGGGTCGCCGATTGCAGAGAACAGCACTGCATCGGCGTCCATGCATGCACGGAATGTCGATTCGGGGAACGGGTCACCGAATTCATCGATGGCCGCTGCGCCTACAGGAGCGTATGTATAGGTCACTTTGTGTCCCATTTTCTCGCATACGGCTGTCATTACGTCAACACCTACTTTTGAGATTTCAGGCCCGATGCCGTCGCCGGGCAATACTGCTATTTTAAAATCCATATCGGGTAGTCAGTTATTTGTTTTCGTATTCCAAAATTTTATCACGGTTGCTGAGCAGGTAGTCGATGTCGTCGAGTCCGTTGAGCAGACAGTGCTTTTTGTAGGGATTGATATCGAAATGCTCGGAGACGCCAGTGGCAAGGTTGGTGATTGTCTGCGACGGCAGGTCGACAGATATCTGTGTGGCAGGATTGTTTTCTATCGTCTCAAACAGCGAGGTAAGAAACGGTTCGGTCACCACGACAGGGAGCACGAAGTTGTTGAGCTCGTTGTTTTTGTGAATGTCGGCAAAGAATGTCGACACGACCACACGAAATCCATAATCAGCTATAGCCCAGGCAGCGTGTTCGCGTGAAGAGCCGCAGCCGAAGTTTTTGCCGGCGACCAATATCTGTCCGCTGTAGCGCGGATTGTTTAACGGAAATGATGCGATAGGGTTGCCTTTGTCGTCAAACCTCCAGTCGCGGAAAAGATTTTCACCGAAACCTTCGCGGGAAGTCGCTTTAAGGAAGCGTGCCGGAATAATCTGGTCTGTATCGATATTTTCAATAGGCAGAGGCACGCATGTCGATGTGACGTTGTTGAATTTCTGTTTCATCAGAGGAGATTTAACGGGTTGGTAATAACGCCAGTCACGGCGGCTGCGGCTGCTGTGAGCGGACTTGCGAGCACTGTACGTGCACCGGGCCCCTGACGTCCCTCGAAGTTGCGGTTGGAAGTGGAAACGGCGAGACATCCGGCAGGCACTTTGTCATCATTCATGGCAAGGCATGCAGAGCATCCGGGCTGACGTATCTCAAATCCGGCGTCAGTGATTATCCGGTCGAGACCTTCTTCCTTTATCTGATTGAGCACTTCCCATGAGCCGGGCACGAGCCAAGCGGTGACTTCGGGGTGCTTTTTACGTCCTTTCACTATGGATGCGAACTGTCGGAAGTCATCGAGACGACCGTTGGTGCAGCTTCCGAGAAATACGTAGTCGACTTTTGTGCCTTCGATTGAATTGCCTGATGTGAAGCCCATGTAGGCGAGAGATTTCTCAAAAGAGACTTTTTCCTGCTCGTCGACGCCATCGGCACATGCCGGAACCGCTTCGTCGATTGCTATGCCCATGCCGGGGTTTGTGCCGTAAGTGACACGCGGCTTTATGTCGGCTGCGTCAAATCTCACTTCCTTGTCAAAGACGGCATCATCGCCTGAGGGGAGAGTGCGCCAATAAGCCACGGCTTTGTCCCACTCTTCGCCTTGCGGGGCGTATGGTCGACTTTTGCAGTATTCAAATGTCACTTCGTCGGGGGCAATAAGTCCGCCGCGTGCTCCCATCTCGATTGACATGTTGCACAGGGTCATGCGGCCTTCCATCGACAGCGCGCGTATGGCTTCTCCGGCATATTCAACAAAATATCCGGTGGCTCCGCCCGTAGTCATTTTCGCTATGATATAGAGTGCGATATCTTTTGCCGTTACACCTTTGCCAAGCTGACCGTCGACAGTTATGCGCATGGTCTTTGGCTTTGCCTGAAGTATGCACTGCGAGGCGAGCACCATTTCCACTTCAGAGGTGCCGATGCCGAAAGCTACGGCACCGAAAGCTCCATGTGTCGAGGTGTGGCTGTCGCCGCACACTATTGTGTAGCCAGGTAGCGTCAACCCGTTTTCCGGGCCGATGACATGAATGATGCCGTTTTTCGGATGGCCGAGAGGAAAGAGAGTGAGGCCGAACTCTTCAGCGTTGGCTGTCAGCTGCTCGACCTGATGGCGTGACACGGCATCTGCAATCGGTTTGTCCTGATCGTGAGTGGGCACGTTGTGGTCGGGAGAACAGAAAGTGCGCTCGGGGCGGAATACTTTCAAACCGCGGTTGCGCAGGCCGTCGAATGCCTGAGGACTTGTAACCTCGTGGCAATAGTGTCGGTCGATATAGAGCTGGGTCGGGCCGTTGTCGACTTTTGTCACGACGTGGCTGTCCCAGATTTTGTCAAATAAAGTATTCATTGTATGATGAATTATACATGACCGGATTGCGGTCGCAAGTGGTTAACGCACGAATTTGTTGATGGCATCGATAAATGCTTCGGCCGATGCGCTGACGATGTCGGTGTTGGCTGAGAAACCGTAGTAATGGTTGCCGTCGTATTCGACAGTCATGTGCACTTTGCCGACATCGTTGCTGCCTTTGTTGATTGCCTGAATAAGGAACTCCTTTACAAGCATCTGGCGGCTGATGATGCGTTTGATTGCAGAGATGGCTGCATCTACAGGGCCGTTGCCTGAGGCGCATGCCTCGAATTTCTCACCGGCGATGTCAAGGCCGATGCTTGCCACCGACTTGATGCCGACGCCTGAAGTAACCTGCAGGAAGTCGAGTTTGATACGGTGTCCTTTCTTGTGTTGTCCGGCAAGCATGAGCACGTCGTCATCATTGATTTCTTTCTTTTTGTCGGCAAGGCGTAGAAACGCTTCGTAAGCTTTGTCGAGAGCCTCTTTGTCAAGCTCGATGCCGAGCACGTGAAGTCTGTGTTTGAGTGCGGCACGGCCTGAGCGGGCTGTAAGCACGATGGAATTTTCGTCTACGCCCACCACTTTGGGGTCGATGATTTCGTAGCTTTCGCGGTTTTTAAGCACTCCGTCCTGATGTATGCCCGAAGAGTGTGCGAATGCATTGCGTCCGACAATCGCCTTGTTGGGCTGCACCGGCATGTTCATCAGCGAGGACACCATGCGCGAGGTGTTGTAGATTTTTGTGGTGTTGAGATTGGTGGTGATGCCGAGTTCCTTGTGTGAGTAGCAAATCATTGCGATTTCCTCGAGAGAGGTGTTGCCGGCGCGTTCACCGATGCCGTTGATGGTTACTTCGGCCTGACGCGCTCCGTTGATTACGCCTGATATTGTATTGGCGGTGGCCATGCCGAGGTCGTTGTGGCAATGTGTGGCAATGGTGACTTTGTCGATGCCGTCGACATGGTCGACGAGATATTTTATTTTTTCTCCGAACTCGGAGGGGAGACAGTAGCCGGTGGTGTCGGGAATATTTATGACAGTGGCTCCGGCCTTGATTACGGCCTCAACGACGCGGGCGAGATATTCATTGTCAGTGCGTCCGGCGTCTTCGGCATAGAACTGCACATCCTCGACAAAACGTTTTGCATAGGCCACGGCCTTTACCGCACGCTCGATTATCTCTTCACGGGTGGAGTTGAACTTATATTTTATATGAGGGTCTGATGTGCCGATACCGGTGTGTATGCGTTTGTGTTTGGCATATTTCAGAGCCTCTGCCGCGACTTCTATATCCTTTTCGACGGCTCTGGTCAGAGCGCATATCGTGGGCCACGTAACGGCTTTTGAGATTTCAACTACGGAGTTGAAGTCTCCGGGGCTTGAGACCGGAAATCCGGCTTCAATCACGTCGACGCCAAGCTCTTCAAGCGCTTTGGCGACTTCAATCTTTTCTACGGTGTTAAGCTGGCAGCCTGGCACTTGCTCGCCGTCACGGAGTGTGGTATCGAAAATGTAAAGACGATTGCTCATATATCAATATTTGAATTATCGTTTGGAAACCTAAATACAACAATTTGTAAATTTCTCACAAAGATACTATCAAATATTTACATTTTCAAACTTTTTTATGGAAAATTGCGCCAAAACGAAGTTGAAGTGCTGGCAAATATAAAAATGGTCAACTAATGAAGCATGACCTCATATAGAAATCAGGTTGTAAATGCCAGTTTCTTTAAAATCAGAATGATGCTCCGATGCGGATTGATGCGTAGTGGAGGTCTTTGAAGCGGGTGTTTACTCCGTCAAGATTGCCGTCGGACAGGGGCATGTATTCGTAGCCGAGAGAGAAGTTGCTGCTGAATGTGCGTGAATGAGCAAGGGTGAAGCCAAGAGCAATCCCTCCGATAAAATTGCGCTGATATACGTCGGTATATAGGTTGTTGAACCCTACGCCGCCTTTTATTTCAAGATATAGGAAACTTGGAGACTTGGTGAAACTTGTGCGGAGCATCGCGTAGACCGGATAGCTGCGCGACGAGTTGCTGACCATCATGCGGATGCCTGCTCCTATGCCTGCAAATCTCAGATAGTCACCTTTATATCCGAAAAATGCGTCAATGTCGATGGCGGTCATGTCTTGCCCTGTCATGTCAATGGAACTTCCCAAAGAGGCTCCCCATGTGAAATGTCTGACAAACGGGGTGTCGGGTATCTGCTTGGCCAAGTCGGCAGTCGTGTCGGCAGTGGATCCGGAAGTGCTTTGCGTCTCAGTTGTGGTGCTGATAACAACGGTTGTGACGTTGTCTCGTGCCGGCGATGCCAAATATCCTAACAGTAGCGATGATGTGATGAAGATTGTTCTGGCAAATCCTGTCATTGTCATTCTGATTTTCGCAGTTCGAGACATGCCCACCTGTCGCGGGAACTTACTCTGAGAAATTCGAGTTTGTATGTCTGTGCTTGCTCAAGGAGCATGTTGACATCGTCCTCGTAAAATCCGCTCAGTAATATTGAAGCTCCGGGCTTCATGGCTTCGGCATATTTGCCCATGTCGTTGAGTATGATGTTGCGGTTGATATTGGCGATGAAGATGTCGGCCTTTGGCAGTCCTTCAAGTGAATCGGCGTCGCCTAATATGACATTGATTTCAGGGTGATTGTTGAGCCGGACATTTTCTACGGCATTGGTCTGTGCGAATGGGTCAATCTCTATGGCGTTGACCGGTGAGGCGCCTTTCATCGCTGCAAGTATGGCAAGAATGCCTGTGCCTGTGCCCATGTCGATGACTGACCGGCCGTTAAGGTCGGTATGGAGCAGGCGATAGATTATCAGTGAGGTTGTGGCGTGATGCCCGGTGCCGAAAGCCATTTTCGGGTCAATCACTATATCGTATTCACATTTTGGTATGTCGGTATGGAAACTTGAGTGAATCACGCAGCGGTCATCGACTACTATCGGCTTGAAGTAATTGCGCTCCCATTCGGCATTCCAGTCCTTTCCTTCGATTTTCTTTGTCGAGACTTCAAATTTGTAGCCCGGCAGTGGAAATGTATCGATTGTCAGATCGAGTTTTCCCTTGTCGAAAAGTTCTTTTTTTATGTATGCAGTGGTGCCTTCCGCGTCAGGGACGAAACTTTCATAACCTATGTCGCACAGCAGTGAGGCAAGGATGTCGGTGGCGGTCTCATCACACGGACTGATGTTTATGCGGGTTTCGATGTAGTCGTTCATTATTGCAGTCGTTAGTATTAAACTATTATGACAAGCAGCTGTCCAAATAATTCTGAACAGTTACTTACGTATGCAAATTTAATGTTATTTTTTGTTTCTGCGGAATAAATTCGAGACTTTCTTGACGATTTTATAGGTTTTCAGTCCATATTCGGCGGCTCCCACGATATCGGTAGCGGAGGCAAAGAAATTTCGGGCCTTTTCGTCGGTGCGCGGGTCGGCGGAGAACATGTCTCTGATGCGCTCTTTTTCGATGTCAATGCGAATTGCCGTGGTGGCGCGGAGTATGCGCAGCTGCTCCATGTCATATCCTTTCCAGTTGCTATTCTTCTTCATTGTCGTTTTCATTTAAATTGTTAGGAGTGTCAGGTGCGTCAAGTATTATCTTTGACAGAAACCGTGCAATCGGATTGATGATAATGGTGCGTTTAAAAATAATCATCAGAATGATAAGCAGCAGATAAAAACCGCCTACTATCAGATAGGCCCATGTTGTAGCCATGTGCTGAGACAGGGCTTCGATGACTCCGTAAGAGACAAATGCCAGCGATATTATGACAAAGAGCAGGCAGACAAATGCGATTGCTATGGCGGCGAGTAACTGCGTGAGCACTTCGGCAAGCGATAGCTTGCCTGAGTGGATATATAGTTTGGCTATGCGTTGAAACGGAGCGAAGTATCCTTTGAAA
>ERZ778517.1376-NODE-1376-length-18287-cov-39.714019_pt1 | contig 18287 bp, 14 predicted proteins | sample MGYA00510341_ERZ778517 | MGnify/ENA primary metagenome ERZ778517 (study PRJEB29527, sample SAMN07138964) | mouse gut metagenome | material: feces | host: mouse | place: China:Nanjing | collected 2016-01-25 ... | reverse complement strand
AAACAAAATTTGCACTCAAATTTTACGCTCAACCCGGAATAGATGTTTAGGAAACTCCTAACTCAACTTTGATTATCAACCAGATACAGAGCTGAACGCGGATTTTGTAGAACTATTGTGGAATTTCCGCTAAAATTCCAAATCCCCGCGCCTCTTTCGGGGCTAACGGGGATTGTTCTGCAACACCGACTACAAGTAATCGGTTGTGCAAAGTTAGCACTTTTATTTGGAACGTGCAAACACATTATTTATTTTATAGTGGAACAATAAAAATAGCGGGCAACCTCACGGCCGCCCACTACTCTAATCTAACAGTTACTACAAGAAAAATCTTAGAGCCTATTTCAGCTCTATGTATTCGGTGTATGTGATTTTCGTGTGGGGATTGCTGCTTACAACCTCTTGGCGTATGGCTTTCGTACCCCACTTGATAAACCAGAATTTTTTAGGGACGCGGTGGATAATCTGCTTGATAGTGTCACAAGAAACAACATCAAGCTCAACATCACGCCCCCGGATTTCTCCAGCAACGTTAACCCATGGGTCTTGCCACCTTAGCACCTTGAGGCTATCAAGCAATCCATCACGATATACAATGCTGTCCCGGATTTCAGTAACAACCTTAACCTCGGTCTGGGTTGCAGTCGTGGCGGCGGCTTGGAGGCGTTTGACTTTCACACCCAACTCATCAGCCGTTTGGCAAACGTGTTGATAGTTGCGCTCCAACTCGGAATAGGATAACTCCAGCCTTTGAACGGAGGCGGCCGAATTGCCGGCCTCCGTTTCAAAGTAGGTTGCCTTATCCATAAGAGCGGTGTTGTTGGCGGTCAATCTCTCATTGTCCTCTGAAAGCGACTTGCATTTGCTCCATAAGGAGCATACAGTAATCACCAGCACCGCTACAATAAGAATGATAGGCTTTTTCATGCGCCAATGGATTTGAGGTAACTTACGATACCGTCAACGTGGAGTTTGACAATAGCCTCCTTGCCTTTGTCGGAAAGCAGGAAATCCACATCATCCTTGTTGTCTTGGAATAGGTTCTCAGTGAGTACGGCGGGGCATTTGGTCTTACGGAGAATGTAAAAGCCCTCCTCCCAATCCGGGTCACCATCGCTCATGTCCTTACGGATTTTGTGGCCGGCCAGCACTTTTTCAGCAGCGGCATAGAGGTGATTAGCCAGTATGTCGGCCTTAGTCTGCCCCTTGCTTGTAAATGCGCTCCAGCCTCTTGCAGTCATCCACGGCCCGTTGCCGGCGGCGTTCACATGGATAGAGATAAGAATAACATTGGCGGTGCCAATCTTACCGCATATCTCGTTCACGCGGCGGGCGCGTTCAGTGAGTGATACATCGTGCGTTTCCGGCACGATAAGTTGAACATCGTAGCCTTTGGCGCGTAGCTCTTTCTCTACACGCCCGGCAATCTCACGGGTGTACTTGTATTCAAGCAATCGCCCGTCAGGGCTGCGTTTGCCCTTAGTGTCGGCCCCGTGGCCGTTGTCAATAAGGATTTTCATTCGTGATTCATTTTATGGTAAAAGTCGATTTTTATTCTCTCATAAACGGCTTGCACGTTGGTGTAAGCGCGTCCGTTGTTAACCGTGTCGGAATACACCTCATGCTCCACAACCTCAGCTACCCAATCCACCCAGTCATGGTTAACATAGGTTGTGAGGATTTTGCCACGATAGCGGAAACTATCAAACCGGCTGTTCCTATCCTCATGGAGATTGTGCAGTAAGGTACGGATTTTGGTACGGGTTGCCTCCTTATCCGCTATGTGGTTTTCCTCTCTGACTTTCTTGATTATCCGGCAAACCTTTTCAATGGCTAAGTCAAAGTAAACCCCGGTGAAATTCTTAACCCTTAGTTGGGTTTCGGGTTTCAAGCCCTCGGATATGTCGTTGAGCATATCGTTTTGCTTGCGGGTTTCAACTATGAGGTCATCAACCATTTTGGTATTGCCCTTAATCATTCCGTCAATGATACCTTTGAACCAGCGGAAACACGCAACCCATAGGAGCGCGGAAAGCACCAGAAAGAACGCGGCCACGATAGCCATCATTCCTAAATCCGTAATGCCTTGCGCCACGGTCATTGTGTCCTGTACTGTGTTCATCGCGGCATACGTTTTTTGGAGCGTTTGTAAAAGCTGAAATTAGCCTCATCATCGGCCGTTATCTCAGTGTTCGGTGAAAACACATTGAAGCCATACATATTGCCATAGCTTACCACTTTGATTACAGCGCGGAAAGGATATTTACGATTGGGATTACCAAACACATTTTTCAATTTCTTGCTGTCTGTGAAAAATGCTGATTTGGCAGCTCCCTCGCCATAAGCGACAACCATACGGTCTCCGTTTTCAGTTGCGCGTGTGGTACACCCGGTAAACACAGTGACTTGGTTAACCACCGCGTCTATCGGGGTGTAGTCGCAATCGAAAAGGTCGGAGGATGCGGCGGATTCATCCTCTACAAAATCTTCGATATAGTCGTTCATAAGTCCATAGGGATATTGAGGGTTTTACAATCGCTATCCACCATTTCGCGGATAGCCAGACGGTCGCGCAAAAAGTCCTCATAGGGCTTTTTTGCGGTTTCGGGCATAAGCCCCAGCATTGCGCTCTGGTACTCGTTCACCAGCTTGCTCTCAGTGTTGGCAGGGTACTTTGCCGAAAGGAGGGTGCTGAAAATGTTGTCGGCGGTTGTGGGGTATTCCACCCGGAGGCTGTCGTAGCGGTACATCTTGCCGGTTGCAGTCTTGGGGTCATCGGTGATTGATACGCCGCCCATTTCATCAACCACCACATCTACCTCAGTGATGTTATGGTTATAGAGGACGGTACCCTGCCCGTTGTTGTACGGGTCAATCACATTGGGGCGTTCATTAGCCAACAGCCCGGTTGATAAGATTCTTGTTGTTGCCATTTTTTGAAATAATGATGTTAAAGACTTTTTCCTTATGTTGTTCACTACACCCGATAACCCACCCGTATTCAGACGGGAACAAGTGCTTTATGTCGGTTGCATCTCTGATAGGAGTGTCACAGGCTATGCGGTCGGCCTTTTTGTAGAACTTATTCAATATGCTCTTTCGGAGCAGCACCCCGAAATGGTCTTGCTTATATCCTACAAAATCAATACCTCTATCGTCAACCGGGAATATCTGCCAATTCGGTTTTATCTCCACTTTCAACTCCGTTGCCAGATATAACCCCATCATGTCAAGCAAGTAGTGCAGTCGGTCTTTATCCCCGTCAAGCACTACTATGTCATCCATGTAGCGGAAATAATACTTAACTCCCATAGCCTCTTTCATCCAGTGGTCGAAATAGGCTAAGTAGAGATTGGCAAAGTATTGACTTGTGTAGTTGCCTATTGGCAAACCTTTTTCTTTACCGTTACTATCAACAATCTTATCTAACAGTCTTAAAAGTTGCTCATCCGCGATTGTGTAGCGGAATATGCGTTTGAGGGCTGCGTGGTCTATGTTGTCGTAGAATTTACGTATGTCTATTTTCAGACAATAGCGGGTGCCGTGCTTATCGCGTTTCAACGCCTCGCCCACATCGCGCCTACATTTATGAGTGCCACGCCCTTTGATACAAGAGTAGGTGTTGGCAATAAATATATGGTTCCAGTGCGGCCCCAGAACATTCACTAAGCAATGGTGAATAATCCTATCGGGAAAGAATGGCGCAATCATTATATCACGCTCTTTCGGGTCGTAGATTTTCTTAATGCGATATTCGCCCGGCTCATACGTTTCATACCTCAACATCTCCCAAAGCGCATCAAGATTTTCAAGGATATTCTCATTGAAACGCTTAATGTCGGAATGGTCGGATTTGCCCTTTTGTGCGGTATATTGGGATAGCGTCAAATTCTCATTGGTGTATAGCAGCCAATAGATGTTTTTGAGCTTTTTACCCGGCGAGTGGAACATCTTGCCCGTATCGCCTATGTAAAGCCCGCAATCCTCAAAGTCGGAGTAATCCGCGAGATATGTTTTTGCGTTCAAGCCCATAGTGCCGTTAGTCTAATGTAGAGCTTTCGATTTCCTACTAACACTACGTTAATCACTATTTTTCTACCAAGAGGTAAGGTGTCGGCGGTCAACAGTCTGAAATATCTTTGTAAAGTTGAAACCACGGTAAAAGCGGAAGCCACTGTTCGCATTCGAGTTCGAGGAACGATTATTCGCATTCAGATAACCGAAGCCCGCAGCCGCTCCATTATTCGCATTAGCAGACAGGAGGGCACCCCTGACCGCCGACACCCGTATTTTGTTATTCGTTTATTTTCATTGTCTTACGTTTTGGTTTTGGTAAATTCTCGTTGCTCCGTGAGCCGTGTTTTGCAGTCCCGTTAAAAACGGCACAAGCGGAAGCCACCGTCCGCAGTCGAGCGCGAGGAACGATAAGGCGCACACAGACAACCGAAGCCCGCAGCCGCTCCATAAGACGCATCAGCAGACAGGAGGGCACCGTACCAGCCATTAGCTGTTGCCTTTGCCACGCGCCAGAAATAATCACAAAGTCCTTGATTTGCTCCACCACCTACGCTTGTAGGGAATGTAAAGCCATCGTAGGAAAAGCCGAAATTCCATTGATAGCCCTCAGCGGTGGGTAACTCAATGATACGCTCATACCCGGCAGGAATGGCGGTTGACGTGTCGGCAGGAGAGGCAAACTTTGTGGGGTCGGTGCAACCATAGGCTGTGCAATGTCCGGGGTCATCGGCTGTTTCGGGTGAGCAATGGATAAGAATGTCATCGGCAAGCAGCCAAAGATATTCAAAGGGTGTTTCAAGCCCACGATATGATGCAACTTGCACCACCTTATCGCCACCGGTCCAGCCCTTGATTGTATAGGCTACTCGGCCAGTGTTGTTGCCGAGGATTGCAGTAACACCGCAGGGGATGAAAGGCAGATAGCCTCCCCATGTGTTCCATTGAGTACCATTAACGGACGTGCCATTGCCGAGGCCGCCTTGATGAAAGCCATCGGCGGTGAGTGTTTCATTGTAGGTGTCTTGGCAGTGCATTGAGGCGTATTCAATACGCTGGAGCCATGCAATTTCAGTATAAACACGGCCCGCCCCCGCGTGAGTACCATTCTTGCAAAGGGGGCGAACACCAGCTTTTGAGATTGAGGTGCGGGGCATACCGAGCATTGAGTTGTATGTGCCATCTTTTGCCGCATCACTCGCTCCACTGCCACCACGGAAATTTGTTGCGCTTGCAAGCAATGAAACAAAGCCGTTGGCATCGCGCTTAATCTCATTACCTACCCATTGCAACCAACAGCCGGAAACGGCTATGTTGTTGGCAATGTCAATAGTGCCATACCACGGTGAGCAAGTCTTTCGTGTCATGCGAACAAAGCCGGGGAGGGCATATTCGGAAATACACATAGCCCATTTTGTACCCTCTACCTCAAAGCGTGCGTAGTATTCGGGCTTTTCCAACATCACGTTTCCGTCCGTGGTGTCGAGCTTTGCCGCCGCTCCAGAATCCTTTTTACGGGAATCGTTCTGGTGGAGATAGTATTTCACGGAGCCATCCGTGTTTTCCACGAAACGCCTCAGTTTCTTTTGGATAGGTAGTGTGCGGTGTAAGTCCATATTACCTATGCGAGTGAGCTTGTAGTCCTTGCTGGTAAAATCGCCTTGCACCCCATACCACATATCATACGGATATTGCGGCTTGGTTGAGCCGCTGCCTAAAATAAGTCCCATATCATTTGTAGTATTCTAAATGTGGTGCTTCACTCGCCCCCCCAGAAAATCTCATACTTGTCGGTGTCAATAGCGTTGGGGGGCAAAGCCACAATCTTACCGGGAGTCCAATCACCCACAGGCACGGGGAAATCGCCTATCTCCTTGTCACAAATAAGGCGGCATTGTATGAGAGTATCATTCTCAACAACACCCGTTTTGGAACGTAGGTAGATAGAGAATGGCAGACTTTCGGGTAGTCGAAAGCCTTTGGAGAGGTCTTTTATACGACCCTTTGCTACTATTCTTACATCTTCCATATTGTTAACTGGGTAAATTCAACTGCAAATATACAAAATAATGTGTTCATAGAACACATATTAAGGTATAAATAATTGCCATTTGAAGCATTTGCCCCACAATACCGCCTAATATTGTGGCTAAGAGGTCAAGCCAATCCCACACTCCACCATGCGCCTTATCCTTAAACTCCATGCCGGCGGCAAGTCCACCGACAAAGAGAATAGTGAGGATAATAGCGCATGGTATAGCGTAAAGAAAATGCTTGAGGCGGTTGCTTTCAGTAATCCAGCTCATTGTTACGTTATTAGTTTAGTCCAACTTGTCCCGTTTTTGGAAACGGAAATATCACTACTCGTTACTCGAAAGTGGTAGTTACCTATTTTCACCGCTAATCCATCGGTAGAGTGCATTCGTAGATAATTAGCGTTGTATATTGCCATGAAGCCATCTTTAGCAATAATCATTTCGGTTTTTGCCGTGATAGCCCAAATAGCTTGTGTCGCAAAGGTAAATTTACCGCTATAATCGGTATATAGCGTTTGGTCTATTGTTCCATTGAACGACACTTTTATACGACCTTTCTTGGGTATGGTTATCTTTGCCGTGCTACTATCTTTGAGAGAAACACTGCCAATTGTTTGCCATTGAGTACCTACTTTTAGAAAAGCCGTTGCCGATAAAGAGCAATCTAACCATTCGTATTGTGTGGAATTTGTGCGTTTTACACCACAACTGAATTGAATACTACTTAGGTCTAACAATGTGTTATCTTCAGCAATATCAAATTCAATATAGGCGTATAAGGAATCGTGCATATCATCTTCATGGTCATCACGCCCATAATAGCACCAGACATCTTCCTCAAAGCTCACCTCCCAATTAGTTGTGCCTGTATATGTTGCATCGCCTCCAGTAGCTTTGATAATTACATCTTCATGACTGGAAGCACCACCAACACTTGGCAAAGAGCTTGGAGTAAGTCTTAATCGTTGAATACCGTCATCATCAAAACCGAGCAATTCTCGACCTACGATATTTAGCCAACCAAGTTTTGCACTTGCTCCGTCAAAGACTACGCTTCCTGCTCCAAATGAGGCGATATTCTTTAATCCGTCAAGAAAGAAATTAGGAACACCGTTTGTCTGGCTTTGGCTTTCAAGTCTTTCATTGCGAAAAATAAGATTTGCGATATTGGCATTTTCAGCAAATAAGAACCCGGTAGCTATTGTTTCAAACTCCGCTCCAAAATCATTCCATTTCGCTGTGTTTGTTGGCAATACGTTATAAAATGTTCCCGCATCAGTACGAGCAACATAATAATGATTATTGTACTTTACGACATCAACACGTTTATCAGAGCCAACGTATGATTTTGAACTACTATATATGCCACGAAATACAAGAGCGGGACCAACATCACCATCTTTACCCGGAGTACCGTCCACACCATCATAGGGGGTTACACGAATCGGAGTAGTCCAATTCGCCCTCAAGGCATTGGTTTCTCCATTGATTTTTGCAGTAGTGAGCCAAAGATATTGCAAGCTGCCAACAGAGGGCATTACAGTTGTCCAGTCACTGCCGGGGTTTCTATCGCTGGCGGTAAATGCCTTTCCATGCGATAACTTGCCGCCACTCACAGCATAGCGATATTCGGTAAAATCGCCATTAACCCCGTCTATGCCCTTTGCCACAACTCCCCAATACACAGATTCAGTAGGCTTGTGACCTTTTGTCGGTGTATTGTGAATGTAACGATAGGTTGCAATCGCGCCTTTCTCATCGGTATAGCTTACCTCATCATTCTTGTAGTATGTGTAATTGACGTTCCATACGCCACGATTTACGCCCAACGGTGCAACATCGCCACTCTCACTAATAACACTTACGTTTTTGAGAGTTATAGTGTTGTTTCGGCTCACATTCCAATCAATAGAACTTGACCTATCGCCTATGCGGAATTTATTACCGTCTAAGTCCAGATAGCACTCTCCATCACTCGTAATAATGCGCCCCGTGGTTATAGTATTGCCGTTTATGCGCGTAAATCCATAAGTGGTTGTGAAATCACGGAAGTTGTCATCTGCGTAGAGCGTTGAAAGAACACCCACAAGGAAATAGTAATTGTTTGGGTCATCGGTCGGCTCAAACTTATATTGCGTCTGGGTCATTATCCATGTGCCACTCTCTCCAGTCTTAGAGCATTTGGCAAAGAGATAATATCCGGCATTGCTTGGCAATTCAAATGTGAGTGCGCCCATTTGCCATGCCCTTATTCGGCTTGGGTCAATCGTAAGGTGTGATAATATGCCGGCGGAGGCGGCAAAGTTATTTGGGTTGCCGTTTACATTGGCTTGGAGTATTACACCCGTCAACACAAACTGCTGGCTCTTTGAGCCGACAGTGAGCATATTTGTGTCAATAGAGTTGGGGCGAATGTTATCAACATCAAAAAAGCCGTCCGTGTCATACACCATATTGCGTAAGTCCTCGGTGGTGCGCCACCCGCGGCGGGCTTTGTTAAGGTCCCGTAGGCGGTTGTTATTTATAATCCGCTCATGGTCGATAACAGAGAGAACGGTCTGGGTCGAGATTGAAATTGCAGTCGTATCGGAGAGCGTGAGCTGATAATCCTGCTCCAAAAGTAGATTGCGGGTAATCTTTTGTATGCGTATTTGTTTCTCTATGCCAAAGCGAGTATCACGCACAGGTGCATAATCGCCCACTTTGAAAAGGCAAACATCAACGCCTCGCTCCAACGCCTCAAGGAAATACAAACGGTCCAGTGTTAGGCTGTATTGAGCCTTAGCTTGTGTAGCCTGCTTGAAATCGTCCATAGCGGCATACCATAAATCTTCCTCAGCATTTTCCTCGTAGCTTTCGGGCAAAAATATGTCGGTAATTTTGTAGGTCGCTCCTACCTCAATAGGGTATGCGCCACCTTGCTCAAATGGTACAGTCGGAGTAGTTAGGCCGCGATTGTCGGTAAAAGGAATCAATCGGAATTTCTTTGTCGTATGGTCATAGCCATTCTTAGCCTCAAGCTCAAATTGCTGCCCAGCAAGTCGGCCGCTGGTAAAAGTGATTTTCGCGCTAACCTCATTCACTAAGTAAACGGTGCCTTTGTCATCTTTCTTGCAAAGGTCAAAATCCATAGTGTCATCAATGAAAGCGTTAATATCGCCGGCCACCAGTGCAGTCACGCGCCCCGTGCGGGTAGGAAAAATTTTGTCATAGGTCTTGCAATCTTCCTCGCTGCCTATTTTGTCGCGCAATGCCACGTCCTCTAAAAAGCGGTCATTGTCGTTTGTTATGCCTATAAGTTCGGTGTTTGGCTCAATCACAGTGCCGTCACTAAGGACGTGCCTTTTACGATTGTAACGGCGTGGATATGGCAGTTGCAATCTCTCGGCATACTCACGGTAGTTTGTGCGGATATTGGTTGTGCCACCCTCTACCCACAAGCGAGTAATCACAGCCTTATCATCAACCTTTTGCTCTTTGAGCTTGTATAGACCGTTGCCCTTGCCCCACTCAAAGTATTCTGCTCCGCCGGGGGGATTGACACGTTGCCCGAATTTACCGATATGGATTGTTCTTACATTCCCGTTTTGGGATATAAGAAATTCCAGATTGAAATTGTCTTTGTTGCAAAGCGTCTGTAACACTTGCAAGCAATTCACCCCGGAGAATTGGATTGTGATAGCCTCGGTTTCGGGGCAATTAAGCTCATCGAAAGCCCACATACCCGGATAATCGCGGTTAAGGTTGTAGATAAGCACCTGCACAAATTCCTTAATTGTGTAGGTCAAATCGAATGTCGAGCGGTCGGATTTTCCGTCTTTGTCGCAATTTCGATATATGGTTTTCATAAGGTCGTACATCGGGCCGTAGAAAACAGGCTCAAAGATGTTGTAATCCTCGCCTTGAATTTCACGAGTTGTTGTAGTCCTTATGGTGTAGTCGAATCCGTCCACAACGATTTTATCCCCCTTGCTGAAAGAGAGCATTTCGGAGGAAACGATTTGTAATGTGATATTGTCATCGCCCATAAGGGAGCTATTTTGCGTAGCCTGCTTGACTACGCAAAACGGCTCCTTTGTATTGAGCTTGATAATCTCGCCGTTGCGTTTGATTATTTGAGTAATTCCCATACCATTATGGCGTTGGTTTCAAACTTTTCAATATCTTCTATCACCCCCGTTACGATAATGTCATACTCGCCGGGGAGAGCGTAGGTATGCTCCACGGTAGTATCATTGCCCTCCACGTTGAATGTGTGAGTGCCATCACCCCAGTAGATGTTAAGGTACTTGTAGGTTGACACGGTGATAGTGGCTTTTGAGTTATTGTTGTTGGAGATATGGCGTAGTACCTTTTTCACCGGCTCGTCCTCTGTTAGTTTGAGTGTGAATGTGCCTACCATTAGTTCCTCGTTGTAGCTGCCCCACTTTTTATCAACTGCCACATCATCAAGCAAATCCACCTCATACACAAGGGGCTTTGCCTTGCCGTCATACTCTACGGTAAGGCGGCGCGTATGGTCGCCGTCAAAGAGTGCGAGAAAGCGGTTAAGCCACTCTACAAACGCACTACGGCTTGAGGCTTCAATGAAACATTTGAGCGATATTGTGCGCTCTTTGAAACGCTTGCGCTTGCGGTCGCGCACAACACCGTGGTAGTTGTCGTAGTCTACCGATAGGCTTTCTTTCTGCGCCAGCCTGCCAACAAGCCCGTCAGAGGCCGACACATACACGCCGTAGTCCTTGAAATTGTGACCGTCAACATAGTATTCAACATCGTTGTTGGCTTGCATTTTGAGGATTTCTTTCTCGGTCTTTGCCACGTTGAACACTCGCACCTCATCGAGCTTTGCAGTCGTGGTTAACAGTTCCTCGGTGCAGAGAGCAAGCCCCGTGGGATTAGCGGCCAGATTGCCAACGTATGTACAATCAGCATTGAGAAAGACTTTGAACGTAGAACCAGAGCGCACAAAAGAAATAAAATACCACTCACCCGGCACCACATCGACCCATTGCTCTTTGTGCTGCTCTATACCGGGTAAATTCAAGAGCCAGCCCAAACGCCTCTGCTGAATCTGAACATAGAGTGATACGGTAAAATCGCCCGTAAATGGAATATTCTGCTCAGTGTTTACCTCTCCACCGCACAAGTCAAGAGCCTTACCGGCCTTTGCTTGTTTGGTAAACATCGCTCCACCAGAAAGTGTTGCGTCATGGCGACCCGCGGAGTAGTCGTAAGCCTTTGAGCCGTCCGGGTCATCAAAAGGCAGATACAAGATTAAATTTTTATCAACCATATCAGTATGTGGGTTTATCGTGAAATATTGTTTTAATTCTCGCAAACGATGAAATGCCGATATAATCTACCGTGGTATTACGACCATAGGCGTTGATGTTGACACGCGCCTCGGTGCCTATTACGGAGATATGTATTTTCGCATTATCGAATAGGTCAATGGTAACAATGGCATTGTTGGAAACAATCACGGCCGCCTCGCTATCATGGCGCATATATAGACGCGAAACAGAAAAATCGTCATACTCCAACATGGCTTTGCAAGCCCCGTTAAGCACCATATCGGGCTTGTTGGCGGTCGAGGGTATCTCATCATCGACATACACCCCGAAAGGCTCACACTTGCCCTTGAAATGTTCCCGGAGAAAATTGAGCGTAGGGTAATCTTCGGAAATACAAAAGTCAATGCCCTTAATGTAGAGCTTTGCAAGTTCCTCGGTTGAAAGCCCAGCTCGGAGTTTCCCTTGCCATAGGCGGCATAGCCCTTTGTCTATGCCGTCTTGTTTGAGTTGTTGAATCAGTTCCATAACCTTACGATATTCCTTGTGAGAGTAAAGAGTTGTCTTTGGTTTCTATCCGTTTGAGAGTATCGCGTACCTCGGAGAGAATAGTGTTGGCGGTTGCAGTGTTTTGAGCGATTGCCGATTGTGCCAAAAGCTGTTCACGCAACACACTTGTTTGCTCGGTCTGGTTTATGATGAAAGCGTTAAGACGGCCCGCAATCACACCGCCTGTTTCCTCACTCATTGAGGTAACGGCACCCGTCAAGGGGTCTGTTGCGACATCTTCAACATCTTTAATCCAATCGCCTACCGCGTCAAGAGCATTAGTGAATGTTTCACCGGCTCTTTTTGTCATCAATTCAAATGTTTCTTTCTCGCGGTCAGTCAAAACACCGTCCGACATTGCCTCTCCAAGATATTTCACGGCTTCGTCCATAGCCTTAGCTAAGAATTGGCGTTTGAGCGCATCTATTACAGCCTTTTTCAATACCTCTCTCGTGGTATCACCAAGAGCCTTTGCCGCGTCCTCTCCGGCGCAATATGCGTCAACAATAGCGTCTGCGTATTGGTCGAGAGCTTCTTGGGTTGTGGTCCCGGCAAAGGTTTCCATCATTTGCCGGTCTAAGTCCTCAATCTGCTGTTCAATCTGCTCTATTGCGTCATTCCACTGTTGGATTTTGTCGTTGTCGGTCTTTTTCTTTGAGCGTTCTGCGTCTATCTGTTGGCGCATCAAATCCTGTTGCTCACGGAGAGATTTTTTTTGCTGCTCATATAAGCCCAGCATATCATCACCCTCTTTGGCTTTTGACAACTGGCCGTTTAAGTCCTTAATTTGGGCTGTCAACTTTGCATACTGAGCAAAATCCCATGAGCGACGGGCAGTTTCGCGTTGTTTCTCCAATGCGGCTATTTGGTCTTCTATGAGCTTAATGTTTTGCTCAAAACCAGCACGTTCCTCATCATTAAACACCCAATAGGTGTTGTTAAAGGCCCGTTCAAGTCGATTGTATGAGCGTTCCAGCGCGTCAATCTGCTTTTGTAGGTTTTGTATTCGTTTCTCATACTTTGCATCATGGAGCTTGGAAAATATACCTATAACAGATGTTATAGATGAAATCATGCCAGTAACTCCACCTATAATATCGCCACTCATAAACTTGCCGACCGAGGCAGCGGCATTACCCAACTGCCCCATGAGTTCTATTGCAGTTCCCAGCCCGTCAGCCACACCGTCCATGCCCAGTGCGTCAAACATACTTTGTAGCGAAGAGGCGCACTCTGTGGTAATATCCGTTACCTTTTCTACGGATTCTGTAATACCATTGGCGGCGGCTTTTACCTCACGCTCGGCATTTTCTACATCCTCTTTGCTACCCTCGCCTTTGGCTAACGCAGCTTTGGCTGCTGCGAGTTTCTTTCTCGCTTTGAGATAGACATTAAAGAACGTATCAAGGGCAGAGAACGGGTTGAGTTGCTGAATCCTTTCTTTGGCTCGTGTAAGGCTGTCAATAACGGCCTTAAAGTCCACGGGCGAGAGTTGGAGATTGCCGGCGGCCAACTGTTGCTCAACATCCTTAATCAGCTTGGAGATTTGCCCCACGGAAAGAGTATCTAGGTCGCTAAACAACTTTTCCCAGCTATCGGATTGCTGGAGAAATGCCGTATTCAAAGCCGACAATGCCTCTTTCTCAGCTTTGTTGATAAGGCGTATGCGTTCCTCATCGCCCATGCGCTCGGCCTCAGCTCGGAGTAAAGCGTATTGGTCGGTGATAGATTGCCTTTGTTCCTCAAAAGAGCGATAATCGTTTAGGACGGTTTCATGTACCTCTTTTTGGAGTTCGGCCTCCCTTTGGGATAGGTCCAGACTTGCGGCGGCTCGGTCATCATCGCTTATAATACCACTTTCGCCATTTTCCAGCTTGCGTTTTGCATCTGCCACCGCTGCCAGTTTCTCGGCAAGAGTTTGGCTACGATTGATAGCGGCATTGACACTCTCACGGAAAGCGTCAAGAGCCGTTTTTGCACCTGTAAGCTCATCATATTGCACGTTAAGGGATATAAGAAAATTACTCTCTCCCTCGGTGATTGTTCCGGCGGCTTTTTTGGCTTGGAGTTCGGCGATTTGCTTTTCAAGATACTGCTTGAAAGAATTGCCCGATTGGAGCAAAGACGCAAATTGCTTATCGGCAACATCCTTACCCATATTCTCCACCCAACGCCAATAGAGTTCGTATTGCTTTTTCTTATAATCCAGTTCTCCCTCAAAGAGTTTGTTTGTGGATTGCTGGTAGCTTTGATTCTCATAGGCGCGGCGTTGTGCAAAGCCGTCTTTTTCCTCTTGGGATAGGCCGCCTTTGCCTGCGGCTTTACGAGCCTTTATAAGCTCTTTTTCCTCTTTGTCGATACGGTCAAGAGCTTCCTTATGTTGTAGGTCAAGAGTAGCTTTGCGTTTGGCATAGCCCTCTTCCATGACTACAATACGGGCCTCTTCGACACGCTTTTCAGCCTCAAGCTGCTTTTGTGCCAAAGTATCAGCGGCACGGGCCGCATCGTTTGCTCCATTGTGGCCGCCACTACGCCCGCCACCGCGCTTATTTCTGCCCGTGGCGGAATCCAACTTTTTCCGGAGTGTATCAATTTGGGTGTTGTAGTCTTTCCATGCTTGACTTCCCAGTTGAGCCTCGCCGCGCAACTTTTTGAGATTTTGGATTTCGCTATTTATGCCAGTTTCAGTATTGAGGTCGTTTTGCTTTTGCCCGATTTGTGCTTGAACATCTGCAAGCATTTGCATAGCATCCGCATAGCCATAGACCTTAATGTCAATGCCAACCTCTTTTCCGTCAAGTTTAGCGGCAATATCATGTAGCTCTTCTAATGAATATTTGGATAAATCCACTTTGGGGATTATTTCCTCAGCACCCTCGCCAAAGCCCACAATAGCATGGTAGGCATTGTTGGCTGCTTGGGTTTGTGAATCAAACGCATCACGAGCTTGTAGAGCTTGGTCTATAATGCCGCCATCTTCTGAAAACACGTCATAATACCAATCATCAATAAACGAATAATCAGTTATCCATTCAGCGTGTTCTTTATCAATGCCGGCCGCAGTCATTACATCTGTAATCTGCTGACGCAACTTAGCTTTTGCTTCGGCTTTTTTGCTATCATCCAGCTTTACCATTTCGGGCAATGAGTCCTCGATAAGTCCACGAATTTGAGAGGCTAAGGCTGTCGCATTTTGCTGAATGTCATCGCTATCTACCGAAATGCCGCCAACACCTAAATCTACATAATGGTGAGCTTCTTTTAATTCTTTTTGAATTTTGGCAGCCACATCATCAAGCGACTTGGCATATTCATCGCCAATATTTTGCAAAGCGTTTGCGTGTTCTGTTTCAGCCGATTGTTTTTTTATGGCTTCAGTAATGCGCTTGTGAGCCTCTTCTATATCTTGCATCGTACTTTCAGACCCCAACAAAGCCATGTTGTGTTCGGCAAGTTGCTTGTTTACTTCCTCTAATGCTTTGTTGTAGGTATTAGTACCTTTTGTTCCGGCAGTTAGGACACCAAAGAGAGCCGACAAATGCCCGGTTTGTTTGCCTCCACTCTCTCCGAATTTATCCATACCTTCGGCCGCATCATCCTCACTATCGCCCAGCATTGTAAATGCACTTATCAACAAGCCCACAAGCGATAAGATTGCGCCGATAGGGTTAGCTACCATTGTAGCCCAGAGAGCTTTTAACCCTGCTGTCAATTTACCCGTAGCGGCCGATAATATGCTTGTGACTGCTGTCTGTGCAGTCTTGGCGGCAGTGTCAGCTACCGAGGCGGCGCGGCCTTGTGTGGTCGCAAGAGTTTCAAGCTGTTTTTTCTTTGCATAGAAATCCGATTGAGCCGCCAATGCCGCTTTGCGAGTAATAGCTTGCTGGTCCACGGCCGCCTCAAGCCTTTTTTTTGCGGCAGCTATGGCTGTTGCATTTCCTGATTGTTGCGCCCAATACACCTCATAACGGGCCGCCTCAACCGCTTGTGTCGCGGATATAGCCTTTGACTTGGCGGCTTCAACTGCCACGGCCGCCTCTTTTACGGTTGTGCGCATGGTTTCCAAAGAGGCCGCTTGGCTTGCCCGTTTGGATTGTACCTCTTGAATAACGGCAGCTCGATAGTCCGCACTTTTGGCTGTCAAATCCATTTTTGACAATGCCAAACGCTGCTCGGCCGAAAGGACACTCAACGCTGCGGCTTCATATCCTGCGCTTGATGTAGTAAGTCCGATGTTGGATAGGTACTCTTTCTGCTGAACAGTCAACAGGCTCGTAATAGCCCCTATTCGTAGCTGCTTGACAATAGCCGCTTGTTGTTCCGCGCTTAGGGTAGCCTCCAATGCCGTAAAATGTGCATTTTCGGCGGCAGTCATAGCTTTCTTTTGAGCAGGAGCCGTGCCGTTGAGAGCTGCCTCGGCTTTCATAAGTACGAGTTTTGCGCTCCTTACGGTGTTGTCAATCACTGCAATGCCGGTGTAGCCTTTGGTTGCAACGCTATTGAGTACGATAGCGGCTTTCACAGACCCGTAGCCGATAGCAACCGCTTTCAGTATGCGCACCAACGTATCCATGTGTTCCACAAGGTATGTGGCACCGGCAATAGCCCCGGAGAATAAGCCCTCGTTGGATTTACCCCAGTCGTTAAGAACAGTGGCCCAAGCGTCTTGTAGGTTTGCAATCTGTCCCGTGAGAGAGGCCGATTGTTTTTCCATGAGGTTGTAGAATTGACCGCCGGAATTAGTCATCTTGTTTAAGACCTCTTCGACATCGGCAAAGCCGATTTTGCCGGCAGATACCATTTCGTTTATCTTGTCGGCTGTCACCCCATACTTTTCCGCGAGTTCCTTAACCAAAGGAATACCACGGCCCGTAAATTGCCTTACGTCCTGCGCATACAAACGCCCCTGTACCATTGTAGTACCATAGAGGTACACAATATCATTGAGCGGGATTGAAAGGCCGGAGGCTATGTTTCCCAGCCTTACAAGGGTGTCATTTACTTTGTCGGCACTAACACCGTATGCCATGAGCTGCTTTGCGCCCTCGGCAACACCCATAAGGCCAAATGGAGTTTTGGCGGCGGTGTCAACCATCTGTTGCATGAGCGTAGTAGCCTTATCGGTACTGCCCAGCATTGTTTCAAAGGCAATTTCCAACTTCTGGAATTGCCCGCGGGTCATCACGATAGACGATAGCAAACTTTTCATTCCCTGCCCCACAAGGTAGTAGGAAATGTATTGTCCGGCACGTTCTGCCATCAGCCTAAAAGAATCCTCAACACTGCCAACCTCATCAATGGCCGTGTTGGAGAAATCTTTTATGCGCCGCTCCATAGCCTGTGCGGAAACATTGAAATCATCTATGTCGAGCGTAGCCCTAAAACCTAAGCCACCGCCTATATTTTCCATTAGATTAAACCTTTGAGATAGTTTTTAATTTCATCTTTCGTTGAGAGATTTGCCGGTGGGTCGTTTTCGTAGTCAATTTCGTTTCCGTCCTCATCTTTCGGCAATTCCTTTGTTCTCGGTGCGTCAGCAATCATAAGCGACACGTTGAGCCACGATATGCCCCATAGCAAGTAATCATAACTCCACCCAAACGAGCGTAAGAGTTCGCCACGATTACCCCACGGAGAGTTCAACCCGGTTACTCTATTCGGTCGTTCTCGGTTTTCGGCCGGGTCGTTCCCATTTCCCGTATCAATCGAATAGAGGATGTAAAACCCGCGGGGTTCATCATCTGGTTAATAACCTCGGCGAGTTTTTGTAAACGTGCCACGGTTAGGTGTTCCATAAAGAATTGTTTGAGGTCCCGCACGGATTTGTTTTTGAGGTCGGCCACAATCGGGTCGTTGATGACTGCAACGGCGGCTATTTCTGCCATTTGGGGTATGTACTTGAATAGCCGCTTGCTCTCTTGGATAGGTTGCGCTTGCACAACATCCTCGTTGTATTCCATGAGCATATAGAGCTGGCGCAAGCGGTCGATAGTTCCGAGATAAAGAGGCTTGATATGGAAATTGCGCATATACACCTCTTTCATCGTGCCGGTTTCAACATCGGGTATCTCGGTAAGCGTTACATCCCAGTCTTTGGGTATCTGCTTATCGCGCCACACCACATTGCGCTTTGGGAATAAGCGTTTTTTGAGATTAAACCACTTTGAGGGCTTAACTGGGTTAATTTTCAAAGGCACGGTAAACTTAGCCCCCATTGATAGGAGGGCTTGTATTGCCGTATCTTCTATCTCTAACCGCTGCTCGCGTGTCAGTTCTTGTTGCTCTTGCTGTTCCATTGCGATTTAATTAAATGCGCCCCCTATCCCTATTCGGTTAGGGGGCGCAGTCGTTGCGAAAAGGCCCGTTGTTAGGCGGTCTGTGTCGGGTCGGTCAT
>ERZ778517.1374-NODE-1374-length-18305-cov-10.065260_pt1 | contig 18305 bp, 26 predicted proteins | sample MGYA00510341_ERZ778517 | MGnify/ENA primary metagenome ERZ778517 (study PRJEB29527, sample SAMN07138964) | mouse gut metagenome | material: feces | host: mouse | place: China:Nanjing | collected 2016-01-25 ... | reverse complement strand
CGCTTAAAAATTAAATGTTTAACAGCATAAGTTTAATTTTTGTCATCTACTAAAACACTATTTTTATTATGAAGCACAGAATTGAACATGACGAATTTGTCAAAATATTCTGGATACTTGGTTTGCAGTAACTTGATATTACTGATTACTCTATCAAAAGAATTATTGCCATTAGCATCCACACGGTAGCCCTGTCCCTCCTTATCACCATCAAGGCTAATCAGAAGTCTGAACTCATGTTCTGCTAAATAATCAACATAGCGATCAAGAAGCATAGCATTGGTCGTCATATTAAAGAAAAACTTTTTACCCATTTCCCCTTGACGACCGACATAATCAACAATATCACATACTAGCGGCATGTTTAGTAACGGTTCTCCTCCATAAAAGCCTATGGTGACGGGATTACAGATTCCACGAGAACAATTGGATTTCCAAATATTAAATAAGTAATCTAAAATGGATTTTGACACCCCAAAAGCCATAAATTTGTCTTCACGTTTGTCATAACCTTCATACAATCCACCATATCCACAATACTTACAACGTAAATTGCATGCGTCAGTAACCTCGAATACAATTTGAGAAATATTTTTAATATTATGCAAAACAACAGAAGCGTCTATCATATTTTCAGATGATTAATTTAATTAACGATAGCTAATGAAAACATTAAACATGGCGATATGTCTAAACTCGGGGATTTGGACACATCGCCTTGTTTTATGTCCGTCAAGAGAAGTCGCTGCAATGTAGCCAAAATTGATAATAGCCTGAAGTTAAGGGCAAAGTTATTTATTTGTAGTCAACAACTGAGTCAAAATCTCAAGCGACTAACTAAATGGACCATTTAGGACACGGCCACATAACTTGTTATCCTTCGAATATGGTCTGACCTAAAGCCCCTACAGAAGTTGCTGCATTCTGGTCGGCATTCGCATTGCTGTTATCAACAGTCCCCGAACCGCCAAAGAATGAGTCATCAGGGCCCTGCTGTGAGCCTGCATATTTGCAGCCACAACTTCCGTTACAAATCGTTTTGCAACGGCACTCCTTACCTCCAACGATCATACGTTGCGTCCTTCTGCTCAACTCGTCATCAGCGAGTGAAGACAGATTAATTTTCTTAAGTCTCTTCATTTTCTTATTTGTTAAAAGTAACTTTCAGTAGAACGGAATTGGCCTCTTCATCCAAAGTGGAATATAGGTGTTCAAGTTTGTCGGAGAGCTTGCCTTGATTATGCAATTTCTCAAGCAAATTCATGGATATAAAACAGACCGCGGTGTTCTTCGGCATATCACGATTCCAAGAACCGATGCCAAGAGAGCGATTCAAGTCCTTAAAAAAGAAATCCACGCAAAATATGGACTTATCCATCATATCATAGCAGATTGTCTTGTCGTCGCCTATTTCATAGGTACCTGTATGCTTGTCAAGTATAGCATCGACGGAACTAATTACGATCTGTCGAGAAGTCAAGTTCTGAATCGACGAAAAACGTAACGAACCATTACTTAAGCGACCGCCACCTATTCGCTTCATCACCGGTATAAGCTTGCCATTTTTAAGCTCATATGCCAAAGGAGAAGAAAAATCCGATATAATGACATTGTCAGCAGCACGTGTTAACGGATAAAATTCTAAAACGGCTAATGAAACATTACCATCGTCATCCTGCTCCTTATGGTGTCTGCTTATTTGACTCTGCACTGTCAGATTCAATGGAGTCACTTTCCCCGTCGTCGTATTGATTAACTTATACGGCGTATTACCTGTTTTTATTTTGGAAAGATTATCAGGATCGCAATAAACGATTAAATGCGAATCATCGTACACATACATCTGATCAGGCCATGGCGCACCACCGGCATTTATTTGTTTGATATATCTGCCGGAAAAATCATACACTTTTATTCGGCCTAAGGGCTTATAATCCCAAACATATATACGGTCATTGTCGAAGTCAACACAAGACAATGCTATAGTCTGATATTCTTTTGGTCCACCTCCTCTATGGGAAATCTTATTTATAAACTTACCATCAACTCCAAAAATAAAAATTTCATTCTGGAAACGGTCGGTCACAACTATTCGCGAAGCATCCATTGACACAAAACCATACTCCTTAATAACGCTTTGATTGGTAGTTTCCAATGGGATATATTCTATATCTGCTATCTCATCAACGCAAATAATCTTTTCAGGATAATCCTTCCCCAAATCAACCACAGGCACAACAACTTTGTCCTGTGCCATAATCACAAGACCGCAAACGAGGGCCATTATTAATGTGAGTAGCTTCATCGAAAATATTTTTTTGCAAAATTAAGAAAAACACTATTATGCTGGGGAAAAACAGAGATGTTATACAGTTATGTTATAGAGCATGCCCACTCTGTCAACACAAAAAATAAAATTAACTTGATATAATCTTTATATTCGCAGGCAATTATATATTGCATTTATTGATTCTTGAAAATTAGGGACCATCATCTGTGCCTCACGTGAACTTTGTATAAAAGTGGGGGATACAATATGATTCATACAATTGACAATTTCGATAGCAAAACGCTGGGGATCAAATATAGAAGATTTAATTGGTCTAATCAAAGAGACTATCCCAGTAAGCTCATGTAGGCCGCCCGTATCGTTAACCAAAACTGGTAGACCGGAAAGTGCCATTTCCAAGGCTACATAACCAAATTCTTCGTAAATCGACGGTACTATGCCCAAATCGGAGAGGTTATATAGCTGGTACAGTGTGTCTTTATTCACAAAACCTGTAATTGTTATTCTACTCCACACAGGATTGGCCTCTTCCATAATAGATGAAAATGCGCCGGTTCCAACTATAAGTAGCCTCGCGTTATTGTCTTTCTTGTATACGATCTTGAATGCTCTTATCAATTCAAGGATACCTTTTACTTTTTCTATCCTCCCGACAAATATTATAATCTTATCAGTCGCTTGAAAACCAAAAATTTCCCTTAAGGCATTTTTGGACAAGTCACATCTTACTCTCTCAACGATGCTATTGTATATAAGGCTTACTTTACTTTGCGGAATATGATATAATTCTGTTAACATTATGCTTGTATGTTTGGCTACTGCAATAATATGATCGCAGCATTCATGCAAAAATGATCTCTCTTTTTTGAAATTAATACAGATTGGATCGCTTTCACAATCATCTGATTGTAATCGGCGAATAAGATCTTCTTTATTTCCTAAAAGGCTAAAACTCCAATCGGTATAATGAAGTGTGAAGACGATTTTAGCATTAAGGTTCTTTCGTAAAATTTTCGCCATCTCATCATAGCCAAACATATTGAAATGACAGATCACATTATTGTACGTTTCAAATTTATTCGCTAGATAAAAGGATACACTTTTTTGATATTTAATCCAACCCACGATATCATTATCGATTTGAGAAGAATGATTGTATGGAAATTTAATACAAGGTTGGTGATACAAGCTCCCGAACGTCAGACTCTGGTTCCCCGTTGAACATAATTCTACAATCAAAACCTCCATGGAACTATCTTTTGTGGCTGAGACCAGTTCTCGTACATAAGTTCCTATTCCATATTGCGTACCTATACATTGTTCTATGAAAATTAGTAATAGGTCTTCATTCTCAACAATGCGCTCGTCATACAATCTTTTAGCTCTATCCTTAAGGGATTGTACATGACGATATACTGCTTGGAAATATCGTTGATTGTATTCTTGGCAGTCACTATCCTTAAGCAATAACGATTTCAGATTATCTGCGAGTTCTGTCAATACTATAGCTCTCTCCTTTTTGTTTTTTTCGTCATGCATTATGGAGTTTTGACGTTGACGATAGAAGTATGAGGATTTTCTTAAATTGCATACTCTCTGAGCATATTTCAATAATTGTGGTGTGAAGTACTCATCCTCATGATATTGTCCGTCAAATGACAGCTTATTTCTTTCTATAAGACACTTTTGGTATAAATTGCCAGCGACCATCGGATAAGTTGCTCCAGATTCAACCATCTTAATGAAACAGTCTTTTCCCTTCAGCACCTCTGAACCATTAAACAAGTGACTCCTATCACCAAATAATATAGGATCACCATGATTAGAAATTATCGTCATAGCTGAGAATACAACAGCTGCATTATGAACTATTGCCCGCGTAATTAAGTCCATGCACAGATTCTCACCAATCCAATCATCACTATCTACGAATAATATATATTCACCAGTCGCATATTGAAGACAAACATTTCTCGCCTCGGCAACACCGCCATGAGGAATAGAGATGAATTTAATTCTATTATCCATAGACATATAGTCTCGGACTACTCCTGCCGTATTGTCTGTAGATCCGTCATCAACTATGATTATCTCCAATAAACCATACGTCTGACGAATAACAGATTCTATGCACTCCCCTATATATTGTGCAGTATTGTACGCCGGAATTAAAACGCTGATTATTGGTTTAATATCTTTCATGCCCGCAAATAATTGATATACCCTTTTTCCAAGAGTTATTATGGCTTAAATTAAATATCTGTAGACAATCGCCCCACACTTGTGTTATTTCTGTAGATTTATTTGAGATACATAGTTTTGAGGCGGCTTTATCAACCTCAAATAAATAGATATCATCAAACGGGCCATAAGAGGTGCCTCGCTCTGACATCAATCGACTACGCACATAGGCTAATAGACCTTTTAAGCCTGTTTCTAGACTCGCATCTGTAATACGCCTGATATCTCTCTCCATTACGGCTTTATCAATGTCTGAAAGGATCTCGTCAGTATCATCGTGAATAAATCCTTTGTATTTAAGAAATTCAATACCCCAACCTATGCCACATAATCCAAAACCGAAATCCACAGGAAGAGATATGGTCAGATTATCACAAATATTATCTAATAACTCGCTTGCAAAATCCTCATACCAATGATTCTGCGTTGCTCGACTTAGCAATGCGAAAAATATGGCACACCCCATCTGACCGTTCATAAGAGAATAATCTCTCATGAATAGTGAGGTGAGCATCTCTTTATCGGCAATCTCTCTTAAAATTGGAGTGTTAGAGATTTGATGTAACATACAATAACAATTATTGCGTAAAATTCGGCACTTACAGTCGACTTATTAGACCGAATGTGATTTTAGTCGATTCTTTATCGTATAACATAACCGTATAAATGGATTCTCACGCATTTCAGATAATTTCTTCTGGAAAACTTCATTGACTTCTCTCCTGTTACCAAAAGACTGTTTCCACTTCAAACTTGATGAAACACATGCTTTAAGATAAACCGACAATTCATATGGAGAACTAAAATCTCTGACGTCAACATAGCAATTTCTATATGGAGAAAAATCTGCTACATTCGGTGCTCCAATATATATTGGCACTGAGCCCGCATAAATTGGATTGTAAAATTTTTCTGTCACATAGTCATCGGCAATAGAATTTTCAAAAGCTATTACAAACTTGTAATTCCTCATAATCTCAATGGCAGTTTTTCGTCCGTAATCATGTTCGATGTTTTGATTTTTGAAAAGTTTCCCATATGAATCGATGTGTATATGTCGAATAAGTTCAGAAACATACTCAACCCGATGACTTTTATTTATATTACTTGAAATAAACATGCATACATCTCTACGTTTATCGAAATCCACATAGCTACATTGCCGCATGTATTTATCAAAATCCATATAATAGGGATAAATAACATCATCCGACTGATGATATCCCATCCATACATCAAACATATTTCGGAAATCAGATTGTTTAAGTATCGGATAATTCTCTTCACATTCCAGGCTCCATCCAACCCATATCTGATTATCAGGTTTGACAATTTCTTCCTCTCCCATTGCATTATGCAAGTCCGGGATATGAAAAACGACAGCGTCAGCTTCTGACATCCGACTCCTATCAGTCGTGATCGTAAAGCCCGAAGGCAATGGCTCATCCATGAAGGGTAGTGGCATTCCCCACATAGTGTTATAGAATAAGATTGTAATATGCTTCATGATTTATAAAGTTCTACAACCATGGTCTCAAGTTGGTTCGCCCAAAATGGAATTTCATTTTGATGCCTTTCGCATCCACAGAGAGCGATATGGTCGCTTATTCCAATCGAGCATTCCTTACCCTTAGAAAAACCAAAGGATTTACCCATTTTAAGAAGAGAGCCAGAAGTATGGATGAATTGATGCCCCCAGTCGCGCATGAAATTGTTAACGACATAAACAGGATAATATTTTCTGTCTACTTCATACTCAACCATATCTTGTACAAACATATGATAGCTCCAGTCCAGATATTTTTTGTTGATATCAGAGTCGGGATTATTGACAAGGTCTATAAGGAAGTCAAAATGTGGTATAGCGATTCTTAAAACTCCATCAGGCCGTAGGATTCTGTGACATTCAGATAACATATTCTGCTGTCCGGAAAGGTCAAGATGCTCAAACATATGCTCGGAAAACACATAGTCAAACGAATTATCCGGGAAAGGGAAATGCCGCGACGCATCCATTATGAATACATCCGGGGATTGAGCGACTAAATCGGCATTTATCCACCCCGGCATTATATTTCTGCCGCAGCCGAGATTTAGTTTGCTTAAATTCCCTGATATTATACTTGGCGGCGCGATGTTATAAACAACTCTTGCTTGATTCTTTGCTGCCTTCTTGTCAACAGCATAGAACCAACAGTCCTTAGAGGCCAGAACATTACCGACATAGGTATCCTTTTCGGACAGTATAATGTCGAGCTTTTGAAAGAACTCGTTTGAATTCGTTGCTATGCAACCCAAGCCTAAATCCTCCACATCAGGTGTGTATCGGGAATCAGTTGTCGGATCAAAAACCAAAGGGATGCATTCATGAGCTATCCCTTCGATAAGAGATGATGAGAAATGGGAAACAACAATACGTGAGGAAGCAAAGACATCCGGAAGAGACCAATCGGTCACGAATCGTACATTAGAGAACCCCATCAAAGCTTTTTTCCTTGATAGATTCATATGGAACTCCGGATGCTCTCGGATTAAAATTGTTCTTCCGTCATATTTCTTAGCCGTTTCAACTATCAGGTCTACAATCATATCAAAATAGACATCATCACTTATAAAGAGAGGAGCCTGAAGAAAGAATGAAATGGCCTCGGCTCGCTTTGATTTAACCGGGTAGGGATATCCGGCCGCGCTATATTCAGGCGCAGGATTATATTGCCGCCATAAATCATTGAACTCTTCTCCCCATGTAATGAAATGTGAGTAAGGAAAACGACGGAACATCGTATGCATCACAGAAGGCCATCCCTGCTGTAAAAGGATTGATGGGAAATGATGCTCTCGTGCAATCTCTCCTATTATCTGCTCCTGAAAGTGGCATCCCTCCAGAAGTACGACACATTCAACCTTAAACTCCGATAATATGGAGTTCAAGAGCGCATAGCAGCTATGCATCCTTCTCACTGCCAAATTGACATTGCCGGTCAGCTCGGGGACAATAGAATAATCTAGATCAACAGCCTCCACATATTCCGGCATATCCATCTCAAGATCAACAGACCTTTCGCAGAGCAATACCAACGGCCTATTCACCATTTCAATGAATGGCATCATATACTTTAACTGTCGAGTGTTATAAACATATATGGCCAGTCTGTTACCCATACCGGACAATGCTCCTGAGAGAGAGATACAATCATTCGGCATTATTATTTCCCGAGTTATCTCAAATTTGGGCAGGATTGCATCTTTCACTATTTCTTTTGCCTGTGGAAGTGGTAATCCGTCAGAACGCAAGCTGCTATATCTGGTTTTTAGTTGGTAACTTCCCTCAAACAAAACTGTGCCGACATAGGATGGAAGGTCATGAGAGGTCAGATACTCATGGAGAACATCATCAAGCACTTCATAGAACTCTATGTAAAAATCTCTTCTACTCATAGCATGCCATTATCTTGTATATAATGTTCGGCAGCAATCCAATCTTTTTCTTCGTCAATATCAATAGATGTGCCGGCTCCGGTCTCAATAACCTTTATGCGCCCTGATAATAACTGCCCGGATTGAAGTATCGCGCCTACCGAAGAAGCATAAAATGCACCGGTCTCCAACAACAGACCCGGATAATTCTGTCTCATAGGCTTTGTGTCCATGTTATAGTTTAGCGGCTTCCCATCTTCTGTCCAACTGAATTTTTTTACACGCTGACATGAAATATAAGAATCGGCTTCTTCATTATTGATACTTTCCATCAACAAGGCAAAATCATCTACTGTAGTAAACGGTGATGTCGCCTGAACGAGTATAAGTTTACTGTCTCCGGGAACTTGAAGAGCATTGATAAATTCAGTTACAGCCTCAATAACAGGAGAGCGATCTCCGGCATTTTTAGGATTACGATGGAAAATGCCAATTTTTTCACCATATCGGGATTTCAACAGACCTATTGCTTCCTCACTATCCGTTGAGACCCAGATCTGATCAATGTCGGATAGCAATAACAGCGTGTCCACAATCCAACATACCAACGGCTTGCCTCCCAGTGGTCGAATATTCTTACCTGGAATGCCTTTGCTGCCACTTCTTATTGGAATAAAAGCGATTTTCATCATTATTTCTTTTTGCAAAAATAACTCTTTTATTGATTCGTTCTATATAACGACGGAAATTATTTGACAATTGATGCGAATCTGTGGGTATAATCTGAATTATTTGGACCGAGGCTGAATATTTATCATGGAAACCAGCCGGGTGAAAGCCGAGGCAAAGCGGAGCGAGGTGTGGGCGCATGAAGCGCATCACGCCTCACTACCTTGCATTACCTCCGCTTCCTCCAGAATACTTGGTAAGCCGGGCTATATGCCATGTCCGTGAGCCAGGAGGCGCACCGACATCACATATAGCCATTCGTGTGGGAACCAGCCGCTCCACAAGACCGAAGCCGCCGCACCGGGGGCTTCCGACTTGATATGCGGTTTATTTTCGGAATACCGCAGCCCCGACGCTGTAAGGCATCCGGGCTGCTGCAACCTGTCGGTTATCAGTATGAGAATTCTTTTGGATGAGAACGGGCTTGTCTACAGAGATGTTTTTGCGTGCGAAATTACTGCGGACGGGAGGAACAGCAAGGGCCACTGCGTGTGAGGCCGGCGGTCGGCGATCGTGAGCCTCCGCAAATTTTCTCATGCCTCTAAAATTTGGGTATCCCGATCTTGCCGCTGGCTTCACCCTTGCCTTATCCTCCCTTAAAGTCCGCCGTGTGTGGCGCACAAAAACATATCCCCTTCGGACGAAGCCCGTTGCTTCAACCAAAAGGGAAAATAAACTCAACCATCTCAAAAATATGGACTATCAAGCAGCAGCAATTATCATCGACCGTAATTCTGGTCTTTTCGACATCACCACCAGCGACGGCAGAGAACGCAGACGCCTGTTTTTCTCCGCACAGGGTAATATCTGTGAGTTCGCACCACGCTCACGCAAACGGGGCTACATCATACCGCAGTCAACAATAACCAACTGGCTCGGGATAGTGAAAGTAGAGAAACCTGAAACAAATATCGTGGAAAAATTCAGGCGTTACGCCTCGCGTGCCACCTTCCCGTCTGCTTTCGTGCGCAAATGCCTCGCGGCAGATCCTGCAAAGGACTGTTACGGAAACCGGCTGACTTCCGGCACTCGCATTGACGGAGAGATTATCTCCCTCAAAGCCGTGGAACGTCATGCACCGTGGGCCGTAGTGGAATTTCGCAAGGCTCTTGCCGAAAGGTGCTACTACCATTCCGGCAGGTTCGACTTCCGGGGCTATGACGGCTCCCTATGGATAGAGATTGCCGACAAAGACGACGGCTATTATCGAAGGGGAGATATCAAAGCCGGCTTGAGCAAGGAGTATCGGGGTTGTGGCAACGGTTACTACTATCTGCTGATTGATGATGAACACTTTATAGGCGTTGATATCGACTGATTTACCAACAGCACCCTGAGCTGTAAGAGGCGTAGGGTACATAACGCCACATTTCTATGAACCGAAAAGATGATATACTCAAAGTTGCCGCCGAGCGGTATAAGGACAGCGATTTTCGTGTGCCTAATATGTACTGCTTCATCGAAGGCGCGGAGTGGGCTGACACCAATCCGCTGAAAGGCTGGAACAAGTTTGGCAATGAAAATATGCCGGAGAAAGGCGACATCATAGCCCTTGCGATTATTGATAAGAAACTTAATATCACCTCCTATGAGATGATAAAATTCGACCCTTTGACAATCGCCAAACCTTACCGTGATAATGTTTTATGGTACCCGATACCACAATTATAGAAAGAGTGTGAATCATGGAATGCCCGTAGCTTGAGGCGCACAGGCGTGTGACGTCCTACCTCTTTTCGTGGGGCGCGGTTCTTTAGAATACCTGTGCGTTGCCGGGGTCTTTGGGATGTCGGCCTAAGATAGATTGCCAAGATCGCTTCAAGGCTGACGCTTTGAAGCGCAGATATGGCTGGGGATTCTCCTGTGAATATCTCGCTTCCGGCAGGCTGTCGTTTTCGCGTGCGAAGTTACTGCGTCCGTGAGCAATGTCAAGTGTCGCCGTGCTTTCCGTTGGCGTCCGCGACCGTGAGCCTCCACACATTATCTCGTACCTCAAAAATGTGGGTATCCCGGTCTTGCCGCCGACTGCACACTTGCCTTATGCTCACTGTCGGCCGCAGTCTTGACTTGCACGTAAAACGGCCAGCCCTGCCGAAGAAGCTCAAAAGAGCTTCACAAAAGGGGAAAAAATTAAAAATTCAGACATTTCAAGACCATGCGAGTAAAAAGAATGACAATCGAAGAAGGAAGACGGGTAGGCATAAGCCGTTTCCCGAATTTCCACAAGACCGGGAGTGTGCGAGGCATGAAGAAGCTCTATTACGGGCAGAACTGCCTTCTGGTACGCTGTGGCGACTACATCTATAATGTGTCGCCCGAACCTCAAATCTATAATCAGGCAACGATCTAATTCTCAACCGATATGAACACGGATATTGACTTTATGAATATCGCCGAGGGCGACAAGGCATTTGTGGCGGAGTTTGAGAACTTTGTCAACGGCAAGGTGAGCAGCACGGAAAAGACCGGCATGGCTATGACAACTATGCACCGCTATCTCCAGCAGCAGGCTTTCAAGGTCTTTCTCGGGTACATGAAGGCTCTTGCTCACAATTACCAAAGAGGCCGATATGATGAACGCAACGAGTGGGCATCACGTCTCGCAAACGAGACATACGGACACCTTGTTGAAGCTGACCTCATATATGACCCTCAATATTCTGACCTTAAAAACAAGTAATGACATGGAAGATACGGATTTCCCCGAATACGGGCGGCAGTGTGAACTCAAAGAGCCGTGGAGAGGCTACCGCCGTGGAACAATAGTAGGGCGCAACGGCTACCGCTTTATCATAGAATTGAGCAGCGGCGCGAGAATAGAACTTTACGATGACGAAATAGAATTTGACTGACATGTGCAGATTACAAACACCACAACTGGAGGAAGCCTTAAAGGGCTTCCCCCTATACTCCCAGGACGGCAAAGGGAAAGAGGCAATATGCCGTGCAATCTTCGCAATAGGGTCTGCCCGTTGGTACATACTTGAGGGTGAAAGGGAGGACGGAGACACCATCATGTTCGGCATAGCCATAGGTCTTCTTGAAGATGAATACGGCTATGTGTCACTGAAAGAACTCTCCGAGATTGAACTCAATCTTACGTCGTATGGATTTGGCATACTCCAAGTTACGCAAGTGCCGGATTTCAAGCCAACCGCTTTGAAGGATATTAAGGATTATCGCCTTCAGGAACTCCTTGCAAGACTTGAAGATTAAACAACCAGTCAGCCGTGGATCTCTCCGCCACGGCTGACACTAACACCAACCGAATATGTATATAGACGATTTGACCGACGCAGTAGTGGCATGTGCCGAAGCCAAAGGCTGGAAAGTGGAAGCCGGCATAATCTACAAGGAGCAGAAAAGCGAGTTTGAATTTGCCAGGTTCAGCCCTGCGGGGCGGGACTTCTCATTCAGCGCGACCATGAAATGTGCCAACATCAACTCTCTTATCGAGGACATAGACAATTACTATGAGGGATTTGATGTTGACTCCGAGACATATCTGTGGCTTGACCAGTTCGGGCATGGCAAACGTGGCGCGCCATACCGCATGAGAGCCGTGCTTGAAGATATGGAGGCTACCGAGAAGATGATAGAGGAGCTGTTGGACGCGATAAAGGAAATGGAGGTACCCGAAGAATACTGATTTTCCCTAATAGCCAGTAAAGCGACCTGCCACATCCGTCACGGACATGGCAGGTCTGAGTGTGTGGAATTTTAATCATTTAATATTGAAAGGTATGTTACATAGCGATATAATCAGAATAGCGGTCAGGAATGGATGGAAGGTCTCGATAACTGCCTCGGCCGATGCCTCGTTCTATTTCGACTTTCAGTGCCGGACGCCCGGCGGCTTGCCTTTCTGCTTCACCGCCGAGCTTTCAGGAGGACATGTCGGCACACTCGTTGACGAGATCATCGCCTTCGTCGATGCGCTCGACCCAGAGCGTTATGCCGTCGAGTGGCTGGAGGCCGCAGGACCGGTTACACCGTCCCGCTACTTTCGGGCGGTAGCCGACATGGACGACATGCGCGTCCGTGCATGGCTTCTCGCCTTCGACCTCTCGGCAGAGGGCGAAAAAGAGCGCATCCTTCTCGACCTTCCCCGGTACCGTCTTAACTGAAGCCTACCGGTCTTTCCTTCTCCGGCCACGCTTGACCTTCGGATTCTCTTTCAGCGATATTATGTCGCTGCCAAGAATCAGCCTGTGCCAGCCGTTCTCCGACATCCGGTAGGGAAGAACCGGCGGCTTTTTCTTCATATACTCGTAAATCGTGGTCTGTCCTATGCCCAGCAGACGCTTCGCCATGCTTACCGAATACAAGGCATCCGGAATGATATTGTTGAAATCAAGGCGCATGGCAAGAGCCTCCCGTATCCTTGCCGCCGAGACTGCGGCGGTATTCCCTGATGAACTTGCCGGCTGCCTCGACAGCCATCTCTGCGGCCACTCTCACATAGAGCGGCCAGTTCTCAATCTGCGACGAGGGAGACTTGTCGGCGGTATGCCGCAGGTCGTGATAGAACAGTGACGAAGCAAGCTCAAACTGTCTCTTCTCCCAGTTTATCCCGGTCTTTTTCTGTCTTTGTCTCATTTTCGTAGTTTTTTTGTGTCGATTTCCTGAAAGTGCGCCCACGGAGAGCCACAAAGTTGAACATCTCCTTGAAGCGGTCGTATATTCTCGCGCCATAGTATTCAGCTATCTGGTCTGGCGTATAGTTGGTGGTGACATGCGTGAACTGGTGGAAGCGGTTGTCATAGCGTCTCTGGAAGATATACTGCATGACATTCTCGAAATTGCCCCACCTGCCTGTGGGATTGGTCTCGCTCCCGAGTTCATCAAATGCCTGCCGGGGGCAGTTGATGTATTCCTGAATCGCCCGGTAGCCGCCGCTGGGTGATTCATCGGCGTATGCGGCGCAGATGTCGATCACGTTGTTTATCCTGAAAAAGTAACGCATGCCGTCAACCGGCTCGCGTACATGCCGGCAGAACTCACGTATGATTCGCAGCATCGTCGATTTTCCGGTGCCGACATCGCCCCAGATGAACAGGCCCTTGTCCGGATCGAGATTGCCGTCATAGTCCATCATCGCCCAGTGAACGATGTCGGAATAGGTGGCTTTCATCTCGTCTCGTATCTCGAATCCGGGACAGACTTTCTTCGCGCAGATTACGAAAAACTGCTTGTACCGGCTAATCCTCGATAAGTCCGCAGCCGGGTTCGAGCGGCGTTCGGCGGCCTCTTTTATTTCCCTGACTGCCTCCGCCGGGTTTATTCGTTTTGGTTGTACCATTGGTCTGTTCTCGGTTTAATCGGGCGCGGGCCCAGTTGAAAAAATGATCCTTGCACTCCTGTACTGTCGTGTGTAGTTTTTTCTTTATCCGGCACTCATTGAAAAAATCGGGCAGCATTTCGACAAGTCCGGACTTGTCGCACCGCAGAGCTTCCGCTATTTCTTTGAGCGAGGCGGTATCCTTTTGGAAATTTTCAAAAACTTCTTCCTCGTGCGCGGGAGAGAGAGAGAATTATTTTTTATATTATTATCTTTATAATATATGTCCCCAAAAGTGTCCCCGGAGGTGTCGGAAGAAGTGTCCCCGAAAGTGTCGGGGGAAGTGCCGCGGACCGGGGTGTCACCGGCATCCTCCGACGGGGGAATAATCGAGAAGGCGGGAATCTGCTCCATGACAAGTATGGTATACAGGGTCGCGTTGCCAATCTCCCGCCTACTGATCCACCGCTGCGACTCGAAGATTCGCAGATAACGGCCCACAGTGTCCTTGTCAGCGCCGATTGAGGCTGCGAGCTTTCTCGTGGAAGCCACGAACTGGCCGGGAAGAATGTCTATAACGGTGCCCTTGATGGGGTATGTATCCCTTGATCTCTGAACACGGAAAAGTATCTCCAGCCACAGATGAACCATCCGGCTCTCCGAATATAGCCATCCCACTCCGCGAAGGTGGTGCAACACGGGTATCCATGAACGGTTCATAACGTATATCGTTTACCATATTTATCGCCCGCTCGTACCGGTGTCGGGATTTTCCGGCATACGGCCTGTCTGCCGTGGCTGCGCCGCCTGTACATCGGCATCGGTGACATACAGTTCCCTGGGGAACACGACGCGTCCCGCTATCTTCTCGATCTCGGCCTTGCGGAAAGAGGGTATGCAGCAACATCCGGCTTTCCAGTTGTAGAATGTCTTTCGCTTGATGCCGTTGCCGCAGGCTTCCACAACAGCCGACACGAAGAAGCGGTGGTCGGTAGCTGGCAGCGTGCAGAGATACTCATTGAGGCACTTTGAGTCCATAGCCTTGATTTCCTGTGTAGTCATCGCTTTGTCTCTTAATAGTAAATGAATCATGTGCGCCGTTTTTTTTCAATGGTGCGGTACCCGGCGCGGGCCATAACGTCATGGAGCGACAGATAGTACCGCCGTCCGTTACGCTCTCCCTTAAGGGTGCCGTCACGTATGGAATCACGCACCCGCTGGGTCGGGCAGCGCATTATCTCCGCAGCCTCGTTGACTGTTATCATCCGGTCGGGAGGCTCTGGACCGGTGATGGTACGCCTGATCTCGTCAAGCGTATTCTCAATCTTTGTCAGCCTCATGACGATTCTTCTGTCGTCGCTCATAATTGGATTGTATATTAAAATTCAACATTTTTAGTTAGCAATCTTTAGCTCTGTTTAGAATTAATGATTATCTTTGCGGTTAGAAATGATTAATCTAAATTAGTTGATTGTATTAACTCTAACAAACCAATCGTGCTAAATGATTGTTTGGAATGTTATTATTGGTAATCTCTAAACGGATTGATTATAAAATATAAACACGAAATATGGACGACATAAGAATCAGGATAAGACAGGCTATGGAATGGCTTAAAGACAACAGGCTGTTCGCCTCCAACCGCGCCATAGCCGAAAGAATGGGCTACAACCCTAGTGCGTTGTCCCAGGTTATAACCGGTAAGGCCAACGTGTCCGAGCGGTTTGTAAAGTGCCTGTGCGGTATCTGTCCGGCTCTGAGATATGAATGGATATGGAAAGGCGAGGGGGTAATGATAGCGGAGAATCCGTCCGGGCGTCAGGAAACGGAAAATCCGATTCCCCAGATGGACCGTTTTTCGTATATACTCGGCAGTATGGCAGAAATAATAAAGAGCATAACGGAGCTGACAGGCCCACTGGCCGGGCGTGTCGAGCGTCTGGAGAGAAAGGTCGAGGAACAAGCACGCGAGATTGAGGCGTTGCGCTCCATGCTGCCTGAAAACGCAAAAGCCGCCACTTCCCGAAAGAAATGACGGCCGTTTCCCGTATATCATGGATTATTTCAGCTTGTCAAAGCCTTGGATGACGCTTGTCTGAAGAACTTGAGCGTATTTCTCGGTCATCGACACATTGGAGTGAGCGAGCATCTTGCTCACGGTTTCGATTCCGACGCCCTTTGTCAAGGCCCATGTCGCGAAGGTGTGGCGCCCCACGTGCATCGTCAGGTTGATGTGCAGCTTCGCCATGCTCGCTATGAGCTTCAGCTGGTCGTTGCACTTCTGATTGCTCATCAGATTGAGGTTGTAGTCATATTTGCGCAATATGGCCATGGCTTTCGGAAGCAGGACTATGGTGTATGGCATACCGGTTTTCAGACGCTTGTCGCGTATGCAGTAGTCATCACCCTGTCTGAACACGTCCGACTTCTTTATCTTCACGAGGTCGGAGTAGGCAAGACCTGTATAGCAGGAGAAGATGAACATGTCGCGCACCTTCTCGGTCATGCCGTATAGTTCCAGGGCTTACACCCTGTCGCGTTCCTCCTCGGTGAGAAACTTTATTCCCTCCGATTTGCCGCGCGAGATTCTCATTCCGTTATAGGGGTTGGACTCCAGCTTTTCAAACTGGATAGCCTCGATGATGTAGGGCTTCAGCCGCTTGTGATAGCCGTGAACCGATGACTGGGCCGTTACGCGCTTGCGTATGAAGTCATCCCACAGGCGGATGTTCTTCGGCGTGAGGTCGCAGAAGAAACGTATAAGCCCAAAGTCACGCAGGCATTTGAGCATCACGAGGTGCTGGCGGCGCGTCGATTCCGTCACAGGCCTCATGTATATGCGCTCTTCGAGCCAGTCGAGGAAGTTGACCGACGAACCCTGCACCTTTGTTTTCTTAACCTTTTTAAGAAGGGAAAGGTCATATTCACCCTTCTGTGAGGCTATCGTTGACATCTTTTCGTGGAGTCCGTCGTACACGCAACGGATCTGCCCGTTAAGCCTGTCGGCTTCCGGATGGTTGACTACCTCCCTTCCGCTCCACTGCTGTTTGAGGACGGCGACACCGGTCGAGAGCCGGACTCTTTCACGGTTATAGGACACCTCTATCTCGATGGTGCCGGGATTGACGGCCGAAGCCTTCTTGCGTCTGTCGAAAATCACCTTTATCTGCGGTATTCCTGCCATAACTAGTATTATTTAAGAGTGATACATCGTTTTATGTGACTTTGTGGTACGCGAGAATACGTGTACCACACATTCCGAGAAATGTACCACAAGTGTACCACGCACTGTTTTAACGCCTCCAAGAAGTGTGATGTTGCCACCCCTGAATCTTTTGGAATGATTTAGCACAAAATAGTAAGAGTCAGTATTTTGAGTCCTAAAAAGATGTGCTGCCTCCACCTCGGAAGCCGGGGTGTCGGGAATGACTGATATTTTGGTGGAACGTCGGTACATTTGTGGTACATTTTTGTGGTACATCCACGAAATCTGTACCAAAGATAATGTGCTAAATCGAAACTAACAAATGCTATAACAGGCTACGAACCGAAAACGGCAGCAGTACTAAGTTTTTCTATATCAACAAATTGTGGAAATGCTAAAGATTGACATACTGGCGGTTACGGACAAGAAAAAAGGCCATCCGAAGATGACCCTTTAGTGATCCGCCTGGGGCTCGAACCCAGGACCCCAACATTAAAAGTGTTGTGCTCTACCAGCTGAGCTAGCGAATCAGTGCTCTTGTTGTTAAAAGCGATGCAAAGGTACGGCTTAATTTTGAATTATGCAAGCGTTAGAAAGAATTTGTGAGAAAAAGTGCAAATAAAGTCACGGCTCTTTCATTTAAAAAGTCTTGTGCTTCCGAAAAGCCTTTTATTTTATAGCGGTGGAATTCTGAATAGGAAAGGGTAATTTTCGCATTCATTTCTCTGATTTTCAATAAAATAAGTGGTGTAAAAATTGGTCAAGTGACCATTTTTTTTTCGTAACTCTGTAGTTGTAAATCAATTAGTTATGAATAAAAATAAGCCACTTGACCAAATGCGTTCGACCGGCGTAAATGCGCCCAATCGGACTTCAAAATTAGTAAATAAATCTGAATTCAACGGCAGTATCCTGAACAGATTGATGAATTTCGCCCGTTCAGTCCCCGATTTCCGCAGGTCCGACAAGGGCAATATACAACATCGGCTCGCCGACATCATCATACTGATGATATTAGCCAGAGAGTGTGGATGTGTCGGGCGTGCCGATATAATTGAATTCGGACGTCTCCATCTCAATAACGCGGGTTCGGGATAAGAACTTAATGATTTTCAACCAATCAAAAGACATAGAGTATTGGG
>ERZ778517.1358-NODE-1358-length-18482-cov-4.699408_pt1 | contig 18482 bp, 22 predicted proteins | sample MGYA00510341_ERZ778517 | MGnify/ENA primary metagenome ERZ778517 (study PRJEB29527, sample SAMN07138964) | mouse gut metagenome | material: feces | host: mouse | place: China:Nanjing | collected 2016-01-25 ... | reverse complement strand
TAGAGATGAAATTATCTATTTTACCGTCCGAGTCGCAGGTGATGTCCTGTATTGTAGCGGATTTCGTCGGTTGTTCATTGAGTCGGGAAATGGGGACAATCGGGAATATTTGGTCGATGGCCCAGGAATCCGGAAGCGATTGGAACAACGAAAAATTGCAGAAATACTTGTCCGGCAACATTTTGGCGATTTTTTTCAATTCGTCCGGAGCGTGCTTTGTTGCTTCCGCCATGGCATATACCTCGCGGGCTACGGACCAGAACAGCCGTTCCACTTGTGCTCGGGTACGGAGATCAATCAATCCCAGATTGAAAAGTCCCAGCGCATCTTCCCGGCATTGAACGGCATCGTGCCACGTTTCGAGCAAACGGGGCTGGTTGAGGTTTTCCCACAGGTCGTACAACTCTTTCACTAATTCATGGGCGTCTTCTTTTATCTCTTCGTTTTCGTCGAATGCCGGTAAATGAGTGCTTGCCAGTGCCTCGAACACGAGTACCGAATGGTGGGCAGTCAGAGAACGTCCCGATTCGGTAATAATATTAGGTTGCCGGAGATTGTTTTTTTCGCACGCATCAACGATAGAGGAAACAGCGTCGTTTACATATTCCTGAATGGAATAGTTCATGCTGTTGCCGGAGGTGGCGGAACGCGTACCGTCGTAATCCACGCCCAGACCGCCGCCGATATCAACAAAATTGATGCTGTAACCCATGTTCTGCAACTGGACATAAAACTGGGAAGCCTCTTTCAGTGCCGTTTTGATGCGACGGATATTGGTGACTTGGCTGCCGATGTGGAAATGAATCAACTGGAGGCAATCTTTCATTTTATAATCCTCCAAAATATCGAGGGCTTCCAGCAATTCACTTGAATTTACGCCGAATTTGCTGACATCGCCGCCCGATTCCTCCCATTTCCCGCTGCCTGAACTTGCCAGTTTTATCCGGATACCGATGTTGGGACGGATATTCATCTTCCGGGCTAACTTGGCAATGTTGCGAAGCTCCATGAGTTTCTCCACTACTAAATAGATTCGTTTTCCCATTTTCTGGGCTAACAGGGCGAGTTCGATATAACTTTCGTCCTTGTAACCGTTGCAGATAATCATGGCCTCGTCATCAATATCGATGGAGAGAACCGCATGTAATTCCGGTTTTGATCCGGCTTCCAGTCCGATATTGAATTTATTGCCGTGGCTGACAATTTCCTCAACCACGGGGCGCATCTGATTCACCTTAATGGGATAGATGATGAAATTTTTGGAAGTATATCCGTATTCTTTGGCGGCCAGTTCGAAACAATGGGAGATTTTTTCGATTCTGTTGTCCAGGATATCCGGAAACCTCAACAACACCGGGGCTTCGACATCACGCAACTGCAACTCTTCCATGAGTTCTTTCAAATCGATGGAAGGCCCTCCTGCTTTCGGTGTTACGGCGACATGCCCTTTGTCATTGATAGAAAAATAATTCAGGCCCCAACCGTTGATGTTATACAGTTCCGCCGAATCATCAATACTCCATTTTCTCATTCCTTGATAACGATAGTTTTAATTGACGTATATACGCGCAAAACTACAACATTAATTCAATATTGATGAAAAAAGGCAGGAGAAATTATGCAGGCAGAAATAAAACCTGTTGTAATTACGGATTCCCGTGAATATATAACAAGGCTCCGTCTTTAATCGTGTTGATAATTTCCCGGCTTACGGCAGGGGGGAGTGCGGGGCATCCCAGGCTTCGCCCCAGGCGTCCCTGCTTTTTGATGATGGCAGGGTCTGCGTATTTGGCCCCGTGCATCACAATCGCCCGTTCCTTCGCCTTGTCATTTTTCCCTTTTTCCAGTCCTTCCAGAATGAGCGAATAGCCGTTTTTCCCGTAATACGTGTCGCCCGTCCGGAAAAAGCCGAGGGAACTTTTGAAGGATTGGGGCTGATTGGAGAAAGAGACGGCATAATTCCCTCCGCTGTTCCTTCCGTGGGAAACGTGTGATTTGAACAGGGTTTGCTGCTCTTGTAAGTCAATGACGCACAGCCGTTGTTCCGTAGAAGGTTTGGTAAAATCAATCAGCGTGAGAATCGCCCTTTCCTGCTCAAACAGGCGAAAGCCTTTCAAGGCTTCCTCAAATGCGGGAAAACCGACCACGTCTTTTAAATTCAGTTCATGATACAAACGACGGCTGTCGGTTGAAATTTTTACTGCCGAATCCGGATTTCCTTTTGTAACATGATAACAACACACCAAAAAAAATAAACACCACGCTTTGTACATACTTTAATTTAGTCGTAAATGATGATTAGCGCCCTGTCTGTCGAAGCCCAATCGTAAATGAACTTGGAATGCGACGTAGCACTTCGGACGCACATGTGCGATCGTGGAACCGTTCCGAGCGACCAACTGAACTCCGACACCTTTTTGTTCGGATAATTCACCGGCACACCGTGAATGTATCCTCCCCCCGAAAAACGGCTCGCCCACGGCGCATACCCCGCAAGCTCTGAATTGCCGTCCTTGGTGAACATCATGGAGGTGGTTTTTGAGCGTACGACAAATATTCCGGTAGGAGTTTCCTGTCTGTACGGCGGCCTCCTGACACCGGTTGTGGCGGGATTCATACTCCTCACCAGCCACGCGGTATCAGTTTGTTCTAAAGTCACAATGTTCTGGTTCGTACGGTCCACAAAAATTGTTTTTGTAAATCTTCTCACCGGCAATCGGTCAACATACTTGCTTGGCACCAGCCAGACGCCGTCAAATTCTGCCGGGACAATGACCAGATAGTCAGCGCTATCCCGTAGAATCCACACCAAAGCTCCGTCCTTTCCGTAGCATTCGGGAGCGCTTAAATTGCCCGTCCGGTAAAAGGGGATGCCTTGGTCCCGTTTGGTGCCGTTTTTATCCACCACATGCTTGTATGCATTGTGCTTGAATGAGTTGACTAATGGTGCCAGTCCATTCTTATTTTTATAATTATTCAGTGCTCCGAATTCTGTGGCGATTTCTTCCAGAATAAGCAACGAATCCAGTTTCTGCGAAATTTTATTCCATTGAATCTGACGCACTGTTTTCTTATATTTGTAATGATCTTTCAGCGTGTGCTGATTATATTGCAACGCCTTCTCTATCCGGACCCCCGAAACGAGGGTCCAGCCGAATAGAAAAAACGCAATGAAAATGATTGTTTTTTTCATCGTTCAATCTTTGGATTACGAATTTTTCTATTCGATACGTAAAAATACAAGCTAATTTCCGGAATCCCACCCGCCTTTTGTATTATTTATGGAAACTTCACATTTAGAGTGACATAAGGACAGGATAGAGACGGTGGAATCGATTTTATTATTATTTGTTTTTTATCGAAAAAACCTGAAAGTTCTGGTTATATCAAAAACAAAAACGCACTGATAATCAGTGCGTCCCCTTTTCTGTCGAGATGACTGGACTCGAACCAGCGGCCTCCACGTCCCGAACGTGGCGCGCTACCAACTGCGCTACATCTCGATTGCGGATGCAAATGTAATAAAATAATGAATTTAATGTAGTATATTTGTGAAAAAATTTATTCATTAAATTGTTTTTGAGATGGATTCGGTAAGACAAAATAAAGTATCCCGACTGATTCAGAGGGATTTAAGCGAAATGTTCCAAAAAGAATGTAAAGAATATACCGAGGGGGCTATGCTCTCCGTAACGGCTGTGCGGGTGAGTCCCGACCTTTCCTATGCCAAGGTATATTTAAGCATTTTTCCTTCTGCCCTGGCGGAGAAGACGATGGATACGCTGAATGAAAAAAACAAATCCATCCGCTTTGTATTGGGCAAAAAAGTGGGGAAACAAATGCGGATTATTCCGGAACTGCGATTCTTTGTAGACGATAGCCTGGATTATATCGATAAGATCGACCAATTGTTGAAATAAGCCGTTTGCAACCCATGCATTTGTCCCTTTTTATTGCAAAACGGTATCTGTTTTCACGGAAAAAACAAAATGCCATCAACATCATCTCCGGTATCAGCATGGTGGGGGTAGCTATCGGCACGACGGCACTGGTTGTGATTTTATCCGTGTTCAACGGGATTGATTTGCTTTTGCAGGAAAGCACGGACAATCTGACGCCTGATCTCGTTATTTCCCCTGCTAAAGGGAAATTTATTCATTTTGATACCCTTCATTATGCGGAATTGAACCGTCAGCCCTCCATTGCGTACTATCATCCGGTAGTGGAAGAAAATGCACTCTTGAAATACGGAGACAACCTCAAACCGGTTACCTTAAAAGGAATTGGGCAGGAGTATGAAAAGCATGTGGATTTCAGCCGTAACATGATAGAAGGGGAGTTCAAACTGAGAGCGGGAGATTCGTTTTTGGGCGTAGTGGGTTACGGCGTGGCGCAGGAATTGGGTATCGGATTGAAATTTCTGACTCCGTTGAAATTTTATTATCCCAACAAAACATCCTCCTCTTCGTTGCAGGCGGCTTTGAACACGGAATTTTTATTCCCTGCCGGATTTTTTTCCTCCCAGCAGGAACTGGACGACAAACTGATACTGACAGACATTGGTTTTGCGCAGCGGTTGTTCGGAATCGGAGACCGGATTTCAAAAATAGAAATAAAACTGATGCCGGATGTCAATGCCGGGACAGTGAAACAAGACATACAGTCTCTTCTCGGACAGGACTTCAAAGTGGAAGATAAATATGAAATCAACCGCTCCTTCTATGCCATGATGAAATCGGAAAAACTGGCGGTGTTCATGGTGTTGCTCTTCATTCTGCTGATAGCATCCTTCAACATTGTCGGTTCTATTTCCATGTTGATTTTGGATAAAAAAGACGACCTGGGCGTATTTAAAGCCTTGGGAATGAATCTCCGGCAAATCATTGCGGTTTTTAAAACGGAAGGAATATTAATCACCCTCTCGGGGGCGGCAATCGGTTTGCTTATCGGAGTGGTTGTCTGTTTTTTGCAGGAAAAATACGGATTCATTAAATTGGGGGACGGGAGCTACATCATAGAGGCTTATCCGGTGAAATTGATATGGGAAGACATCCTGCTGATCATGGGTACCGTTCTATTCATAGGTTACGCCGCATCTTATTTCCCCGTAAAATATTTGGTGAATAAATTAGTGGGTTCAAAAGGAACATGATATGAAAAAGTGGACATTAAGCATCGGATTGATATTTTTTTTCACCCTCTCGGGATTGGCGCAGGAGAAAGAGAGCTTTGCCCTGATTGAAACCAACTTCGGGACGATGAAAGTGAAACTCTACGATGACACTCCCATTCACCGGGACAACTTCATACGTCTGGCTAAATCCGGCCATTATGACGGTACCCTGTTTTACCGGGTGATTAAAAACTTCATCATACAGGGCGGTTCTTCCGATAGCCGTGGCGCCCGTCCCGGACAATTCATCGGCTTCGGTGAGCCTATGACTTTGGATGCGGAGATAAAACAGCACCATTACCATAAAAAAGGAGCCTTGGCAGCCCCCCGCCAGCCTGACCGGGTCAATTTCCTGAAAGAGTCGGACATATCCCAATTTTACATCGTACACGGGAAAAAATATACGGACGAGGAACTCGACATTATCGAAAAATCCGTCAATATCCCCATAAAAAACGCCATTCAGCGGAAATATTACACCCCCGAAAAAAAGGCATTGCTGGACACTTTGCGGAAACAGAAAAAAGTGGCGGAATTTCGGGAGATAGCCGGAAAAATCAAACAGGACATCGCTTTTGAATGGAATGCCAACACAGACAAAGTCTACATGCCCGAAGACAAGCGGGAAGCCTATAAAACCTTAGGTGGCGTACACCACCTGGACAAAGAATATACGGTCTTCGGGGAAGTCGTCGAAGGACTGGACGTTATCGACAAAATAGCCGCATTGCAAACCGACAAAAACGACCGTCCGTTAAAAGACGTTACAATAAAAGTCAAAATACTGGATTGAGGATATGAAAGAAGAAAACAAACAGCGATGGGTTTTGTTAAGCCGCAACATCATTTGGGCAGCAGTTATTTTTATCTTGTGCGCCATGCCTTCCGAGCATGTCCCCGACCCGCATCTGAACATACCCCACCTGGACAAAGTGGTTCATTTCGGTATGTTTGTCATCATGGCGGTTCTGCTCTGTAACGAATTGGAATACCAAACCCGCTTCAGCCTGCGGAGAGTATATGTGATTACCGTCGGCATCTCTTTCTTGTATGGAGGAATGATCGAACTGCTGCAACAGCATTTCTTCAACCGTAGCGGAGACGTATGGGACTTGGTGGCGGATGTATTGGGAGCCATTGTGGGGTGTTGGGTCTATCCCCGGTTAAAACGGATTGTCAGGAAGGTAAGAGAAAAAAAGAAAAAATAACAGACCTGTTTTTCACAATATATTTTTTCTACCTTTGTCCATCAATAACCAAAAGAAGAGAAAATGTTAGATAAAATCAAGCAGTTGATTGCGGAAATTTCCGGATTTTCAGCTCATACTTTGGAAGAAGCGGAGCAATTCCGGATTAAACATTTGAGTAAGAAAGGAACAATAGCCCTGTTGTTTGAGGATTTTAAAAACGTCCCCGCAGAGCAGAAAAAAGATATAGGCAAAGCTTTAAATGAATTGAAAACCGCTGCCCAGACGAAAGTAAACGAACTGAAGGAGCAGCTCTGCAATACCGATACCGGAGCTTCCGGCATGGACCTCACCTTACCGGGCGATCCGCTGCAAATGGGAAGCCGGCATCCGTTGTCTATCGTAAGGAATGAAATCCTGTCCATATTCGACAAACTCGGATTCACCGTTTCCGAAGGACCCGAAATCGAAGACGACTGGCACAATTTCTCTGCATTGAACTTTCCGGAAGAACATCCAGCCAGAGATATGCAGGACACTTTCTTTATTGAAAAACATCCGGACATCGTATTGCATACTCACACATCATCGGTACAGGTCCGGGACATGGAAACCCACGAACTGCCCATCCGTTTGGTTACTCCGGGACGGGTATTCCGGAACGAAGCCATTTCCGCCCGGGCTCACTGCATCTTCCACCAGATTGAAGCCTTATATATTGACGAAAATGTGTCGTTTGCCGATTTAAAACAGACATTGACTTATTTCGCCAAGGAACTGTTTGGCCCCGATACGCAGATCCGTTTGCGTCCTTCTTATTTCCCGTTTACGGAACCTTCTGCCGAAATGGATGTATCGTGCTCTCTGTGCCACGGAAAAGGATGCAATGTATGTAAAGGTACCGGCTGGCTTGAGATATTGGGATGCGGCATGGTCGATCCCAATGTATTGGAACTGAACGGTATTGACAAAGAAAAATACACAGGTTTTGCCCTCGGAATGGGAATCGAGCGCATCACCATGCTTAAATACGGCATCAAAGACTTGCGGCTCTTCTTTGAAAACGACCTGCGTTTTCTTGAGCAGTTTGCGGCAGTGGTGTAGGAAAAATGCAATCCGCATATAGAACAGAGAAAACAGGGACCAACATCCCGTTTTCTCTGTTTTTGTTTATATTTGAACCGGATTCAGAACACGGACAACAACCATGCAGGAAATAGAAAGAAAATTTTTAGTGAAAGGCGAAGCCTTTAAAGCGTTGGCATCGGCTGCTTTGCCGATATGCCAGGGGTATCTCTCCTCTGTGCCGGAAAGAACTGTCCGGGTACGATTGCGAGGGAAGAAGGCTTATCTGACAGTAAAAGGCATGGCAGCCGGTGACGGATTATCCCGTTTTGAATGGGAAAAGGAAATTGCTCCGCACGAAGCGGAAGAGCTTATCCGACTGTGTGAACCGGGGGTAATTCAGAAATCACGCTACCTTGTACCTGTAGGCAAACATACGTATGAAGTAGATGAATTTTACGGTGACAACAATGGATTAATCATTGCGGAGATAGAACTTTCATCAGTGGACGAGGATTTTGTGAAACCGGATTGGTTGGGCAAAGAAGTGACTGGCGACCAGCGCTATTACAATTCTTCTTTAACTAAAAATCCCTATAAAAACTGGCGGGCCGATGAATAATGCGAAACATCTCTTATTGTGCGGATTTTTATTCTGTCTGCTGTTGCCCGGGCAGGGACATCCTGTCTCAAAAGCGGACAGTCTCATTCTGAGCCGCTTTGCAGAATATGCCGCACAGGAAAGGCTTGGAGACTTGCCTGTAGACCGGAGAATCGAACGGATAGGAAGATTCTTTTTGGGAAAACCATATAAATCCGGTACATTAAACATCCCCCAGAAAGAAATGCCGGTCATTAATCTGCGGGAACTGGATTGTGTGACTTTTGTTGAAAACGTGTTGGCATTGGCACTGTTGGATAACTACGATACCATTTCAGTGCGTGATTTTGTGAAAAATATCGTCACCTTGAGATACCGGGAGGGAAAGATAACGGATTACACTTCCCGTCTTCACTACTCTGCCGATTGGCTGTATGAAATGGGGCGGCTGCATTACTTAAGCGACATGACAAAAGCACTTGGCGGGACACGCTACTCCCCTCGGGTCGGATTCATGTCGAAACATCCGAAAAAATATCCGCCTTTGGCTGCCGACAAACAACTGGTGGATAAGATGCGGGATATTGAAACGTCAATAAACAAACGGACGTATTACTACCTGCCCAAAGCAAAAATCAAAACGGCAACCCACAGGATTCATACGGGCGATGTTATTCTGATAACGACCAACATTCAAGGCTTGGACACCTCCCATTTGGGAATTGCGGTAAAAAAAGGGAGAAAAACCTATTTAATGCACGCTTCCAGTACGGCAGGGAAAGTCGTCATTACCTCAGAACCGCTGGAGGCTTATATGGCAGACATCGCCTCCCAGACAGGCATCATCATAGCCCGTCCCAACCTGCTGCTGAGTGAAGAGTGGCTCGAAATGCCCTGTTGGCACGGAAATTGATTGAAATATAATAAATTAAAATAACTTCTTATGAGACGACTTGCAATTACACTGTTCTGTTTCGTTGCTGCTTTACTTCTTGCCGGCTGTGCCGACCGTAAAGTGACGCGCGTGGATACCGCACAGGTGACAGACTTGAGCGGACGGTGGAATGACACCGATTCCCGTTTGGTATCCAATGAAATGATTACCGATTTGCTATCCGCCAAGTGGATACCCATGTACGAACTTCAACATGCCGGGAAAAGACCGGTAGTGATTGTAGGCACCGTACAGAACAAAAGCCATGAACACATCGACGCCGGGACCTTTATAAAAGACCTGGAGCGCGCGATGGTAAACAACGGTAGTGTTCGTTTGGTACAGGCAGGGGCGAAACGCGAAGAGCTGAGGGACGAACGGGAGCAGCACAATCAGGGTTACGTGTTGCCCGAAACCGCTAAAAAATGGGGACGCGAACTGGGAGCCGATTTCATGCTGCAAGGCACGATAAATAGCATCGTCGATTCATACAAAAAGAATAAAGCCGTATTTTACCAGATAGACTTGGAAATGACAAACCTGGAAAGCGGGGAAATCGTTTGGATGGGCAACAAGAAAATCAAAAAAACAATTGCCGACCGTTTTTGATGTAAATCTCAACTTTGACTGGAATGAACCGGAACTGCCTTTTCCTGTGGGGACTTCTTGTCCTGCTTTCCGGTTGTGCCACATGGCATAACCGGACGGCAGCTTTTCAGACGGCAGTTGCCAAAGGAGAATTTGAAGAGGCGGATAGATTGCTTCACAAAGACAAACAGATGGCGCGAAGCAAGAACAGGATTCTCTTCTGTCTCAATCAGGGATATGTGGATTTTATGCTCAATCGCTACAAAGAAAGCAATGCGGCTTTTGAGCAGGCGGAAATACTGATGGACAAGATAAGGCGGAATCCGGCAGCCCAGGCGGCGGCATTGTTGAGTAATCCGGAGACATTGCCTTATAAACCCGAAGACTTTGAAGTGATCCTGGTAAACTTCTATAAAGCCATGAACTACCTCCAAATGGACCAAATGGAAGAAGCACTGGTGGAGGTGAGAAAAATCAACATCAAACTCAACGAGCTGAACGACAAATATCCCGACTACAAAAACCGCTATCAGCGCGATGCCTTTGCCCATTTGCTGATGGGACTGATTTATGAGGCTTCCGGCAACTACAATGATGCTTTTATAGCTTACCGCAATGCTTACGAAACTTACCAATCCGACTATGTAAAAAACTTCGGGTTGGGGGCGCCGCTCCAACTGAAATATGACCTGTTGCGCATGGCTTCCCTGTGTGGCTTTACTTCCGAACTGAGACAATATGAAACGGAATTCGGACTGACCTATCAACCGGAACCTATCCCGGAAAACGGAGAATTAATTCTGTTTTGGCTGAATGGCCTGGGTCCTGTAAAGTCGGAACGGAGCCTGGAGTTTGTAAAACAGAAAGGGGAGGGGGGTGCCGTTGTTTTCCATAATGCCGAGTATGGATTGACCTTTCCTTTCTTTTGGTCCTCCGGTTATTCGGAAAAAGAGAAAAACTCCTTGGCAGACTTGAAAGTGGTGAGGGTGGCTTTTCCGCAATATGTGGAGCGTCCCTCTCTCTATACTTATGGGACAGTCCGGTATGACAATTCGGACTATCCGTTTGAAGTGGGGGAAGACATTAACCAGATTGCTTTCAAAACCCTTCATGACCGGATGGTAAGGGAAATGGCAACCTCCTTATTGCGCCTGGCGGCAAAACAAGGGGTGGAATATGCGGCTTCCAGACAAAACGAATGGCTCGGTTTGGCGGTAGGACTTGTGAATGCTTTTACGGAAAAAGCAGATACCCGCAACTGGCAGACCTTACCCAATACCATTTCTTACATCCGCATCCCGTTAAAATCGGCAGAGAATACGTTAGACCTTCATTTTACCTCGCCAAAGGGACAATCCTATACGGAAAAGATAACTGTTGAAGGCAGAAAGAAATTTACCCGGTTTCGGGTGTTTTCCACTTTGTAGTTTGTTGGTAGTCGGAGTCTATCTGTATTTCTCGCCGTTTTCTTCCATCATGCTTAAATAACTCCAGTACCTGCTTTCGCTGATGCTGCCGTTTTGTACGGCTTCTATCACGGCACATCCCGGCTCGTGGGTATGGGTGCAATTGTAAAAACGGCAATGCTCAGACACGTTGAAAAGCTCCGGGAAAAAGTGCGAAATCTCCTCCTTGGCAATGTCGATAATACCGAAACTTCTCAAACCGGGCGTATCGATGATGTAACTGTTCTCCCCCAAAGCGAACATCTCTGCGAACGTGGTCGTGTGTTTTCCCGTATCATGACAATCCGATATAGCACTCACTTTCAAGTTGAGTGAAGGCTCAATCCGGTTGATAAGCGTGGATTTCCCTACCCCCGACATGCCCGACAGTACCGTCGTCTTATTTGCCAATAAAGCTTTGAAAGGAAGCAGGCTTTCCGATTGTTCCGCCGACACGGCATGACACGGGTAACCGATAGCGGTGTAAATACCTATTAATTCCTGCATCTGGGCGGAATCCGTCTCGTCATACAAATCGGTTTTATTGAAAATAATGGCGGCGGGAATATTATATGCTTCGGCGGTAACCAGAAAACGGTCGATGAAAATAGTAGGTGTCTGAGGATGGTTCACCGTGGCGATAAGCAGAGCCTGGTCGACATTCGTTGCAATGATATGTGCTTCTTTCGATAGGTTCGTAGACTTGCGGATGATGTAATTCCGGCGCTCATGAATGTGGGTAATCACATACTCCTCGTGGTCATATTCCATATCCACATAATCACCCACCGCTACGGGATTAGTCGTGCGTATCCCTTTCAGCCGGAGCTTTCCCCGCATCCGGCACTCCACCTGCTTCCCGTCCTCCTTCCGGACCAGATACCAACTCCCTGTTGATTTAATGACAACCCCTGTTTCCATACCTTTACTTTCGTCTTGCAAACATACTACAAAATTAACGAAACACCCTCCGCTTTCTTTGTCAATTATTTTTGAATATCCGCTAAAAGCGGTATTTTTACATACGGATATTAAAAAGGCATGCCATGAACGACAAGGATATACGATGGATACAACGTTTTGCCAATTATCGCAAAGCTCTGTCCCGTTTATCGCAGGCGGTAGATATATTGTCCGGACAGGAGAACGGAGAATTGGATGACTTGCTGAAAGAGGGATTGATACAACGTTTTGAATATACCCATGAGTTAGCATGGAAAGTAATGAAAGACTATGCGGAATATCAGGGGTATTCCGACATTCGTGGCTCACGTGACGCTATCCGTAAAGCATTGGAAATAAATCTTATTTTCGACCGGCGTTGGATGGAATCGGTAGAAGACCGCAACCTCACTTCCCACAACTACGATGATGAGACTGCCAACGCGATTTGCAGCAATATCATGACGGTGTATTATCCTCTTTTTGCAGATTTTGAAAAGGTAATGTTATCCCTTGGCGAATTTTAACCATAACCCTTATATGCCGTACGGATTGACAAATATGGACATGGAAAAGCTGCAGGCTCTTTTCCGGCTCAATAAAAAAATTGAGCGGGTCATTCTTTATGGTTCAAGAGCCAAAGGTACTTTCAAGCCCTTTTCCGACGTGGATATTACATTTATAGGGGAAAACCTGACCCGCAGCGATCTGAATCAACTTGCGGCATATATTGATGATTTACTTTTACCTTATCGTTTTGACCTCTCCCTCTTTCTTACGTTAAAAAACAAAGAACTGGTCGAGCATATCGAAAGACGGGGAATTGTTATTTACGAAAAAAACAGGGAGTAAAAACCTTAAAATTCCTCGAACGGCTTCCACAAAAACTTTTCAATCTCTACGTGCCCGTTATTTTTGAAGCCCACGCCTTCCGCTTCCAGCAACTCCTGCTGTTCCGCCCACGCCGGGACTGTCCGTCCTTGCGAATTCACTACTCGCCACGTAGGTAAATGAAGATCTTGCGGAGTATTTTTCAGCACTGTCCCTACAAGCCGGGAATTTTGCGGACAACCAACAAGCCGGGCAATCATGCCATACGTAAAAACTTTCCCTGCCGGTATCTGCGCCACAATCTCATAAACCTCTTGGGCAAAAAGAAGACTATCTTTATGAAATGTCGTATTTTTTTTACTCATACAGTTCGCTGAAAATCCAGTCCATGCTGATATACCGGATTTTGGTACCGGAATAAGTCAGCCAACCGTAAAAACAGACGATTTCCGGAATATTGCCATGCAATATAAAATAAAAAACGGCGGTTACGGGCAATTGATATAGACAATTTTTCAAAAATATCCTCGGTCCTCTTTTTAAAAAAGCATAGCATAAATTCAGCACCACAACACCAATCGTTAAAACGACATTCAACCATTCCGGATAATGTCCCGGCTGAATTACTCCGGCAGTAAACAAAAACATGACCGACAGGCACAATCCCTCCAACGGGACATTGATCAAATCATAAATATGTTTTTTTTCCATCATTATAAATACTTTACCATATATTCAGACCTATATTTCTTTGCATAACTTAAACTTTATAATCCGGAATCGTTCATTGTCCACGTCCACTGGCAATTCCCCATAATAGAAACCATCCCGGTATCCCAATATATTCAAGGCTTCTTCTGTGTGGATGTCTCCTGCTAAATGCCTGCTTTGATAGATTTGCAAGCCATATCCCAGTTCCCCTTCCTGCTTGTAGCCCCGGAAAAGACAATCCCCGGCAATTGTCAAAGTCGTGTAATAGCCGTATTTCTTCAAATGCTTCTCCCGCTGGGATTCAGTTTCATCTATAGTCTTTGTTTCCGGATAACTGTGGCTTATATTCGGAGCCGAAAATCCCATCGTTCCTTTCAATGCCCCATCCATATCCCGGATATATATCAACGAATCGGCAGCAAAAGCCGAATATAGGCATCCGTCTCCCACGGCAAAATCATAACTTGAAAAATTCGGTATATTTTTCTCTCTGTACACGGGCGGATAGCTTCCGAAAAGTTTCTGTGTCCGTTGTTCGCTTATATCCACTGAAGCGAAAATATGTGACGTTCTCCAGAATTCTTTTGCCTTGCCGTTGGTTTCATATCCGTTAAAACGCACATGCTCTACCACCACAGGCACAAAAAGCAGATATCCCTGCCGATGAAGTTTCCTGACATTGAAATTATATTCATAGATAGCTACCTGTTCCGCATGAGGATGGCGAAGCAATTCGTCGTAATTCTCATCGTTAATCGGATTGTCGGAGAGGAAACGGAAAGGCGGAAACATCCATTGGTAGGTGGAATCATAGCAAAAAATCTGCCACATCCCGTCCAAGCCGAACAGTTCACCCCCTGCCGTAGCTGTGGAAACAAAAAAGGGGCTTCCCATTTCATCCGGTCCTTTTCCTCTGGAAATATGCTTTCGGATGAAATTCCCTTCCAAATCATATTCCCGCACCCCCACCATGTGTTTATCCACATATACCAAACGGTCCTTTTTCAATAACCATTGTCCTTCCAGAGAAGTAGCTCCCGCTCCGATATAAAGCGTATCCCATTCGATGCTGTTTATACTGGAAGGGCATTTCTTTCCTTGGTGTGCCAAGCCTGCATATTCACTTACTCCGGAGCTGTTTTTACAGCCAATCACGCACAGGAGCATTCCGGCAACGATCCACATACCGGTTACAAACCGGATATTATTTGAATTGTTCATCATAAATATAGGGGTATATAATGTTACGCATATTCCGGTAGCGCATCCTGTCTTTTTCTTTATAATCACATTCTTTATGCCGGCTAAGCAGTTTCATCCCGTTTTCCTCAGCCTGCTGATACAGGTCGCGGCCGTTTGTATGCAAATCACGGAATAATTTTTCTTTGTCAATGCCGGGTACCGTCTGTTTTTCCCACCATTCTTTCTCAAAAGGAGCGTAAATGTATTGAATACAGCTGTATTCATTTTGCATGGCTTTTTTCAGCGTTTTCAATTTTTCTTCCGAAAAGACAATACCCGAAAAACGGGCGTAAAAATATTCTTTCGTGTGGTGTTTCCCCGGATTTCTGCGAGGGTGCATGTTTATCCGGTAAAAATCGCGATCCGAAAAATTCAACTCCATCCAGTTCACGCTACGCTCCACGCTCTCCGTATATATTTTCCCCTCATGGTGTCCGTAATCAATTGTAAAACGATAGGTCGTTGCTGAAGGAAGCAATTCCGTGACACCCATTCTTGGTGTGACCGAATACAAATCCTGCATATTTTCCGTCACAATCCGGGTTACCCGGTACGTATCTTTCAGATAATGAATTTCAGCTTCTCCATACAACCGTGTTTTCTTCGGAAAAGCGTCCGTTTTGGTACGGAATTTTATGACAGCTACCTCTCCTTCCGGCGAAGTATAGTCCGCCTGTCTGCTGTAGTCGTAATATTTTATCCGCTTTTCATTCAAAGGAGAATAGATTTCAAAGCCCCGTTTGGCAAAAAGCGGAGAGACGTCATACCGATTATCATGGTAATTTATTTTTAACGACTTGGGATCCCTCCAGCTTAGTTGACGGGAGATGACGCTTTCTGGCTCTAAGAGTTCATCGCTCTCCGCCCGTAAACGGTCGCTTCTCATCGTTGTCAGAGGTTCTATTCCGCACATTCCGTTCCGGTCATTAAAAAAGATATCCGGAGCCTTCTGTGTAAAACGGGAAGAACGGAACAACCCGTGGTATCCCGTAAACTCTTTGTATTTTCCATTACATTCCACCGTATAAAATGTGGTAATCGTTGCCAGATAATCCTCTGCATAATGTTCCCGGAAATAACGTGCCACTTTCTCCATCTCTTTCTCCAAATATCCTTTCGCCACCACTGTCACCTCCTCCAGTAAGGGTGACTCCAATACCAGCTTGTCAATATAAATCAGAGAATCCACAGCAATCCTTTTCTCCTGATAAAAAGCCGAATTAAAAATAAGATAGCCTCCGAGGGAAAGTTCTTTTTCCGAAAAAGACAACACGCCTTCCTCATTTGAAAGCACATATCGGTCGCTCCCGGAAAATATGGCATGAATATAAGGAATGGTCTCCCCGTCCTTGTCTACAACCGTTATCTGGTGCCTTATGTCAGAAGATGCTTGCAGCGGCACTGCCTTCAGGACATTGTTCAAACCACCTCCCAACAGGAACAGAAAAATAAAAAAGAATTTCATGTCACACGGTTTAATTTATATTCACAATAGCTATTTTCAATCCGAAAATAATATTTCAAAACCATTTTTATTATATGATGGAAATTCTTTTACAGGAACAAACATATTTTTTCTCTACAGATTAACTTTCTTTTCGCAAGTCTTTTTCTCGCGTACAGGGATGAACATTATAATAATAATCGACACAAATTCCCGGCAATAATAATATGAGTTTTTTTCCCCTTCATCATAGAACTTTTTATTCTTTTACATTTGCTTTTAAAATCAACTTATACATTTTTGTTTCCGTTTCTGCCCGAAGGATGGTATAAATTTTCTGTTCCCCGTATTTCCCTTTTGTGTTTAATTCTAAATCGACATACACACTATCCCGTGGTTCTATATGGTAATTACTTACTTTATATCCGGTGCAACTGCATTCAGGGTTCACATAATTAATAACAATTATAGAATCCGTATTATTAATCAAATAATATCTTGCCTGTAAAAGAGTATCAGCTGAAACAACCCCAAAATCGATAGCCCTTTTCCTAATCACTAATTCATCTTCACTTTTAAGATTCAATATACTCCACAATAAAATACAAATTCCTATAATTTTCATAATCTGTTTATTTATTACAATTCAATCAAAAACAACAAATTACAACTGAAATCTATGCAAAGAAATACTTTCATTTTCTTCGTCAATGCCTTCTGAACCATAATAGTAAGGCGGAATGTATCCCAACACTTTAAAATGTTTCGGAACCTCTACATCTCCGATCAGAACCTGATTTTTATAAATCTGAAGTCCGTCAGTATCATGCTCTTCCCCCCTTTGATAAGTCCGGAAAAGAAAACCTGTATCTTCGATGTATTTCAAGCCGGTATATATGCCTCTTTCACGACGGTTTTGTGCATAACCTTTCTGAAACTCTTTTAATGAATGAAACACGGCTTCTTTCTTTGACATTTCCTTTCCGGCATATCCAAATGCAGTTAAAGGACGGAATTCAGAATCAAAAGTGTAAATGGTGGAATCACCCTCAAAGGCAAGGTAAAAATTTCCGGACTTATCAACGTCATAGTAAGCAAAATGCAGATGTCTCAAGCTCGGATCTTTCCTGTAAATATCCGGATAATATCCTTTTACGCTTTCCAATTCTCCCGTTTGAAGATTAATTTCCATTAAAACATGTACATCTCTGAAACATTCCTCGGGAGATACAATAAAATTATAAACCGGATCATCAATCATTACGGTAGAATAAAGTCGGTTCCCATAATTTTTCAATCCCATATTAAAATAGTATAGTGTATAAGCGTCGGGGGATTCAGGATTAATTGTCCGCTCTTTATGTTTCAGCATAAATTTGGACTTTGATTGAAAGTTTTTATCGAAAACATAACAATCATTGCTTGGTCCCATAAAAAAATGAGAACCATCCTGCAAACAAGCATATCCGTCAATCATTCCTGCCGGCAATTCAGAAGGACCGTTTCCCTGTCCTAAATGACGCTTCTTCAATTTTCCTTCCGGAGTAAATTCAAACACCCAACAGAACCGGGAATCAACAAAAAGGATATTTCCGTTGGCAATGGCAAGTTCTCCAACATACGATGATGGAATATTATCCAATGAAAAATGCTCCAAAATTATTTTTTGCAGTGTGTCTTTTCTTGGATAATTTTTTATCTCGGCAAACTTTTTCACCTCTTGTTGGCAAGCACCCAAGACAAACGATACGATAACTCCAATTACAAAATTTCTCATTTCTTTTATATAAATTATTAAAATAAATAGTCTTTCCGGATTTCTGTGTTCTGAATCCGGAAAGACTGACTAAATGGATTTATGAACAATTTCTATCATACTCCCAACATTTGGAATTATTCGACGGATTACAGGAGGCCCCTTTGTTATCTGCTTTACAACCTTTACCATAAACTGAGCCACAATAACAACTTACGTTAATCGTTGCGTCAGTTATTGTACTAGTCTGTCCTATATTGTCTGCTTTAGCTTTTTCTCCTCTAAAAATAGAAAATAATGTTATCAGACACACGACCATTAATATTATTTTTTTCATAATCATTCAATATTATAATTATAACTATCTTTCTGCAATACTTCTCCCGATAGTGTATCTTTCCGACGGTTAGCCTTGAGTCACGTTGCCATTTTCGGATGGGGATGGAAAATTGCTTCCTTAAATCCTGAATGGCAAGTGACTCAAATTATTTTTGCCTAAAAGAGTCAAACAAGTCACCATGACGATATTATCATTTTGTTTATAGTACTATTCTGCCCACACC
>ERZ778517.1357-NODE-1357-length-18521-cov-7.598505_pt1 | contig 18521 bp, 28 predicted proteins | sample MGYA00510341_ERZ778517 | MGnify/ENA primary metagenome ERZ778517 (study PRJEB29527, sample SAMN07138964) | mouse gut metagenome | material: feces | host: mouse | place: China:Nanjing | collected 2016-01-25 ... | reverse complement strand
GACAAGCGAAGAAAGACGCCGGATAGCAGGCTGCCGAATTGCAGTCGTTGGAGCGGGTGAGTTTATTGACAGCATCAAAGCCGAACTTCGACAGTTGGGCTTTGAGTCCATTCAAATAATATCTCGCTCTGATGAAATGCCTATGCCGAGTAATGTTGATGTTATTGCCGAGAATGTCAATGAAGGCAGTTCTTGTTTTTCAAAAGATGTGACTATACCTATAATCCTGCCATTCGACTTTGTAAATGGAGCGGGGGCTATTGTAGTAATGCCTGACGATGACCGAGACATATTGAATAAACCGAATCTCAGACAGTGGGCAGCTAACTATATAGTGGGTTACTGTGCATTTTGGAATGTGGAGGGTTGCGACTGGCTACGTGATTCGCTGTCAGACATTAGAAACAGCGTTACGAGCAGTGCGGCACTTAAAACCGCAGCACATATATGTGCACGGATAGCAGCCAACATCGCTGTCGGACGCGAAGTCAAACATTTTCCACGATTTTATTTGTGCAAGAATTTAGAGTAGCTTGCTATTTGTAGCCGCAACGATGGCTTCGGAGATATTGCGCACATCAAGTTTCTCGAATATGCGCTGACGGTATTTCTTGATGGTGTCGGGTGACAGACAGATTCTGTCGGCAATCTCCGACATGGTGTAGCCTTGAATTGACAGAGTGAGCACAGCCTTTTCCCCGTCTGTAAGAGTCGGCATTTGCCGATTATCCCATCTGCGGGTGTTTCGGTTATATTCAAAATATTCCGCAGAACCTACACGATGCATCTCAATATGACCGGGAGATGTGTGGGTCGATGCCGACACGACACAGAGTGCAAGCCAAATACGACCGTCAGAGGTTAAGGCAAGAGGGGTCAGTTTGTGATTTACGAGAATCTTCTTGCCACCGTTCAGTATATGAAAGTCGTAAGAAATGTACCAGTCTTTCCGCTCATTGACAGGAATTGTTTGATGGAATGAAAATCCCGCCTCATTCAAATCAATTAAAAACTGCTGTTCATCTTCCGGCACATATTCCAGATAGAAACGATAGCCCAGTTTCATCATCTGTTCAGGTGTCAATCCGCACAGGAACATCGGATTTGGCGATACGTACAGAAAATTCTGCTTAAAATAGTCGATGATATAGACGCTCTGATATGTGGAGCGGGAAAAAGCCTCTGCCGAGCGGATATATTCATCCACCCGGCTATAATCAAGTTCTTCGGGGAGCTTAACCTCATTATCTGGTATGAAGAAATCGTCGGTCGTTTTCATCTGCATACAGTTCTCCAATTGCAAAATTACTAAAAATCTGCGAGCAATCGACTATACTTAACTGATTATCTTTTGCCCAGAGCCTTAAATTGTAACTCAATTTTGGTTTGATTCTGGCTATATATGTGCCCGACTAAACCTAAACCTATATATGGGAATGGCTGGACAAAAGAAAAAAGTTCGGTACGGTGTAGAGTTGGGTGGCTCCTATCTGGATGCGATTACAGAGTTGATTGCCATTATGAGATTTCGGGGCGTCTCTACCCCGTTGAACAGCAGCTGCGTGCCCTTTGAGGCGTGAGGAGCGTTAAGTCATCGCTTTAGCGCTTAACCAAAGGTTAAGAATATATAAAAACACCCAACTTTGACCGTTTTGGGTGCAAAATTGGGTGTAGATACAACAAAAGCCTGATAAACGGCTTTATTGCGGAGAGGACGACTCAATGACTTATATTTAAGACTATTGCCAACTATACGCAACTATTAGCAAGTTCAGCCGATTAGGTGGAAACACTTGTTTCACTTGAAAGGGCTATAATCAAACAATAAACCTAAAACCGGGTACTTTTTCGGGTACCCGGTTTTTTGCTATTCCTTCGTTTGGTGCTGTTCCGTTCCAAACGTGTTAAAGCGTTCCATATTTTCAGCCTTTGCCGCGTCTACTATTTTTATATACGGCTTCATAGCCTTGTAGTCATTATGCCCCGTCCAATTCATTATAACCGACGGCGGAATACCCAAGCGTAGCGCATTGACTACAAAAGTACGTCGCCCGGCATGGGTAGTTATTACTTCGTGCTTCGGCACTACGGCCTCCATACGGTCAGACCCACAAAACGACACAACGCGCACAGGGGCATTAAGTCCGGCAGCTTCCGCCGCGTCGTGAAGGTTATTATTCATTCGTTGATTACTGAGAACCGGGAGCGCGGCATCGTTTGGCAATTCAATGTCGGCGTATTTTTCAAGAATAGCAAGCGCGTATTTATTTAGTTCGATGTGCAACCGCTTAGTAGTTTTCTTTGTAACCACACTAATATAAGGCGGCACGGCTTCCCAATATACATCAGATTTGCGCAGCTTCGCAACGTCGGAATAACGCAGCCCAGTAAAGCAGCAGAAGCAAAAAGCATCGCGTACAATACTGAAAGAGTTATTAGAGCCTGAGAAGTCAAAATAAAGGAAGTGCAATAATTCTTCCCATTCCAAATAAATAATTTCCTTGCAGTCCAAACCCTTAAAACGTGGGCGAAACTGATGATGTGCCAACCCGGAATAATAACCATTGGCAGCGGCCCAACGCAAGAACCAACGTACAAATGCCACATTCTTTGCTACCGTGGTATTAAGCAGCCCTGCCTTCTTTTGCTGATACGCCACAAATTCGGCAAACTTCGTTTTGTCGAAGCCTTCCAAAGTAAGCCTACGGTTATACTTGTATAGGTGCTGCCGTATGCTACGAAACTTTGTATAAGTCGCGGTAGTCCAATTATTAGAAACGCCGACTTCCTTTGTAAAGAGGTCAAACACGGCGAAGAAGCCTAACGGCTCGGCTTCCGGCTTCTTTTCTTCGGGCTTCTTACGCCCGGTCAGCAAGTCGAAGGCTTCCTTAAATTCGGCTACGGAAGGAGCGCGTTTGTTGTCAAGTTCAAACCGTGTAAGCACTTCTTCAATTTGCCCGGACAGCGTTATAATACCCCTGTTGATAGCCCCGGCAGTTTCGCCGTGGCTATTCTTATTTCCGAGTTTAACGCACTTGTTGGCTTCATCCCATTTTGACGGCGCGATTACATAGCCGGAGCGAATATCGCACCGAAGACCGGCCCAACTGACCCGAAGCCTTATACCTACTTCTTCGGCTACTTCCTTGCCTTTGTTGTTGGGCTTGACGTGCAGACCTACCGTAACCTTGAACTTCATATAGCCAGCATTTTGCCGCGCCCGGTCAATAGCCATTTGGCCGAAACGGGAAACTTCGCTACGAGGTAGTGGGCGGCTTCCAATTCTATGCCCTTATAACGCGGCTTGTAACCCGGCTTAGGCGTAGGGCCAAAGCCTAAGCGAAGTTCGCGGTAACGGGCCGCACAAAGACCGTTAGAAGTGCAGAACGCCTCAAGAGAAGCGAGCTTTTCAAGTTCCACAAGACGAGCGACAGCCAAGAAGAAACGGCGGCTTATTTCTTCCCGGATTGGCCATGAATCATTAACTAAGCGTGGCATACCCCGGCGGCTTTTGCACTTGACAGGATAGCGTTATAGTCTGCTTCCGATATAACTATACTTTCCGTTCCCGAAAGGTAGGCGGCTTCCAAAGCGTCGAAGACGTGGAGCGGTAAAAAAGGGTAATATACCCTGTCGGAATAGAATGTATCTACTTTGATTTCCATATAGCGAGTTATTTTTAGCAAATTTTGCGTTTAACGGCGTTTGTGTGCTTAATGGTAGTCTTTACTACCCAAAGAAAAAAGTGCGAAAATGGGGCGTTTCTGTGCGTTTTCGGCGTATCAATATAACACGCCGTTTTTAGGGGGGGATTTACTCACGCGTATGCGCGTACTTTAAATTTAATATAAGGGTATTTTCCCACCCCACACTAACCGGCAGCGACACATCCGGAAGCGTCGCCCAGACGGGCATTTGCTTTTTTAGAAAGTTCGGTTAAGTTTTCGATAGTGCGCTGTTGGCTTTCCATTATTCGCTGTTGACTTTCGATGATAGAAAGAAGCCTGGCTTTTTCGTCCTTAGCTTCGTCCAAGAGTTTTGCAAGCATTTCCGACGGCCGGATTTCAGTGGCTTCGGCTTCCGGCTTTGTTTCGGGTATGAACATTTCGCCCTCGCCGAGCAACAGCCACAGGGGATTGAGCCGGGGAAATTGTATGGTAATTTGTTGCAGTGTGTCGGGCATTATTGATTTTCTAATGCTTTGAATATAAGCTGACCCGACCCCAACGCGGCGGCAGAACTCACGCTCACTAATTCCTTCTGCTTTTATAAATTCTTTAAGACGCTCTTTTACTGATGTTTCCATATATTGAGAGTGCTAAATGTTATCTTTCGTTAAATTTGCGGTATTTGTATGGCAATTCCTTGCACTATGTATGGCAAAGTATTAACTTTGCATTGTGTAAGGCTTTCAAGTGCAAAGTTAAGCAATTTTGAGCCAACCGACAATAACAAAAACTACTTAAAAACAGGCTATATGGTTTATACGACAGCACAAATTAACCGCAACTTCCGAATAAAGGTTAGCGGCGTGAACGGCGAAGGAGCATACATCAACACCTTAGTAGGCGTTTCCGGGCTTCTTCGACTGATAGGCGAAAAGTTGGCTAACAACCTGCTTACACGCGCTTTCAACTGCTTGCTTGATAAGTGCGTTTGCAAACTTCGCCGAGGGTTAAAAATCACCTTCTACAACAAATAAACATACAGACGTATGGCAATAGAAACCATAAGGGCAAAAGCTCGAGTAAAAGTGCTGACCGATTTCGGCTATTGGTGTCTTACGGAAATACGCGGACTTAAAGAAGGCACGGAATTAGAAGGCCGGTACAACCCCATAAACAAAGCCTTTGACTTCACATGGAACGGACAGGACGCGATGCTTTGGATAGGACAGAACGGCGAACTTATAGAAGATAACAAGTAATACCATACAATAATGAGCATGAACGACGAAAGAGGTTGTAGCGTTTGCCAACCCGGAAAAGAGAATTACGAACACTTCACGACGCGATTGCGCGGCAAATCAGTACGCCGTACACAATACGACTACCGCACCCCGGACGGGGAACTATTCGCTTGTGTCGGCGCAGACATTGACGACTGCCGGAAAAAGCGCGATGAGTGGCTACGCCGCCGGGAAGGAAAGAATGGTTAGGGACAATTTGCTCGGCTTCGTATCAAGTTACTACGCAAGCAATATGACCACTATATAAAGCCAACGGAGAAAGAATCCCTTTCGTGAAGGCTATAAACCGTTGACAGGCGGCAATAGACCCCGGCGCGGAACGCTCAAGGCGTAGGAAGCCCGAAACTTCCGCCGCGCACCAAGCAAGATTACAAACTTCAAAATTTCAATAAAATGGTAATGACCGAAACAGCAACTCCAAAAAAGTGCAGCTACCGGGGCTTCCGAACAGCCCTCGCACAAGTAAAGATGGGCGACTATAAAGAAGTCGTAGCCGCGTTGTGGGAAGCGTTGGGCATCTGCAACCGAAACAGCTTCTACGCCTACCGCGACGGCAAACAAGAGCCAAAAGCAACTCAGGCCGAAGCAGTAACCGCCGTGTTTGAACGCTACGGTATAACTAAAATTTGGGATATATGAAGCTCAACGCGGAACTAAGTCCACGCGAAACCGAGATAGCCGAGTTATTGGCATGGGGCGCAAGCAAGAAAGAAACCGCCGACAGGCTTTTTATTTCGCCGCGCACCGTAGAGAACACCGCCCGGAACATATACGCCAAAATAGGCATTCAAAAGGCCACGGAACTTTGCGTATGGTGGTTTTGCAACAAGTGCGGCGTCCCCGTTGGATTAGACCCATTAAAACGCGCCTTCATTGCCACGGTGCTACTCCTTGCCTTCCTTCCCTACGAGTTACGACCCGATACCGACAACTTCACGCAAAGGACTACCGCCCGGACTACACGCACCATTAGGGCGCAGCGCAGAAAAGGCAGAGAAGAAGAATTATTAACCCCCTTCAACATCACAGCATGAGCAAACAGGACATAATAACGGCCATATTCGGGAAGACCGAAAGCGGCGAGCCTTACACGCTAAAACAGGGCTTAGTATTCGTATGGTTTGCGTTCAGCCTTTCCGCCCTTTGCCTACTTGCCGAAGGCCCCTATTGGTTGCTGGCTATCCTATTCGCCAATTTTTGGGCTTCCGCAAGAGCATTAGAAAAATTACCCCTTCCGGCAGACCCGGAAGACAAATTTAACGACGACGAAGATGATTAACAAAAAGACCCGAATAATAGACCTTACCCTCGGCGAACTTTTGGAAGCCGTCGAAGACAGGGTTAAGGAAGTAATAGCCGGAAAGCCCGACAAAGAAGCCAACACCGAAAAACGATACGTCTACGGTCTGAAAGGTTTGGCGCGGCTTTTAGGGTGCAGCAAGACCACGGCAAGCCGTATCAAAACTTCCGGGAAGATAGACAAAGCAATAACCCAAATTGGCGCATTGCTGATTATAGACGCGGAATTAGCCTTGAAACTGGCCGGCGAAAGACAACCGAAAAAATAACACCAACAAATTTCAGCTATATGAGTAAACAAGTAAAAATTAGACGCATTGCCCTTGCCAACTTCAAAGGGCTGCGCAACGTGGCGGTAGACTTCGGCGACACCGCGACGACCATCAGCGGACACAACGGCACAGGAAAGACCACGATAGCCGATGCTTTTGCGTGGCTTCTTTGGGGTAAGGACTCCGAGGGAAACAGCGATACGAAATTTGGTATTAAGACGACCGACGCAAACGGCGACTTCATTCCCGACCTTGAACACGAGGTAATAGGCAACTTCGACATCACGGACACCGAAACAGGGGAAGTTACCAACGTAGAGCTTCGTCGCGTCTACGTCGAGGAATGGCGCACCCCCAAGGGCGAAACCGAGCGAATATTAAAAGGACATCGTACCGATTTCTTCTATAACGGAGTTCCTCTCAAGACGAAGACCGAGTACGACGCGAAGGTAGCCGCAATAATTCCCGAAGGACTTTTTAAGGTTCTTACCGACCCCTATTATTTCCTTACGCTTCATTGGAAAGCACAACGCGAACTGCTTCTGCAAATAGCTGGAAATATAGACGACAGCACCGTAGCCGCCACACGCGCCGACTTCGCAGGGCTTCTAAACAGGGTAACAGGAAAGACGATGGAAGAATACAAAAAGGAAATTTCTGCACGTCGCACCAAAATTGAAACCCAATTAGACAAAATCCCAACCCGGAAGGACGAAGCGACACGCAACACCCCGGTAGCCCCGGACTACGCCGCCCTTGAAACCGAAAAGGCACGGCTTGAAACCGAACTTTCGCAGATAGACGCTGCGACCACTTCCGCAGCCGAAGCCAACCGCGTAGCCTACGAGAAAGCGGCCGAGTTGCAGGCACAAATCAACGGCAAGCGCAGCCAACAGCAAACTGCGCTTTTCAACGCCACCGAAGCCGCCCGGACACAGGCATACGAAGCCAACAAGACCGCCGACGAAGCCGCCCGGAGCCTTAGCCAAGTCGAGAGCGAGGAACGCTCGGAAGCGGCATTTTACAGCCGGGAGCGTCAGCGCATAGCCGACAACATCAGCCGCGCCGAGCAGCACAAGAAAGGCTATGAAGCACAAAAAGCCGACCTTATAGCCCGGTGGAACGCGGTAAACGAAGCCGAGTACCAAGAAAAGGAATATACGACCGCCGGGCCGCTCCTTTGCCCCATATTCGGGCATCTTTGCGCCGACCCCGACGCGACCAACCGCCACAAGTGCGACGCGGCAACAGCCGCCGAGCAGTTCCGGGCAAACCAAGATAAGGAGCGCGAAGCCTTCTACGCCGAGCAGACCAAGCAGCTCGACAGCATGGATGCGGAAGGGCAGGAGCTAAACCGCCTTATTGCGGCGCAGGACACCGAGATAGCCCGGCTGCAAAAGGAAGCCGCCGACCTTGAAAAAGCCCATACGGATAAGGCTGCCGGATATGCCGCAAAGAAAAAGCAGTACGCCGACACCATAGCTGCCCACCCACGAATCAGCACCAACCCCGTAATAAAGGGCGAAGACCTTCCGACATGGGTAACACTTCAAATCGAGATAGACCAACTTACCGCGCAGCTCCCACAGGCAGCGACGCAGACCGACACCGCCGCACTTCGCCAAAAGAAGGCGGAGCTTACATCCCGGCTCGACGACATAAAGCAGAAGTTAGGGCTACGCGCCATAATAGAAGCGAGCGCGGCTCGTATAGCGGAACTTGACAAAGAAGCCGCGACGCTGGCACAGGAAAAGGCGACACTTCAAATCGAAGAAGACCTTATAGACGACTTCGTAAAAGACCGTATGACCGAGGTAGAACGCCGCGTAAACGGGCTTTTCAGCCGGGTAAGGTTCAAGATGTATAAGCCGCTTGTAAACGGCGAGGAAGAGCCGGACTGCGTGGCCTTCGTCGATGGTACCCGGTACCAAGACAAAAACCACGCCGGGCAGATAAACGCCGGCCTCGACGTGATTAACACCCTTTGTGCATACCACGGCGTAACCGCCCCTATATTCGTCGATAACGCCGAGAGCGTAAACGACTTCATCCCCACCGCCGGGCAGCTAATAAAACTCGTCGTAACAACGGGCGACTTCAACGTAGAACAAAACTAAACCTTACAAAACCATGTGCAAGAAACCCGAACTTCCGGCTACCATAGTGGCAGCGAAAGAAAAGTTTGAAGTTGCTTTACGCGACGCTTCGGCGATTGACATCGTAAACAACTTCGGCGCGGCCTTCAACGCCGCCCAAGTAATAACCATGCTACGCGAAGCCCTTACGGACGAAGTGATGGAAAAAGTATTTATGCCTTTGATGAACACAAAGGTAGGCTTCCGCACCGACCGCGACGGCAAACCCGATAAAAACGGACGCACAAAGCCGCTTTACGACGTGGCAACAGTCCGCGACGCGATTATAGACGCGGCTATAATTGGGCTGCTTCCTACCGGGAATCAGTTCAACATCATAAGCGGAACGATGTACCCCACAAAGGAAGGTTATACCGTGCTTCTAAAAAAGATTGGCGCGAAGTACATAATCGACGTTCAGCAAGACCGCAGCCAAAACCCGGCTTTCGCCGAGTTCCCCTGCAAGATAACCTATGCCTTCAACGGCGAGAAAAACAGCCTTACCGTAGTCGCTACCGTCCGCCGCGACCAATACAGCAGCAACGACCAACTACGCGGAAAGGCAGAGCGACGCGCCAAGAAAGCCCTGTACGAATACCTTACAGGAACGGACTACGGCGACGCTGACGAAACGAGCAGCCGCCCCAACGCGGTAATAGATACCGTAGCCGTCGAGATAAACGAGAAGGCAAACGCCGGGGATGCGATAGGCATCGACGACGCGGAAGTAGTAGGCTATACCGAAACCCCGACCACGACCGCCCCGGAATCAGCCCAACCGCAGACCGCACCCCAAGCGATACAGGAACAGCCCCAGGCCGCCACACAACCGACCCCGGCGAATAACGCACCAAGAAAGCCCAATTTCTAATGGTACTTAGTGTTTTAGGTTCAAGCAGCAGCGGCAACGCCTACATTATTCAAAATGTGGGCGAAGCCCTGCTAATTGAAGCCGGAATACCATTCAAGAAAATTGTAGGCGAATTGAACGGCGATATTTCCAAAGTGGTAGGCTGTCTTATTTCCCACGAACACGGCGACCACGCCGGACGCATTAACGAGGTATTGAACGCCGTTATTCCCGTCTACGCTTCAAAGGGTACGATTGAGAACGCTAAGATAACAAGCGAGTGGCCGGCTCGCGTATTGGAACGCGCCGGGAACGGCTACAAGCAAGTCAATATAGGCAGCTTCAAAGTTATCCCATTCGCCACCAAGCACGACAGCGCAGAGCCGACAGGGTTCTACATCTGGCACCCGGAAACAGGCGGCATTTTATTCGCTACCGATACCTACTACCTTCCCAACACTTTCAAAGGGCTAAACAACATCCTTATCGAGTGCAACTACGACCTGGACATATTAGACCGAAACGTAGAGAACGGCTCAGTTCCTCCGGCATTGAGGGAGCGTGTAAGAGCAAGCCACCTCAGTATAGACACCTGTATAGGAGCGTTAAAAGCTAACAATTTGAAGGCTGTAAACAACATTGTGCTGATACACCTTTCCGACGGCAACGGCGACCCGGCAGCTTTCCGCGACCGGGTATATAAAGCCACAGGAAAGCGCGTACACATAGCCAAGCCCGGACTTAGTATAAACTTCAATAAAACGCCCTTCTGATTATGTCTATAAAAGGCTTTGACAACGAAACGCAGCCCTTGAACGAGTACGAAGAAAAGACTTTGCTACCGCTCATTTTGGAGGGCTTGAAGACCAAGTTAGGACGCGACAACGCCGTTACTAACCGCACCATTGTAATGCGGCTTAACATAGCCGGATATAAGGCCGACGGCCCACGGATAAGGAAGATTATAAACCACATTCGCACGGCCGACCTTCTGCCCGGACTTATAGCCACTTCTGCCGGGTACTTCTTAGCCACTTCCGAAGCCGAGCTTTTGGACTACGAAGAAAGCCTTATAGGACGCGAGGACGCTATAAAACAAGTCCGTTTAGCCATAGCCCGGCAGCGGCGGATCCTTTACGGCGACGCACATAAGCCCGGCGACAACAAACCCGAAATATTCTAACCCCTTAACCCCAATAAACGACATGAAAAAAATTGCATTATTCAGAAACGTAAACGGAAGTCCCGAACTTGTAGACCGCTTCGACACCATGAAAGAAGCAAGCGACTGCGTGGCTTCCATCGTAGAAGGCGAAGACGACGTAACCGTATTCGACTTCACTACCGAAGAACAGGAGTACACCGACATAATCGAGCGTGTGAAGTCATACGCTGACGCTTGCGACGTGTTAAGCGTACCGCAGCTTGACGAGAAAGCTATGCTTTCCGCAGGCTTCCGCCCCGACGAGATAGCCCGGCGTAAGTTGGAAACCATTACCGCAGCCCTTAACGAAGGGTGGAAGCCGGATTGGAACGACACCAACGAATGCAAGTATTATCCGTGGTTCTACATAACCCCCGGCAAGGGTAAAGACCCGGACGGCAACCCTAACGGCGCGCATGCCGGCCTTTCGTTTGCGTATACGGCTTACGCGGCTTCGTTTACGTATGCGAACATCGGCTCTCGGCTTTGCTTCCACGACCGCCGTACCGCGTTCTACGCCGGAAATACGTTTACTGACCTTTACGCCGCCATTTTGGTGGAAAAATTCTAAGCCCACACCAAGATGGAAGCACAGGAACGAATAGAAACCCGGAAAGACGAAATACGCTACCGCACCGCCGACCAACGCCGGATGGTGGGGAAGTTCTTAGCCGAAAAAGTCTGCAAAAAGTGGGTTGAGGATTTCGCCGACCAAGAAACAGGCGAAGTAATAAGCGTTGAGCGCACAACCATTCTTTTTGAGGGCGGCAAATACATAGACGAAAGTCTGGCCCAAAGTATTTGCTTCCACATTCAATGCGGCGACATTGCCGACGTGGAAGTAAGCAACCAACGTCGAATAGCCCGACCCGAAAAGAACTATTACTTACGCCCGTACACGGCAACCGCCGTAATCGGCGAAAAGCGTAAGAAGTTCATCCTTCAAGCCCAAAGCGCAGCTCAAGCCATAGAAGTAGTTACGGACTACATAGAGCTTAAATATACGTCGCTTTTCGTGGTGGATAGTGTCAAGGCTATGCCCGGCTGCATAATTCTAAACGACCGCTTCCGTAGCGCAGTCGAAGAAGTGGAAGGCGGCAACGAAGCCGGAGAAGAATCCCCGGACGGCGAGGAAGAGCGCGAGGACACGAAGTATTACAAAATCGCAGCCGAGATAACGGCCCTGCCGTTGGAAGGCGAGAAAGAAGAAGATACGCCGCGCCCAAGTTCCTACGACTTCATTGTTAAGACACGCGACATCGACACGGCGAAAGCCGTAATTACGGCGTGGATTAACATGAAGATGAAGAAGAAAGCCGAGGAAGACAACCGGGAAGCTCGGACTTTTGAAGTGTCGCTTACAGCCGCGCAGCCTTTCAGCCTTAGCGCGATTATTCCCTACGCCTTCTGCGTCGCCTACAAAGAAACCGAAACAATAACGATTAAGCCGTAAAACAACCGGGGCGCGTTTGCTGACCCAGTGAACGCGCCCCATCAAACCACCGCTATGAGCCAAGACAGCATAGTAATTTTTCGTTCCTACATTGACGCGATAGCAGAACTTCCGGCGGAACTTTACAAAGAAGTTTCAAGGGTACTTTACGCCTACGCCTTTGATGGGATAGAGCCGGACGCAGACGCAAGCCCAACGGCCCGCGCCATGTTTATTGCGTTGAAGTCGCAGATAGATTTTAATATAGCGAGGTACGAAAGGGCTCGTAAGAACGGAAGCAAGGGCGGCGCACCAAAAGGCACCAGGAACAACCCCGGCGGACGGCGCGGAAAAAGAACTAACCAAGAACTAACCGAAACTAACCAAGAACTAACCGACCCCGAAAAGTTAGTTATTTCGGACGTTTTGGACGTTGAAACCGCTGAAATTTTGCCGGAAGCCGAAGAAGAAAATATGCCAAAAGTGCCAAAAAATCGCCGAAAAGGGTTTGTTAAAACTAACCAAGAACTAACCGAAAACAAACCTACAACTAACCAAAACGGCGAAAAAGAACTAACAGATGTTAAAGAACTAACCTTAATCAGTAATCAGTTATCAATAAATAATAATTATGTTGTAGTAGATAACGCGCGTGAGGTTTGTTTTTTGGAAAAGTTTTTTGCGCCGGAGAACCAATGCAGCATAGACGTGCTTTGTATGCAGAACTACACCGACCGCGCCACGTTGGAACGGTACGCAGGGGAAATAATAGCCGAGTGGCAGCTGCGCGGCGTGGAGCATACCGAGTACAAGGAAGCCGCCCAACACTTGATAAACCATCTTCGCCGAAAATTTGAAGCCGACCGACGCAGAGCGCGAGAAGAAGCCGCCGCACCGAAAAGCCGCACCCAGGCCCGCGCCGACTTGATAGCGGCAGCACGGAATAACCTGGCCGCCGCAATAGTGAACGACGGACAGCCGCCGAGAGTAGACAGCGCGGCAAACGATACACAACCCTTCTGATACCCCGACAGCAAATGGAACTTTTGAACAGCAAAAACAGCCGCCCCGATACCCAACTGCAAATTTCCGGGGGATTGGTGCCAACGACAGCCGACAGCCGGGCTATTGCCATACGTCAGCAGTACGGCGACATGGCCCAACTTTGCCAAACTTTCAGCGTGGACGCACAACGCTACTGCGCCCTTAACGTCGAAAAAGCGATAAGAAACGGCGTACCTACTTTTGTCAGCATAGTAAACACCTACGGCGAAGACGGAGTAGCGGCACTTATTGGCGGACACATTACCGACGCTATTGTACGAATGGGCGAGGAACGCGACATAGACCCTTACGACGTAGATTTTATATCACGCGCCATTTGTGAAAGTGAACGCTTCCGGCTATTGTCGATGGCTTCAATACTTCGCTTCTTCCACCTGTTGAAGTGCGGCGAGTTTGACATCTACGGCAAGGTAACGCCCCGTAAGATTTTAGAAGCCTTCCGCAAATACGCCGTCGAGCAACAGGCAAAGGAAAACCGCATAGCCTACGAGATTGAACAGGAGCGGATGCACCGGGAACAGGAAGAAGCCCGGAAAAACGCCGTATCGTGGGAGCAGTTTTGCGAGAACAAAGGAATAGACCTCAAGAAGTACCCCACGATGATGGCTTACTTCCACCGTAAAGCCGCCGAAGAAAAGGCGAAAGCAGAGCTTCCCCGACTAATTGCGGAACTGATACAAACCTTCGTAAGCGTAATAACCTTCATCGACGGATATTTGAAAGACGAAGCCCAAAAGAAGAAATAGCCCTATGAGCCACGGAAACGCCCCGATTTTCGCTCTTGCACCAAAAGGCGGAGAGTTTTAAGGCCCGACACATAAAAACGCGCCACAGGCAAAAATAAACCAATTCAGCATGAATAAAGAGAAAATATATATTTCAGGCCAAATCAGCGGCTTAACCGCCGAAGAATACGCGCCACGCTTTTTTGAAGCAGCCCGGCAGCTTCGCGCACAGGGCTACGACGTGGTAAACCCACTTGACAACGGAATAGACCCAAGCGAGGAATGCCGCGAGCAGATGAAGGCGGATATTAGGCTATTGATTGAGTGCGACGCGATTTTTATGCTGTCTAATTGGGAGTTGAGCAACGGCGCGACGTTGGAACGCGAGATAGCCAAAGGTTTAGGGCTTCGGATTGAATACGAGCGACCGCCGCAGCACAGGGATATAAAACGCGCCATACTTACGGCGATGTCGGTACCCTTCAAAACCATAGCCGCCGACAGCCGGGAACGCTGGCACGTCTACGCCCGGATGATATACGCCCACCATTGCAAAAAGAAGGGGGTAGCGACACAGGAAATCGCCGAAGAAACGAAGCACGACGCATCGACTATTCACTATTACCTACGCCGCTACGATAGCGAATACAAGTTTAACCGGGAGTTCCGTGCAGCCGCTGAAAAAGTGGCTACGCTATTGAGTAAAAAGTTAACCACGCCTTCGAGCGTATCACTATAAGACGAAATGGCAACAAAACAAATAAAGCCTATTTTTGGCGGTGCATACGAAGCCACCGAAGATGGCGAAATATATAGCCTAAAACGTAAGGAACGCCGCTTAATGGTTGGTGTGGTTAAGGCTTCGGGATATAGAATGGTTGTAATAACCGTAGGACGAAAGAAGCAGTATCACAACGTCCACAGGCTTATAGCCGAAACCTTTATCCCCAACCCCAAAAATTACCGAGAAGTCAACCACAAAGACGGTAATAAGTTAAATAACGCCGTAGCAAATTTAGAATGGGTAACAGCAAGCCAAAATCAGTTGCACGCAGTTACTTCGGGGCTAAGGCCTTCTTTGAAGTTGAATTACGAAAAGGCCTCGGAAATACGCGAGCTCTATGCAAGTGGAAATTATACACAACGAGAAATTGCGGCATTGTTCAACGTCGGCAAGTCATTAATAGCAGACATAATAAACAATAAAAGATGGAAAAGACAGGATTAAACGTACTTAGTCTTTTTGATGGTATGTCGTGCGGCCAAATTGCGCTTAGGCAAGCCGGAATCAAGGTAAAACAATACTTCGCTTCCGAGATTGACAAACACGCCATAGCGCAGACACAACACAACTTCCCGGACACGGTGCAGCTCGGCAGTGTTACAGGAGTACGCGCCGCCGACCTTCCCCACATTGATTTGCTGATAGGCGGCTCTCCGTGTCAAGGGTTCAGTTTTGCCGGAAAGCAATTAAACTTCGACGACCCCCGAAGCGTGCTTTTCTTTGAATACGTCCGTATTCTTCGGGAAATACAAGAATACAACCCAGGCGTTAAGTTCCTACTTGAAAACGTGAGGATGCGCCGGGAGTGCGAAAACGTAATTTCCGAGCAACTGGGGCTGTTCCCGATAGTGATAAATTCCGCCTTAGTGTCGGCACAAAACCGCGTCCGGCTTTATTGGACTAATATACGCACAAGAGAAGAAGCAAACCTTTTTGACACGAAAATATTTACGGATATTCCACAGCCCGAAGACCGGGGAATAGTGATACAGGATATTTTGGAAGAAAACGTACCGAAATCCTATCATTACAGCGAGGAACGGAAGCGTAAACTTTTAGGGCATAGCAAACGCCAAAAGGAAAAGGGTAATAACTTCGGCTTCCACCCACGCCGACCCGGAGAAAAAAGCAACACTTTAAGAGTTGGCGGACGTTGGCACGACGACTGTGTACTATTGCCTGGCCCCTGTTGCGTAGCAGTTCGAGGAAGGTTTAACCCGGAAACAGGACGGAACGAACAAACGGTAGAACTACGCCCGGACGGCAAATCAAATACCCTTACAACGGTTCAAAAAGACAATTTGATACTTCAACTTCCCCACGGATATAACACCGGGGCAGTATTCCATGAGAAAGCCCCAACCGTAACATCAAACCGCTACGAAGCCAATAACTTAGTATTCACTCGCGAAGTGATACAATTAAACCCGGATACCGAAAGCGGCGGCAAACAGCCATTCCAACAAAACCGCGTCTATTCCGCTGAAGGCATTAGCCCGGCATTATGTTCAGCCCACGCCGGACACGCGCCAATGATATTAACGGTCGACGAAGTTCTACGTTGTTTTACCCCGACGGAGTGCGCCCGGCTTCAAACCATACCCGAATGGTACGAATGGAAGTGTAGCAAAACCCAAATATACCAGATGCTCGGTAACGGTTGGACGGTAGACGTAATAACCCATATTTTCAACTTCTTAAAAAACAGCTTATGAAGATTAAAGCAAAATTCGCGGCGTTACTTCGCCGTTGGGCCTACGCCCTTAACCCCGAAACCCCGGCGACACTTCCGACGGCTACGAGCTTGCAAAAGTCGTCAGCATCGTAGGCTACCCACTACCCGACGGCAAGATGCCCACGCCGGAAACAATCAAGCACTTCTATAAAGTCTTAACTGAAGAAGTGCTTACCCAAGTACAGGACTGCGGCTATATACGCCACCGCGCCGACATTCACCCGGTACCAGGCGGAATGATTGACTACGAAGCAAGCCTTTACGTCGGCTTCATTCCGAGAAAGAAAACCAAGTAACACCACCAAAAAACAACGAACTATGTTAAAAACGGAGTTTGTCGGACACATAGGAGCCGACGCAGAGATAAAGGATTTTAACGGCAAGCGTTTTATATCCTTCAACGTAGCCACTTCCGAGCGTTTCAAGGACGCACAGGGGCAGACCGTAACCCGGACGACGTGGGTAAGCTGCTTAAAACCCGGCGACGGTGCGGTAGTCAACTACCTCAAGAAAGGAACACAGGTATTCTGCCGGGGCAACCTTACGGCGAAACCGTACACAGGAAAGAACGGAGTAGAAGCCGGGCTAAATTGCACCGTTACCGAGTTGGAACTGCTCGGAAGCCGACAGGACGCACAGCAGAACCAGCAGGCACAACCCGAAGCAGCCACACCGCCGCAGTCATGCCCGGCACCGGGCGAAACATACCCCGGCGGATATTCCGGCGGCTACGGAAGCAACCAATATCCGGGCGGCTTCCCTACCCAAAACGAAGATAGACTATTTTAACCCATACTTCGATGATGTTAACTTTCAGCGTGAAGATAACGGAAGGCATTATTTACGACGCTATAAAAGGCGCAGTAAACGAATGCCTTCCAGCATTGACCCGGCAGATAGCCGGAGCGGATAAACCGGGCGACCTTTCGACGGCTTCCGGCTTCACTATCCTACGAAACGGCAAACCCATAACCGACGACCAAATAGGCAAGTTCCGGGATAAGCCGCTAACCCGAAGCGTCAAGTATAGCGCAGTCGTAACCGTCGGCGGCGTAACCGCCACTATTGGAATATGAAGCCATACGGATTTGACAGCCGATTACAGCACAGTATAGACCTACTGCGGAAGTCCGAAAAATTAGCCTTCCGATATTCCGCAGAAGGTTTTTACTTAGCTTTCAGCGGTGGCAAGGATAGCCAAGCACTCTATCACGTCGCCAAGTTAGCCGGAGTAAGATTTGAAGCACATTACGCGCTGACAACCTTAGACCCCCCGGAAGTGGTGCGCTTTATCCGAAGCCACTACCCGGACGTTATTAACGACCGACCAAAATTGACTTTCGCCCAACTTTGCATAAAGAAGAAGGCTTTACCTACCCAACTGATGCGCTTTTGTTGTGCAGCCCTAAAAGAAACACAGGGAGCCGGAACGGTAACGCTTACCGGGGTAAGGCGACAGGAAAGCGTAAAGCGTAGTTCCCGGCGAGAAGCGGAGATAGCCGGAAGTAAAGGCCCAAAGTTTCGGGGAACATTGGAACAATTCGACCAATTCACACGCGAAAAAGAAATAGAAGGCGTTCAGTGTGTCAAGGGTAAAGACAAAATAATAATAAATCCAATTATTGAATGGAGCGAAGCCGACGTTTGGCACTTCCTTAACGAAGTGGTAAAAGTGGAGCATTGCGCCCTATACGATAAAGGTTGGCGGCGTTTGGGCTGTCTATTTTGCCCAATGGCGAGTAAGAAGGAAGTGTTACGACAGGGCGCGGCATATCCCAAATATTACGCGCTGATACTTCGGACAATTCACCAATTAAGGGCAAACGGTTATATGAACAGCTACCCCGACCTTACCGATGAAGAAGTATTTAATTGGTGGATAAGTAAAGAAGGCATACGGAAATGGTATAACAACCATAAACAACCTTCATTATTCGACGACGAACCCAAGAACCCCGATTAACGATGGCACTAATGACGAAAATTTGTGAAAATTGCGGCCGACCATTCCAAGCCGACACACGCAATGTTGCGCGAGGTTGGGGAAAGTG
>ERZ778517.1327-NODE-1327-length-18880-cov-26.831076_pt1 | contig 18880 bp, 14 predicted proteins | sample MGYA00510341_ERZ778517 | MGnify/ENA primary metagenome ERZ778517 (study PRJEB29527, sample SAMN07138964) | mouse gut metagenome | material: feces | host: mouse | place: China:Nanjing | collected 2016-01-25 ... | reverse complement strand
TTCCACTTCTATGTAGTTGCTGTTCTACAAGTTTAACGGCAGGAACAAATAGTTTGTCTTCAATCTTGCAATGGGATGTTAAATCCTGTTCGCAAAATAAGATTTCCAACAAAACTGCATTTAGCAAATAGTTATTCTTTTCAGGATAATAGCGTATGATTATATCCTTCAATTCTTTAAGTTTATAACCAATAGGAGTATGTTTTCCAGCAAACGCTGAAATATTATAGTTGCGATTAAGGAAACCCTGTAACAGTTGTTCAACATAGGTAAAAACAACTTGATTTTCATACTCCATATGCTTTTTTACCTCCGCTACATATTCGTCATAGAAACGAATAATTAGTACGGCTATATCATTGTTGCCAGAACAGTCTATGGCTTCAATGAGTTTCCGGCGGATATTAGGCAGATTGAATCCCAAATAATATTCATGAGCCTGTTTCAAATATCCCATAAGAGAAGACAAAGAGAGTGTGTCATAATTACAGATTCCCTTTACTACAAAGTTCACAACTTCTAAAAATGTCCTTTCATCTACATTGTGAGCACGACATACCTCCCCGACAGATTTGTCTCCAAATCCCAAAGGTAGCCCAAACCGTCCCATTACAAGGATGAGCGAATTGTGTTTCTTGACAATATCCCGCATTTTTTCATTGGGTTTATATCCTATGTCATCATTACTCATAATACAGTTTCATCGAATTGTTTGATGCTGCAAAATTATTCATATAATATATAACTGACAATACTTAAAAAGCATGATAACAGCGTATCATGTAGTCCCAAAATACTAAAATGAGAGTATTGTCCACCCTGAGATTCCGGGGTAATTTTGCAGCCGGAAAAAATAAACAAATAAAAATTAGCAGATATGAAATTGAAAACAATTTTAGCAGTCGCTGTCGTGGCGCTCAGCTCGGCAGCGTGCAGCGAGGATGAGAAACAGCCGGCCGTAGCCGATATCGCCGGCAGTTACGAGGGTTACACACTGGCAGGTTGCGCCTATTTCCAGAACACCTGCACGGCCGGCGAAACCGTCGTCGTGACCGAAAACACCGATGGCACGGCCCGCGTGACCTTCACCTCCGACTCGTGGGGCGAGTTTACCATCCCCGGTGCGCAAATGAGCGAGAACGGCGGCACCTGCACCCTCACGGGCAGCGGTCAGACAAAAATGGGTATGGGCGGCAACGTCTCTTCCTACGATTGCACATACACCGCAGTGATCCATTCACGCGAAAAGGCACAGATGCAGTTCAAGGTCGCCGGTGTCATGGGAGGCCTGACCCTCGACTTCACCACAGGGGAGGCTCCCGCCGACCTGCTGCTGGCCGGGACCTACAAAGGCTATACCGATGCCGACTGTACCTATTTTCAGGACCGCTACACCGACGATGAAAGCCTGAAGGTAACGGCCAACGGCGACGGAACCCTCGCGGTCCTCTTCGAATCGGCGGCATGGGGCACATTCAAGGTCGACAAAGCCACCGTCAGGAAGAACGGCGACAATTATACGTTCACGGGCGAAGGGACGGTGTCGATGGGCATGGGAGACAACGTAAAGGACTATGCCTTCACCATGACCGGCGAGAGCAACGCCGCAAAGGACGAGTATTACATCGCATTCAACGCGCCTGCCGTAATGGGCGGACTTACCGTCACGCTGCTGCCGGGCAAGGCTCCCGCCACCGCAGAGTAATCACCTAATAAGAATAGAGATGTCTGTAAGCCATAAAATAACATCTATTCTGCCGGGAGTGATAGCCATGCTATCGCTCTCGGCTTGTAACGGCATATTGGAGGATATCTATGACGCGCCCCGACCCGAAGATACCCGGACCTACGGTTTCATCGCCGTCGATGACAATACGCACACGGGCCGCATATACCTCGACGCGACGGACTACACCGAGTGGCACTACATCGACCTGCACGGCAAGTCGGTGACGACAGCTTCCGTGGATGCCGAGGCACCTGCGAACTGGGACCTTGCCATACACCGCTACGACGCCAAGACCAACGGCGGTGCCGTCACGGAGAGTGCGGCGGCCGGTTTCGGCATGCTGCCCGCCATAAGCTCCATTCCCGCGGAAGCGTTTGTGACCGACAAGTGGACGACCGACAAGATAACGGTGGACATGTCGCAGATGATGGACGGTATCATCCGCTATGCCGAAGACTGGTATAACCCATGTCTCTCCGGATGGCTCCATGTCGATACCTCGACCATGCCGCCCGTCTATACGCTCTCGGGAAAAATCTACCTGCTGCGTCTCCCGGACGGCACCTGTGCCGCGCTGCGCCTGACGGACTTCATGAACGATGCCGCCGTCAAGGGATTCATGACCATCGACTACCTATACCCCATACAGCCATGACAGGAAGAACAACCATATTTCTACTGCTCGGCCTGCTCCTTACGGTAGATGCAGCGGCACAGCGCAGCATATCCGGTACGGTGACCGACAACAGGCACGAACCCTTGTCGGGGGCGACAATTCTTGTGAAGGAAATTGCGGGACTCGGGGCGGTGACGGACACCGAAGGACACTATGAACTGCGGCTGCCCGACAAGAAAGAGTATACCCTGACGGCGACCTATATCGGTTATTTCGATGCCGCACGGACCCTGACCGCCGACCACGGTGGCACATTGGATTTCCAGCTCAAGGAAAACCCGACGGTACTCGAACAAGTCGTGGTGACGGGAACCCGCACCCCCAAACTGCTGAAGGACGTGCCCATCGTAACGCGGGTCATCACCGAATCGGACATCCGGCGCACGGACGCCACCAATATCGGGGACCTGTTGCAGACCGAACTGCCGGGCATCGAGTTCTCCTATTCGATGAACCAGCAGACCTCGCTCAATATGGCGGGCTTCGGCGGCAACTCGGTGCTGTTCCTCGTCGACGGGGAGCGTCTGGCGGGCGAAACGCTCGACAACGTGGATTACAGCCGTCTGAACATGGATAACGTGAAGCGCATCGAAATCGTGAAAGGGGCCGCTTCGTCACTCTACGGCTCGAATGCAGTGGGCGGCGTGGTGAACATCATCAGCCGCGAGTCGCAGGAGCCGTGGTCGGTGAATGTCAACGGACGCTACGGCGCGCACAACGAACAGCGATACGGCGGCTCGGTGGGATTCAACCGGGGACGATTCAACTCCATGACCAACGTGCAGTACACTTCAATCGATGCCATCGATCTTTCCAAAGGCACGGACAACACGCAGGTCGGCGATTACAGCACCATCTACGGACACTCCACGCTCAATGTCAAGGAGCGTCTGATATTCACCGCCGCGGAGGGACTAAGATTCACGGCGCGGGCAGGCTATTTCTTCCGCGAGCGCAACTCCTCGGAAAGCCTCCGGGACCGTTACCGCAGCTTCACGGGAGGACTGAAAGGGAACTACACCGTCACGGACAAGGACGATCTGGAACTTTCGTACTCGTTCGACCAGTACGACAAGAGCGACTACCTCGTGGCCAGTGACCGCGACGTGCGCGATTACAGCAACGTGCAGCACACGCTCCGCACGCTCTATAACCATACCTTCGCGGGCAGGCACATCCTGACAGCCGGCGGCGACTATATGCGCGATTACCTGATGTCGTACCAGTTTGAGGGCAACGGCAGCCATACCCAGCATACGGCGGACGCCTTCGCCCAGTTCGACTGGAACCCGCACGAGAAATTCAATCTCATAGCCGGACTGCGCCTCGACTGGTTCTCGGAAACGAAACTCACGCACCTCTCCCCGAAACTGGGACTGATGTACAAGTTGGGCAGCTGCTCCCTGCGCGGTTCGTATGCCGGAGGCTTCCGGGCACCCACGCTCAAGGAGATGTATATGAACTTCTACATGGGCAACATCTTCATGATTTACGGCAACCCCGACCTACGGCCCGAGTCGAGCCACAACTTCTCGCTCTCGGCCGAATATATGAAGGGACGGCACAACCTGACGGTCACCGGATTCTACAACATCGTTGACGACCGCATCACCACGGCGTGGAATCAGGCGCTGGGCGGGCAGGTATACACCAACATGTCGCGCCTGCAAGTGGCCGGAGTGGATGCCAACGCGTCGGGCCGCTACCCCTGCGGCATATCATGGCGCCTGTCGTATGCCTACACCTACGAGCACATCAGAAAGGGCGAGCCGATGCTCTCCTCGACACGGCCGCATACGGCGACCGTCCGCATCGCATACGACAAGGACTGGAAGAATTACGGTCTGAGCGTGGCGCTGTCGGGGCGTTACCTTTCGAAAGTGACCACCGACGTCTATACCAAAATCACCTCATACGAGAAAACAGAGAAGCAGACCTATCCGGGATACACGATATGGAAACTGAGCCTCTCGCAGCGGGTATGGCGGGGTGTGAACGTCACGCTCGCCGTGGACAACCTCTTCAACTACCGTCCCCGCTACTATTACAGCAACTCCCCGGCTACGACGGGAACCACCTGCTCGGCGGGCCTGTCGCTCGACATAGAACAAATGTTTAAGAAAAAATAGAGAAACCGATATGAAACGAAAGATAATCCTTTGGGCGGGAATCGCCCTGCTCGTCGTCATGGCGGGCGTGGCGGTGTGGAACGTCTGGTTCTCCGCCACGCGCATCGCCTTTGTAAACTATCAGGTCATCACGCTCGGCCAGATCGCCAAAGCCAACGACAACGGCCGCATCAGCCTCTCCGCGCTCGACGCGGAGGAGCTGGACCGTCTCGGCAAGTACGATATGGTGCTGATCAACGGCATGGGCCTGCGCATCACGGCCGACCAGCGCGCAGCCATACAGCGTGCCGCCGACAACGGACTCACCGTCATCACGACGATGGCCACCAACCCGGCCAATAATATCGTTTCGGCCGACTCCGCCACCGTCGCCACGATCAAAGGCTACCTCAGCGGCGGAGGGCGCCGCAACTACCGCAACATGCTCATCTTCATCCGCCGCAACATCGACGGCAAGACCTTCGACAGCGAAGAGCCCGACGTCCCGCTCGAACGGGAGCGGAAGCAGTTCTACCACACCGACCCGGCCAATCCCGAAGACGAGGAGACGGATTTCGGCAGCGTAGCCGAATACGAGGCCTTCCTGCGCAAGCACGGCCTGATGAAAGAGAACGCCCCGCGCATTATTCTCACGGGGCAGATGGGAGAGCCGGAAGAACTGGTCGCCGCACTGGAAAAGACGGGCAACACCGTCTACTGCGTCCGCGACATGCAGACGGCGGTACGGAGCGGTCAGGCAGACTCGATACGCCCCTCGGCCGTCATCAACATGGCCCACGGACGCATGGGCGACTATATGGCGGACTATCTCACGAAGAAAAACATTCCGCTGTTCGCCCCGCTGAACGTCAACCGTCCGGTCGATGAGTGGGAGGACGACAAGATGGGAATGAACGGCGGCTTCCTGTCGCAAAGCATCGTCATGCCCGAAATTGACGGAGCCATACGCCCGTATGCGCTCTTCGGCCACCGTCTCGACGACGAGGGGCTGCAACAGGCATACGCCATCCCCGAACGTCTGGAAACATTCGTCGAGACCGTAAACCGCCACATCGGCCTGCAACGCAAACCCAACAGTGAGAAGCTGGTGGCCATTTACTATTACAAAGGTCCCGGACAGAACGCGCTGACAGCGGCAGGCATGGAGGTCGCCCCGTCGCTCCACAACCTGCTGGTCAAAATGAAGCGAGAGGGCTACCGCGTCGAGAACCTGCCTGCATCGGCCGAGGAATTGGAACGGCTCATTCAGCGTCAGGGAGCCGTGTTCAATGCCTATGCCGGAGGTGCCAAAGCCGACTTCCTGAAAAACGGCAATCCCGAACTGATTTCGGCGCAGAAGTACGCCGAATGGACGGCCGCGGCGATACGGCCCGAACGCATGGCGGAGGTCAAGGCGCTCGACGGCGAGTTTCCGGGCTCCTATATCTCTACCGGACAAGGCGAGCTGGCGCTGCCCCGTGTGGACTTGGGCAATGTCGTGCTGCTGCCGCAGCTGGCAGCGGGTGCGGGAGACGACGATTTCGCCATCGTGCACGGCACGGACGCCGCGCCGCCTCACGCTTACATCGCCTCCTACCTCTGGGCCCGGTACGGTTTCGGCGCCGACGTGATGATCCATTTCGGCACGCACGGCTCGTTGGAATTTACGCCCCGCAAGCAGGCAGCATTGTGCGGCAACGACTGGCCCGATGCGCTGGTGGGTGCGATGCCGCACCTCTATGTCTACTCGATTGGCGACGTGGGCGAGGGAATGATTGCCAAGCGCCGCTCGTATGCTACGCTGCAATCGCACCTGACGCCCCCGTTCATGGAGAGCGACGTGCGGGGCATCTATAAGGAGCTGTGCGAAGCCGTCAAGCAGTACAACGACCTCCTCTATGCCGACGGCAAACCCGATACGGAAAAGGCCGCGCTGAAAGTCAAACGCCTGACCGTGGAGCTGGGCATCCACCGCGAACTGCGGCTGGACTCCCTGCTCACGACGCCTTACACCGAACAGGATATTGCACGTATCGAGACATTCGCTGAGGAACTGGCCAACGAAAAGGTGACGGGAGAACTCTATACAATGGGCGAACCCTACTCCGCGGAGCGTATCCGCAGCAGCGTTTACGCCATGTCCGCCGAACCGATAGCCTACTCGCTGCTGGCACTGGACAAATGGCGCGGCAAGGCGACCCGTGAAACGGAAAAGCACAAGTCGCTCTTTACCCGCCGCTATCTGACCCCGGCACGCGAACTGGTCACCAGACTCCTGAACGGCTCCGAGCAAGTCTCCGACGCCCGGATATGCGCGGTGGCCGGCATTACACCTGAAGAGCTCGCCAAAGCGCGGGAGATCACCCGCTCGCTTAATGCCCCGCAGGACATGATGGCAAGAATGATGGCCATGCAGGGCTCCGGTGCGGCAATGAAGCATCCGGCGGGAGCCACAGCAGGAAAAGGAAGCGACGCGAAACATCCGTCGTGGATACCGAAAGTCGGCAAACGTCCCGAAAATGCCGGACACGGCAGCGACGGAAAGACGGAGGAAAGAGCGGCGGCAATGCCGGCGATGAAGACGGGCGTGAAGGAGTACACGAAGGAGGAAAAGGAGCTCGCCCGTGTGATTACGGAGATAGAGCGCACCATCCGCAACGTTGGGAACTACAAATCGGCGCTGGAGCGGAGCCCCGAAGCAGAACTCGCATCGTTGCTCAATGCGATGAACGGAGGCTACACGGCACCCTCGCCGGGCGGCGACCCCATCGCCAACCCGAACACCGTACCTACGGGGCGCAACCTCTATGCCGTGAATGCCGAGGCCACGCCGAGCGAGGTCGCATGGGAACGGGGCAAGGAGCTGGCGGAAAACACTGTCATGATGTATCGGGAACGGCACAACGACTCCATTCCACGCAAGGTAAGCTACACGCTCTGGAGCGGCGAGTTCGTCGAAACCGAAGGCGCCACCATCGCGCAGGTTCTCTATATGCTGGGCGTCGAGCCCGTCCGCGATGCATTCGGCAGGGTGACCGACATCCGTCTGATTCCTTCCGAACAACTCGGACGGCCGCGCATCGACGTGGTGGTGCAGACCAGCGGACAGTTGCGCGACATCGCTGCATCGCGTCTGTTCCTCATCTCGCGCGCCGTGAAGATGGCTGCCGCCGCAAAGGATGACGAGTATGAAAACTTCGTGGCGCAGAGCGTCGTCGATGCCGAACGCTCCCTTATCGAAAAGGGACTCTCGCCCAAAGAGGCCCGCGAGGTATCGACCTACCGCGTGTTCGGCGGCGTGAACGGCAACTACGGCACGGGCATCACCGGAATGGTGCAGAGCGGCGACCGCTGGGAAAACAGCGCCGAGATCGCCGACATCTACATGCAAAATATGGGAGCGTACTACGGCAGCGAAAAGGCTTGGGAACAGGTCCGGCAGTTCGCGCTGGAAGCGGCGCTCGGCAACACGGACGCCGTCGTACAGCCCCGCCAAAGCAATACATGGGGAGCGCTGAGTCTCGACCACGTTTACGAGTTCATGGGAGGAATGAACCTCGCCGTGCGCAATGTCACGGGCAAGGAACCCGACGCATACATGAGCGACTACCGCAACCGCAACAACATGCGCATGCAGGAGCTGAAAGAGGCCATCGGCGTGGAGAGCCGCACCACCATCTTCAACCCGGCATACATCCGCGAGAAGATGAAGGGCGGGGCGGGTGCCGCTGCCGGTTTTGCCGAAATCGTGCAGAACACCTACGGCTGGAACGTGATGAAACCCGATGCCATAGACAACGAACTGTGGGACGAGATATACAATGTATATGTGCAGGACAAGTTCGGATTGGGTGTGCAGGATTATTTCGAACGGCAGAATCCCGCCGCTCTGGAAGAGATGACGGCCGTCATGATGGAGACGGCACGCAAAGGAATGTGGGACGCGTCGGCGGAGCAGCTGAAAGCCATCGCCGAACTCCACACCGGCTTGGTGGAGAAGTACAAACCCTCCTGCTCGGGATTCGTCTGCAACAATACGAAGCTGCGCGAATTCATCGCATCGAAGACCGCGCCCGAGGCAGCCGACCGGTATGAACGGAACATCCGCGACATCCGCGAGGCCTCGCTCTCGGAAGACAGGAGCATGGTACTCAAACGAGAGGAGATGAACGCGTCCGACAAGACAAGGACGATAGTCAGCAACACGGCGGTAGCTGTTCTGGTGCTCGTGGCGATAACCGCACTGGTCTGGACGGTACGCCGGCGCCGCAAAAAGATGGAGGAATAATGGAAACCGTAGTATTGGTCATGATGATACTGGTCTGCTTCAATTACATCTTGAAGCAGACCTACCGGAAAAAATACGCGGTGGCATGCTCGGCGGTCGTTTGCGCGCTCTTTATGGGGTTGATGTGGCCCTATGCGGTCGAACAGTCGAAGTCGCAGATCACCGGCTGGCTTTCGGACTCCTCGCTGATGCTCGATGTGGCAGTGGTCCTCACGTTGGAAGTCGCGGTACAGATGGCGTTCTGCGTCCTGTCTGCACATATCCGGACATCGGGCAAGGTGAAACCGCTAACGCTATGGACATACCGCTTCCTGAGGTGGTTTCCCGGCGTGCTCGTCTTCCCCGTACTGTTTAGCCTGCTGGTGTCGGTCATATTCGCCCTGCCCGGCACATCGTTCCGGCTTGTGGCGTGGTCGGCGGCAGCGGCGGTGCTTGTCGCCATACCGCTGGCGACATACGGCGTTAAACGGCTGTTACCCGAGAAAGAGATACGCCTCGAAGTGCTTTTCCTGTCCAACTCGCTCATCGCCATACTGGGAGTCGTCGCCACGGTGAACGGCCGTACAGCCGTCGCCGGAATTAGCGAAGTGGACCCGGCAGCTCTGGCGGGCGTGTGCGGGCTTGCCGTGCTCGGCCTTATCGGGGGCGTCATACTGCACGGAATCAGATTAAAACGAATGTTTTCGACAAGCCGGTTGCATAGCCGAACCTGTTCGGGCCATGCCGAGGCGGGAAAACCTGCATGTAAATGAAATGAATAATCAAAAACAGATAGAATTATGAACTACATCTCAGACATCCTCTACTGGATCTCGACAGGCCTGCTCGTGCCTGTCATCGTATTGCTTATCTTCTTTTTCGGACGGGCCCTGCTGCTGATAGGCGGTTTCTTCGGGCAATATATGGCCATCCGGCGCACAGCCGCCCTTCTGGGCAAGGAGCTGGACGGACTTAACAGGGACAATGTCGCTACACTCTCGGAGCGGCTGCCCAAGAAGAACCCCTCGCTCGTGGTAACCTATATGAAGCGGTTGCTTGAAGCCGACGGCGCGGCGATGCGGCAGCGCCTGCTCGCCGATTTCGAAATCGGGGCGGACAAGGACCTCGCAATCTCGAAGACCCTCGGCAAGATGGGGCCTATGCTCGGACTGATGGGAACCCTGATCCCGATGGGACCCGCGCTGGTCGGCCTCTCAACGGGCGACATCGCCTCGATGGCCTACAATATGCAGGTGGCCTTCGCCACCACGGTGGTCGGCCTCTTCGCCGCAGCCATAGGATTCATCACGGGGCAGGTCAAGCAGCGCTGGTACCTGAAAGAGATGACCGACCTTGAATTCGTCGCAGCACTGTTGAATGAAAAACAGACCGGAGCATGAGACGCAGACTATTGAAAAAGGAGGAGGACAACGACCCGATGAGCGTCGTGAGCAACCTCTTCGACGTGGCGATGGTTTTCGCCGTGGCGCTCATGGTGGCGCTCGTGAGCCGTTACAACATGACGGAGATGTTCAGCAAGGAGGACTTCACGATGGTGAAGAACCCTGGCAAGGAGAATATGGAAATCATCACAAAAGAGGGCGAGAAAATAAACCGCTACACACCCTCCGAAGACCAAAATAAAAAGGACAATAAACGTGGTAAAAAAGTAGGTATCGCTTATGAATTGGAAAACGGAGAAATAATATATGTACCAGAAGAAGACGTAAGATAAGTAAAACTATCTGCAAATGAAAAAAAATCAATCATAGCAGACATCTTAAGGCGCAAATTACGATAGGCTATTGACGTGTAGTGTTATTTATATCTGGCATGAAGAATGGTACGATATTAAACAACTAGAAGAAGAATATCGTTACATAAACCATTTGAGGCAAGAGGTAAATAGTATTCACATGCAACTTATTGAGTTATCTCCATCAGGAGAAACGATGTTTATATGGAATGCGGCAGATGTAAATAATACGAGACTCAAACTTGAATCCCGTATTTCCCATTTACACAAAATATTTTATAGTGCCTCATCGCGTCCGATTGGACAGATAAAATATTCACTAATTTAATTCAACCAACAGGTGATCCTCCCGGCATCCCTGCCTTTGGCTTTGCCCGCAGCCGTGTTCCAGTTGTCGGGCTGGATGCTCTGTTTCGTACTGAACTGGCAAAGTTTGCCGTCTATGGTGATGCGTGCCATAATCACAACCTCGTCGTTTTTCTTTTCAGAACCTTTCTTCAAATAAAAAAGAACCTTGAATATCGATTTTATAACTCACTCTTTAAGTTGCAAAACTATTGTAATTCTCTAAAAATGAGTCCTATGCAGGCAAGCCAAATAGCGACAGGACTTCGCCAATTTCGGACAATCTGTACCCCCTTTCCGTTTTTGTTTGTCGGGGGTACAAGTTAGGTTACGAACTTTGTCTTTTAGGGGCGAAAAGACCGTACTTTAAGGCAGACACAAGGGGATAAAAAGTCCCACAAATTATTAAATTTGTGGGACTTGTCTGCTTATTGTCCGGTATTGTCCGGTTAGTTCAGCGGAGAGAGAGGCTTCGTCAGAAAACGCCACTGAGTGGCTTGTATTGGCGATTTTCCGAATTGAGGTCACAACTGACTTATTGTCGGTTTAGACATCATGAATACTCGAGTAGTCATCGGTTACATTTGCCCTCCCGTTTTCCGGATTCTTAAGCCTTGAAAATACAAGGTTCGAATCTCTAAACCTCCGTAAATTTCCGTATTCAAATGAGCCGTATTCCCGTTTTTCTCAAATAACTTATCGTTTGGTTACAACTTTTTGCCTTCTGCCATCTGCTGTCAAAGAACTCTTGCTTCGAGTGCAAATGAGGCATCTTTATTTGGATTGTGCAAGTTAATTCGAATTTATCTTTCGGCTTTAAAATCTTGGTATAATGCTACTGGACCGAGATGCCATGCCTTTGTAGATTCATTCTCTAACCTTGCATATAGTTCAGAAGAGTACAGCAACTTCATAGCATCGACGATACTGATGCCATCATCCTCTGCAAGCATATTTGCCATCCAGCTCATTTTGGATGGAAGCAGAAGATGTACGTTCTGTTGAGTAATTGTCAGATTCATAATACAATCTCCTTTGCCTCTACAAACTTAATAAATTCAAGAGCCTCAGATGTATGAAACAAGTACTGATCCACCAGTGTGTAGGTCTTAAGTTCAGAAATCAAAGTTTTCTTATCTATCAAACCACCTTCGTATAATGCGAATGCAGCATATACTTTATCATTGGCTACCGGACCATATACGAGGTCGTATTCATGTACAAAACCTTTTTGGGTACGATTCTGCATCACGAAATCGACCCACTCATCAGTAGGAGTCTCAAACACAAGAGCCTTCAGATTATGCAATGCAGTTTCATCAAACTCATATTCACAAACATATCCCTTAGAGACTTTCCTTTCACCCATTCTGCGTTTTACCCAATCCTCCGCCTGCTTGTAAGATGTAGTCGTATAGAAACCTCGGCCATAGTCAAGTGTACGATCTGACTCTCGGATCTCCGGAGTCTCAACCTTGTCTATACTTCCATGATAGATTTTCATACTTCTTCTCCTTTTCTCGCTCTTATAAATTCATCAATATCTTCTATGATCCACTGACGACTTTGCGTGTGCAATATCTCCCAATGCTCAGCCAGATATTCCAGAACTCCATACTCGGACAATAAAGCCATTGCCTCACCACCGCTGATTCCTTTTTCAGTCTTATACTGCTCAATGCAAAAAGAAATAAAATAAGCTATGTCCTGTTTCCTCTTATCCATATGACAACGTTTTTAAGCATCAGCACAAATTACATTCCGCTGTCTTCACTGCGAAGATAATGAGAAAATTGTAAACTTGTGCTGCACTATTTAACTATGACAATTAATCAAACTATCATTTTTACCTCAACTTGCTGTTTTCAAACATGTTATTTATGTTTGCCGATGTACTTAAGACAACAAAAACGACTTCGAGCCCATTCAGAGCTCAACTGAAACATTCAACCCTACCATCATCGTCCCAACAGAGAATCGCAGCACGGCTTCTGAGTCACTCGACATTTGTCCCGACCTCCTTTCATGCATCTTCGGAAAGGATGAAGTCAGAAAAGCACTCAAGGATGCAGAGGTCTAATTGAATCGCTCAAAAAGATTCATCAACTCCATCGAAGCCTCTTCAGATAAGAAGTCCTCCGGCTGATAGTCATTGATCTTCTCTCCTTTGAGGAACTCAATCATATCATTCGTCACGAAGATAGATCCTTTGACTAGAGTGAAGACATAGAAGCAACAGTCATCAACCGCATGGAGATCTTCCTTCTCCTTGACAAAATATGCTGCATCATAATCACCCACAGCGATACAATGCATCAGATACAGTTTAGTATTGTTGCCATTTCTACGCATGAATACGACCTTCTCTCCTTTCTCTGGCAGAGTTCGCTCCCACGGTGGGAAGCCACCATATCTGGCGTAATAACATCCATTGGACTTTAAAGAATCTATGAACTCCTCGTGCCGTTCATAGTCAAATTCCATAACACGCAGTAGGTTGCCTGTATCGACCACCGTCTTCTCCTCATCCTTGCTGACTATATATATCTTCATATGAAGACTGCCTTTGTATGGATTGCTACCTTTCATCTGGCTCAACTCACACTCAAAAGCCTCATTCCAGCCCATATCCATCATCTTGGCAAGTTCCTCATTCTCCGCGCGAGGTACATATCCAAGAATCAGATCGAAGTCAAAATCGTTCGGATCGCCATCATAATCACCAGCCAAAGCCACTGCAATAGCATATTGATCATGTTCATTATCCTTCTGACGAATTAACGCCAATTCTGCACCTACATATAATTCATCCCAAACATCCGAAAGGTCATGGAATGTTATACCTGCAATCTGGCACTCTTTATATAAGGTACGTTTCTTTCTTACCTTAACGAATGGCGAAGCTGGTTCACCCATAGGCAGCATTCCTTCCTCCATAGCAATTAACTCCGAAGATGCGTTATTTATGATTTCCTTATTGGCTGCAAGAAAGTCTTTATTAATTTTATCGATATTAGTATACATGGATTATTGCTGCTATTCAAAATCTATCAGTATTCACACTCAGTCTGCCGACTGCGAAAACTGGGGCATTTATAATGGACTGCGTCATGCTTATAATCTACTCAAACATTGCATCATTCCAAAACAACTCAATAAGAGCTCAATCTCCCATCCTGCATCTTCGATAGCGATCTCAGCTACTAACCAAGCCAAGTATTTATAAGTAACTCCCGTATTTTTTGTCGACTCTCTTTACTAAAAAAGAGTTCAAACAAATCCTCGTCTTTAAGAATTCATTATTGGGAGGATGATTATTTCAACAACTTTTTAAGCTCTGTCGGCTTAAGCAAAGTTTTTTTCCTATGAAGCATTCTATGACAATTTGCACACACCATAGCAAGATCCTCAACACGAGTTACATCTCCCTCTTTCATTTCAGAAACTGGTTTGGTATGATGTGCCTCTATATAATTGCGACCAACCTCGCCATAAGTCGCATGAAAATTAAATCCACAAATTTGGCAGACACTTCCATGCTGATTGAGATAATTTTCCTTTGCCTGTTGTATTGCCTTATGATTCCTTTCATATGCAAGATGACGAGTATAGTACCTTTTACCTTCTGCAAACTCATTAATAGAAGCAACCTTAGCTTCATAGTCAGAAAGCCTCCAGAACGTCTTAGTTCCCTTTGTTGGCTCAACTCCACATTCCCGACAATAAGATTCCCATTCAGTCTGCAACTCTGGATCTGGTCTATCTATTCCCAGAATGTCGGATCGTCTTAACCTTTGAGATGTGTAAGTACCATGCTTGCCATTGTCCTTCTGAAAATGTTTTCTGATAGTATTATCCTTATATCCAACAAATCTGCTTGGAGCGAAATGAGTACTGCCATTAAAATTATATGCGACAAAATTCTTACCCTTACGTATCAGTTCTGCCATTATCTCCACCACCTCATCATTATCTCCGTTGAGATACGACTCAACAGTGTCGAGATTTTTAATAAGTTCGTCTCTGTTATCAATTAGAATCATAACATGGAATTTCTACAAAGTTAGCAATTAATATTTATGAGTAACATAAGGATTAAAGAACTTGCTTCTGCTAAAGCTGAACTTGGAAAATTTGACGAGTTTGAGTTTGTAGCTGATGTACCGGATGTGGAAGCCTCCATGAAGATATCCGGAAAGCAGCTCCGAGAGAGCATTACTCCTTCAGATCATACACATCCGATCAGAGATGTGCAGGGACTGCAGGATGAACTGGATAAAAAGCTCAATAAATCTGGAGGGGCGATCTCCGGAGACTTTGCGGTCTTGGGAAACACCAGACTTCGCAATCCGATGATAGAAGAGTTCCTTGAAGTTCCAGAATTCCGCTACAACCGAATCGAGACCGTTGTAGGCGATAAGTGGTGTGCTGCCGGAGCAGGAATAATCGAAGCTGTCAATATAGATGATTGCACTCTAAGTATTAAGTTGGAGTCCGGAGAAATTTCTTCTCTGCGAGCAAACGATCTCTGCAAAGGAATATTCTACAATATAGCGGTCAATAACCATACTGAAGAAACCATTGACTCAGACGATAGTTTTGGTCATATAACCCATGCCGGATTTACGACTGTATATTTCAAGATCGTGGAGTGTCTGAACACCAACAACTACGGAGAGTGGAGGTATGAACTGCGAGAGGGATTCCCGTATCATCCGCAGACCGCCATGAATATAGTAGCATACGGAAATACTACTGACACCTCACGACAGACATCAAGATACGAGACACGCACATACCAGCGTTTCCTCGTAGGCATGAATGATTGGGATATCAAGACTGAAAACATCGCAGCACAATTCGGAGATCTATCCAACCTGCTAGCTCATGGTCTGGACATGAAAGGGTACTCAGCGTACCTCAAGAATATATATCTGCAAGGCTTCATCAGTGACCTTCTGGGAGACAGCTGGTTTGACTCCCAGTCCGGAAACATGCAATTATATAACCGTTCAACCGGATGTGGAATATCATTCAAGAACGGAGTCCTGCGTTTGGGTCGGATCGACCCGAGCAAGCCCAATGAGGGGACAGACCTCGAATCGTTATTGGAAGACCTGCAGGAGGCAAGGGATACACTTCAGAAAATCAATTCAGATGAATATGTATCTCCTGTGGAAAAGACATACCTTAAAGAAAGGTTATCAGATATTCATTCAGAATATAGCCACTTGCTTGATCAAGCAACAGAGTATATTCTAAAGCAAGGTGCAAGAGCCGTAGGAGATGGTGTCCGCATAGCCACTGGCGTTCAAAGAAGGGTCGTACTTTCTGATGAGAAATGGACTGCATATGTATCAGCATATCTTCTGGCTGTTGCCACCCTTGAGAAATACAATGTATATGCTTTCGACTCTTCTACCATAGATCTGTGCTTAAGCATATTCTGGTGGGCAAAGTTCCGTGAGAACAAAGGAGGCATAAAGTTACATACGTTATTTGATGTAAAGACCTCCATTCCTGTACTTGTGGTTGTTACGGACGCCAAGTCGCACGATGTCAATGGCTTGGACTTCATCACGTATGAGGCTGGTAGCTTCTATGTGGTTGACAAGGGCTACATTGACTTCGGAAGACTTCACGATATACATCAGAATGGATCATTCTTCGTTACCCGTGCCAAGTATAACATAAAGTTCAAAAGAATGTATTCCCGTCAGGTTGACAAAACAACCGGTGTCCTGTGTGACCAGATCGGGAAGCTCGTAACGCCAAAGTCTCTGAAGTTATATCCCGACAAAATCAGGCGAATCAAGTATTATGATGCCGAACTTGACAGGGAGTTTGTCTTCATCACCAATAATATGGAGCTTGATGCAAAAGACATAGCTATGCTGTACAAGAATCGCTGGCATGTCGAGCTTTTCTTCAAGTGGATCAAGCAGCAGCTTTTTTGAATAGAAACAAGTAACATCATATTATGGCATATTATACTGTTTACTGGCCTCAGGACCGGTTGGACGAACTAAGAAAATCGGATGGCAACGGACTTGGTAATATCTTTCGGTCACATCGTTAGGTCCTATCGTGCAGTCCTATCGTGCGGTCCTATCGTGCGGTCCTATCGTGCGGTCCTATCGTTAGGTCGCTCCCGCCTGTTATGTACTCAGTCTTTCCACAACCTGTGTGCACGCTAAATGAGCATCTGGACAACATGACAAGGATTAGCGTGCTTAGGGGTGCGTGAATTGATACCCTTGAGCACGCAAGAAGGTTATGTGTCAAGTGGAGTAGTGGTTGCCGTGCCTAAGGGTTCAAGGCTTGTTGGGAGTTCTTGGCGCATAGGGAGCGAACTACAAAGGATTGTGCCTAGCCACATGAAATGTATAGTTCTTTTTAATTCCGCACACATCGGCAATCTCTTTCAAATACGCATTAAGTTTTTGATTGCTGATTACCGGAAGTACCTTACCGTTCGGCAGCTTACCTTTACACTTCTTCAATATCATTTGGGGAATATCCAGCAGGGGAACATTAACGTCCGTGTTGGTCTTTTGCCGCTTTGTCATTATCCAAAGGTTGCCGTCAAACAATAGTTCGTTAAAAAATATTCATAGGCTAAGCGGCATCTACCGTCAAGCCAAAGAGTTCTTTGACAAGTTTAGCATTTAAAGTCTTGTTCGGGTCAATTCCGCTCAGGTCAAAAAATCTTTTTATGAAATGAGCGTTGACCATCAGAGACTTAATTTGACCAATAGAAAAAGGCATCTTCGTCTGCTTCCTCAGTACCTTAGTGATATTGACGGCGGCAAGCGAAGCGTTGTAGGCAAAATCCAAGGCCTTTTCATCGCGAGCCTGACAGTCGAGCAGTCCGGTGAACTGATGACCATCTCGGAAACAGAATTCAATCTGGAATCGTGTCCGGTAAATGTCATAGACATCTTTTCCGCAGACCGAGGTATCGGTTGAGAAATACAGTCGGTGGCCGCCTCCGGGCAGATAATGGATTACCAGCCGTATTTTCTGCTTCAGAGACTTGCACCATGCCACAAGTTCAAAGGCTTCGCCTTCCTCGGGAGCGATGTCAAGTCGGGTCATCCTGTTTTTGTCAGGATTGGAGAAGTCAATCTTGCCGTCCTTGGTCTTGGGGCGTCCCCTTTTGCCGGTACGCGGACCTTCGTAGATGTAATACAGCACAGCATTGGAACGCAGACGGCTTATCAGGGAGAAACCGATTTCTTTCAGTCCCTCGACAAACGGCAGTACGGAGAAAGCGGCATCGGCAACGAGCAATGAAGTGATTTTCAGCAAATCTGTTCTGTACGTCTTCAATACCGACAGATACCACTGATTGAGAGTCATTTTCTTTCCTTCAAGTTCTGTCGAATTGAGAGTCTGCACGGCACGGAGCATCATCGCATCCCTGATGTCAGCATCGATTACGGCGATACCGAGTATCTCAAGGCCATGCTTCACAGCCGAGGCGCAGCCTGACCAGAACCGACCGATATGGGCTGTCTTCTTCCCCGCTTTGGAGACATAGCTCGGATCTATGGCGATAGCCAGTCGCTTCATTCCATATTGAAAACGGTCTGCGGCAAGGTTCATGTTGAAGCACAGCCAGTCGAAATCCTTACGGAAAGTCTGACGATAACGTTGTTCGCCACGTCTTCCGTAGCGTCCGAGCTGAAGAAAATTTATCCTTCGTGGTATGCACATGATTAAAATCAGTATCTCGATGATGTTTGTCTTGAAAGTTTTGTTTAACTTTGTAGCGCAACCGAAGAAAGCTCTCCGGCAGATGCCCTCATATTGGTCAAGTAGTTCGAAAATCAGCATAACTTTAGAGTCGTCGAATAACTATAAAGTTACTGAAATTCAGCGACTTGACCAAATTTTTAGTGTTAAATTTTCATGCTAAACATCAGATTTTTAACGGATTAAACACTTGGCACCTCGGAGCCGTTAACAAACTCACAAAAAATAACCGAAGTATTGT
>ERZ778517.1325-NODE-1325-length-18903-cov-8.399300_pt1 | contig 18903 bp, 21 predicted proteins | sample MGYA00510341_ERZ778517 | MGnify/ENA primary metagenome ERZ778517 (study PRJEB29527, sample SAMN07138964) | mouse gut metagenome | material: feces | host: mouse | place: China:Nanjing | collected 2016-01-25 ... | reverse complement strand
CACGATTTCTTTCATGCCCGCAAGGGTTTCCGCCTTGGTCGGTGCGGCATACTGGCAGATAATATCCAGCTCGCTTTTTGAAAATTTCATTCTGCGTCCTCCTTCCGGTTTTCGGTAAGAACCTGTGCCACAAGACACTTCGTGTCGCCCCAGTGGAACAGTACCTTCAAGATGGTGCTGACCTGCTCGTCCGTCACGGATTCCGGGTGGGGAAGATGGCTTTCCAGCATTGCCCCTCTGGTGCAGAGCCGGTGCGTCCGTTCCTTCCGGTTCAGGGTCTTTATCTGGTGTTCCAGCATTTTCTCCTTATGCTGCGCCCGCCGCAGCCTTGCTTCGGTCTTTTCAATCTCCTGATTCAGTTTTTCCAGCTTCTCATTCATGGGCGGTGTCCTCCTTGGGGAGCAGGATATAGATGCGGCTGACCTCCCCGATTCCCTGACGGACACGCATAATCATCCCGGCCTGTTCCAGCTCGTTCAGGGAACGCTTGCAGGTCTGGGGGCTTCGGGAGAGTGCCGCCGCTATCTCCATGACGGGGAAGCGGATAAACAGAATCCCGTTGCTGTCCTCGGTTCCCCTTGTCAGGATTTCATCCAGCAGGCGGGCATACATGACTTTTGCCGTGTTGCTGACCGGAAGCCGGAGCATTGCCTTTGGGAGCGGCATACAGGGCGGCAGGGGCGTACTGGCTATCATAAATTCACAATTCATTGGGTGGTGTCCTCCTTTTGGCTCGTTTAGATAAATAGCGGGGGCAGTCGATCATGACAGCCCGGAAACTCTGCTTACACTCATATTGGCATTTCCGGCAGAGTTCATTGTAGCTTCTGCGCCCCCGGCCGTAAGCGGAAATAAATTTCCGCTGGAAAAAAGCAAGCTCTTTCTTCCGCTTTTTTGACATTCTCGGCATAGTGCCTCTTTCATAGAAAAACCGCCCGATTCAGCAGTAACAGCCGGAATGGGCGGATAGTGGTTTTTTGTGTAGTGTTTCGGGGTGATTTTCAAGGGAAATACAGCCGTAGAGCCGCCCCAAAATCCCCCTTGGTATTACGGACAGGGCAGACTATGCCCCGTGAAATTGTTGTGTTTCGGTATCGTTTCGGTGTTCATTTTTGCCGGTTCCCTCTGCTGTCGTTCCTGCCCCCGTCTTTGGCGGCGTTTCGCTCCGCTTGGTACGCTCGTTCCGGTCAGGGTTCCTCCGTTTCCCTGCCGGAAGTCGTTGCGCTACATCGCCGGGGAGCATATCCCATACAGGCCGGTCATTCGATTGGAATAATCCATCGATGAACTGCTATGTGAACCGAAGGTTCGCATTTATCATAGGACATTTTTGTACCCTGTGCCGTATATCCACGAATCAGGAATGAAGCCCGAAATCAAAGAAATTCCACGATTGCGGAAAATGCTTCCCGCCGGTCGGGTTCAAAAATCAAGTGTGCATTTTGCACTCTTGAAAATTCGGGTTAATAAAAAGCGCATTTTGCACTTATGAAAGAATATCAAAGAAAAATGCTCCCAATATGGATATGTGGTACAATGGAGATAGCGGCAAAAGCAGACCGCAGGGAAGGAGCAGGAAGCCATGAAACAGGGGATAACGGTTCAGGAGCGTTTAAAGGATTTAAGGACGGAACGGCATTTAAAATTAGAGGAACTGGCGGCAGCTACGGGAATTTCCAAATCAGCTTTGGGGAGCTATGAAAACGATGATTACAAGGAAATCAGTCACAAGAGCCTTGTGGAGCTGGCAAAGTTTTACGGAGTGTCAACGGACTATCTTCTCTGCCTGACAGAGAACCGGAACCATCCAGACACGGAACTTACAGAGTTACATTTGAGTGACAGTATGGTGGAACTATTAAAAAGCGGGCATATCAATAACCGGCTCCTGTGTGAGATTGCCACGCATGAGGACTTTGTTACCTTAATGACAGACACAGAAATTTATGTGGATGGTGTCGCCACTTCCCACTTCCAAAACTTCAACAGCCTTCTGGAAGTCCTGCGAGGGCAAGTTCTTTCCCAATATCAGCCGGTAGAGGAAGATACCGCTTTAAAGGCGTTGGAAGCCATGCAGATACAGGAAGAAGATTATTTCTGTCAGGTCACGCACCGGACTTGGGACACTATCCTCCATGCCATAAGGGAAGCGCACAAGGACGATACGGACAGTGCGCCGGATGGCTCCAATGCCATGAAGCTAATCAAGGACGCAAAGAAAGCACTGGCTGTGCCGGGTTCCTATCTGGATGTATTCGCCGCCCTTATGTGTACGCAGCTTCAAATTCGGTATGAAAAGCTGTCGGAGCAAGAGCGCACGGTTCTGAAGAATGTTATGAAGAAAACTCCGGCATATAAGGATTCACCATTGAGCAGGATGAAACGGAGATAAGGAAATGCCGTTACTTGGTTTTTGGTCCATGCAACGGCATTTGGAGTGGTTCAGATTCAATTTTTAGGGGTATAAGCCGGAATGTCCGGGACAGTGCGCTCTTGATTTGTAACAGAGTTGTTATGCGTTCTTCTTATTTCTGTTGCGCTGTGCCACGGAACATCTGAACGCCTTAAACATTGCCGGGGACAGTTCCGGGGAATCTTCATCAAATTGAATTTCCCGCTTGGCCGCCGCCCTGACTTCCTCCAACTGTTCCGGCGTAGGAACCTGGCCATCCTTAATTGTAAAAGTTTTGGTCATAATAAAGCCTCCTTTCACTTTCCGTTGCCAATCTTGCGGAGATTAACCGGATATTCTCCCCTCGCTCGGTAAATACAACAAACAATAAATCGCCAACCATACCGATTGCAATATAACGGTCTTCTTCCATACTATGCTCGAAATCATACATCTCTATGTAATGTTCATCCTGAAAAACGTATGAAGCCGTTTCAAAAGAGATTCCATGTTTTTGGCGGTTGATACGTTCTTTTTCCTCATCCCATTCAAATTTTAGTTCCATATAATTTTCCTCTTTCAAATAAACACGGCATGGTCTACACAAGTATGCCTTTGCTTTGTAACGGATTTTTCAAAGTCCCGATAAATGGGAATTTGAAACTCTATTTTTGAGTGAGAATATGCCAAACATCATCACCAATAAATCCACATTTTCTATATAGGCTCTGCGGATTGGTCGGATTATTCACTTTCCCTGATACGGTTGCAAATTCAGCTATACCCTGCATTTTTAACAACAAACTATTCACTATCAACTGCCCATAACCTTTCCTTCGATAATGAGGAAGTACTTGTATCCACTCTAAAATCAATTCATTAGTTTCCCTGTCATAGTCGGCCATTCCTCCTGCGACAATATTATTTGAATTTTGTTCCTTAAATAAAATCCACAAGTCAGGGCAATAAACAGGAGTTCTGCGATAACTTTCTATTTGTTCTTTGGTAATGCTTATATCACTATAACTTGCATTTATGAGCCAAACAAATTCATTTATATTGGACGAGCCAGACACTGGTTCTACATCAGTCAAAAATACTTGACCGATATTTTTTAAATTATGAGATAGCCGAAAATATGGCTCATCTTTGTAGCCTCTAAGCATTCCAACAGAAAAATCTCTATCATGAATTATTTTCATATTTTGGGGCACAGCGAGTTCTTTTGATTTCCAATATGGAATACTTAAAGTACCACATGGGTCATTCACATATTCCTGTAATAAAAGCATAGAACACATCTCCAAAAATCCCAATTTATCGTCTAAAATAATTCTACCACATATCTATAAATAAATCATCTCACTTTTTATGATTTCCTCCCCCCGGTTGCGGATATTGTTCATCTGGCCTACCCATTCAAGCTGGTTCCGGGCTTTCAGTTCCTCGGTCACTCCCTCGGCGGTTTTCATCTGCTCCATGATTAAGTCAAGCCGTTCCTCCGCCTGCTCGCTCAAGTCGGCAAGGTACGTCCACAATTTCCCGGTCAGGATAAGGGAGCTGTACCGTACCGGATGTTCCTGTTTGAGATATTCCCGGTGCAGCCGCCCATAGCGTCCGATGGGGCGGCTTTCCTCCGGCAGCTTCAAGTCCGGGATATAGTAGTCGTCTACCAACGTATAATGCAATCCATTATTCCCATCATAAATATGTTTTTTCAATTTATCCATGGTGTTAATCTCCTCATTCTGGTTTTATAATTGCAAGTCTGACTCTCCAGAAATATTGGTAAATCATTGGTAAAATTGAGTAAGAAACACGGAAAACATTAGATTTATAAGCATTTTACCATGACCAACAAATCCTGCCGTGGCAGACGAAAAGTATCTTAATCATAATAAAAATTCCTCCTAAAATGCGTTAGTTTGCCGTGTTTTGGCACGTTTTGCCAGGTAGAATATTATTGCATAATTTGTTAAAAAGTGGAAGAGATAAGTATATGGTTATTAAAGAAACATTGTGCTAGTCAGTATAGTACAATGTTTGCATTATTACTCATTGTCATGATAATTACTTTATCACATACTTAGTGCCTCTTCCTCTGCCTTCAATTTTCGCAACACCTTTTTTACCCATCTCTTTCAGTAATTGTGTTGTCTTTGATTTACCAAACGGGACGCAAGGAGCAATTTCGCTAATTGATTTCAGCATTGTTTTGCTTAAAATTTTATATATTTTTCTTTCGTCTTCCGTTAAATTCAGGTTATTCTCAAAAATCGGGAGTACAATCTTAATTGCATTTTCCGACACTTCAAAATCCGGCTGCTTCAATCCTTCTTCATAGAGCTGTTTTATCCATGTAATTCCTGTACCAAATATTTCGACAAACCCCAGCCTGTAAAATACATTTGCAAGATTTCTATTTCTTAAGACTGAAAGTTTCCCCGATAAATACTCATCTTCTGTTATTCCGGAAGGCAGTCCTCCCGGAGAAATAATTTCTATTCTGTCGTCAAACATTGAAACTTTTATCTGTGATTCCATATCCCATGCTCTGTGAATCAGCGCGTTTGCGATTGCTTCCCTAAACGCGGCCTCCGGTATTTTTTCTGCCTTTTTCCTTTCGGAGCCTTGTATTTCCTCGTATTGATAATAATCTTTGAATACCTCTGATACTTTTTCGTAGACTGCCAAAATGGACATATTATCAAATGTTGATCTCTTATAAATCACACTGATGCTCTCACCGAACCTCACCATATCAATTCCCGGAAAATGATTTTTGTCCGCCAAAATACCAGCCGCATTATTATATCCAGCGGTGCTGTTATACAAGTTCAGCGTTTTCAAGGTATCCTGACTAAAAGTTTCAATCTGAATACATTCTTTTAATTTTTGACATACGCTTGTTTTGCATCCGACAGTCCTTTGATATTGCCATTGTCATCAATGCCAAAAAAAATTTCTCCACCATCATAATTCGAAAAGGCACTTACTGTTTTTAAAAATGTATTTGTTATCATTTCTTTGAACTCTGTTGTTCTTGTTTCACGCATACACTGCTCCCCTTTCCAATTTTACTGTATGTATTATACACAGAAACACGCAGAAAATCAATCGTATTTTTTTACGTTTGATTTTCTGCGTGTTTTGGCTCATTACGTTTTAATTTCCTGTCACGTCAAGGCTCTTTCAGAAACGGTGTAGTAAATTGCCTTTCCTCGCTGTGGAATCATTGATTTTACTGGCTTTTTCGGGATACTTTAAGATATTGCCGTGGCAGACAAGGAGTATTTTTATCATCTTGATTATATCCTTTTCACTTATTTGTTCTTCTATTGTAACTTTCAGTGTGTCTGAAATCGATGTAATTACGTTGCGCCGTCGGAAATCTGCCTTGCAGGCTGAAAAATTATTAATCTGGTCGCAGGCAGTCAGCACATCAGAACAATAAATTTAGTTCATTAAGTAAATCATAAAATTCAGATAACCGGCAAAGGTTACCCACAGCAGATACGGTATTTGCAGATAGGCAGCTGTGGTGTCAATCCGGCTGAATTTAAATATCATTTTCAGGATGCCGGTCCACAGAACGACTATCCATATAAAGGCAAACAAAAAGGTATGCATGTTGAAAAAGATTATGGGCCACAGAAAGTTAAAAATCAGCTGGAATATGTAGCTGAGCATGGCGTCAAAAACGTCATCAGGATATACAGCTTTCTGCTGGCAGACACGCGCGCTGCTGATGCCCATCAGTATGTAGAGGGGTGTCCATACGATTGGAAACAGTATGGCAGGGGGCGCCAGGGGTGGTTTGCGCAGCAAGTCATAAATATAGACATTATCACGGATGAGAAATGCAGAGAGACTGCCGACGCCAAGGGCGATGAAGATAGAAATAAAATAGGGCTTCAATTTTTCCCACATAAAAAACCTCGTGACAGAAAAAGAATCTATCATATTTTATGCGATTGCGAACTTTCTTATGTGGGAAGAATGATTTACTTTCTGGGGTGGACGGTATATTGCAGGCCTTGGAGCAGTGTGACGGCTTCATCCAGGGCAGGCTGTTCATAAAATTCAATCCGCAGCACGCCCTCCTCAAAATCCCGGTTATGTACAATGCCAATATTTTTTATGGAAATATCTGCCTTGGCGAGCAGTGTGGCAAGTGCAGCAATGGATCCGGCTTCGTCGGGGATGTCCACATAACATGCAAATACTTTCTTAATCGGTCCTTTTGGCAGGTCGGCAAAAGAATCGCGGTATTCTTTGGATGCGGTAAACAAGTCATACGTAAATCCTTTTTGCCCGGAGCGGACGGCTCTGTTGACTGTCTGCAGTGAGGCAATGTAGTCATCCAACAAATCCGCGATATTTTCCGCGTTTGACATACAGATGGATTCCCACATGTCAGGGGACGAGGAGGCGATGCGCGTGATATCCTTGAAGCCCCCGGCGGCAATCATTTTCATGGTCTCATCTGGGGAATCATGGTCATGTACCAGATTTGCGAGGGTGGCGGCGACAAGATGCGGTACATGGCTGACTGCCGCCGTTACATAGTCGTGTTCCTTGCAGGACAGAATTAGTGGTAGTGCACCCATTTTTTTCACGAGGGAATAGTATTCGGCGACAGCTTCCTTTGGGACAGATTCGGTTGGCGTGAGGATATAGTAGGCATTTTCCAGGAGGATGGGGCTGGCATTCGCAAAGCCCGTCTTTTCACTGCCCGCCATCGGATGGCCGCCGATAAAATGGCTTTCCAGCCCCAGGCGTGAAACGGTCGCATGGATAGTGCCTTTGACACTGCCAACATCCGTGATGATTGTCTTATCACCCAGAATGGGTGCAAGCTGTTCCAAAAAGATGTTATTAATGGCGACAGGACCGCATAAAAATATCATATCACAGTCAGAAAAAAGTTCGTTGATTTCAGTCGTTCCGGTGTCGATTGCGCCAGCTGCGGCAGCCTCGTCCAAGGTGGACTGCCTGCGCGCGTAGGCTGTGATGTGCGCATTGGGATAAATCTGCCTGATTGCAAGCGCGATGGAACCGCCAATCAACCCCAGGCTTAAAAAACCAAAATTTTTCATACTCATGTGCGCATGTTCCTTTCAAAACATAGATTTTATTCATATACGATTATTACACTTTAAAGCATTAAAGTCAACGCTAAATATTTTAACGTCTATTAGACAATTATCATGAAAACTAGAAAAGTATTTTATGCAAAATGCTATATACAAAATGCACAAAAAATATTGAATTGTCTGATAATATATAGTAAAATTGTAATAGTTCAGTCATGCAAAGTGGATTGTGCAGGCTGTTTTATGAAAGAACAGGTTTCCTTTCATTGTATGGGATAAATTATGGGAATGATTTAGACATGGAAGATGTCGAATCCTGAACTGGCATGTTGGACGATTATCACAAATTAAGAGCATGATCAGAAAATTTCGAGCGTGTTCTCACAAATAGGAGGTAGCTGCAATGAATATTTACACAACTGATAAGATCCGAAATGTAGTATTGTTAGGTCATGGCGGGGCTGGAAAGACAAGTCTCGTGGAGTCAATGGCATATCTGTCAGGTATCACTTCGCGCATGGGAAAAGTGGAAGACGGCAATACAGTCAGCGATTATGGTAAGGAAGAGCAGAAGAGAAGAATTTCCATAAGCACTTCTGTCGTACCGATTGAGTGGGACGGTGTGAAGATTAATGTGCTTGATACGCCCGGATATTTTGACTTTATAGGTGAGGTTGAGGAAGCAATCAGTGCAGCAGATGCAGCTATCATAGTGGTATCGGGCAAGTCCGGTGTCGAGGCAGGGACAGAAAAGGCATGGGAGCTTTGTGAGAAATATAAGCTGCCAAGAATGATTTATGTGACTGGAATGGATGCGGACAACGCATCATTTAAGAACGTTGTGGAGAAGCTCACGGAGATGTATGGCAAGAAGATTGCACCGTTCCATTTCCCGATCAGGGAGAATGAGAAGTTCGTGGGTTATGTGAATGTCGTAAGTGAGACAGGAAACCGCTGGAAGGGCAAGGATGTTGAGGCGTGTGAGATTCCGGACTACAGCATGGATAATCTGAACCTGTACCGAGACACTTTGATGGAGGCAGTAGCTGAGACAAGCGAGGAGTTTATGGACCGCTATTTCGGGGGTGAGACATTCTCTGAAAACGAGATTCGTGCAGCGCTGCGCACCAATGTCATTGACAGCACCATTGTTCCGATTAGTATGGGGTCGAGCCTGTTGTGCCAGGGTACATACACATTGCTTGACGATATCGTGAAATACATGCCAAGTCCTGAGAACAGGCAGCTTGCCGGCTTTAATATGAAAACCAACGAAGTTTTTGAGGCAAACTATGATTTTTCCAAGGCGAAGTCAGCGTACGTATTCAAGACAATTGTTGACCCGTTTATTGGCAAGTATTCCCTGATTAAGGTATGCTCCGGCGTATTTAAGGCAGATGACATAATCTATAACAAAGACAAGGATATTGAGGAAAAAGTAAGTAAACTATACATATTGCAGGGCAGTAAGCCAATTGAAATCAGCGAGCTGCACGCTGGGGATATCGGCGCGATTGCAAAGCTCACAGCTGCGAGGACAGGAAACACGCTTTCCACGAAGGCAACAGTGATTGAGTACGGCAAGTTTGAGATTTCGAAGCCTTATACGGCGAAGCGCTATAAGGTGCCAAATAAGGGGGATATTGACAAGGTTTCTCAGGCATTGCAGAAGATGTCACATGAGGATCAGACGCTGAAGGTGGTCAATGACGTGGAGAACAGGCAGACATTGCTCTATGGTATCGGTGACCAGCAGCTTGAGATTATCCAGAGCCGCCTGGCAAATGAGTACAAGTGTGAAATTGAACTGAGTGACCCGAAGATTGCATTCCGCGAGACAATCAGGAAGAAATCGGATGTGGAGTACAAGTATAAAAAGCAGTCTGGCGGACATGGACAGTATGGTCATGTCAAGATGCGTTTTGAGCCGTCTGGTGATTTGGAGAAAGCGTATGTGTTTGAGCAGGAAGTAGTAGGCGGTGCGGTACCGAAGAATTATTTCCCGGCAGTTGAGAAGGGTATGCAGGAATCTGTCCTGAAAGGACCTCTGGCTGCGTATCCGGTTGTGGGAGTGAAGGGCATTTTGTATGATGGCTCTTATCATGCGGTGGATTCCTCGGAAATGGCGTTTAAGACGGCGGCAATCCAGGCATTTAAGAAAGGTTTTATGGAGGCAGGCCCCGTGCTGCTCGAGCCGATTGCATCCCTCAGGGTGACGGCACCAGAGCGTTACACCGGTGATATTATGGGTGACTTGAACAAGCGGCGTGGCAGGGTGCTTGGCATGAATCCGGTTGGGAATGGCAAGCAGGTTATTGAAGCAGATATCCCGATGATGGAGCTGACAGGATACTGCACCGTGCTTCGCTCCATGACGGGCGGACGCGGCAGTTTTGAGTATGAAGTTACGAGATATGAGCAGACACCAAACGATATCCAGGATGCACAGGTGAAAGCGAGAGCAAACAAGGTAGCAGATTCCGTAGATGCTTAGGAACCGTTCCTATATTAGGAAACAGGCTGGCTGCGGAGCAGTATCAGAAAGGTTGTACCGCCGCCCGGCGTATCCGTTACTTTGATACTGCCATGGTGTGCAGATATAATATCGTAGGCAATGGACAGACCCAGCCCGAAGTGATTTTTGTCGCTTCGGGCTTTTTCACTGCGGTAAAAGCGGTCAAATATTTTTGCTTTCTCCTCATCACTGATTCCGACACCAGTGTCAGAAATTTTGACTTCAAAATGTTTATTCCGGTAATCGGCAGACAGGCAGATTTTTCCGCCCTCCGGTGTATAGCTGACGGCATTGTGGAGGAAGATTGTGAGTACCTGTATAATGCGCTCACTGTCACACATGCAGTCAGGAAGGGAATCCTCGGGAAGAACGGCATTTATTTGAATGTGCTTTGCGGATGCCATGTTTTCAAAAGCCTCACAGGCATTCAGAACCAGTGTGTCGAGCTGGGTGCGCACTGGCTTGATGTCGAGATGCCCTGTGTCGCAGCTGAGCAGGGTGAGCATGTCATTCAAAAGCCGTGATGTGCGGAGGGCTTCGTTTTTAATGGTTGTCAATTCGGAAGATGCGCCGCAGTCAAGCCCTGCCTCGGCACATGAGAGTATGACTGCGAGTGGTGTACGCAGCTCATGTGAGGCAGAAGCGATGAACTGATTTTGGCGGAGTCTGTTCGCCTCAATGGGATCTAATAGTTTTCCGGTAAAAATCCATGCGAATATCCAGATTGCAATGAGGGCGAGTGAAATAATGCCCAAAAACAAAAGGCGCTGCCTTGTCATCTGCTTCTGGATGGATGCAAGCGGTGCAGCCAGCAGAACTTCAAGCGTGGATGTGTTTTTTTCCATATGAATTACAAAGCAGCAGTAACCGGATTTGCTGACACTTGTGTCATTTTTGTAGTTCAGGATAAAGGAAGTGTAACTGCTTTTGTAGGAAAGTGTGTGGGACATCATGGAAGAGCTTTCATTATGATAATAGTTCCATGCTTTGTCGAGCACCTGCTTCCTCTCACCACTTTCGTGTATTTTATTGGTATCATATAGAAATTCGGTATTGTTGTCCATCAGGGATACATAATATTTTTTGCCGGATTCAAGCTGGGACAGCCAGGTGTTGCTGATGATGTCCTGCTGTTCAATGTAGGAGGCGATGGTGTAGATGTCACTCTGATAGGAGTACATCTTGTTTTTCGTCATATTGCTCTCGGTGATAAACAAATAGCCAAGCGTCATGACGATTAAAATCAATGTGGTGATGCAGCCGTTTAACAGCGTTAGGTGAATATGTGCTTTTTTGATGGTATTCATATGACAGAAATTATCCTTCTCTATTCTTCCAGCAGACAGTAGCCAATGCCTCGTATCGTTCTTAGTTTCAGCCGGCTTCCGACCGTCTTGAGCCGCCTGCGGACGAAGTAAATATAGTTGTCGAGATTCCCTTCCTCAACATCACTGTCCGGTCCCCAGATTTTTAGCAGGAGTGTGCTTCTTGACAGGGTCTGTCCGCCATTTTTGACAAATATTTCAAGCATTGCACCTTCGCGCCTGGAGCAGGTGCAGCTGCCGCCTGGACCGGTGAGGGTGTTTGTTGCCTCGTCAAAGCTGATGTCGCAGTAGGTGGGCAATTCCGTCTGGCTGAGGACAGGAGAACGCCTTGTGACACACTGGATACGTGCCAGCAGCTCCTCAAACGCAAATGGTTTTACCAGATAATCGTCGGCGCCAAGGTTCAGTCCGGTTACCTTGTCATTCAGGGTTCCGAGTGCAGTTATGATGATAATCGGGATGCTGATGCCCTGCCTGCGCAGCTTGGTCAGTACCATGGTACCCTCCATGCCGGGAAGCATTCGGTCGAGCAGTATCACGTCATGGATATTCTGCGCGGCGTAATAGAGAGCCTCTTCCCCGTCATGGCATGAGTCCACATCAAAGCCCCTTGAAACCAGCTGTGTGGTGAGTGTTTCGTTTAATTTCTTGTCATCTTCGGCGAGTAGTATACGCATTGTTGCTCCTCCATTTGGTAAAATCTTTTTTGTAATTTATATTTTACTTTATTTTTATCTAAATTATCTCTAAAATTACGATGAATATATTGGGCAGAAGAAGACTATGTCTGTGACTATTATATGAAATTTTTTGCATGGTATCAATAGAATTATTTTGGGTGGTTGCACTTCCTCTGAAATATAGGTATACTGTATTTAGATTATGGCAGGATAAAAGCGGAAGCTGGACTGCTGTTTGGGGAGGTGTGGATGTGGGCTGCAATACAGTTGTCAATCTAGGTGCGCAGCGATATGACAGACTTAGGGAGCAGGGGGCTTTTTATGTCGATAAAACTGCATTTATAAAAGAATGGTGGGAGAACGGCTCTGACGTGACGCTTATTACACGCCCGCGGAGATTTGGAAAGACATTGAACATGAGCATGATGGAGTGCTTTTTTTCGAATAAGTATGCAGGGAGGGGCGACCTGTTTGAGGGTCTTGCCGTCTGGGACGGTGAGAAGTACAGGCAGCTCCAGGGAACATACCCTGTGATATTCCTAAGCTTTGCAGGGGTAAAGACTGGTAATGTGCGGGATATGAAGGCGGCAGTAAAGATTGTACTTTCCAATCTGTACGGAATGCACAGGGAAATTATGAAGTCAGACAAATTTGATGATAGCGACAGGGAATCCTTTGCGGCGGTAAATGAAAGGATGGAGGATGTCAAGGCACAGACGGCAGTCAACTTGCTCTGCATCTACCTCGAAAAGTATTATGGGAAAAAAGTAATCGTGCTGCTGGACGAGTACGATACCCCGATGCAGGAGGCATGGATTGGCGGCTACTGGGATGAGGCAGTCGGGTTTTTCCGCGGTTTTTTTGACAATACGTTCAATACAAACCCGCATCTGTACCGCGGCATCATAACAGGAATAACAAGAATTTCAAAAGAGAGTATTTTTTCTGATTTCAATAATCTGGATGTGGTCACGGCAACTTCGGATGAGTATGCCATTTCATTTGGCTTTACGGAGGATGAGGTATTTGGGGTTCTGGATGATATGGGACTTGGAAATGAGAGGGAGAATGTGAAATACTGGTATGACGGATTTACATTTGGAAGCTATACGGATATCTATAATCCGTGGTCAATCACGTCATTTATGAAGAAAAATGGTAAGTACGGCGCGTACTGGGCAAATACAAGCTCAAATGGCCTTGTTAATTCCCTGGTACAGACTGGCAAGGCAGAGATTAAGGAGACAATGGAGACACTCATCAAGGGTGGCAGCTTTAAGGCGGTGATTGACGAGCAGATTGTCTTTAACCAGCTTGCCGACAGTGCAGGTGCAGTATGGAGCCTGCTGCTTACGACAGGTTACTTAAGGATTCTTGAGGTGGAGATTATGGGGGAGGACAAAGAAGCACAGTATACCCTGACGCTTACCAATAAGGAAGTTGCCCTGATGTTCAAAAACATGGTAAACAGCTGGTTTAAGAATAATGCCCGCGTTCCGTACAATGACTTTATCAAGGCGATGCTGATTGACGATGTAGATTCCATGAACGAGTTTATGAATGACATTGCCCTTGCGAGTTTTTCAAACTTCGATGTGTCCAAAAGCGCATCGTCCAAGGATGCGCCAGAGCGGTTCTACCATGGATTTGTGCTGGGATTGATTGTGGACTTGTCAGATAGGTTTGTGATTCAATCCAACAGGGAGAGCGGATTTGGACGCTATGACATCATGCTGAAGCCGCAGGATAAAGAAAATGACGATGCCTACATTATAGAGTTTAAGGTGCATAAGCCGAGAAAAGAAAAAGATTTGGAGCAGACGCTTGCAAATGCCCTGCTTCAAATCGAGGAGAAACGCTACGAAACGGAACTTATCGCAGAAGGATTTGCACCAGGACGCATCAGAAAATACGGCATAGCATTCAAGGGGAAAGAGTGCCTGATAGGATAGTCTGGAGTGTTTTTAGAAAAGAGAGGTATCATTTAATATGAAAAGATTCCGTTTGATTTTGCTGGTTGTCCTTGCAGTGTGCATAGGATGTGGAAACAAACCAATTCCGGTATTTGAACCGGTCATACTTTATACGACGGATAAGGTAAACTGCAGGGCTTCCAATACAACGGATTCCGAGGTGCTTGGGGTGCTGCCGAGGAACACTGCGGTAGTCGCGGTCGGCTATGATGCCGGCTGGTATCAAATCCAGTATCGGGATGGCTTGGGATATATAAGGGAAGATTTCCTGAGCGCGGAGAAAATTGTCACAAATGGAAAGCTTATCGTGATTGACGCAGGGCATCAGGCGAAGGCAGATACTGCAAAGGAACCCATTGGCCCCGGTGCCGCGGAGACGAAGATTAAGGTGTCCGGCGGCACTTCTGGCGTAAGTACGGGGCTGCCTGAATATGAGTTGAATCTGTCTGTTGCGCGCAAGCTTGAGGAGGAGCTGTTAGACCGCGGGTATGATGTCATCATGTGCAGGGAGACAAATGATGTCAATATCAGCAATTCGGAACGCGCGCAGATTGCAAATGAAAACAATGCAGATGCATTTATCCGAATCCATGCGAACGGTTCAACGAATTCCAGGGCAAACGGCATGATGACCATCTGTCAGACTGCGTCCAATCCGTATAACGGTGCGTTCTACCAGGACAGCAAGGCACTTTCCACATGTGTGCTTGATGAGATGGTAGCAAGTACTGGTGCCAAAAAAGAGCGTGTCTGGGAGACAGACACGATGAGCGGTATCAACTGGTGCCAGGTGCCAGTCACAATCGTGGAGATGGGTTATATGACAAATCCGGGCGAGGATAAGCTGCTCGCAACCGATGAATATCAGTACAAAATTGCTAATGGTATTGCGAATGGTATTGACTTGTTTCTGGGCTGCCGGTGATGCAAAGCAGTAGGGATGCTTTTGTTATGTGCAGCAGAAGGTGCTCCCGACACCCTGGCGGAACAGGCGACGAAAACTATTATACGGAAATCTGGATTCCGGTCAGGAAGAAGGGTTAGACATTCCTTAGAAGAATATCCAGCTGCACCAGTTTTTTTCCGTCTGGCAGGGGATATTCTTTTTATGAGAGATTTTTCCTTTCTGGAATGTTTTTTCACGATATATTTTTAATAAAAGCTTGAATTTCGCGGTTGACCTGTTTTGGATTGTCACCGTTTGCGAAATGTTTTGCGTTTTTGATATAATGCAGCGGATAGCCAGTCTGTCTTGCCCAGGCTTTGCAATAAGCCTTTACCTTGCCAGTGCTGTCCTTATCTCCGACAAGGATCAAAACGGGAAACTGAAATGCGGCATCTGTGTTTTCCCGGGCGAAGTATCCATATGCAATCCGCATCTGTTCAACCATGTCTGCCTTTGAAAGCGGTTCTGTCATGGAAAGCATTTTTTGGTAGGAATAACGCGTTTGGGCAACCGACCATGCCATGCTTTTTCGCAGAAGATTTGCCGGAAACCATTTCGCCATCGGTGCAATCCGTTTCAGCCACCACAAGTCGGATTTGTAGTAGTAGCGTAAGCCTAACGGCGTTGTATCCAACGCCACAAATCCCTTTACCATGTCGGGATAGCGGACGGCAAAATGCTGGCTTGGATAGCCGCCCATGGACATTCCGACCAGAATGACTTTTTTGATATTTTCTGTCCGTAAAATGGAATACAGTATTTCTGCTGTATCACGATAGGAAAAATTCTTATAGGGTCTTGATAATCCATGCATGGGAACATCCCAGAAAATAGTAGTATATTTCTTGGAAAAATAGGAAGCCTGCCGCTCAAACATGGTGTGGTCGGCAGTCAGACCGTGTGTGAATACAATGCAGTCAGCGTTATTTTCTTTTTTCTCAATCCAGTAATGGACAGCACCGCCCGGTGCTGTTATTTTTTTGTGTTTCATCAGAAATCTCCTTCCTCCTGTTCTGTCAATGCCGGATTAGCATATTTGTGAGCGATTCCGAGCATGGATTGTATTGTTTCTGTTTTTGTGACCGAGGGTTCGGATGGCAATTCATAAGTGTCTGAATTAATGAACCGTACAAAAGCATAAACAGCCTCAAGCTGGTGGTCTGACATAGTTTCTAACAGGCCGATTGTTTTTTCCAAAGTTGACATAGTCAGTCCTCCTCGTCTATTTTCTAAAGAATATCATGTACAAAACCAAAAATCAATTAAATGTTATTCCTTATTTTTTTACAATATTTATTAATAAGACTTGCATATTCGCGAACAAACAAGTATAATCAAATAATAACAAGATAAAACAGGCAGAAATGTGAAAACGAGGTATTTATTATGTTTATGGAAGAACGACAGAAAGATATTATTCGAAAAGTAAACCAAACAGGGCGAATCTTAGTATCAGAAATTCAGGAATGTTATCAGATTTCGGCGGATTGTGCAAGGCGGGATCTAAGGATGTTGGAAAGGAAAGGATTGCTGCAGAGAACACATGGCGGCGCCATTGCAGTTCATCCAAAAGAAATCTATCCCACGCCGACATATAATCCAATAGATATAAAAGAAATTCAGACTGATTACCTGGCAGTTGCCAAAAAAGCAATCGAGTATATTCAAAATAAGGATGTCATTTATATTACCACATCTTTAGTTGGATATTATATGGCTGAAAATCTGCCGGAAAATATAACCATTACCGTACTGACAAATTCCGTTACCATTGCAGATGTATTGCGCAAAAAAATAAATATATCCGTTATATTATTGGGCGGAGAAATGTCCCATCGTGGGCACTGCCACGATTTTTATACCATTCAGATGGTGAATAATATCCGCATGGATAAAGCTTTTTTGTCACACGCGGCATTGTCTTTGGATTTTGGGGCATCCATTCACGATCCTGCCGGTGTGGAATTTGGAAAAGCTGTTATGAAGAACAGCGGGATGAATATTGGGTTATATCCGTCTAAGAAGATAGGGCGAAATTCCATCCATTCTGTATGCGGGATAAAAGATTATGACTTACTGATTACGGACAATAATGTATCAGAGGATTTTCTGACACAGATTAGGGAACTTGGAGTAGCTGTAGAAACAGTTGGTTTGAAAGAGGCATGAGAAATGTATTGTATATTAGTGACAGGTATTCCGGCAGCAGGAAAAAGCACTATGGCAAAAGTTATGTCAGAAAAGCTGAAACTGCCTGTTATTTCAAAGGATACCATAAAAGAATTGCTGTTTGACAATGTTGGTTTTCAGTCGAGAGCAGAAAAAGTAAAACTTGGAATTGCCAGTATGGAAATCATGTATTATGTCGCAGGTCAGCTTATGAAAGCAGGACAAGCTTTTATCTTGGAGAATAATTTTGAATATTCATCAGAACAAGGAATGAAAAGCCTTTTAGAAAAATATCAATATTCCGTATTGACCATTACCTTAACAGGTGATTACAAAGTGATTTACCAGCGTTTTCTGGAACGCGAAAACAGCCCTGACAGGCACAGGGGGCATGTAGTGAATGACTGCTATCCGGAAAAGAAAGAGGATAATATGAAAACCCTAAAAGCAAAAACGATTTCTTATGAAAATTTTGTTTGTGGAATAGAAAAGAGGGGATTTGATGCCTTTTGCGTTGATGGCAGACAAATCAAAGTTGACACAACAGATTTTTCAAAAATTAATATGGAGGAGTTATTTTCACGGATTGCGGCATGGAAGGAGGAAATTCTGCATGATTGACGCGCATGTTCATCTGGAAAAGGCGATTATTCAGTGGAATGAATAGAACAGTTTTTTGGGTATGCTGTCATTAATTAACAGCCGATTATTTTCAGGATTGGCACATCCACAGCCATTACAATGTTATGGGGCGTACCCGCAAAAGGATTGTGAAATTTTCAAATAACGTAAAGGAATGGTTATCGGTATGAAAGACATTATAGAAAAGTATAGAGGAAATTATATAGCAGAGATGCGTAAAGTAGTAGGACATGCGCCGCTTAGGACAATAGGGTGCGGAGTTATTATTGAAAACGACAAAGGGGAAATATTACTTCAAAAGCGACGCGATAATGGACTTTGGGCAATCATTGGCGGTTCTATGGAGATTGGGGAAAAATTTATAGAAACGGTAAAAAGAGAAGCATTTGAGGAAGCCGGAATTGAAATAAAAGAACTGACATTGTTTGGCATTTATTCAGGTGAGGATAGAATTATCACTTATCCGAATGGAGATATTTGCTGTGGGACGGGTATCATTTTTAAAACAACTGCGTATAGTGGAGAAATACAAAATAATACAGAAGAAGCACTGGAACATAGATTTTTTGACAAAACAAATCTACCTGATAATATTAATAAATACGATAAACAAATAATTATTGATTGGACAAAAAATTTTCAGCAAGTAATTGTTGATTGATTTCCCAGGCTGTATTAAATGATTTTTTACCACAAATCCAGAGAATCCTCCGCATCTACCTACATCTGCATATTCCCTTCAAGATACAATAAATCCATCGGTATGCCGATGGATTGCGTAAATCACATTCATTTTATCTGTCCTCTTTTCATTGATTTTTTGAAAGCATTTCAATTCGTTTACCAATTCCCATATATTTTGTGTTATAATGTTTTATGTGATTTTGTTTCCCTCATTTTTCCCACGATGCGAAGCCTCGTTTATCAGGGTTCGTAATGCCCTATGGAAAGATATAACATGAGGGAAACGGTAAGGGAAAGCTCATCTGCGATAAACTTAGTGTTTTCAAGGGTTTGCGGAAATTTTAATAATAAAATATAACAGCTAATGTTTCCCTTAAAAAACATCAAGTCACAATCGGGATATATTTAAGGAGGACAAAACAGTGGACAAAGAATGGAAAAGGTTATATGAAGAAGCAATGAGCGTTTTGAATCCCCATGA
>ERZ778517.1321-NODE-1321-length-18974-cov-8.547122_pt1 | contig 18974 bp, 16 predicted proteins | sample MGYA00510341_ERZ778517 | MGnify/ENA primary metagenome ERZ778517 (study PRJEB29527, sample SAMN07138964) | mouse gut metagenome | material: feces | host: mouse | place: China:Nanjing | collected 2016-01-25 ... | reverse complement strand
ATTTTATTTAATAAATTTATTAAATAATTTATATTATATAATATTCAATCGCAATTTAAATATGCCCATTTTTTCCCATTACAAAAAGCATTTGGGTGCAAAAAAACCGTATTGTTGTTATTTTCTGGAAACAATACGGTTTTCTTTGTTCAATTTTCCATTAAACCCTGTTGTAATTAATCAGGCATCCCTTCAGGATAATCTGTCTTTCCTCATCCGTCAGTTCACCAAGCGTCAGTTCAAACTCCGTTTTCCGGTCTTTTCCCACAACGTATGCCTTGATGGTGTCAGCCTTTTCTTCAACTGCCTTTCGAATGCCAGGTATATAGATATAATCAAGGTTTTTGAACGGGAGCTCACCTTCCTTAATCAGGAATGGCAGCATTCCCCAGTTAATCAGGTTCGAACGATAACGCTTGGTCGCATACTCATTTGCGATATTCGCCCATCCGCCAAGCACCTTCTGGCAGCTCGCCGCCTGTTCCCTTGCAGAGCCGTCGCCCGGCTTTACTGCAAATATGGTGCTTCCAATGCCGGTGTTGCTGCGGTCCGCATCCGGTGTGATGGTCTTCATCATGCTCCATGCATCCTCAAGCTCCGCAAATTTCTGAACCGGGCAAGCCTTTTCCTCACGCGCCTTTTCGGCAGCCTGGATTTCCTTTGCAAGCCGCACATAGTTCGGATCCTTGCGGGACAATGTGAACTCCGCAAGCCCCAGCGGGTTTGACCGGTATGAGGATGTCTCCCCGGACGGAATCAGCTCGTCTGTCGTCGTCACGGGATCATGTATCTCAGAAACAACCTTTAACATAAGGTTGTCTGTCAATTCCACCATTGCAGGCCAGTCCTTGATATTGGGTCCGAACTTAATCTCAACCGACTCATCGGCAACGCCCCGGGAGTCAAATACACGGTTCTCATAAATCTTCTTATCAAAGAAATATTTGTACTTCGTGAAGTCGCCGTCAAACGCGGTAGCCGGTGTCAGATATCCCTTGTTTGCAGCCGTTGCCGCAATCGAGCGCGCATCCATCAGCGCAACGGATGCAATCTGCCCGCTCTGGAGCTTGGAACCCTCGCGGTTCGGGAAGTTCCTTGTAGAATGGCGGATGGAAAACGCATTGTTTGCAGGCGTGTCCCCCGCGCCAAAGCATGGTCCGCAGAAGGCGGTCTTTAACACGGCGCCTGTCTGCATCAGCTTCGCGGCGCATCCGTTTTTCACAAGCTCCATGTAGACCGGCATGGATGCCGGGTATACGCTCAGCGTAAATTCATCCGGTCCGATGCTTGCATTGTCAAGGATATCGGCAGCTGCACAGATATTCTCAAATCCGCCGCCTGCACATCCTGCAATGATTCCCTGTTCCACGTACAGCTTGCCGTTCCTTACCTTATCCCTGAGTGTAAAGTCAACCGCGCCGTCCAGGCTGACAAGCGCTTTCTTCTCACAGTCGGCAAGAATATCCGTCAGGTTTGCATTCAGCTCGTCAATTGTATATGTGTTGCTCGGATGGAACGGCATGGCAATCATCGGCCGCACCTTGCCCAAGTCCACCCTGATGCATCCATCGTAGTATGCAATGTCTCCCGGATTCAGTTCGGCATAATCCTCACTTCTGCCATGAATCTCATAAAATTCCTTAATTGCATCGTCCGTCCGCCAGATGGAGGACAGACAGGTCGTCTCTGTCGTCATGACATCGACGCCGATCCTAAAATCAGCGGAAAGTGATGACACGCCGGGTCCCACAAACTCCATTACTTTGTTTTTCACATACCCATTTTTAAACACCGCACCGATAATCGCAAGGGCAACATCCTGCGGACCTACCCCCTTCACCGGCTCTCCCTCAAGATATACCGCAACCACACCCGGCATGTTGATGTCATAGGTCTGGTTCAGGAGCTGCTTTACAAGTTCTGGTCCTCCCTCACCCATCGCCATCGTCCCAAGCGCCCCGTAACGCGTATGCGAGTCTGAGCCAAGAATCATCCTGCCCCCGCCCGCAAGCATTTCACGCGCAAACTGATGGATGACTGCCTGGTGGGGCGGCACATAGACACCGCCGTATTTCTTTGCGCATGTAAGACCAAACATGTGGTCATCCTCATTGATCGTCCCGCCGACCGCACAGAGCGAATTATGGCAGTTTGTCAGCACATACGGCACCGGAAACTTTGTCAGCCCGGATGCGCGTGCCGTCTGGATAATGCCCACAAACGTAATGTCATGTGACGTCAGTTTATCGAATTTTATTTTCAGTTTATCCATGTTGTCAGAGGTATTGTGTTTTTCCAGGATGCCATAGGCAATTGTCTCCTTCGCCGCCTGCCCCTTATCCACTTCCCTGCCCGTCTTTGCCCTGATGGCCGCGGCTGACTCCGCGTTATCGGCAACCAGCTCTGTGCCGTTTACAAGATAAACTCCCGTTTCCATTAATTCAACCATTTTTGTACACCAACCCTTTCCTCAGGAGCATCTGCAAAGCTCCATCCTGCGTCTGTTATAATACTTTATGTCTTTCTTTTTACTCCGTAATTATACTGAGCGGTCAGTCTTTTCGACCGCCAGTATAAATATACTATACCTTTCTGTAGCAATGCAATAAAAAAATAGTAAAAATCCAAAAAGCAGTAAATGCAAAGTCCTGGGTTAAGCTGTTACAAAAAACAACAATTGCTTGCAAAATTCGGCAAAATACTATATCATAATCATTATCGGTACCTTTTACAGATTGGTACATGACAGATATTTTTTATGAGGTTTTGGTAACCGTCTGCACGCGCGGGCGATTACAACAAGGAGGAAACAGATGAAAAAAGAATGGAGCGTAACGGACAGCATGGGGAATTCGCACAAAATCGAATGCCGTGTCGGCGGACTTGGCGGAAGCAGCGTCGTTGTGGACAATGACAGGTACAAGCTTAAGTCAAGCAACTGGTTTATCGTGGTAGTTGATTACCAGATTAACCTTCCTGGCGCAGTGTGCAACCTTGTTGTCATAGGAAACAATATCAGGCTCGCCGTAAACGGCGTATTCCTGGAGGATGGAAAACCGTATGAGCCAGTGAACAACACGCCTGTCTGGGTATGGGTCCTGGTAGCCGTCAACTTTCTTGGCGGATGGTTCCTTGCCGGAATTGCCGGTATGTGTATCGGCATTATGATGAGCGCATTCATGATTAAAAGCGCCATCGAAAAAAAGACCGGGCTTGCCATATTATTTTTTTGTAATCGCCATGGCAATTGACCTTGTTCTGATGTACCTTGTATTCAACACCATGCGCCTTGTACCCACTTCCACATGGTAAGGAGCCGCTATACTGGCAGTCAAGAAGACTGTACACCAGTATAACGTGATGCGCACAGCCGCACAAGGAAATATGCCGCTTTGCGGCTGTGGCTGGCGTGATACTCACGGCAGATTTCATCTGTCGTAAGTATACATTTTGGGAGGTTATCACTTATGGACGAAAATAAAGCTTACAGCTTAGACAAGCAGACATACAGCCAAAGCCAGGCATACGGGGGATCAAACACACCGCCTGACCAGAGCCAGACATATCCGGCCAATGAACAGGGAACCCCGCTTAACCAGGCTCAGGCGTATCCGGCAAACGAGCAGGGTTCTCCACTTAGCCAGAACCAGCCATATCCTGCCAATGAACAGGGTATGCCATTCAGCCAGGGTCAGCCATATCCGGCAAACGGACAGGGTGCACCATTCAACCAGAACCAGCCATATGGCCAGCCATCACCGCCATATGCACAGCAAAATTATAGCCAGCCGGTAAGGGCGGTCGTATACGACACAATGCCCGCGAAAAACAATAACGTGGCAATTGCAGGACTGATTCTGGGTATTTTATCCATCCTGGGGTGCTGGATTCCCTTTTGGAATCTCATACTATCCATAGCCGGGATTATCTGCTCTGCAATCGGGCTAAGCCACAAAGGGCAGACAAACGGAATGGCAGTCGGCGGTTTAATCACTTCCATCGTCGGGCTTTTGCTGTCACTGTTTATGTGTTTTATTTATTTTATTGCCATGCTGGCATAGAGCATGAAATGGGCAGATTTCCATCCGCCCATTTTTGTTTCCATTATAATTCTATTACCCCCGCCCCAAGCGCAAGCGCTTCCTGCCTGTCATGTGTCACAACGACTACCGTCTTTCCAGCTGTCTTTTCCCTGACGTATGCCATAACCTGCATTTTCAGTTCCTGGTCAAGCCCCTGGAACGGTTCATCAAGAAAAAGGATATCATATGGGGCGAGCAGTGCCCGCAATATACTGACACGTCTGCGCATTCCGCCCGAAAGCTCCGATACCGGCTGTCTGCCATCTGCCCCAAGACCCAGCCTTTCCAGTTCCTTTCCAATCGTCTGCACGTCCAGCCCGGGGGTGACAAGCAGGACATTCTGCTCGGCCGACATCTGCTCACACAGCCGTTCCTCCTGAAAGACAGCGCTAAAACGCTTCTGGGAAAACCCCTTAACGCTCCCGCTGTCCGCATCCTCGAGTCCCATCAGTATCCTGAGAAGTGTCGTTTTTCCCGCCCCTGACGGTGCCATGATGCATGTTATCCGCCCTTCGGGTATCTCCATATCAAGATTCTTCAGAACCGTTTTTCCGTCAAAAGTCTTTGTAATATTTTTAATTTCCATACTGCAAAAAGCTCTCTTATCAAATTCAAAATGCCCCTTATTTCACATTGCCCAGCAGGCATGCCGCCTTGCGCACCAGAAACAGTACCAGCTGTTCAAATGCCAGGCTCAACGCCACGATGACGAGTGTCCATGCAAACAAGTCCGGCGTGTCGAGGTATACCTTTGCCTGCTGCAGGCACTCTCCGACTGACCCCCTTGGAATTCCGATTACCTCTGCCGCCACGCCCGCCTTCCAGCATAGTCCCAGCGAAACCCTGCACGCGGAATAAAAAAAGGGCATTATCTGCGGCAGGTAAATATACCTCACCACACGCATCCTCGGTATCCGAAATACCTGCGCCATCTCCAGAAGCTCCCTGTCCACACCGCCAATGCCCCCGAGCACGTTGGTGTATATAACAGGCAGCACCATCAGAAACGATATCAGGACAGACAGGTTCCTGGACGAAAACCATATCAGCGCCAGTATGATAAAGGAGGCAACCGGAACCGATTTCACAACCAGCATAACAGGAGCCAGAAGCTCCTGCATTTTGCGAAAATATGATGCCGCCGCCGCAAGTGCACAGCCTGCTGCCACTGCCGCAAAAAAACCTGCCGCAATGCGGGACAGCGTAAATACGATTGTTTTCCAAAATGATGCCGTCCCCATAAGAAATCCCAGCCTGCATACCACCCTGACAGGGGAAACCAGCAGAATGTCACTGTCCAGGCGCATACTGGCAAGCTGCCAGACCAACAGCCAGACCAGAACCGACCATATCCTGATTTCGTGTTTTCCTTCTTTCATCACGGCTTACTGGACATAATAAAAATCATCTGCCGGAAGCGCCCCGCCCACAGACTTCGGATTCTGGTCAAACAGCACTGCAAGATAGCCGGACAGCTTCTGTTTCATCTCGTCCCCCGCGACAAACGTAATGTTGCAGTGCGGGACTGCCTGAACCGCTACCGCCGCCGGTACAATGTCATACTTCTCGATGAGTGCAGCCGCGTCCTCGACATTTTCATTTACGTATGCCACCGACTCCTCATAATGCTCCAAAAAAGCTTTGACTGCCGCGGGATTTGACTCCGCAAATTCCTTCCGTGCGACAACCACGCCTGTAAGGAAGGAGGAATCCGTTCCCAGCCTGTCCCACTCCTCATTCAAGTCCAGCGCCACCCGGATCTGTTGACTTTTCGTCTGCGCCGTCGTCACAAAAGGCTGCGGCAGCATTGCAATTGCATTTTCCTCCGCCATCAGCGCGGCAAGGCACTCCGTATGCTCGCTTTTCCACTCAATATTCACATCCGTCTCCGGATTGATTCCGTTTTGTGTCAGGATATAATTCAGGGCATATTCAGGCGTTGCACCCTTTCCGCTGGCATAGATTGTCTTTCCTTTCAGGTCATTGATGCCAGACACGGTCTCTCCGTTCTCCACGATATAAATAACCCCGAGCGTGTTGATTGCAAGCACATTGACGCCGCCGTCCGTATTGTTGTAGAGCACTGAAGCGAGATTCGCGGGAACAGCCGCTATATCGACCTGCCCCTGGACAAGTTTGGGCGTCACCTCGTCAACTGCCGCCGCAATCTCGAAATGATAGCTGTTGTCTGCAATTTCACCCGCATCGGCCAAATCCATAAACGACACCAGCCCCATCGCGGTGGGCCCCTTCAAGGCAATCACGCGGACATCCGTCTGCCCTGATGGTTTTGACGCGTCCGCTGCATTTTTTGCCGCACCGCACCCTGACATCAATACCATACCAAGCATCAATGCCATCAGCAATTTTACTGATTTTTTCATAATAGTCCTCCGTTTACCCTCTAATTAGAGCGTATTAACAAATTACTCATGCACTGCGATCTCCGTTTTTTTTACATATTTATCATAAAAATCATCAACGCAAAGAGGTTTATCAAAATAATATCCCTGCAGCAGCTCGGCGCCTGCCCTGTTTACAATTCCAAGAATGGCAGGATTCTCGACTCCCTCCGCACAGACGATAATTCCGACATTGTTGCAAAATGAGATGATAAACTCTATCAGTTTTCTTTCCTTTTCTGTACCGACAACGGACTTTATCATCGTATGGTCAAGCTTCACAATATCTGTCGGTATGTCCTTGAGCACTGCAAGTGATGCATATCCCGTACCGAAGTCATCAAGAGCAATGCTGATGCCATGATCCTTAAAATTCTGCAAACGTGCCGAAAGCTCATCCACCCGTCCAATCCGGCAGCTCTCTGTCAGCTCCAGCACAAGGCGTCCTGGTTCAATATTGTACTCCTTAAGCTTGTTCACTGTAAAATCGACAAGGTCGTCATCATGCAGCTGCACATAGGAGACATTGACATGCACTTTCTCAATCGGGCTGTTTCCCTTATCGTCCCACTCCCGCAGATAATGCAGCACCTGTTCAATAATCCATTTCCCCACAGAGATAATATAGCCGGTGTCTTCCAGTATGGGAATAAATTCCATCGGCCCCACTCCCGAAAAACGTTCGTCACTCCAGCGCAGAAGCGTCTCACAGCTCGTCCCCCTGCCTGTCCTTGAATCAATAATCGGCTGCATGACAATCGAAAATCCCCTGAAATTATCATTGACACACTCACGCATGGCATCCCGCAGCCGCAGCACCCTGGTCTTTTTCAGATGCATTTCTTCCGTGTAAAAAACCACGCTGGCCCTGCCTGCATTCTTCGCATTTTCCAACGCAATCATCATATTGCTCATAATCTGGTCAATGTATTTCCCATTCTGCGGGAACAGCACTGCGCCCGCCCTAAAGTCAAGATGAATCTGGTTTCTCTCGATGTCGAGCATGGCAAACGCCTGCTGCATCTTCTCAACCTCGCGCTCCACATCACCCGGAGTCCCATCTTCCATGAGAAGCGCAAAATCGGAGCCATCCATGCGGTACAAGCGGGTTCCGGGCGTCCTCACCGCAAGCATCCTGTGTGCAATCGCATAGAGTGTCTTATCCCCATAGGAATATCCAAACTCGTCATTGACCCGCTTAAAATTGCTAAGGCCGATAATCACTGCCGCACCGCCCTTGTTCTTGTACAACAGATCCTCCGTATCATTGCGGAATTCCTGGACTGTCCACATCCCCGTAACAGGGTCTATCTTGTTTTTGACCCCCATGTTGGTGACAAATCCGGCAAAAAAATCCATCTTCCCCTTATCATCGTAGGTCATGTATCCCTTGCAATTTACCCAGACATACTCCTGCTCAGCATTGAGCATCCTGTATTCCACGTCATGATATGCACTGACATGGTTTGCCATATCCTCAAAATCCTTGAGATACACTGCCTTGTCGTCCGGATGAATACGTTTTAACCACTCAATATCAGCAGGAAACAATATTTCATTTTCCAGCCCGAAGTACTCAACCGCGCCTTTTGACCATCTTGCAGTATTTTCCTTCATATTGCTTGCAAAGAAAAATGTCCTGTTTGATGACTGTGACAAAACGTCAAATAATTTTGAATCATACCCTCTCATTATGCTATCCAAATCCATAGCCCTCATCCTCTTTGTAGATAATCAAAAAATTTATAAATACAATTTCTATTATATCCCAATCCGCATCCAAACTCAACAAAAAGAATGTGTTGTGTGACTGTTTAATCTGTTTTTTCAAAATGCTGGTAGTCTTTGCTGCTGTTCCAGGCTCCTCCCCAGCGAAAACCATGCTGTATAAATAATTTGTAGCACAAGTCATCCTTGTCTATTTTATGCGGGAAATCCGCGCTGCGATCGGCATAAGAGGCAGCGTTGTCAGGCGAAATAAGCGTCTCACCATCCTTTGTCCGCACATATGGATTATACAATGGGTTTATGTCTATGGCGCGGCCATAAGAATGGTTGGACAGTTTCGTTTTTCCCGGTACAGTACGGTAATTGAAGCAGGACGTGTTATTGTCCGCCATTGATGCCTCATCATCCGCGCCGTACTCGTCAATCAGGCGTATCCGTTCTATGGGGTATTGGCTGTCATACAATTCGCTGAATATTTCCACCAAATCCTGGGCAATTGCCTTGTTGCATATCAGCTCCCCCTCCTGAATCTGCGCATCAAAATCATAGTAAAGGACATGGACATACGCCAGGTCATCATAGGAAATCTGCAGGGGTTCCTCCGTGTCGGGGTAGGATTTTCCCGTGATGCGCTGTCTGATGTCTTCTGTCAGCGCCGTATAAAAGAATAATTCTTCCGCTTCCTGATGGCTTTCTGTCTCCAAAGGCAGCGCTTCATAATGCTCCGTATTTTCTACTTCACTTTCCACGCTGACAGACTCCGTCACCTGGCTTTCCGCACACAAAGCCGCCGCATCGGAAGGCTCCGTATTCCCTTCTGTCATCGTCCCGCTGTCCGGTACCGGCTGGCGGCTGTCACGCGCCCCATAAAAATATAATGCAAGCATCAGTGCCATGCACGAAAATAACAATATCCAAAAACGTTTTGCTTTCATTTTTCCTTCCCTGTCAGCTCTGTATTACCTTCATGCGGTAAAACTCGCCTTTGCGCTCCATAAGCTCCTCAAAGGTGCCATACTCGACACATTTTCCATCCGCTATCACTGCGATTTTATCGGCATCCCGAATTGTCGAGAGTCGGTGGGCGACAATAAATGTCGTCCTGCCTTTCACCAGGTTATTGATTGCCTCCTGGATCATTTTTTCCGAAATGCTGTCAAGCGCAGATGTCGCCTCATCCAGCACAATAATCTGGGGATTTCGGATGAGTGCCCTGGCGATGGCGATGCGCTGGCGCTGTCCGCCGGAAAGCTTGCCGCCATGTTCCCCGACCGTCGTGTCCAGCCCTTTCGGAAGGCTCTTCACCAAATCGGTCAGGTTTGCGGCACGCACGACCTCCGCAAGCTCCTCCTCGGTCACATGCTCACAGCCATATGTAATATTTTCCCGGATGGTACCCGAAAACAAGATGGAGGTCTGCGGCACCACTGCAAGATGCTTTCTGTATGTACGGAGGTCTATCTGGCTCATGTCATGTCCGTCAAGCAGGACACTGCCCTCACTTGCCATGTGGAAGCCGATGACCATGTTCAGTATTGTAGACTTTCCGGCTCCCGACTCACCGACAAACGCAATGGTCTGCCCCTGCTCCACATGCAGGTTCAGATGGTTCAAAACCTTATTTTCATTGTTGCTGTAGTGGAAACACACTTCCTTAAAATCAAACACGCCATTGACATCGGACATCTTTTCCTTGCCCTCGTTGTTCTCCACATCCTCAGAGAGCAGGACTTCCCCAATCGAATTGACTGACTCGATTCCTTTTGTGATAATCGGAAGCAGCGTGACAATCGCCGACACCTGGTTCACCACCGTGGAAAAGTAACTCTGGTAAAGCGTGATATCGCCGACCTGGATGCTTCCCTTTATCGCAAGGTAACCGGTAAATGCAAGGCATATGACCTGAAAAATCTGAAAAATTGCCCATCCCACGGAGCCAAAAAGCGCCTGCACGACATCAAGCTGGTAGCCCTTTTCCGCCACTGCAAAAAGCTGGCCGCTGATTTTCCTTACTTCCTCGTCCTCAAGCGCATGCGCCCTTGTCACCGGCACGAGCTCCACCATCTCCATGACACGCGCCGAAGTCTCCTCCATCTCTTTGCGGAACTCCTTGTTCCTGTTCTTCATGACATTCCGGAATGATACCATGGTAACTGCCGCAACGGGTGCCGCAAACACAAAGAACACCAAAACGGTCTTACTTTTGGAGCCCGTGACAATCAGTGCCACCCCAATATTCAGCACAATATTCAGGATATTGAGGAACATCTGTGTTGAGAGCGTCTCCACCGCCTCAACATCACGCATAATCTTTGACTGAAGCCTTCCCGACTGTGTCTCCACATGGTACGAGATGGAAAGCTGCTGGAGCTTGCGCACAAGCGCCTTGCGCAGCCCGGTTTCCACATAGCGCGTGGCAAGGCTTTTGTATGAGGTGTACAGATAGTTCATGGGGACATTAATTACAATCAGCGCACCCTCAAATACCGTATAGAACACAATGTTTTTCAGCGTATCCGGGTTGCCCGTCGTGACGTCATTGATAATTGCAGCCGTCAGAATCGGCAGTACCCACACGCAGGCATGCTTGATAAAAAAACTGACGACTGCAAGCACAAACTTGTAATAATTTCCTTTATATAGGGAAATCAGTATCTTCATCGGATGCCCCTGATACCTGCGGTAACATTCGATAAACCAGCTTTCCGTGTCAATGCCGCGCCGTGGCGCCATTTTTCTCTCAAAATTTTTCATAATAATCCTCCATGCCACCCCGGCGGCTCAAACAGGAATGAAAAACGCTGCTTTCCAATCCCTTATCCTTATGCGGGTATGCGAATTTGGCGCAGGCTCACTGGATGAATCCTGCAAAGAACGAGGCGCACGCGACGGTAAGCACGCCGGAAACTGCTATGGAGAGACTGCTCATCGCCCCCTCAACCTCGCCCATTTCCATGGCCTTTGCCGTCCCGATGGCATGTGCTGATGTCCCTAGCGCAAGACCTTTTGCAATTGGTTCGTGAATGCCAAATACCTTGCACACCAGGTCGCCTAAAATATTTCCAAGCACCCCGGTTATCACAATGACAGCCACCGTGATTGTGACATAGCCGCCAAGCTCTTCTGCCATTCCCATGCCGATTGCCGTCGTAATGGACTTTGGCAGCAGCGTGACATACTCCTGATGGTTCAGCCCAAAAAGCATGGCAAGCGCAAATACCGTCACCATGTTGGTCAGGACTCCTGACACAATTCCCGCTGCCACTGCTGCCCAGTTTTTCTTCAGAAGTTCCAGCTGCTCGTACAGCGGAATGGCAAGGCACACGGTTGCAGGCGTCAGAAACCAGCTTAGATATTTCGCTCCCGCATTGTAGGCCTCATAATCAATATGCGCCGCCAAGAGTATCACAATGCTGGCTGCTATGGAAAGCAGCAGCGGATTGAGCAGCCCGCTTTGAAACCTTTTCTTTAAATACATGCCAAGCATATAAGTCAGCAGGCTGATTGTCACCCCGGCAAAAGCAGAGTCCAGCACAAATTCGTTCATAATGATCCCTTTCTTTTATTATATATCAAAAAAATATAATTTTCTTTCGGTTTTTTGTCGTTTCATTTTCCGTCTTTACAGTTTGATGTCATTTTCTGTCCTTTTTCCGGATGACTGCCTGCGACACCCTGCCCGTAACAGCCATGACTGCCACCAGCACCACAACCGTCACGACGCCCACAGGGAGAAGCATCGGCCTTAACACACCCCACGACGACATCAGCCCGACGCCTGCCGGAATAAACATCACTGGCATAATCTCAATCAAAAACCTGCCTGTCTCCTTCACGGCATCAAGCCGGATGACACCTGTCACCAGGCAGACAAACAGTATCACCATGCCATAGATGCTTGCCGGCACCGGAAGCGGCAAAAGCGCCTTCAATACCTCCCCGATAAAGGAAATCACCAGAATAATCAAAAACTGTTTTAAATATTTCATATGTCCCCCCCATGCATTTCACACTAACCTCCATGATTCCGCTCTGCGGAATCTCAAATCGTTATGAAAAATGCCGTACTTTGGCATTTTTCGGCGTGAAACTTAGTACTTCTCCGCGAAGCAGCCTCTGCTGCGAGTGGAAATTGCTGAAAGCAATTAGAAGTACTTTTCACGCTGACTTCTGAAACATATTTATTATATTCCTTTTGCCTGCAATTTACAAAACGGAAACTGTCACATTTTTTGTTCTCTTTTTTGCCATCTTTTTGTCACCTTTACTATTGCGCCCCAAAAACGAATGTGATATGCTAAAATTATAAAAATAGGTATATATTTTTAAATGTATTTTGATGAAAGGAGGAATGTATATGCGAATTTCTTCTATGTCTTATTTGTCCAGACAGAATAATCGCAACTTAAGCCGCTCTTACCAAAAACTTTCAAGCGGAAAGCGCATTAACTCCGCTGCCGATAATGCTGCGGGGCTTGCCATCGCCAAAAAGCTTCTGAAACAGTCAAACGGCATGAATGTCGGAATAAATAATTCCCAGACTTCCCAGAATATGATAAATGTCGCCGAGGGTGCAATGGGCTCCGTGAATGATGCGCTCCAAAGAATACGCGAGCTTAGTATTCAGGCTTCAAACGGCACATATTCTGCTTCCGACAAAGAAGCGATACAGACAGAAATCGACCAGCTCAAACAGTCCATTGGAGGAACCGCTTCCCAGACACAGTTTAACGAGATGAATCTTCTTGATGGAAGTATGGGCAGCTCCCACGTTGCATCGGATGCCAATGGCGGCGGCATGGATATCAGCATGCCGAAATTTTCACTGGAAGCACTTGGAATTGCGGACTTTGATGTGACCAAAAGTGATTTTGACATTTCAGCCATTGACAAGGCTCTTGAAAAAGTAAATTCTTCGAGAAGCTATCTTGGTGCCTCATCAAACAGGCTGGATCATACAATGGCATACGGAGCAAATGCCGTATATAACCTGACCGCTTCACAGAGCCGAATTGAAGATTTGAATTATGCCCATGGCGTTTCAGACATGAAAAAAGAGCAGCTGCTGAATACCTATACTATTATGATGCAGCGCAAATACATGGACAATGAAAGCGGACGTGTAAAACAGTTTTTTAACTAAATATTTTGAACAGGGCTGCGGATTGCAGCCCTGTTTTTTGCTTATAGGAAATTGCGACAACGTAGACCATTTAAACAAAAAGCGAAGCTTTTTGCTAGATGAGCGCGCTGGCGCTCATCTTTTTACATGGTTTGTTAAAAACGTCGAATCATCACATTTTTTGTTGCAATTCAAGAATGTAAAATTTATAATGATAAAAAAGAACCAGAAAATCTGGCTGATTGAAAAAGGAAATTACAGCAATATGAAAGAAATGAATGCAGAAATTGACCAGCTGACTAAAAAAATCGCAGAGCTAGAGCATGCACTTGAGGACGCACGGGAAGAAAATCAGGCAAAAAGCAGTTTTTTGTCCAATATGTCGCATGACATCCGCACACCGATGAACGCCATTCTTGGAATGACATCCATCGCGCTTTCCCATATCGATGAGAAAACCCGCGTGCTTGACTGTCTCCAGAAAATCCACACGGCTTCCGAGCACCTGATGAGTCTGGTAAATGACGTTCTGGATATGTCCAGAATTGCAAGCGGACGCATGGCGCTGAACGAGGAACCATTTTCACTCGCGGACCTTGTACATGACATTACCATTATCGTGCGTCCGCAGGCAGAGCAAAAAAATCAGGAATTCCAAATGGAAATCGGGGAAATGTACGAGGAAAGCCTGACCGGGGACACGCTGCGACTGCGGCAGATTTTGGTGAATATCATCGGAAACGCGGTAAAATACACACCGGAAAATGGAACCGTGCATGTGTCCTTTTCCCAGCATATCGACACCGGTGCCCCTGACAAAGTATGGCTTGATTTTTTGTGCGAGGACAATGGAATCGGCATGAGCAAAGACTTTTTAAACCGGATTTTTATCCCGTTCGAACGTGTTAACAATACTACCATCAGCAAAATTGAAGGCACCGGACTTGGAATGTCGATTGTCAAAAATCTGCTGGACCGCATGAGCGGTAAAATCACCGTGGAGAGCGAGGAAGGCAGCGGCAGCCGTTTTTACGTGTCAATTCCCTTTGCACTTGCACAGCAGCAGAATGTACGCATCCTTCCGGCAGGTCAGACTGTCCTGCTTGCAGAAAAAATACAGGCGCGCGCAGAGCAGATTACTGCCTGTCTGGAAGAAAGCGGCATAAAAACCGTCCATATCAAAAGCGGTATAGACGCCGTAACGTGGCTGACGGAAGCCCAATATGAAAACCATATGCCTTGTGCCCTGCTGCTCGGGCAGGAGCTCATTGACATGCCGGCTCTTGAGATGGCATCCCATGTGCGCCATCTTGCCGGAAAAGATTTTCCAATTATTTACGTTGCCGAGGTGGACTGGGCACAGCTGGAATACCGTGCATCGCGCGCCGGCGTGAATGCCTTTGTCCCCTGCCCGCTCTTTAAAAGCCGTCTTTTGTCAACCCTGTCGGATCTGACACGCGACGCACAGAACGGACGGGACGATTTTGCGGAAAAACAGGATGATTACAGCCAGTACCGCCTGCTTCTGGTTGAGGACAACGAGCTGAACCGTGAAATCGCGACGGAGATGTTATCCATGACAGGTATACAAATCGAGACAGCAGAAAACGGGATTCAGGCAGTGGAAACCTTTGCAAACGCCCCCGAGGGTTATTTTGACTTGATTTTTATGGATATTCAGATGCCTGTGATGAATGGGTACGATGCCGCGCGGAAAATCCGCGCACTGCCAAGGAATGACGCGCAGACTATCTGGATTGTCGCGATGACAGCCAATGCATTTGTCGAGGACATCCGCCTGTCACGGGAGGCAGGCATGAATGAACACTGCTCGAAACCTGTCGACGTGGAACGCCTGCATGAAATTTTGCGCAAGCGGCTATAGAAAAAGTAAAAGGAGGGCACTATGCAGCCATATCAGGAAGAATATATCGCAAACTTAAAGGATATTGCCGTTCTTACGGCACATAAAAGCCCTGAGGGACGTTCTTACGAAGTCTACCGGAAAGAGCTGAACCGATGCAGAAAACTGACAACGGAAAAAATAGCACGCAACATGGAGCTGCTGCGCGACAAGCTTTTTCCACTGCTGGACAGTCTTTTTGCCGCCAGCGAGACGGAGCTGGAAGAACTCGAGGCATTTTCCAGGGCGCTTTTGGATGGCAAAAATGAACTGGACAGCGGACTGTTCTGCCAGATTCACCGCGCGCTGCTCACACGCGCAAGGCGCACCAAAAACAGAAATGCGATAATCCGTCATCTGTACTGGCTGGGCATCGGCCTCCACAGCACCTGTAACAAAATGGTCGGACTAGAACTTTCAGACTCCCAGAAATACATGTCCCAGATGCGTCTTTGTTTTGCGGAAGCAGCAGCATATCTGAAATATTATGACGAGATAGAGGACACGGAGACAAGGGGGTACATCCTGCGCTCACGGGCGAACATGGCACTGGGCCAGTTTCAGTCCGCAAGCGCCAAAATCCGTCTGACAAGGCAGACCCTGCAGATTTTGCAGGATGAGGACTACCGCGAAAAGGCGCCGGACCTTCCATGGGACAGATATATCTATATGACACACCAGCAGATGGCCTCCTCGATATCCTACTGCCGGGAAAATGACATGTCCGCAACGGATGTGACAGCAATTATGGAATCGGCACATATTGTCCATCAGCAGCGGATTCAGGAAGCTGTCAGCAGAAACGAAAAGTCGCCCGTAAAATCGGCTTTTTCTTGTTATGCAATCGAATATTACTGCGGGCTTAGCACGCTGGAACAGCTGCTCGGCAAAATGGAAGTGCTGATGGACTCCGCAGACACCTCCTCTTTCACGCCAGACAGCATGTATGGAGTCATCTCACTTCCTGCATTATACTGCCAGTACCTGCGGGAATATCCGGAACAGCTGCCGGGACGTGAGGATTATCTGGCGGAGCTTTACCACAAAATCATTGTTTATGCAGAGACGTTCCCAAAAAAGAATACAAATGAACAGCTCTTTTACTTTCTCAGGCAGCTTTCCACGACATTTATAGAGACCAGGCACAGTATCTCTTATGGCGCATTCCAGCAAAAGCTGTTACTGTACTTTGCACCCCATATTTACATACACTCCCATGTTACCGGAAAAGTCGCTTCCATGCTCTGTGAAATCATCATGGATGAAGAACCGGGATTTTTTGATGATATCGAACATATCCGCCAGATAAGCGACCCTGTCCGGAAAAAGCAGGAGGTGGTTCAGTATGCCATGAACTGCGGCGCATTCCATGACATTGGAAAAATCAACTTTATCAGCCTCTATGTGCGGACGTCCCGGCAGTGGTTTACGGAGGAATACGAGATTGTACATCTGCACACCGTGGTAGGCGCAAGCCGTCTGGAGGCTTGTCCGTCCACACGCCATTATGCCGCAATTGCCCTGGGCCACCACAGCTGGTATGACGGCTCCCACGGTTACCCGGAATCCTACAAACGCCTGGAATGCCCTTACCGCCAGATGGTAGATGTCATCGGCCTGGTTGACTGGATTGACAACATGCTGCACTCCTCATGGCTGTACGGACGCAGCCAGAAAAGCTTTGACGAGGTTATCGCAGATGCCATTGCCCTGGAAGGCAAGCGCTTTTCGCCGCTTCTGACAGCATGGCTGCGCGACAGCAAGGTAACCGAGAAAATCAGGCAGACAGGCACCTCCGCACGTCTTGAGGCATGCCACCAGCTCTACAATACATATGCGGAAAAAACGGATACCGATTCCTTTGCCAATCGCACACTCAGTGCACCAATAATACCATAAAAAGTGGTGTATTCTTTTTCTCTTATATTTTACATTGATGCTTCGTATTTCTTCACAAAAATAACTGCTGTAAAATATAACCTTTTCTGTTATAAATCTCTACAGCAGTTATTCATCTGCCGGTAATTAGTAATTAATTCCGTTAATCCCAGCACATCTTTTAATGTAACGATTTTTCCTGTATTTAAGATTGTAATATTTTGAGTCACTATAGGCATTCGTCCAGTTCTCCGTCCCCCTTACGACAAACGAAAGATACTTGTCACTCTGCTGTTTTATCTCATAACCTACCGTAATCCTTATATTATGTTCTGCCCATTCTCCGGGTGTTCCCCCTGTTTCCAAAAAAAGCGGTCCTGTATTCTTCCTGAAAGCATTTTTCAACCACGCTCTAGCGGCTGATAGTTGCTGTCCATATAATTCTTTTTTCCGAAAGGAACATAATTTTCGTCCAGCAGAATCATGTTTCCGTTTCCAAGATCCGGGAATTTCTGTGCAATTTCTTTCAGGACCTCCCACTCATCTTTGGCGTTTTCCCTGTTATCTTCCTCCACCTGCCTTAATGCTTCTGCAATCGCCTGCTGATCCGCCGTGCCCCAGCAGAGGGGATGGGGCTGAAAAGACGAATGGTAATCGCCTCCTTCGTAGCAGAAAAAGCAGGAACAGGGAATTTTTTCAAACAGCTCTTTCCTTGCCCCGTCAAGCGCCTTTACCTCCAGACAGTAACAGCCGTTTATGGCTGGCGCCCCTTCCTGCGCAACCATATTCGCAATTGCCATGATTGTCAGCGGCTCTGTTTTCACGATCATTCCGGGCACCAAAAGTCCCTCTTCGTACATTTCCCTTAAATATTCGTCAGAAAATTTTCCGACAGCCCTCCATAGGAAAAACAGCGCAAAAAGGACAAAGATGAGGGCAGGAATCCAGCTCTTTAACAACGAAATTCCTGCCATGCATGCAAAACATACGCAGGTCAGGGCTGAATTTTTTCTCTTTTTAACCACAGCCCTTATGATTTCATCCTTCTGCCGTATCCGGTTTACATCTGCGTGAATACCTGATTTTGTGCTTGCTTCAAATTGTGAATAATCTACCATTTTTTGCCTCCGTTCCTTTGATTCTGACAGTTTTGTATTTCTAAAACAATACAAAAGTGCACGTTCTTGTATATTAAACTTATTATACAACGAAAACAACCTGATTGGTAGGCTGTATCGTGTTTTTTTGCAAACTTATCGAGTAAGCAGCGCACATGGACGGGCAGCCTGCCATGATGCACATCGTCCGCCCTGTCACAGCTCAGGTTGAAAAACTGCGTGTGCATGACTGACACGGTAAAATTGCAGGGCAGGAAAGTGCCGCCTTGCCGTATTTCTACAGCAGGTCTGCACAGTCCTCCCTCAGAACCATGCTTACAGCTCTCGCTGTACACGGCTCCGTCTTTGCTTGGTCGCTAAAAACTCATTGGTTGTGGATCCTGATATGGTATTGCTTGCAGACCACAATGGTCTTTCGCCGTTTGGCTATCATCCCACGTTCCCAATCCTCTTAAAAACCTCCTATATCTCCATTCTGCCACAGCGACATAATCGGGAATCCCCTCATAAATCACTGTTTCCATAATAAATTTATCCTCCTAAATATCGTCTTGCCGCCATCAATAATATTGAAATTATAGCACGCCCCCAACTGAATCACAATAATAAAAGCAAAAAAGCATCGTGGCAATGCCGAAGGCGGCAGAATCCCACCCACTCCCTACATTTTAGCTCAATATCCTTTTGGCATAAGTATTAATCTGGCTTATGCTCAATACGGTGATAATCGGATATGATGTT
>ERZ778517.1316-NODE-1316-length-19023-cov-8.416755_pt1 | contig 19023 bp, 19 predicted proteins | sample MGYA00510341_ERZ778517 | MGnify/ENA primary metagenome ERZ778517 (study PRJEB29527, sample SAMN07138964) | mouse gut metagenome | material: feces | host: mouse | place: China:Nanjing | collected 2016-01-25 ... | reverse complement strand
TCCCGATTGTGGCGATTCCGGCACTGATAATATCGGCGCGGCTTTGGAAGAAAGGTTCCAGGCAGTTACAGGGAGGGAAACATGGATGAAAAAAAGATTGGCTATGGCAGCAGCAGTTATTCTGTTGATAAGCTTTGCAGGATGTGGAAGGCAGGATTCAGATGCGGATGAGGGTTATTCTCCGGGCGGGCAAGACGGATCAGAAGAGGCAGGGAATTTGAATGGAATGAAAGATTCGGGGAAAACGGAGGCTTTAGAGGATAACACGGTAACAGTACAGACAGATTCTGAAATAGAGGAACTGGACAAAGGACTATCAGCCGTCCGGTATGAAGGGGAAGACGGGTTTGGCGCATTCCTGGACGGGGGAGGCGCAAAAACGGATGGGGAAGTCGTGCAGTTTTTGGCAGGCAGCTTTTTTGCGGGAAACCAGAGTGGTTTTACCATGAAAACACAGAGCTTTGGATGCAGCACTCTTTCCGTGCGGAATACAGAGGGCGGTTATTTCTTTGGCAGGAATTTTGACTGGAATGCCTGTGATGCCCTTGTGGTTACAGCTTATCCGCAGGACGGTTATGCCTCTGTTTCCACGATAAATCTGGATTTCATCCGCCAGGGAGCGGGAATGGCCGACAGTCTGCTAAGTGATGAGATGATGACCATAGCGGCATTGTATGCACCTCTGGATGGCATGAATGAAAAGGGATTATGTGTATCTGTCAATATGATTCAGGACGGGGCAGCTATTTCGCAGGATACAGGCAAAACGGATCTTACCACTACGACAGCCATCCGCCTGCTGTTAAATCAGGCGGCCACGGTGGAAGAAGCGCTTAAGCTGCTCTCACAGTATGACCTCCATGCCTCTATGGATTATATGGTTCATTTTGCCATTGCGGATTCGGCTGGTAACAGTGTGGCGGTGGAATACATCAATAATGAAATGATTGTAACAAAGACTCCTGTACTGACAAACTTTTATCTGGCGGAAGGAGAAAAGCAGGGAATCGGTACAGGACAGTCCCATGAGAGGTTTGAACTATTGACGGAAACGCTTGCAGGAAAACCATCCATGACTCAGGCGGAAGTCAGGGATGCGCTGGACAGTGTGAGCAAGGATAATTTTGGTGAGTTTGAATCTACGGAGTGGAGCATTGTGTTTGACCAGTCGGCTCTGACCGCAGCTTATTACCACAGGGAAAATTATGGAAAAGCATACTTTTTTCGGATCAATGGAGAATAGAGTTCGCATAGACTATAGATTTTGAAATGGAGGACATGAAAAATGACAAGGACAAACATTATCGGAAAGCAATTTGATGAGGAGCGGGCGCTGTACCATTTACAGAATGCGGATGTGACAGACTGCATATTTGCAGGAGAGGCGGACGGGGAATCCGTACTGAAGGAGTCTGAGGATGTGGGACTGAAAAACTGCCGTTTTTCCCTGCGTTATCCCCTGTGGCATGTAAAGGGTTTTGCCATGGCGGAATCCTCTATGGATGACAAAACCCGCGCGGCGATCTGGTATGCGGAAAATGGCGATATTACAGACTGTGTGCTGGGAGGGATCAAGGCGGTGCGGGAGTGTACGCATATCCGTCTGGAACGCTGCCAGGTGGAGTCACAGGAGTTTGGCTGGAAGTCGCAGGACATTACACTTGTTGATACGGATATCGTGTCCGAGTATTTATTCATGGACAGCCGGGATGTGAGGCTGCGCAGCGTAAAGATGAAGGGGAAATATTCATTCCAGTATATGGAGAACCTTGAGATTGACGACTGCGAGCTGGATACGAAAGATGCTTTCTGGCACAGCAAAAATGTCACCGTAAGGGACAGTATCGTGAAAGGCGAATATCTGGGATGGTTTTCCGAAAACCTGACATTGATCAACTGCAAAATCATCGGAACACAGCCCCTGTGCTACTGCAAGAACCTGAAGCTTGTAAACTGTACCATGGAGGATACGGATCTCTCCTTTGAATACTCGGATGTGGAAGCGGATGTAAAAGGCCATATCCTTTCCGTGAAAAATCCCAGATCCGGCAGGATTATTGCGGACAGCGTAGGAGAGATTATCAGTGGCGATGCCGTAATGGAATGTACGGGAGAGGTCATACTCCGGACGAAAACGGAGAAAGAGGCAGATAAAGCCGCTGAAATGAAAAGAGAGATTGCTTAGTTGCCGCTTAAGCGGCGGAATGAGAGGAAAGATGTTAAGCGGTTACCAGACAGAGGAAGAACTGATTCAGAATATGGCAGATGCCGGCTGTAAGGAGGAAATGGCTGCAGATGTCCTGAACTGCTTAAAGCAGGGACAGAAGAAGAAAGGGCTTATGCTGCTTCAGCGGCAGCGGAAGGCACTGCTGGATGGGATTCACAAAGACCAGTCCTGTATTGAGTATCTGGATGGCGTTATGGACGGGATGCGAAAGGGAAATGCACGACAAAATATCGCTGCTACAGAGTCTCAAGGGTTTTCCACAGAGTCTGATTCCACAGGTCAGGCGGAAGTATCTGGCAGCATGGAAACAAAGGTATCAAACAGGAGGCTGCAAGCAGCAGATTGCTGATGGGAGTTATGTCTTACAGACTGCCGATATTTGCCTCCAGACGGCTTAAAAACAGTTTTGCAGCCTTGGAAAAAACCTGATATTTCTTGGTAAAAAGGTATACATCTGAATATAGTTCTGGAGACAAGGGACGGAACGTCAGGGGGTGGCTGCCCGCGGTGTTGATCAGTTCATCAATGCACAGGGCATAACCGATCCCGGCTTCCACCATAAGCCCTGCATTATAGATCAGGTTGTAGGTGGAAACGACATGGGGATTCACATTTGCCTCTGTAAAATATGCTTTCATACGTCCTCTGTTGGAGGTCTGGCTGGGCATGATCAACGGAAGATCTGCGAGCATGGCAAAAGAGATTGTTTCCACGTCCGCAAGGGGAGAATCCTTCCGCATAAGGATGCCCCATGCTTCACGCAGCGGGAACTTTTTATAATCGTAGCGGGGAGTGATTTCCGGCTCCAGTAGGAAGCCTATATCCAGAAGCCCCTTGTCCAGCCGCTCAATGATGGCATCCGCATTGCTGCTGAAAAAGTGGAACCGGATGTCAGGATATTCTTCCTGTATCGTCCAGATGATCTGCATAATGGTAAAAGTAGAGCGGTGTTCACCGCAGCCGATATAGACATCGCCGGAAATGCTCTGTTCATTTTCCCGGAAAGCACTCTCGGTCTTGTCCATTAGGGAAATAATCTCCTGGGCACGGCCGCGCAGAAACGTCCCTTCTTCCGTCAGAGTAATTTTTTTCCGGCCGCGGACAAGAAGCTGTCTGCCCAGGGCTTCTTCTAAATCCATCATTTGTTTGGACAGTGTGGGCTGTGAAATATGGAGATATTCAGCGGCTTTCGTAATGCTCTGTTCCTCGGCAACGGCGAGAAAATACTGCAGCAGGCGGGTTTCGATCATAGGGGATGCTCCTTTACATGCACACAGGCACCCAAAGGAAACATGTCAGCTATCGCTGACGGGTGCCTGGCGCGCTATCTAAATATATTTTATATAGCTTTTTGTGATTTTGCAATAAAAAAATGAGGGGATCAGGTATGCAGGAAAAAACAACGGTTTGTCAGATATTAATAGAGGAAGGCGCTGACCCGGCAATGCTGGAGCAGTACCGGCGTTATCAGGAGACAGGGAACATACAGGGACAGTGCGGGCTGATCTGCCGTTTCCGCAGGGAAAAAAATGAAAAATTGAAAAAAGGAAAAGAACAGCTTGCCTGTCTGGACTATATGATCGCAAAGGTGGAAAATGCCAATGAAAAGTAAAGTGCGTTGGCGGAAGGAATGAAGCAGGAGGCAGTAACAGAAAGATGAAAGAAATCATTTATCAGGGAACAGATATGGTAAAAACTTTTGGGGAGACAACCGTTCTGCAGGGAATCAGCCTGAAACTGTATAAAGGCGATTTTACGGTCATCATGGGTTCTTCCGGTTCCGGTAAGTCCACCCTTCTTTACGTGATCAGCGGAATGGACCGGTTAAGCGGGGGACAGCTTTTCTATCAGAGAAAACAGTCAGATGGGGAGACATCTTCCGATGAAATGCTTGATATTGCCCATGCCTCGGAAAAGGAGCTGACCCGTCTGCGGGCAGAGGATTTTGGGTTTGTGTTCCAGCGTACCCATTTAGTCAGCAGTCTGACGCTGGAGGAAAATATACGTATGGCGGGGCTGATCTGCGGCTCCATGTCTGAAAATGAGATTCGGGAAAGAACAGATGCCTTGATTCGTCAAATGCGCTTAGAAAAGGCGAAAGACAGATTTCCGGCACAGGTTTCCGGCGGGGAGGCACAGCGGGCAGCCGTGGCAAGGGCGGTCGTTACAAAACCAAGGATTTTGTTTGCGGACGAACCGACAGGAGCCTTGAACAAGGCAAATACAGAAGAAGTGCTGGATCTTTTGACAGCCCTTTATATGCAGGGGCAGTCCATTCTGCTTGTGACCCATGACAGGGAGGCTGCCTTACGGGGAAACCGCATCCTGTATCTGGAGGACGGCGCCATTGTGGGGGAGCTGGAATTAAGCCCCTGTGCCTGTTTTCTTCCCTGACACTGTATGTCAGCGGAAGGCAGTCTGTAAAGGCGGAGATGGAGCGTCTGGGATTTGGCAGTCTTACCATATGGGTAAGCGGTGTTGGGGAAGGTCTGGCAGAGGAAATCGAAACGATTCCGGATGTGGAACAGGTGACGTACCAGCCCCTTATTTTTTCCGGATATGAGGTAAACGGAAGTTATTCTGATAATGAGGGGCAGCACCTTTATCCTGACGGCTCGGTTCCTTACCGTTTGACGGATGAAAGCGGAAATGTGCTGCCTGTCCATGAACAGGGAATTTCTGAGGTTTATATTTCGGGACAATCGGCATCCGGTAGGTCAGATTCGGGAGATTATACATCGGAAATTGCTCAGGGAACCGTCTATATTTCCCCGGCCATGAAGTCTGCATTTGATGTGGAGATCGGGGATAGCATACAGTTTGAATTATCCCGCAAGGATGGCATCTACAGCCTGACCGTGGCAGGATTCTTTGCGGACGGTTTTATGGGCAGTTCCATGATTGACATGAAAAGCTTTCTGATCAGCAGGGAAGACTATGCCGACATGCAGGAAATTATCTATGCTGCTGCGGATGTGGATGCGCTGGGACGGGAAGGCGCCATGCTGCATGTTTTTCAAAGTCAGGAAAGCCCGCTTTCAGTGTTGGACTTCCATAGGGCAATACAGGAAGGTACGGATGTATCCCTTTTTACGGAATTTAGCTACAGGCAGGAGTCCGTTTTGGATTATATGCTTTTGCTGCAGAATATTCTTTCCGGATTTCTGATTGCTTTTTCGTTTGTTTTATTTGTAGTCTGTCTGATCGTGACGGGACACAGCTTATCTGCGGTGGTGGAGCAGGATAAAAAGGATATGGCAGTCTTGAAGACACTGGGGATGCCTGGAGGGGAAATCCGTAATGTATATTTTCTGTTTTATGGGGGTGTCATTCTGGCGGGGATGCTCTTTGGGCTATGCTTTGCGGAATGGATTGCAGGCTTTCTGGCAAAGGGGCTGGTGATATCCACGGGGATGCTTGTTTCTGTAAAACTGCCGCTTGTGCTCTGTTTCCTGCTGTTTGTGGCTCTGCTTCTGTTGTCTGCTGTATTCTTGATTCTGCGGACGGGAAAGATACTGGCAGTTGCGCCCATGGAAACCATCCGGAAAACGGCAGGGGGAAGGACGAGCAGCTCTGCTGTTCGTCCTGCAATTCGCCAGAGGTTTCTGGAATGGGATATTGCCCTGCGGGAATTAAATTTCGGAAAGAAAAATTATGTTGCGCTGTTCTTAATAGCCGCTTTTTTGGCAGTTTTTCTGGCAGTGATCGGACGGATGGGAACATGGCTGGGACCGAAGGGAGAGGGGCTGATGAATGCCTTCAGCGTGGCGGACCATGACCTGGGGGTGCAGCCCTTTAACCGGAATGTACCGATGGACGAGATTGAACGGGTCATAGAATGGTATTCCCCTATCCGGGAAAGGTATGAGTTGGCCATGGAAAGCGTTACGGTAAACGAGCAGGAATATGAGGCAAATGTGCTGAATGATACAGAATGGTTCCATATATTAAGAGGGCGTGTCTGCGACGGAAACAGCATCCTGATCACGGATACTGTAGCAAATGAACTGCAGCTTTCCATAGGGGATACCGTGAAAGTGGCGGCAAATGGACGAAGCTGTGACTATCAGGTGTCAGGGATCTATCAGTGCGCCAACGGCATGGGCAGCAATATCGGCATGAGTATGGAGGGGTACTCCAAAATCGGAGATATTACAGGTTATATCTGGTGTTACCACTATATTCTGGAAAATGGGAATATGCGGGACTTTGCAATGCGTTACCTGCAGGAGCATTACCGCGGGATCGATGTGCATACCAACAGTTGGTCAGGATTAAGCGGAATTGTCCTTCTGATGCATATCCTCATTTTGGTGCTTTACCTGATTGCGTCGGTGTTTATCCTCGTATCGGTGGCGCTCATTTCCGGAAAACTGCTGCAGGCGGAGACGGGCGATATGGCTGTCTATAAAAGTATGGGGTTATCCACGGGAAGGCTCCGGCGGTCGTTCTCATTGCGTTTTCTGGTTGTGGCATCGGCAGGAACGGCGGTGGGGATTCTGCTTTCTGTCCTGTCTGCTGACAGGATGATCGGAAAGGTGTTCCGGTCATTTGGAATCGGGGATTTCCATGTGGGTTTCAGTGTAATGGGAACATTCCTGCCACTTGTGGTCATACCGGTATTATTCTTTTTATTTGCGTGGGCTTTTTCTGTGAGACTAAAGCAGGTGAGCATAGTAACTTTGATAACGGAAAATCAAGATTAGAAGAGGAGACGATGAACATGAAAAAGAACAGACTGACAATTCTGGCTGCAATAACTGTCCTTGGCCTGTCGGTGCTTTCCGGCTGCGGGGCAGGGGACAAAGATCCGGGAGAGCCGCCTGCGGAAGTGGTAAACGGGGAAAATACCGGGGCAGGAAACAGTCATTCAGAAGATAGGGACACGGAAAATAATGAGAGCAGCGGCATGGCTGAGACAGAAGGAGGGGATCAATATGAGGGTGATATTCTTGCAGATGCCATTTCTGTCCGTATCGGCAGGGACGGTACTACTGAATGGGATGTGGATATGTACAACAATGACGCGGCATTGACCATGCTGGATTATCTTTCCGGTTCTGCACTGCTGTTTCCTGCCTATACCTATGACGAGGAAGGCGGTTTTGTGGCGCAGAATGTCCGGGGAAATTACACCAGGGATGACGAGCAGACGATTCCCGATGTAAAAACCGGGGAACTGTATCTGTTCAGCGGCGGCCAGCTCCGGTTTTATTTCAAGGACATGGAAGGGGCGAATATCACCGCCACGCCCATAGGATATTATACGGATGTGGAGGGATTGACAGAGGCCGTGCAGGAAGCCTATACTTCTAATATGGATGATACATGGGGCGTGGATGTGTATTTCTGGATTACTAAAACATTGGAGTAGGGGGCAACAGAAATGAAAGGCAGGCAGACTGCTTGACGAAACGGGAATGTCGTAGCACACAGAAAATAGCAATAAAACGAAAAATGGAATCAATTATTTTGACACAGCCCTGATCGGGATGTAAGGGAGGTTGAAGACATGGAATATCGGATCAATAAAAGAACCGGCGACAAGATCAGCGTTTTGGGGTTCGGAACTTCTTACATAGCGGAAACGGAGGAGCGGGATGCCGTTGCTGCCATACAGAGAGCTTATGAGGGCGGTGTCAATTATTATGACCTGGCTACGGCAGCGGGCAGGACATTTCCTTATTTTGGGACGGCTCTTAGTGGTGTGAGAAAGAATGTATTTTATCAGATCCATTTCGGGGCGGATTATGCTTCCGGCACTTACGGATGGAGCACGGACGGGGAAACCATACGGCGCAGCGTTGAATGGCAGCTTGCGAACCTGAAAACAGATTACATTGATTACGGATTCATTCACTGTATCGACGAGGTGGCTGACTGGAAGCAGTACCGAAAAAATGGCGCGTTTGCATATTTGATGCAGATGAAGGAACAGGGAGTTGTAAAGCACATTGGCCTGTCTTCCCATACCCCGGATACGATTCAGAAGGTATTGGATGATGTATCTGTGGATATGCTGATGTTTTCGGTGAATCCGGGCTATGACTATCAGAAAGGGGAGTATGCCAAAGGTTCTTTGGATGAGCGGTCTGCCGTTTACAGCCGCTGTGAAAGGGAAGGGATCGGTATTTCCGTGATGAAGCCTTTTTCCGGAGGTCAGATGCTGGATGCGGCCGTTTCTCCTTTTGGAAAGGCTTTGATGCAGTACCAGTGTATGCAGTATGCCCTGGACAGGCCGGGCGTTCTGACGGTGCTTCCGGGGATGTCCAGCGTGGAGCAGGTGGAGCACCTGCTGGGATTTTTTGAGGCAGACGAAGGGGAAAAGGACTATTCCGTGATCGGAACCTTCAGTCCGGCGGCGGCTGTAGGCAAATGTGTTTACTGTAACCACTGCAAGCCATGTCCCAGGGGACTGGACATCGGCATTATCAATAAATACTATGACCTTGCCAGAAACGGGGATTCCATGGCATCGGAGCATTACCGCAATCTGGAGGTCAAGGCAGATGCCTGTGTACAGTGCGGACATTGTGAAGTCCGCTGCCCGTTCCATGTGAAGCAGGAGGAGCGGATGAAGGAAATCGCTGCTTATTTTGGGAGAAATGGTGTTTCAGGTGATTAGAAAAATTTATGTAACTATTTTATCCGTGGTTGTGGCTGTATTTCTGCTTGCCGGATGCGTCTTCACAGGGAGAGCAGCTTGTGCAGAACAGCGAAGGCGCAGGACAGGAGCGTGTAGAATGTGCAGGATAAGGACCGCGAATCGGCGGGTGAAGCAGACGAGGATTTTTTTCTCGTGCAGGAACCGCCTGTCGAAGGCGGAGGTTTGCAGTTGTCTACATGACAAAAGAAATCAGTGCGCAGTGTCTGGCAGTCTACGAAGCGCTGGGCGCATCGCCATCCGGCAGGATTGCGGTTAAGCTGTCCACGGGAGAGCTGGGGAGTAATTACCTGCGTACTGATTTAAATTCTTTCATCCACTGCAAAGTCATAGATATCGTCCCATTCATCATTTCCGGCAAGAACACCAAAGAAGACAATGCCCAGGGTTTTTCAGGGAATTTAGAGAGGGGAACTTCTTTAAGATGATCAATATTGACAGGAATTATGTGTGTTTTCAATAATGATGTATGATATACTATAGGCAAGTGCAAGGAAAAGTATGATAATATAGTATTTTAATATGATATAGGAATACTTTCCATAAACAGGAAACTCTGATAAATATTTTTTCATTGGAAAGGATGTGTTTTATGGCAATGCAGACAAAGCTCCCCGTAGGAATTGAGAATTTCAGGGAAATACGAACAGGGGGATTCTACTATGTCGATAAGACCGGACTGATTAAAACATTGCTGGAGAATCCAGGGAAAGTGAACCTGTTTACGCGGCCGAGACGATTTGGAAAAACTCTGAACATGAGTATGCTGAAATATTATTTCGAAGCAGGCAATGACATCATGTCGTTTGATAACGTCATGACGTTTAACAACGTCACGCTTTTTGACGGGCTTGAGATTTCAAAGGAAAAAGAGCTGTGTGAAGAATACATGGGAAAATTTCCGGTTATTTCAATTACCTTAAAGGGGGCGACTGGAGAAAGCTTTGAAGATGCAAAAGTAATGCTCCGAAGAATTATAGGGAAAGAAGCAATGCGGTTTCGGTTCCTGCTGGAAAGCGACAGGATTGATGACGCCGAACGCAGTCAGTATGAGGCACTTGTCTCTATGGATAAAAAAGGCGCATTTACCATGTCTGACGAACTTTTAAAGGACAGCCTGCAGACGCTGTCACAGCTTTTACAGAAGCATTATGGTCGGGATGTCATCATGTTGATCGACGAGTATGATGTGCCTCTCGATAAGGCATACCAGTCAGGATATTATGATTCCATGGTGGAGCTGGTCAGAATCCTGTTCGGAAATGCATTTAAGACAAACGACAGCCTGAAATTCGCGGTTCTGACAGGGTGTCTGAGGATAACAAAGGAAAGTATCTTTACCGGGCTGAATAATTTTAATGTATATACAGTAAAAGATGTACAGTATAATGAATATTTTGGATTTTTGGATAGGGAAGTTCAAAATCTGCTGAAATATTATGGATTTATGGAAAAATACGATGCCATAAAGAAATGGTATGACGGATACAATTTTGGAAAATTGGAGGTTTACTGTCCGTGGGATGTAGTCAGCTACTGCCATGCCCTGAGAATGGAACCGTCCACGGAACCGCAGAATTACTGGGTAAATACGAGCAGCAACGATATTATCAGGAGATTTTTAAGCAGGGCGAAAACAGCGGACAGAAACGATATTGAACAACTGATTAACGGAAACAGCATTAAAAAAATAATCCGTCAGGAACTGACCTATAGAGATCTTGACTCTAATTCGGATAATCTGTGGAGCATCCTCTTTACAACCGGGTATCTTACACAGCGCAGTGTAGAGACCGGGGAACTGACAGAGCTTGTCATTCCAAACAGGGAAATACAGTGGATTTTTATCCGCCAGATCCGCGAATGGTTTAAGTGGGAAACCGAAAAAAACATGGAAAAACTGGAGGATTTTTGCAGGGCATTCCTGGAAAATGACACGGCGGCCATCGAGGAGGGATTCAATGCTTACCTGAAAAAGACAATCAGTATCCGTGATACAAATGTCAGAAAGGAAATGAAGGAGAACTTTTATCACGGGATATTACTCGGCCTTTTTGGAAACATGGACGGATGGGATGTCCAGTCAAACGCCGAGTCCGGCGATGGTTACAGCGACATCAGTATAGAAATCGAAGATCAGGAAACAGGTATTGTCATTGAATTAAAATATGCGGAAAATGCGTCATTTGACACCGCATGCAGGGAGGCCATGAAGCAGATCAATGACCGTAACTATGGGGAAAAACTGGCTGATGACGGTATGACAACCATCCGCAAATACGGAATCGCATGCTATAAAAGGCGCTGTAAAGTAATTTCTGGATAAAAGGAATAAAGACGAGCCGGAAGGAGTCTGGTTTTAGGAAATTGCCTTCTTTTCGCTGCGCGTGCCGAAAAACTGCCTGCGCAGCTCTTCGAGTGTTTCTTCAAGGTTTGCTTTCAGGGACTGCAGTTATGTTTGCCTTGTATTCCTTTATGAAAAGAAATATAATAAAGCGAATGGACAGAGCTGTAATAGAAAAAGCGAAAGAGGGTTGATTTCATGGCTGATATTCTGGTTGTTGAAGATGAAAAGAGCATGCAGGAAATTATCGTGGAATATATGCAGCGCGGCGGACATACCTGTTTTACGGCAGACGATGGAATGGATGCGCTCATGGTATTGAAGGATCATCCCATGGATCTGATGATCCTGGATATCATGATGCCCCATCTTGACGGGTTTTCTGTCTGTAAGATGGCAAGGGAAATGAGTAACCTCCCGATCATCATGCTGACGGCAAAAAGCAATGAGGACGATAAATTAAAAGGCTATGATCTGGGCGCGGATGATTACATGACAAAACCTTTCAGTCCGAAGGTGCTGCTGGCAAAAGCAAACGCCCTGCTGCGCCGCGCCTCTGTCCTTCCGGCAGATACCGCAAACGCTGTTTGCGGGGGAAATATTTCCATTCTCCCGTCTGCCCGTAAGGTATTTCTGGAGGGGCAGGAGATTACCCTGACTTACAAGGAATATGAACTGCTTTATTTCCTGATGTCAAACCCGGGACAGATCTTCAGCCGGGAACAACTGTTGAACCGGATATGGGGATATGACTTTGAGGGAACCACTAGGACTGTGGATACGCATATTAAAACCCTCCGGCAGAAACTGGGCGGGGAGGGCAGACATATCGTTACGCTGATCCGGTCCGGCTACAAATTTGAGGTGACAGCATGAAAATAAGCGACCATATGAATCCGTTTACTATCCGGAAAAAAATAGTGATGGCTTCCAAACTGATGGGAGCCATTCTGGTGCTGTCCTATGTGTTTTCTACCAGGCTGCCGTTAAACGAGGATGTTTCTTTTATGATCTGGATGGTATTTGTCGCCGTCTTAATCTGCGTGGTCGACCTGTGGATGGCCCGGTTTATTTCAAAGCCCGTGTCTGAGCTGAATGAAGCCGCCGGCAGGATGGCTGATCTGGACTTTTCACATCTTTGTGAGGTGACAGGGCATGATGAGTTTGGTCAGCTTTCCCGTAGTCTGAACGTTATGGCCGGGAACCTTCAGAAGGCATTTGAGGAACTGGAACATGCAAACAGGAAGCTGGAACAGGATGTGGAGCAGAAGAAACGCCTGCTGGCTGAGCGGAAAGAACTGGTTGACAACCTTTCCCACGAGATGAAAACGCCCCTGGGCGTGATCCGGGCCTATGCCGAAGGACTGCAGGATGAAACAGATGAAGGAAAAAGGCAGGATTATTACGAAGTCATCATATCAGAAACAGAACGAATGGGCAATCTGATCACGACACTGCTTGACCTCTCTGCACTGGAAAACGGGGCCGCGGAGCTTGCTTTGGAGCGCTTTGACTTTGTGGAATTTCTGGAGACTGCAGCGGGGCGGCTGCTGATGGATATCCCTGATGCTGATTTTGAGCTTCAGTATGAACTGCCCAGGCTGCCGGTGTATGTCTATACAGATAAGGGCAGGATGGAGCAGGTGCTGAACAATCTGATCGTCAATGCAAAGAGGAATGTCCGGCCGGGCGGCATTTTGAAGCTTTCGCTCACAGAACGGGAGGGTGTCCTGGACTTTTCCATCTATAATCAGGGACATTGTATCCCGGAGGAAAACCTTTCAAAAGTCTGGACGAAATTTTACCGTGATAAAAATACAAAATACAGCGGTTCCGGGCTGGGGCTTGCGATCGTGGCGCAGATCCTATCTATGCAGCATTTCGTGTATGGTGCGGCAAACCGTCCGGACGGAGTAGCGTTCTATTTTTCCATTCCTATTATAAAATAAAAGTCAATTCACACGAAAGGCTTTGGTTGCTGAAAAGTAATTGAGGCTTTTTATTTTAGAAAAGATTTCACACCAACTTCACATCAATTTCACATGGACTTCAACGCGCTTTTTTATTCTTACCCCATCAGGAGGAAAGAAATTTTCCTCAAAATAAGGAGGCAGCGATTATGTTTTCAGGTTTGGAATGGTACTGGTGGATTGTGATCGTGGCGGTGCTCATCGTCTCTATCCCGTTCAAGGTAAAGTTTATGAAATGGTGGGGTAAGCGCCAGCAGGAGCAGAAGAAAGGGCAGCGTGGAAAGTGGGGTGATGACGAATGATCGAGGTCAGAAACCTGACGTTCTCCTACAGCAAAGACAAACAGGCTCTCCATGGTCTGGACTTCACCGTGGAGGACGGGGAGATTTTCGGCTTCCTGGGGCCGAACGGCTCCGGGAAGTCTACAACGCAGAAGATACTCACCGGGATTTTGAAGGGTCATGGCGGAAAAGTCTCCCTGTTCGGGCAGGATATCTCCGCCGCCCACGGGCAGGAATTTTTTCAGAAGATCGGGGTCCTTTTTGAGTTTCCCTATCTGTATGCCAATTTGAGCGCCGTGGATAATCTGAACTATTTCGCCTCGTTCTACCCAAAGGAGCGGCGGCGGGATGTGGGGGAGCTGCTGGACACGCTGGAGTTCAAGACGGACTTCCTGAAAAAGCCAGTGTCCTCCTACTCCAAGGGAATGCGCCAGAGGGTGAGCATGGCGCGGGCGCTGGTGAGCAATCCCCGCCTGCTGTTTCTGGACGAACCCACCAGCGGCCTTGACCCCTCCGGCGCGGTGCTGTTCCGCAGGATCATCGAGCAGGAGCGCAAAAAGGGGACGACGGTCTTTGTCACTACCCACAATATGGTGGACGCTGACCTCCTGTGCGACCGGGTGGCATTCATCGTGGGCGGAAACCTGGTGGCTCTGGATACACCTAAGCGTCTGAAGGAGAAAAACAGCGATCACCGGGTGGTCATCGACTATCTGTACCAGGGACAGCGGGAGTCGAAAACCATGGAGGTTCCGGAGCTGGAGGCGGGCATCCCCTTTGCCCATGATGAGATCATCAGCATCCACTCCCAGGAACCGACGCTGGAGGATATGTACATCCAGTACACGGGAAGGGGGCTGTCCTGATGGGAAAAGGTTTTTGCGCTCTGTTCAAAAAGGACTGCCGGATGCTGGCATCGGGAAAGTTCTTCCTGATGGCGGTCGGTTTTCTCTTCCTCTATACGGCCTATGTGAACCTGGGCTATATCCGCTTCATGCAGATGGAACCTTACCATGTGTACCTGTATGACCCGGCGGAAACGCAAGCATCAAAATCAGCCATGGTGCAGACTGTTCCGTCCATGGAGGCTATGGACGCTGTCCTGCTGACTGATGCCAACGGCGTGGGGCTGGACGCCAGTGCCGGGGATGTGCGAGTGGTGCTTTACAGAGGGGCGGAACACATCGACCGCCACCGGGCGGACTATGCCCTGTCCCTGCTGGAGCCTTCGGCCATCCATACCCTGGAGGTGCTTGGCACAAACACGCCGGAACAGAAAGCCAGGAAAGAGATCACCTGCGAACTGCTGTTTTTTGAACTGGCCGCTGTGGGCTTTCTGGGGATTGCCGCTGTGCTGTTCAAAGAAAAAGGCATGGGCGTGATCCGCGTCCACGCCATTCTTCCGCTGCAAAAAGACTTGTTCCTGCTGTCCAAGCTGGCAGTGTTCCTGCTCTCCGATCTGGTCTTTGCAGTACTGCTCACCCTGCTGAACATGGGATTTGCAGATGGGGCGGCGGTGCTGCCCGCCGTCCTGATTCAGACAGCAATCCTGTCGTTGATGATGGCTCTGGTGGGACTATTCTGCGCCCTGCTGCTAAAGGACTTCCGGCAATTCACACTGGCTTATCTGGTCATTGCCATTTTTGCCGCGACACCTGTATTTTTGTCCGCTAACACATCGGTTAAGTTTGACTGGATCCATTATCATCCGTTCTATCATGTCTACATGGGGCTGAAAAACGCTTATTTTGGAACGGCCATTTCGCCGGTCTATTTTGCGGGTGCTGTCGGTACGATCATGTTGCTGTTCCTGGCGGTGCGGCTCGCGTTTCATCGAGAGATCGGAAAGGAGGGGTGAGGCATGAGAGGATTAAAATATCAGATGAAAAGTGTTCTGCGGGATAAATTCTGCCTGATGACCTTCCTGCTCCCTATTCTGGTGGCTGTGGCGCTGCATTTCATGGGGTCTATTGATATGTCCAGCTTAGGGGAACTGCACTTTGGAGTGCTGGAAAATGAGCTGTCCCCGCAGACGGTCACATGGCTGGAGCGGTATGGGCCGGTAACAGCTTATGGGACACAGGAAGAACTGACCGCCGCCATCAACGAACCGTCCACCAATGTGATCGGCGTGAGGGCAGATGGTGACAGCCTTAAAACCGCGGTCAGCGGGGACGAGCTGGATATCTTCCGGCAGGCGGCGGCGACTCTGCCTGCCCTTTATGAGCGGCGGGAAGCGGGGGGTCAGGCTAAGATCCGGACATTGGAGCGCCCGGACATCATGGAAAGTCTGCAGGGCATCTTTATCCCCGCTGTGCTGATCGTCGCCATGTTCATGGGCTGTACGTTCAACGCCATGAACATCATTTCCGAGAAAGAGGACGGTGTGGCCTTTGTCAATGAGATCCTGCCCATGACGCCCAGCCAGTACATTTTGCAGAAGGTGGTGGTGGGGTTCCTCTTTGGCAGTCTGTCATCCATAGTGACAGCATGTATCTGTTTCCGACTGTCCTTGCAGAATTTCGGGCTGATGCTGGCATTGATCGTGCTGTCCTCCTTTGTGGCAGCGCTGATCGGACTGTTTATCGGAAAGTTTTCCGAGGGGCTGATGGTCGGCGTGGTCTATATCAAGATCGTTATGCTTGTGTTTATCGCGGTGCCCATTTTATGCGCTCTGATCGGGGTAAGCGGGCCGCTGGCGGTCATCTGCAATTTCGTTCCGTCCCAGCCGGCCTTTGAGGGTATCATGGCTCTGTCCGCCGGGAGTATGGGGACGGCGATGAAAGATACCGGCATTCTCGCGATTCACTGTATCGCATGGTTTGCGCTGTATGTTTTGATTTCTACCCGGCGAAAAAAGCTGGCGGTTTGAGTAAAAGAGTTTTTGTTGTATGAGGAGTGAGTAACGAAGTTGTAACATTTTTCTGGTATAATAAATAAAAAAATAGGTGGTTGGTTGAAAATGGTCGAATTATTTTATGCTGAGGATGACGCTCATATTGCAGATGCTGTAAAAAAATATCTGGAACAGAAAAACTTTAAGGTAGTGCTATATCATACGATTTCAGAGGTCAGACAAGCTTTGGAAATTCATGTGCCAACGGTTATCTTATTAGACTGGAATATGCCGGATGGCCGTGGGGATAGTCTTTGTCAATGGATACGCGGCAGGTGGAAGGAACTGCCGGTTATCTTCCTCACGGTCCGGGATGATTCCCAGGATATTGTTTCAGGTTTTCAAAATGGTGCGGATGATTATGTCGTAAAACCTTTTGAATTAAGCGTATTGTATTCAAGGATTCAGGCGGTACTTCGGAGAACGGGCAATGTGGCGGTGCAGTACCTGTCCTGTGATGGGATCAGGATCGATATAAACCGCAGGACAGTTACCTGTGGCACGGAACAAATAGATTTAAGCGTATCAGAGTATGGGCTGCTTTTGTATCTCCTGCAGAATAAAGGAAAGACTGTTACCAGGGAAAGAATCTTGGAACAGGTATGGGATGTCAATGGAAACTACGTGAATGACCACACATTGACAGTTACCATGAAACGGCTGCGGGACAAACTGCACCAGCCGTCCTGTCTGAAAACGATCAGAAGTGTGGGTTACCGTATGGAGGATACCATATGAGCGGGCGAAAAAATTTAGTGGTTCTCTTTGGATTTGTGGCGGCCGTCAGCCTGATCTCTTCTGCTGTTACGGCAATGCTGCTTTCCTGCCATTACAGCAGGCTTCAATTTGATCTGGTAAATGTGATCTGCGGCGAAGTGCTGGAACAGGAGCCGGAAATGAAGAATATCGTTTCTGCTGCATTGAAAGAATATACGGGTGGAAATGCCGATGGCGTGGCAATGAGGGATGTATTGTCCGTTTTAGGGTACCGCATATCTGATTTTTCTGTTACACATCATATGACATTTGCAATAACAGGGTTTTTGGCAGGAATGGTTCTCTTTGCGGTTACGTATGCTTTCCGTAACAAAACAGAAGCGAAACGGATAGAGGAGCTGTCAGATTATCTGGAGCAGGTTCATATGGGAAAAGCGGTTGTCCTCTCTGTTTCAGGAGAAGATCTCTTTTCCAGGCTGGAAGATGAAATATATAAGACTGTGACATTTCTTTATCAGACAAAGGATGCTGCGGTACAGGCCAGAAATGATTTTGCCGAGAATCTGTCCAATATTGCACATCAGATCAAAACGCCTATTACCGCAATATCTTTATCACTGCAGACATTATCTGAAATGCCGGTGAAAGAAGAATATGAAAATGACAGGATGGAACAGATAAAGAAACAGTTAAACAGACTGATTTATTTAGAAGAATCCCTGCTTGTTTTATCCCGTCTTGATGCAGGCACATTGATGTTTCAAAAAGAAGATGTGGATGTTTTTACTTTGCTTGTCCTTGCGGCAGACAATCTGCAGGAATTATTTGCAGATTCCGGCACGTCCATTGATATTCCGGAATCAGGGGAGATGGCAGTGACAGCCGATTTAAACTGGACGATGGAAGCAGTTATGAATGTAATGAAAAACTGTATGGAGCATAATGCGGGCGGAACAGTCCATTGCTCTTATGGGCAGAATCCGCTGTACACAGAAATACTGATCTGGGATGAGGGGGACGGATTTGCGGGAGAAGATATTCCGCATCTTTTTAAGCGGTTTTATCGCGGAAAGAATGCAGATGCGGGCGGTAATATCCGCGGAGGCGGCATTGGAATAGGTTTAGCATTGTCAAAAGAGATCATAGAACATCAAAATGGGACAATAAGGGCTAAAAATCTGCCGAATGGCGGTGCATGTTTTGAGATCCGGTTATATAAACAATAAATTCAAAGCAATAAATTTCATATCGATTCTGTTGCGGTTACTAAGTTGTAACTTTCATTTGGTAAAATATAACTTATCAGAAAGGTGCGGTCTTTGCGCCGTGCATCCAAATTCCAAACATCCAAAGGAGGAAACAAAAATGAACATCTTAACATGCGAGGGAGTCCGCAAAATATATGGCTCCGGCAATAATCAGGTGACTGCACTGGATGGAATCGATTTGACGGTGGGAAAGGGAGAATTTGTGGCGGTGATCGGAGCGTCCGGTTCAGGCAAATCCACATTGTTACATATTCTCGGAAGCGTGGATAAACCTACAAGCGGAAAAGTTACCATAGACGGAACGGACCTGTCAAAACTGAATCAGACACAGGCAGCGATTTTCCGCAGAAGAAAAGTGGGTCTGGTGTATCAGTTCTACAACCTGATTCCAACACTTACCGTACAAAAAAACATTCTTATGCCACTTGCCCTTGATAAGAAGAAACCAAATCAAGAGTATTTTGAAAAAATCGTCCGTTCGCTTGGACTTGCTGAACGGCTTGAAGCCCTGCCAAACCAGTTATCAGGCGGGCAGCAGCAGAGGGTTGCCATAGCGCGTTCATTGATTTACCGCCCAGCTTTGCTCTTGGCGGACGAGCCAACTGGAAATCTGGATCAGAAAAATTCCAAAGAAATTATTGATATGCTGAAATTAT